>Ga0070706_100006806_pt1 | contig 10792 bp, 8 predicted proteins | sample KBSK5501metaG_FD_65476 | JGI IMG/M metagenome (GOLD analysis project Ga0070706, IMG submission 65476) | Corn, switchgrass and miscanthus rhizosphere microbial communities from Kellogg Biological Station, Michigan, USA - KBS K5-50-1 metaG | ecosystem: Host-associated > Plants > Roots >...
ACTCTTCCAAACACGGATAAAAACTTGTTGGGCGATGTCTTCGACATCTGAGTTGCTTCCCAACATTCGCGCCACCGTGCCGACCACCAGGCTTTGGTGTCGCTCAATCAGTTTTTCAAAAGCGACCGTATCGCCCCGGGCGACCAACCGCATCAAGCGGACATCTTCTGTATCCTCCTCTGATTTGCCCGCCGGCGATGAATCAATGCGGGGCATTCCGTGGTAACGCGTTCCAGTCCCGTTTGGCGGGGGCTGGGAAACCTGTAGTCCGCTATCAATCGTGATTCAAATAGTTATGTTTGAATCGTGCAGCTTTGACGGCTTTTAGTTGCAACGCGAAAGCGGGCCATGCATGGTTGCAGCAGAGACTTTCTTGCATCGCACCGTGCCGATGAACTATTTCCTGATTCCCAAAGAACTTTGGCCCATTGCTAAAAAAATCGACGCGCGCGAACGCATTTCTGACGTTGAGGCCCTGCAATTGTACCGCTCAAACGATCTCAATGCGCTCGGCATCATGGCCGGTGCAGTCCGCCGGCAGAAAAATGGGAATTACGCCACTTATATCCTCAATCGTTACATCAATTATTCCAACATCTGCGTCCTTTCATGCCAGTTCTGCGCGTTCGCAGCCAAGAAGCGGGATGCGCATGCTTTCGAACGGTCGGCCGAAGATATCCTGCAGGCGGTTCGAGACGCGCTTGAGTTGGGTATCACTGAAGTTCACATGGTCGGCGGACTGCACCCAACGCTGAAGAAGGATTGGTACCTCAAACTGCTGCGCGAACTCCGAAAACTAGCCCCGACTCTCCAGATCAAGGCGTTCACCGCCATTGAAGTGCGGCATTTGGCGCAACGCGTCTTCCGCATGTCGATTCGCGATACGCTCAGTTCGTTGCGCGAGGCGGGTCTCGATTCCATGACCGGCGGGGGAGCCGAAATTTTCGATGCGGCGGTGCGCGATCAAATTTGTCGCGGCAAAGAAAGCGCCGCGGAATGGCTGGACGTTCATCGCACCTGGCACAATATGGGTGGCCGCAGCACTTGCACGATGCTTTATGGACACATCGAGACATTGCCACAGCGGGTCGACCACTTGCGGCAGCTGCGCGAATTGCAAGATGAAACAGGAGGCTTTACCGGATTCGTTCCGTTTGCTTTTGAACCTCAGACAACCGTGCTCGCTCATATCAAGCCGGCTTCGGCCTTCGAACAACTTCGCAATCTTGCCGTCAGTAGAATTTACCTCGATAACATCGACCATCTCACTGCTTACTGGGTGAGCATGGGGCTCCCTTTAGCGCAGGTATCGCTGAGCTATGGTGTCGATGATCTCCACGGCACGATTATGGAAGAAAAGATTTTCCATATGGCTGGGGCCACTACCCCTCAGGCGTTGACTGTTGCTACGCTGGAGAACGCTATTCGCGAGGTGGGTCGGGAGCCGGTTCAACGCGACAGTTATTATCGCCATATCAAGTCTGACCGCATTGCTCCTGCCAGCGGCGCCCAGCCAGCGGAAGCGGAATTAGCCTGCGCTTAACGAGTGCAGGATCCTGCATCCCTTCGCATTGGTTGTGTCAAATACCTTAACGCCCGGCCGCTCGTACGCGGCTGGCCCGGCCAGGTCGAATTTGATCATCCATCGCTGCTGTGCCAGCGGCTCGCAAATGGCGAGCTCGACGTCGCACTGGTTTCAAGTTTCGAGTTTTTGCGCAATCCGATTTATACGGTTGTAGATGATATTGCGATTGCTTCGGATGGGCCGGTTTACAGTGTGTTTGTGGCAGCTGCGCATGGCACCTGGCCGAGTGAGATAGAGTTGGATCCCGCGTCCACGACCGCGGTCGCGCTGCTGCGATACCTGATAGCCGAGCGAGGACAGAAGTTCTTGGCGATGGCCGCGCCACCAGACAGTCTATCACCGCTGGCACCAAAGCGGTCGCGGCTCTTGATCGGAGATCAGGCGATTCGATTCCGACAGAAGTTTGGCGACACATACGAATACGGGGACTTAGGGGAGGAATGGCGCAGCCTTGCGAAATTGCCGTTTGTTTACGCGCTCTGGCTCATTCGTCCGGAAGTTTCAGATGCCAAAGCGATCGCCGGCCGCTTGCGCGCTCTGCGCGATCAAAATCTGGCAAATCTTGATGTATTAATTGCTGCCGAAAAAGAATTCGACCAAGAGTTCTGTGCGATCTACTACCGCGATTACTTGCGTTTCCATTTCGGAGAGAAGGAGAAAAAAGGTCTGCGATTGTTCCAAGAGTTGTGCGCAAAGCACGATCTGCTCCCCGCACGTGAAATCGAGTTCGTCGCTCTGTAGTCTCGCGGTTCCCCTAGGATCGAAGACGACGGCGCCACCTCCTCTTCCCTCAATTCAGGGCAGACGCTTAAGGATCGGTGGAGTGTTTCAAGTCTAAGAATCCGAGAGCGTGCGATAAGACTTTAGTAAGACCGTTCGCAAAACCAATGCGACAGAGCTTCGTATCGGCATTTCCGGTTGGAGATACGCAGGGTGGCGAGGGAAATTCTATCCCAGAGACCTAGGGCAACGGCACGAACTCGAGTTCGCCAGCCGCGCCTTCAACTCAATTGAGATCAACGGTTCATTCTACTCGCTGCAACGGCAGTCAAGTTATCAGCGCTGGTATTCCGAAACGCCGCAGGGGTTCGTTTTTAGCGTTAAAGGCGCGCGCTTCATCACGCACATGAAGAAGCTACGGGACGTGGAAATACCTTTGGCCAACTTCTTCGCCTCAGGCGTGCTCGCTCTTCGGGAAAAGCTGGGCCCGATCCTCTGGCAATTGCCGCCGAACTTTGGATGGAACAAAACGCGACTAACCGAATTTTTCGAGCTCTTGCCGCGAACCGCCAAGCAAGCGGGCATACTGGCGCGAAAGCACAATGACAAATTGAAAGCGCCTGCTTGGACAAAGATTGATCCCGCCGTGGCGGAAAGGCCGCTTCGTTACGCGCTCGAGATCTGCCACCCAAGCTTTATGACAGGCCAATGCTTTTCAACTTCTTCGCCAATACAATGTAGCCTTCGTCTTTGCCGACACTGCCGGTGAGTGGCCCTACGCTGGGGACCTGACAGCGGACTTTGTTTACGGTCGCCTGCATGGTGCGGAAAAACTCTACGTCAGCGGCTACAACGATACCGCTCTGGATTGGTGGGCCGATCGAATAAAAAAATGGCGAGAGGGGAGGCAGCCTCGCGACGCTAAATTGGTTACCGAAAAGAAAGGCGACAATCGAAAACGCGACGTTTTCATTTACTTTGACAACGATGCCAAGGTGCATGCGCCTTTCGATGCAATCGTCTCGCAAAACGGCTCGGCGTGAATTGGTGATTCTCAGGGGCGCCCAAGCTGCCAGTCTGCGTTTCCGTTCAGTCCAGCTGACTCTTTCAGCGCAGTTGCTGGCGATTGTGCTAGACACGCTGACAACGCGAAGCCGCAACGCCTTTTCCCTGGCACCGATTTGTCTGGGAATGGGGCGTCTGCGCTGTTTACCATAGTCGGCACCGATGTCCGCGGACTATTAGGTTTTGCAACGATTAGCCAGCGTTTTGCCCGGCAGCTTCGTAATCACTCTCATCGGTAACAAGGTTTGGACCCGGAGCTGGACGCTTACCTGGTGGCTTCTGGCCCCGTTTCAGACCTGCAATTGTAGATAAACCACCGGGTGAAAGAAGAGTCCGTATATATCAATCAAAACAAAATCACATGCCAAACAACAACATCATCAAAACAATCGCCTTGTTCATAATTGTCTTCTCGGTCGCGAGTTTTGCTCGCACCGAAGATGAAGCTTCTAAACAGATGGGCACTTGGAAGCTGAACGATGCTAAATCGAAGCTCACCCCTGGAATGGGGAAAAATAACATGGTTGTCTATGAAGCTGCCGGTGACAAAGTGAAAGTCACGGTGGATGGGACCGACCGGGACGGTAAGGCCACCCACAACGAGTGGACAGGCAAGTTCGACGGGAAAGAGTATCCCGTCACCGGCGACCCAGCTTCAGACATGCGGTCGTACAAGAAGGTTGATGACCGCACGTTGGAACTAACCATCAAGAAAAATGGAAAGGTTACGGTTAGCGGTCGGATTGTCGTGTCGGCCGATGGTAAATCCCGCACCGTTACCACGAGCGGAACCGATGCGGAAGGTAAGAAGTTTAAAAACAATGCGGTCTACGACAAGCAGTAACAAAATCTCTGCGAGGGCTGATATCAACGTAGATGCCCTCCCGCTCGGTTCTGAACGGGAGGGCATTGACCCGCCGGTTGGCGGCGATCGAACGAGTTGCGGCAAGTTCCCAAAACAAACAGGCCAGCTCGCCGCGGCGACTGCTCCCCAATTGTCGATCTTGTCAGAAAATCTGGCGCAACTAAAGTGATCGGTGCAAAGCCGATGGATTATTGCGCCGCCTGAGGAGCTGAATGGCGGACCGATTTCGTGGAGTGAAATCTGTGGCTCGGCTTGTATTGCGCGGCTGCTCCTGCGCAAAGGGTTCGGTAGTGCAGGGGAGGTAGAAAGCTTTTTGCGACCGCGCCTTAGCTCTTTGAGTGACCCATTTTTGCTGCCGCAAATGGATTTGGCTGTCGCGCGAATATTTGCCGCGCTGGATCGACAAGAACGGATCGTGCTTTTTGGCGATTACGACGTCGATGGTGTGACGTCGCTCGCTTTGCTTTGGGAAACGCTGAGTGCTTATCCGGCAGCTACCGGACCGGAATTGTTTCTGCCCTTGCGGATGGAAGAAGGCTACGGTTTGAGTGACGAGAGCGTTGAACGCTGTCTCGAGCAATATCATCCGCAGCTTTTGATCGCGGTCGATTGCGGCACATCGTCGGTGCAAGAGATCGCCCATCTCGGCTGGCGCGGTGTCGATGTCATTGTGCTGGACCATCACGAGCCGAAATCGGCGCTGCCCAAATGTGTCGCGATTGTAAACCCCAAAGCCGATCCCGATTCGTCGCTTCATTACCTTTCGAGCGTTGGAATCGTATTCAAACTCTGCCACGCGCTTTTGAAAACACGCCCGCTGGCCGACTTCGATCTCAAATCAAAGCTCGATCTTGTCGCCCTCGGGACAGTTGCTGACATTGTCCCGTTGCGTGGAGAAAATCGAACGCTGGTCCAGCGTGGCGCAATCGAGATTGCGCGTTCTTCCCGGCCTGGTCTCAAGAAGTTGATTGAAGTCAGCGGGGTCCGGCCGCCAATTCTGACCGAGGATATTGGTTTTCGACTTGGACCCCGATTGAATGCCGCTGGACGACTGAGCACGGCGGAAAAATCGCTGCAACTTCTGCTGACACGAGATTTGAACGAAGCAACCGCTTCGGCTGATTCACTCGATAAACACAACCGCGAGCGGCAAGAGGTGGAAAAGCAAATCTTCGCTGCGGCCGAAGAAAAAATCGCAAGTGGATACGACCCACTCCGCGACGCCGCCATCGTTGTTGGGGCATCTGGCTGGCACCCAGGCGTCCTTGGCATCGTTGCTTCGCGAATTGCGCGAAAGTTTCATAGGCCGACGATCGTCGTTGGGTTTGACGAGCAGGGCATGGGAAGGGGAAGTGGGCGTAGCATTGAAGGTTTGTCATTGGTGGAAGCGTTGAATCGCTGCAGCGAGCACCTGGAGAAGTTCGGCGGACATGAAATGGCTGCAGGCTTGACCGTGGCGGCAGAAAGCTTCGAACCCTTCGCGGAAGCCTTTCGTCGCGTCGCGCGGGCTCTTTTGTCCGAGGAACATTTGCAGCCGCAGCTCCAATTAGATCACGAGCTGAGTTTTTCCGAGCTAAATTATGACCTCCTCCATTGGCACGAGATGTTGCAGCCTTTTGGCAATGGCAATCCACAGCCGCTATTCTGCGCGCGTGGGGTCGAAACAGTGGCACCCCCTCGGGTGGTAAATGAAAAGCATCTGATCTTGCGTTTGCGTCAGCGTAATTATCACCAGCGCGCTGTCTATTTCGACGCCGCCGACCTGCCGTTGCCGGACCCGCCGTGGGACATTGCGTTTCGAATTCGAGCGGATGAATACGAGGGTACAACAAGATTAGACGTGCAAATTCACGCGCTGCGTCCATCTCTGCCGGCCGATTGATGGAAATTTCCCGGGAACTCGCAGAACTGGAGTGGATTCCACGGCCGCGACTAACCGCGCTGCGGCGGCTTGGCATCACCACGGTGGAAGATTTACTGACGCATTTTCCTCGCCGATATGAAGACCGGCATGAGTTTCCCGAATTTCCGCGCGAGGAAAGCGATGTTCCAATTTGTCTCTGCGGCGAAGTGGTCAAGACGCAACTGCGGCGTTTCGGAGGCTGGAAGAAGATTTTCGAAGCGACGCTGCAGGAGACAAACGCGAACGCATTGAGCCAGCCGTTGGTCTGTCGTTGGTTCAACTTGCACTATGTGCAAAAGATGATTGCGACCGGCCACAAGCTCGTGGTGTTCGGCAAGCCGCGTCTGCGCGGCAAACGAATATGTATCGATCACCCGGAATTTGAGGTGATCGAGAACGATGACGAAATTTCGATTCATTTTCGCCGGATCACTCCAATTTACCCGGCGACCGAGGGTGTTAACCAGCGCCTCCTGCGCAGCATTGTTTATCGGCTTTTGCCACAGGTGTCGGAAGCGCCGCTGGAAACAATGGCTCCAGCCGCGCTCATTAAGGGCGATCGGCGTAGTGCTATTCAGGAGATTCATTTTCCGAACAGCTGGGAATCTCTAAAGAGCGCGCGTGAGCACCTTGTTCTATCGGAATTCTTTGCCTTGCAGATCTTAATTGCGTCACGCCGCACCGAATGGCGCGCCCGCGGGGGCGAGGCGCACTGCGGAAGCGGAAAATTGCTGGAGGAGTTTGTGCAAAGCTTGCCATTCCAACTCACGGGTGCGCAGAGAAAAGTCATTTCTGAAATCCGGCGCGATCTTTACCGAGCCAAGCCCATGAACCGTCTCCTGCAAGGTGATGTCGGTTCGGGCAAGACGGTGGTCGCCATTTCGGCGATGTTGCTGGCGATCGAAGCAGGCTTCCAGGCCGCGCTTATGGCGCCAACGCAAATCCTGGCGGAGCAACATTATGCCGTCCTGCGCCAATTCCTGGAACCATTGGGTGTGCGTTTGTCGTTACGAACCGCCGCGCGCCAGGAAGATAACGCGCCACTACCGCTGTTTGACCGAGCGAAGGAGAATGCTGCCGGTCCGGGGAGCGCAGGCTGCCAGGGTAGCGCACGCGTCTCGCGTGTTGGCGAGGGCGTCCCGCCGTCGCGGACTTCTCTTGAAGGGCGACCATCGGGCGGCGCGAGGTACCACTGTCGCCGCCTGCCACATTTCGAGAAACCATGGGCCATTTACGCCGTCACCATCGGCACGAAGGCACGTCGTTGTTTGTCACCCCAAGAGCGGACAATCGTATTCGACGCGCTGCGCTACTTCCACAACAAGCGTTACGAACTCTTTGCAATGTGCGTCATGCCTGACCACGTGCATTTCCTGCTTCAACCTTGGCCAAAGGACAATGACGATGCAGGAAAAGTAATCTTTTGGTCATTGAATGAACTAATCCACTCACTGAAGTCCTTTTCGGCGCACGAGATTAACAAAAAGCAGGGAAAAAGCGGAGCGGTCTGGGAAAAAGAACAATTTGATCGTTACGTTCGCTCAGATCATGATCTTCACGAAAAGTTTCACTACATCCTGCGCAATCCCTGGGACTCTGGGGTGGCGGGACAGAACGAGCCTTATCTTTGGGTGTGGACACAGGAAGATGAGTACCCGAATGAAAGTTCGTCGCGTCGAGACGACGCAACCAGCACGCGAGACGCGTGCGCTACCCAATCGGGACACGCACAAAGCGACGCCCCCCAAATCATCATCGGCACCCACGCTCTCCTTTACGAGAAGATCTCTTTCTCGAACCTAGGTCTGGTCGTGATTGACGAGCAGCATAAATTCGGGGTCGCGCAGCGGGCTCGACTGACCGCGCGCGAACCGGCGCCGGACGTGCTCGTTATGACAGCCACGCCGATCCCACGAACGCTTACCATGACTGTCTATGGCGATCTCGATGTTTCGGTTATCGACGAGATGCCGCGGAACCGAGGGAAAATAGTCACTGCGGTCCGCGACGAGACAAAACTCGGGGAAGTTTTGAGCTTCTTACGAGCCCAGTTGGAAGCCGGACGTCAGGCTTACGTGATTTATCCATTGATCGACGAAAGCGAGAAGCTGGAAGTTAAAGCGGCGGCAACGGAGTTTGAGAAATGGCGGGACCGTTTGCGTCCATTCCGTTGCGAACTATTACACGGTCGCATCCCAATGCCTGAGAAGCAGCCGACGATGGAGCGCTTTCGGCGCGGGCAAAGTCAGGTTTTGATCAGCACTACGGTCATTGAAGTCGGTGTTGACGTTCCGAATGCTACCGTGCTGTTAGTTGAAAATGCAGAGCGGTTTGGTTTGGCGCAACTTCATCAGCTTCGCGGTCGAATTGGCCGCGCTGAGCACAGATCGTACTGCATTTTGCTGACATCTGATCGGTCCAACGAGACGATGACGAAACTTTCTATTCTGGAAAAAACAAACAACGGCTTCGAAATCGCGGAGGCCGATTGGGATTTGCGCGGTCCGGGGGACCTGCTCGGGACCGCTCAAAGTGGGTTGCCTGCCCTCAAGATCGGTGATTTAAAGAAAGATGCATCCCTCATGCGTCGCGCCCGGGCGGCCGCGATGTCGATTTATGATAAGGACCCGCGACTGGACCTGCCCGAAAATCAACGTTTCCGCCAATTAATTGTCGAAGAACAGGGACGAATCTTTTCCAACGTTAGTTAATGAAGAATTTTCTCAAGTTTTTCGGATTTGTGGCGCTGTTAAGCGTGCTGATTTCGGCGCTTTACGACTATCAGATGCGACATGGTGCCCTCAATTTACTCGGGCGGCGGACACCGGAAAAGTATACGCTGGCGTCGGAGCCGACGGTTGATCCCAAAAATGTTGCCTCACTTGAAGCGTTAAATCGTGAACGGCGTGCCCTGATCAGCAGTGTTGTCCCATCGGTTGTGGCGGTAAAAACCTCCAAGAAGATTTCGTTGCGCCGGGAGCAAGCACTTGATCCTTTTCAGTTTTTCTTTCGTAACGCGCGGCCTTTTCGAAATCCCCGCGACGAAGCCCTGGTGCAAAATTCACTTGGCTCTGGAGTGGTAGTGACGAACGAAGGGCACATCATCACCAACAATCATGTCGTCGATCAGGTTGACGAAATCGAAGTGCAGCTGAGTGACGGTCGAACAAAGAAGGCACAGCTGGTAGGCGCTGATGCCGAGGTCGATCTGGCGGTACTCAAGATCGACGAGCCGGGGGTCAAGCCGCTGAAGTTGGCTGATTCGGACGCAGTACAAGCGGGGGACTTTGTTCTGGCGATCGGGAACCCGTTTGGATTTGAGGAGACCGTTACCGACGGGATCATCAGTTCGAAAATGCGGCCGAATCGCGGGGACGCATTCGGTGATTTGTTGCAAACAAATGCGGCTATAAATCCCGGCAACAGCGGTGGACCGTTGATTAATATCCGCGGAGAAGTCGTTGGTATTAACACGGCAATCATCTCGACGAGCCGCGGCTCGCAAGGGGTCGGTTTTGCCATTCCATCGAATAATGTTAGGACCGCTCTGGAAAGCTTGTTGAAACAAGGCCGAATTATTCGCGGCTATCTTGGCATACTAGGGCGCGTCAACCAACCGACCCCAGATAACGTCAGCAACGATGGTGTTGTTGTCGATGATATCGTGCCGAACTCACCGGCAACGGAAGCAAAGCTGCAGAAGGGCGATATCATCCGTAAATTTGACGGGCATGAGGTGAAGAATTTTCTGCAGCTGCGCAGCCTGATCTCACAGGTGGAGTTGAACAAGAACGTCGAGCTGGAAATTGTGCGTGAGGGTAAGCCGATGAAGGTGACTGCGCAGATCAAGGAACAACCGGCCAATTACCTAACGAGTCGCGTCGTGCCGCAGCCAGGTTCTCCACAGGAGCCGCAGGAACCCGAGCCCGGCTCCCCGAATCAACCCGACCAGACTAGCGGCGGTCTGGCCTCAATTCACGTGAGCGACCTCACCCCGGACCTGGCGCGGCAGCTTGATCTGCCAAATGGAGTTCACGGTGTCGTTATTATCCGTGTCGATCCCGATAGCGGCGTGGCTGAGCTGGGAAAAGGTGATGTCATCGAGGAAATCAATCAGCAGCCAATTACTTCGGTTGACGACTACAACAAAGTTACCGGATCACTCGATCCAAATCAGCCGCAGGTTCTGTCTGTCTGCCGTCATCGCGCCCGTTCGTTCATCGTTCTGCGGCCGCGATAAGCGGACGGCGGTAGGCATGCGATTATAATGTCAGTCCTATCTCATTAACATCTGGCTTCAGCCGGGTGCGGAATGAATTGCAGTTACGCGCGGCGAACACCGGGCTGAAGCCCGGTGTTAATGAAAGTCGAGACGGAGTTACGTCCATCGGATTTTTAGCGATTGCTGTTGCGGTGGCCATCCGCACAGGCAGTGACGGGCTGCGTTCCGCGCCGCCGCATTCCTCGTTCTCGAGCTTCTGTTACTAATTACGATCATTATCGCGCTTGAATTAGGAGCACCCAAGACGGCGCACCGGCCACGTTATTCCTCCAGTCGGCTAAGCCCTGCGCTTGCGTATCTTTAGTGAATAAACGCTGAGAGGTTTAAGTCCAACCCCTCACAGTTGAATTTTTTATGAAAAGAAAACTACTT
>Ga0070706_100006809_pt1 | contig 10790 bp, 17 predicted proteins | sample KBSK5501metaG_FD_65476 | JGI IMG/M metagenome (GOLD analysis project Ga0070706, IMG submission 65476) | Corn, switchgrass and miscanthus rhizosphere microbial communities from Kellogg Biological Station, Michigan, USA - KBS K5-50-1 metaG | ecosystem: Host-associated > Plants > Roots >...
TATATCTCTCGTCTAGACAATGTTTATAGCATGAGACACATAAATCCCCTGCGTCGTAGACTTCAAAGACGTGGCAGTTGCTACAGTACATTTTCATATTAGTATCTCCTTATATCGTAGCATTGACCGTTGCCTTCCGGGTCTATATAAGTAATACTAGTATGCGTCTTATCAGTCACGATATAGAACAAAGGATTCGGTAAAGTTTCTACTGTCTCTTCTGTAGAGATATGCGTAATTATATATACCGTCGTAAGTGTTCGACCATCGAGAAATTTCCATGTTCGGCTCACTGTACCTGCCCATGTATTGACTTCCTCATTATCTGGTTCTCTCGTAGTCGGCTCATAGAGAAATTCACCATCGCAGCTTAAAGCAATATCAGCCACAACTATGAGGAGAAATAGAACCCAAAAGATTATCTGTATTAACTCTGTTTTATATTGCCACATACGGTACACCTATATCCCTGGTTACACTTGTTATGAACCTTACGGTTTCCTCCGTACTTATTATTTTGATAAGCATTCTCGCAGGCACAAAACAGAATACGGGCACCGCTATTGCCTGATATTTTAATCCTTACTTGTGTGCTCATTATTATCCCTTTCCTATTAAGTACCCTATCCTAAGACCTACAATTAGAAACCATACAACGAATAAAAACCATACTTCGTTAGGCATATTATACTCCTTTCTTTACCCATTGTCAAGGTTATAGTGACACACCTTACAGAGCAGTTTATAAGATTCAGGGTAGTTTATAATATCTCTCACTCTAGAATTGAAACCCCTACCTTGTCCTTTCAAGCCGGTAGGTTTCACATGCGCCCATTCAAGGCGCAAGGTAGACCCGCATGATTCACAAGCCGAACCCCTACCGGCCCGTAACGACTTCATTTTCTGCTTATACCACTTATTTGCTCGGTTCATTGGCCTTTACAAACTCCCTAATACGTTCCGCTACAGCATGGGGATTGTACCACTCATTAGGACTGTAAGCGTGAGTATCAAACAAGTGATATGCACTACTTGAATTGATCCCAAAGAAACTTGATACAGCAGGCCACCCGCTGCTACCTTCAAAAATAGGGCCATAATTAAATTTTAACCCTAAGTCGTTAAAAGCCGGAATGGTACAAGCATAACCAACAGCACAGCCAACAAACCCACAACTATAGTCTTTCTCGTACATACCTGTATTGACTTGAGTTTTAAAAGCCTCATGTGTCCATTCATTTAAATCGAATTGTCCATCCGGTACTTTTGTATCGAGAACATCAGCAAGTAGAAGTAACTTTTCTTTCCCTGTCATTTCCATTTTATACCTCCTTATTCGTTAAAGAACCAAAAGATTTCACATTCTAAACGCTGGACTACCACGCTTGTTTGGGGGTTAAATTCCATGATCCACTTAGCAAGTTCTCGAATCTTATCTAAGTCACTCGCGGGGGCGATAACTTCGATAGTGAAGTCAAGTTCCGGTTTACCTTCCCAAAATCCACGTCCCCTGTGTGTGTGAAAACCAGGGAAATGCTTAGCTACCATTCTTTCGATAGCTTCGGGCTGCTTGAGTTCTGTCCTGATAATATACAGCATAGTTACTCCTTATAGAGTAAAGGTGAAAGGTTCTACAGGTAAACCCCTATCAAAGTTTCTAATAAACTTAACTACTTCATCAGGCAAAATATATACAGTGTTTTTATACCTATCGCTTTCCGACCTATAAACTGTCGCGTATCCTACTCCGATACTAACAGCACGTTTAGTAGCACGCTTGAGTGCCTTTGCAATAGGACAATGAAAAGAATGGTGAAGGAAACCGGCCTTAATATCGTTTTTGGTAACTGTAACTACCATATTTATTTTCCTTTCATTTTAGATAGACGTTTTCTATCGCATTTATAGCCTAACCGAAACTTATAGGCTACGCATGGCGTCTTTATAGTATGCTTACAGGTCTTAGCACTTCCACCCGCAAGGCATGGCTTACAAAAGGCACTAGCCTTTAAGAGTATCATATTTCTCCTCCGTTGTCAAGTTTCCTGGTATCCGTCAAACCATTCCCCTTCTTTGCGCGTATCAGGGCGTCTACAGTGTTCTTGCGCCTCGTCAAGTGTCAACCCTGTCTTGATAGTGCGCGGCCTACGGGTAACATCCTGTCCCCTTGCGTCAAACGTAGGGTAATAGAATCTAACTATTTTATACATGGTTATATATCCTTTCTATCATCCCATGCAGGGGTTGTAAAGGTTACTGCTACACTAGCATCGGTAAGCGTATCCTGTAAATCGGGATTAGCATTATAGATACGCTTAGCGAGTTCGTCGTTACCTACCCGTAAGGCTGCTACATACTCATTGACTACAGCCTGAATCTGAAATTGTGCATCATGTTTGCTCATGTTAGTTTTCCTCCGTTATAGGTTTAGAATACATGCTAACCGTACCTTCACCACCACCCAAACCCATAGATTCATACCCTGTTATAACCATGTTTTTATTCCCGATTAGTTCAAGGGCTTTTGTGCAATATTCTTTCACACTAGCAGACCCCCGAATAAAGTAATCGGTAAAACCTGGTACGGGTTGATAGCCTTTCTCTGCTAGTTCAGGATTGCCGAAAGAGAAAAACATACCCTTGATTTTACCCTGCGTAAAAGATTCAGCGTCAATCCCATTATCTAGAATCCTTTCCTCGTAACATTTAAGGCATTCTTGCCCGTGTTCTTCCGAGTATCTAAAATATTCGTGCCACCCATTACTAGGACACCTTTCGCATATATACCTATCGCAAGACTCGCAGTTTCTATACGCAAAATCATACCCGTCGCTACCTTCCGCGTATTCCCTACACTCTTCCGAGCAGTAATAGTGATCGGTGCCTTTCTCGTCAAACGGGCTATCGAAATGGTAGCCCCAAATATTCTTGCGCCCTTGGTTAGTCGAGCAATTATCACACTTCCGCTCTAGCCTGCTACGTCTTTCTCGCAGGTAGTCCGCTATACGTTTTGCTCTTTCCGCTACGGTATGCTCCATTCCTGGTAGCGGTAAAGACTGGTAGCGAGACACAATAAGATGCCTTATGCGTCTTTCTAATGTCGGCATTAGTTCCTTTCCGCTAAACGTAGTTCTACCGTTAGCTTTACCACGTTTAGCAATCGCAGGGCATTCGCCCTTGCATTCGCCCATGATTGCACGTCAAAATCTAGGCCCACGTCAAACAGTAAGTAGCGTGTACCGTCTGCTAGATTAGCAAAGACTGTCTGCATATATCCTCCGTTAACAGGGTGTGTGTTACTTCACCTTGCCACCATTAGGCCCACATTCACCGCGTACATAGCCTAGGAATACGCTAGGCTTGAATCTAGGGTTTTGTTCTAAGCAAAACTCAACTAGCATATCGAGTAAAAAAGGCTCTTCCAATTCAATATCGTGGTTTCTATACTTTGCTTCTTGATATTCCCGCACCTTGTCTGCTAGTCGAATAAAATCCTTTTTAGTCATTCCCATTTTAGTTTTCTCCTATGTTATGTTTGCAGCCCGTTTGCCCACACGAATGGCAGTATTCAGACTCGTCAAGCTTGTGAATTTCTCCTATATCGAAAACGAAGTGTCTATCATCGCCAACCATTGTTGCCACCACATTTCCAGTGTGATTGTATAGTCCAGACCATTCTGTATCCTGGTCTGGTTCAATTTCCCAACCCCACACATACCACGCTACGCCCTTGTAACCGTCTACCGTAAACGCACCGTCAAATTGTGAATCATATTCATATTGCCTTTTCATTTTGCACCTTCCTTTCTAATCCGGCTTAGGCTAGCATGTGAAGTACAGAGCATTTCCCCTAGGGGATAGCCTGTTTCTGCTTCATTTACATAGATGCTTAAATCGTCGCCCGTAGTTTCAATCTGTACTGTAGGGCTAATGTCTAATGCTTCTCTAATCTGTTCATCCGTAGGGGTAGCAGAACTAAACTGTCCTTTCTTTCCTCTATTGTAGGTACTCACAGGACAGGCTATTGGATATTCCCGATAGACGTTAAAGCGATTGTTGACCGTGTAGCCTTCTTCCTCATTACCCCATACGTCGTAATCCCATATTTCCCATGTGGTGTTTAGCATGTTAGCGTGTCCTTTCGTTAGCCTTACGGGTGAGTTTAATAAACCGCTTGTTATGGTATGCTTCGGTTTTACCGTCAATCTTACTCCGCTTAAATGCTGATTTGCCACTATTGAACACCCGCACTTGAGATAGATTGTAATGATAGTTTGGCATGGTAGAACCCCCGTTTGATTGGTTGATTGTAGGTACGCTTGCCATGCGCTACATTATATGCAAGGCCCATACCTAACTATAACCTATTGATATTGCTAATAGTGTGGTATAAATAACACGGTAATAGGCTTCTTATTCCCTATCTAATCGTAGTGTATGTTTTTTGCTACACTGAATAAATTCCCTAATCAATCGTTCTAACTTGTAGGGGATAGAATTATGCCTAGGTTAAAAAACCGTCCTAATTCATACCTAGTATTCGGAGCAAGGCCCATAAGTGAATTGCTAGGTGTATCAGTTAGCACAATGTATAAATGGTATTATTTACATGGTTTACCAATAGCAAAAACCCCTAGTGGTAAATGGGTGTGCAGTAAGGGAATTATAGATGCGTGGATCATCGCAAGAAATAAAATCCAAAAAGAAAATACTCAAGGTGAAATCCCCTCTTGGTTCATCCGTAAGCAAAGAAATACAGGAACTCAATCGTAGTCCTTTTCGCGTAGAACTTGCACGTTTACTTGACTGTGCTCCTACAGACGAAGCATTACGGACCTTTGCTACTAAGTCACCTGATCGTTGGGCGCAGGCTATTGCGATACTCAGTAGACTATCTGGTTTTAGTGAAAAACATATTACCGAGCATAACGTAAACGTCGTCATAGCGACATTGAGTGACGCTGAACTGAATGATAGGCTTGCTATGCTTGAACATAAACAGCAAGCCGCAAGGAATGTAATTGACGTGAAATCAACCCTTGTAGATGATGATACAGTCAAGGCTAGAGTAATCGAATAGCATACATGAAAAAGCTATAGCATCCGAGTCGCTAGACGCTCTTACTCCAAGCGACGAGTAATTAAGTAAGGGTTTTTCATTAAGATATATTCTCTAATTATATATATATCTATATAATATATATCTAGTAGAATAGTATTAATCGGTATTACCTAGATATATATCGCTTACGCTATATACTTACGGTAATACCTAATAGGTATTTATTATTAAGGGTATATCATATAAGTAATTATCACTAGGTAAATATTGTACCTAGGTAGTTGCCCCTAATGAATATTCTAGCGAGGGTGTGGGGACCACGGTATCAGGCCGAGCGTGTTCTATAGCCGCTCCCACAAGTTTGTAGTAGGGGACAAGTAGTAGTAGGTAGGGGTAAATTTTTGTAGTATAGGACAAGTATGGCATACATTCATTCCAAATATGAAACATGCATTGATTTCGTGGCGGACTTAACAACGGCAACAGATCAATTCATTGAGTTCTCACCGGGGCTGATCCCACATTATATCCGTGGTGCCGCTATCGTTATTACGACGGATACAGACGGTGATCCTGGGGAAGTACAAGTCAACTTTCGGCCTATTGCGGGGTCCAATACCGGGAAAACCACAATGGCAACGATTCCAATTCCAGCAGGAGTAGTAGCCGGGAAAGTCCTCTTTGTAGATACGACTGATTCACCGTTGCTAAATCAAGTCATCAAGCCAGGTGAGTCCTGTATCATGGAAGTCACAACCGCGATGGGTGGTGGTTCCAAAGCAGGTGCGGGGAGATTTCAGTTATATCTAGAACCAACCTGGGAAGTACCAGGCGATAATAATCCCAATATGATAAAGGTCTAGGGGCTACGCTATTAATGAAACCAGCATTACCAAAGGGAAAGAAGTCAACACGGTCAGACCCAAAGGGTTCATTGACCATTTGGAGCCAGCATAACGGGTTATGGACACTGGTGCCGAAGCAGCCGAAGAAGGTAGCGAAGTAGTAACGTGGCCTATCCATTTTACAGATATGAAGTTCTCATGCGAGCCAAGACCGGGGAACTCGAATTACCCGTTGGTACCATCGTGACGGATATTAACCCCTCCGGGTTAGTTGACCGGCAGTGGTGCGGGGTCATCCCCCATGTGGTCAGGGCGGTTAGTATCATCATCGCGGAGACATTGGATGATGCGGCCCATCCTCAGACGTTCCAATTTGATAAAGTTGACAACGAGGATAATGTCATCGAAATAGCCAGCATTACGGTTCCTGGGGATGCAGAGCAGCATCGAGTATTCTTGAAACAGGAATTAAGCGCCAAGTTGCTGCCCGGTGAGCGTATAGACATGAAGAACTTAAATACAGATTGGGCAGGGTCCACCGGCGCACTCGTCGTAGCCCTGTACCTGGAAGCATCCTGGGAGAATCCAGAGAATTTAGTCAAGGTCACAGTCGTTCCGTAGGCATCCAAAGGAGGGGTTATGAAGTGGAGCCTGACCTGGCCGTGGAAGCGTGAAGCCAAGGAGATTACACCAAGGGATTTGGCTTATCGCGTCATTACCTACGATGTATTCAAGCAGGTTTTTGGCCGGACGATCAATACCAACAAGCGTATTCGGCTGATGCAGAACCTAGAGCCAACCGGGGAGCAATGGGAGTTGTTGCTGGATATGGTCGGCTTTGTCTTGTCGCAGATGCGAGAGAATGATTCACAGCAGCAGCGGATTCGAGAGTTGTTTCAAGTTGTCCAGCAAGGTGAAGCCGAAATGGACTTTGATACGGCGGCACTCGCGGCAAGTGTAATGAGTTACTACCTGTATCCGATGCAGCGCGGTGAAGAAGATAACGATTATTATGTGCGCTTAGTGGAAGCCGTCAATCTCTGGCGGAAGTCAACAGGCGCAACAAACTAATGCCGTTGTAGCTCAGTTGGTAGAGCGGCGGTTTTGTAAACCGTTGGTCCGGGGTTCGATCCCTCGCAGCGGCTCCATAAAGAGGGGAATATGTGGTACAAGCTGTATCTAGCGGTCTGTGCGGCTTTACTGATAGGGACATGCTCGATGGTCCTAGCGGCTCCGGTTTTAATGGAACCAGAATCCGAACCACCGATGCGGTTGTACACACCGAGCGGCTACGAGACTCGTTGGTGGGTCTTTGAAGATATAGGCCATTCATGCGTGGTCGTCTATAGCATCCGGTACAAGGGCACCTTGGTTGACACTAGCCAAATCCCATGCCAGATGTTCGGGATGTTCTTCAAGTCTATCAAGAAACGTCCAGGTGCCTAAGTGGATCGCCGGGAAGTTGAAGAGCGGGTATTGATTCTCGAAGAGCAGGCAAAGCGGGCGAAGGATGATCCTCTGTTAAAGTGGTTTCCCACTCCGAAGCAGGGGCCGTTCGTCGCAAGTGTCATAGGAGAAGAATGTTATGAGAACTGGTTTCTCGCTGCGAATAGAAGCGGTAAGTCTGACGCAGGGGCTTGGTGCGGTGCGAGAATTGCTCGCTTTGGGATTCCAGGTCAAAAGTTTCGACCAACATCAGGATGGGTCATATCACTGGACTTTCCGTCGTCCCGCGACATCATCCAACCAAAATACTTCGACAATGGCGTGGCCGTTGCCACAGGGCACGCACCTTTCATTCCTGCTAGAGAAATAAAAGACTGGCGTGTTTCTGACCAGATTCTTATTCTGCGGAACGGGAGCATCATCGGGTTCAAGTCATGTGACTCAGGCCGTCCGAAGTTCCAAGGGGCGGACAAGGATTGGGTCCAATTTGACGAAGAACCCCCGAAAGATATTTATGAAGAAACCGTCATCCGAATCGGGTCTGGCACCAAGTTGCGGGTGTTCGGCACCTGTACACTCCTTCCACCAGAAGGGCAGCTTGGAGGAGTCTCATGGTTGTACAACGATATTGCAATCCCGGCAACGGAAGGCACAGGTAGGGCGAGAGTCTTTACTTCTTCGATTTACGACAATCCCCACCTGGATACGGCTGAAATTAGGCGTCTAGAATCAATTTATCCTGAAGGGTCTGCAAGTAGACGAATCCGGCTAGAGGGTGAACTTCTCCCCGGATTGTCGGGAGCTAGAGCCTATCATGGTTTCGATAGACGAGTCCACGTCGTAGATGATAACTACGTTGTTGCTCACCGAAGGCCGTTGGCCTGGATGTGGGATTTTAACGTCGAACCGATGGTGTCCTTGGTCGGTCAACGAGTCGGGAATACCTACCGAGTCGTTCGAGAGTTCGTCATGGACGAGGGTAATATCCCGGATATGTGTCAGTGGTTCAAGCAGGCATTCCCCCATCATGGGGCGGAAATCCTGATTTACGGTGACTCCACTGGTAAACGCAGAACCGGGCAGACCGGGGCATCAGATTACACGACAATTATGAACCAGATGCGGAGCTATTCGGCTCCGGTTAAACTCGTGGTGCCGGAAGAAAACCCCCACGTCCCTGATCGCATAAATGCGATAAATCACCTATTCAAAGACGAATCGGGGGAAATCCGGCTCCTGATTGACGAGTCCTGTAAAGAGTTGATCCGGGACTTAGAACAAGTCCTGCGTGATCCTCGCGGGGGACTCAAGAAAACCACCAATCGTAAAGACCCGTACTTTAGGCGGACCCATACATCGGACGCACTAGGGTATTGGATTGCTTACGAAGAACCAGTAGAGGCTGTAGTTGCGAAACGACGGCATATCGAACCAGTACCGCTCCCTGCCTACTCCTTCTCCGGCTCGCGTAATAAAGCTGTGTCGTAGATGTTATGTGGAACTTCGAGAAGGAAAAGAGCGTGACCTGGGCGTTTGTACCGCTTGTGTTAGTGCTACGACGGATCATGGGAAAACAGTTAGAGCTACCCCGGCCAAGATTAGATATGGATTCCAAAAATGATGGAAATTAAAACATTAGCGGGCCAGTCTACGGGGGCTGTGGACCCGAATAACATGGGTGAGGATGAAAAGGTCAGGCCAGGGTCCGACCTGTCTATCATCAGGGTCATCCAGTCGTACAAGGATGAAGCCTTCCATGCGAGAAAAGCGAGAATTGCACGAAATTTCGAGAACACTCAGGCATTTCTCGGAAATGCGGATTGGAGCCATAAACAGCCCGGTCAATCCTCGGAGTTCCTTCCGATGGTGGCGATGGCTGTGGAACATATTTCGGGGTTTATCAAGAAAGCCCTAACTAACTTCGGAGATTGGTTCTCCGTAGAAGTTTCGGACGGGTCACTCTTGACGAACTTCCAAATTCGTGATTTGATCTTGACTCAGTTGAATACGATGTCGCGTGTCGAGAAGGGCCGGTGTAATTTCTTAACGATTGTTTCTGATGCGGTCAAGGTCGGTCTACTGGATTCGCTGATGGTGGTCAAGGTCCACGGTCGGCACTTTACCAAGAAGCGGTTTACCGTGGAGCGGGGGCAGAAACTCTTTACTCTCCCTTCCGGGGCTACCGGGTCCAGGCCCGTCCACAAGTTAAAGCGAAAGAGCAAGACCTATTGGCATTTGCTGGTTGATCTGGTCCGTCCCGAAGATTACTACCCGGACCCTACAGGCCGTGGTTTGTACGAGATTCATGTCCTGGACCGTGACCTGAGCGAGATTCAGGAAATGGCGAAGGAAGGAATCTATGACCAAAAAGTTGTTGACCAAATCGCAGAGGATTTTGCCTCAACCGAAATCTACACGAAACAGGAACTTGAAAAGAATCAGCTTCCTTCAACGGAGCCTGAGTTCCGCAAGAGAGTTCGTCTATGGGAGTTTTGGGGCACGATCCTGGACGAGAATGGTGCTGTCTGCCATGAGAATGTTGTTTGCACCGTAGCGAATGAGAAGTATCTAATCCGTAAGCCAGAGCCGAATCCGTACTGGCATGGTCAAAGTCCATTCGTGGCTTGCCCGCTGATCCGAGTTCCCTTCTCGGTGTGGCACAAGGCGCTGATGGACCACGCAACCCCACTGAATATCGCTCAAAATGAGCTATTCAATTTGATGCTCGATGGTGGGCTTGCAGCCGTGTGGGGAGTCCGTCAGGTACATGAAAGCTGGCTCGAAAGGCCGGAAGAAGTATCAGGCGGAATCCCACAGGGTATGACAGTCACCGTGAAGGATGAAGTTCCTCCGGGGGCGAAGGTCATTGAGCAGGTGACTACAGGGAATGTCCCGCAAGATGCGATGTTGATGTTCCAGATGGTTGAGAAGCACTTTGAGGCTGCAACTGTTCGGGATGATATTAACAAGGGGATGCTTCCTGAGAAGGCACAGACAGCCACAGCGGTTGTTGCCTCGACTCAGGCTTCTTCGGGCTTCTTTGACAGCTTAGTGCGCGATGTTGAAACCGAGTGGATAGAGAAGATTCTGTATCTGGCCTGGTGGAACATCCTGCAAGACCTGGACGATTTGCGGAGTTCGGAAGTCGCAAGCGCAGTAGGACAGGATACGATGCAGCAGTTAGCGCAGATGTCCCCGGAAGAGCGGTTTGTGGCATTGGGGCAGGATATTGAGTTTCATGTCCACGGTATCTCCGGGACAATGGAAAAGGCCAAGGACTTCCAAAAGCGTATGGCATTGATGCAGATGGTTCAGCAGAATCCGGTGATGCTGCAAGCCTTCTACAAGCGGTTTAGTGCCAACAAGATTCTGGAACAGTTGTTCAAGGATATTAACCTGAACCCGGCGCACATGGAGTTGACGAAGGAAGAGCAGGC
>Ga0070706_100006811_pt1 | contig 10788 bp, 13 predicted proteins | sample KBSK5501metaG_FD_65476 | JGI IMG/M metagenome (GOLD analysis project Ga0070706, IMG submission 65476) | Corn, switchgrass and miscanthus rhizosphere microbial communities from Kellogg Biological Station, Michigan, USA - KBS K5-50-1 metaG | ecosystem: Host-associated > Plants > Roots >...
CGCCGGCGGCGGGCGCGATCTGCTTCTTCAGCTACAAGTACCCGATCGACTCGATGGCGCTCGTCGATCGGCTCATCCGCGAGTACAGCACGATGATCGTTCCCGGCGTCCACTTCCGCGCCGAGCGGCACCTGCGCATCGGCTTCGGGCCGCTCCCGCGCGTCCTCCACTCAGGACTCGCGGCGATCGACCGCCTGCTGACCTCCCTCGACTAGACGGCACAGAGGTTGCACGACCGCCGGGCAAGCTCGCACACAGGAGGTGGTCATGTCCATCACACTCATTTTGGCGGTCGTCGCCCTTATCTGTGGGATCCTCATGCTCGTCTCGGGACGCTGGTCGAAGTTCCCGCTCGCGGCCATCGCGATCATCTGCCTCGCACTGAATCAGACCGGTTACATCCGCTAGTTTGGGGCTCCGTAGCCGGGGTTGCCTGCTTGGTACCCCGGCTACCATGCACCCAGAAATGGCGGCTCGCCCGCTCCACCTGTTCGAGGCCGGCGTGGTCACCGAGCAGCAGTTCGTCGGTCTCGGGGAGGCGCCTGCGGTCCTCGCCCCGCTGCTCGCCGAGCGCCTCGGCTGTGAGAAGCGGATCCGCATCCCGTTCAACCCGCGCGATCGCTGGCTGAGCGCGGCGCGCGAGGCGTGCCGGACGCTCGCCGACGGCGTGCTCGCGTCGTTGCGCGACGGCGCGTCGGCCGCGGTCATCGGCGGCGAGTGCACCCTCGTCGCGGGCGCGCTCTCGGGTGCGCTGACCGCCGATCCTGAGATCTCGCTCGTGTACTTCGACGCGCACGGTGACTTCAACACGCTCGCCACGACGCCATCGCACTACATCTCCGGAATGGTCCTCGCGCACCTCTGCGGCCGGTCGGTCGCGCCGCTGCTTTTCCCCGGCTCGCGAAGGATCGCCGAAGATCGCGTGGCTCTCGTCGGGGCGCGCGCCCTCGATGGGGGTGAAACCCTAAACCTCGACCGTTCGCGCGTCCTGCGGATCGCCTTCGACGCCGATCATCCGGAGCCCGCCGGGCTGGTCGCGTGGGCACGGCGGCGCTCGGTATGGGTGCACGTCGATATCGATGTCGTCGACCCGCGCGAATTCCCTGCGGTGGCCTTCGCGGCGGTCGGCGGTCCCTCACTCTCCGCCCTTGCAGGCGCTCTCCGCCAGCTCTTCACGGTCGCGGACGTGAAAGGCTTCTCGCTCTGCGGCTACGACGCGCGCGCCGATAGGGGGCGCACGCTTGTGGCGGCGCTCGTCGACGCGTTCGCTGGCGCGGTGCCGAAGGTGCCGGTCCGGGCTTAGGCCTCGCGTTCGAGACGCGCGGCGATCTCGCGACGATGCTCCCACTCGTGCTCGAGCATCCGGCGGATCACGCGAAACGCCGAGTATGTCGACTGGCCGGTTCTTCGCACGCGCCTTCGCTCGGCCGGCGTGAGCGCCGCAAGGCGGACCATCGCGGCGGGCCTCGCTTCGGCGAGCGCTAGGCGCAAGTCCAGCTCGCCCCGGTCCGCGGCGTTCGTCGGATCGCCCATCGTCTTTAGCGGGCCGACCAGCGCGTACACGTATCCCTTATCCGCGCCCAGGACATGCAGAAGGATGTCGTGCAGAGACCGTCCCTGCGCTGGCTTGGCGCGAAGTCGCCGGTCGTCGATCCCCTTCACCAGAGCGAGCAGATCCTCACGCGACCACTCGAGCCACCGTAGGTAGCGGGCGAGATCGCGCGGGGCCAGCGGTTTGATGTCCGGCGGAAAGATCGCCTGTCCTGAGAAGAGGCCCGCGGTGTTGTGCTCGGCGGTCCGCGTCTCGATCTTCTCGCTCGGATCGACCTTTTCGCCATGGCGCTTCAGGTAGCGGAGATAGGCGCGAATCGCATCCGGCGTCGCGGCGACCGCCTCGTCGCTCGTCCTGCCGGTCGCGACGCAACCCAAAAGGTCAAGTACGTGGACGAGGGTGGTCTTCTTCTGCGGCCCGGACTCGAGATACAGCGCGTAGGTGGTGGTCGAGGTCGCTATTCGCCGTCGAGCGTATTACCGATGGTGAGCTCGCGCATCCAGTCTTCGAGCAGCTTGCCCATGCGGTCGATCTGAACTGGGGCGCTCTTCGACACGCGGCGGTAACGCGGCGGTTCGGGGAGCGGCCGCGCCGCCCAGTGCCCCGCCTGTACGCGAGCGAGATCCTGAGCGGTGGCGGCCATCTCCCGGGTCCCTCCTAGACGTCCGAATACAGATAGAACTCGTAGGGGTGCGGACGGATCGCGACTTCCTTCGCGCTCGCGCGCTTGATCGTGAGCCACGTTTCGATCAGATCTTCGGTGAACACGTTCCCGCGCAGGAGGAAGTCGCGGTCGGCATCGAGCGCGTCGAGCACTTCCTCGAGCGAGCCCGGCGTTTGCTTCACGCGCTTCTTCGCCTCGCCGTCGAGCTCGTAGAGGTCGACGTCCATCGGGGTAGGCGGCTCGATCCGGTTGATCACGCCGTCGAGACCGGCCATGAGGCACGCCGAGAACGAGAGGTACGGGTTGCATGACGGGTCGGGCGCGCGGAACTCGAGGCGGCGCGCCTCTGGCTTGTCGAAGTACGTCGGGATGCGCACGCACGCCGAGCGGTTGCGCATCGAGTACACGAGGTTGATCGGCGCCTCGTAGCCTGGGACGAGACGCCGGTAGCTGTTGGTCGTCGGGGCGGCGAACGCGAGTATCGCCGGGGCGTGCTTCAAGAGTCCACCGATGTAGTGGCGGGCGGTCGTGGAGAGCAGCGCGTACCCGTCCTTGTCGTAGAAGAGGTTCGAGCCGTTCTTCCAGAGGCTCTGGTGCGTGTGCATCCCCGAGCCGTTGTCGCCGAAGAGCGGCTTGGGCATGAACGTCACGACGTAGCCGTTCTTGGCGGCGACGTTCTTGGTGACGTACTTGTACTTGAGGACCTTGTCAGCCATCTCCACGAGCGTGGAGAAGCGCATGTCGATCTCGGTCTGTCCAGCCGTGCCCACCTCGTGGTGATGGACCTCGACCGCGACGCCCACGTCGATCAGTGCCCGGACCATCTTCGAGCGCAGGTCCTGGAGCTTGTCGGCCGGCGGGACCGGGAAGTAGCCCTCCTTGTAGCGCGGACGGTGCGCGAGGTTCGGGACGCCGCCGTCTTGGCCGGAGTTCCAGATGCCTTCCTCGGAGTCGATGTAGTAGTAGCCGCAGTTCTGCGCCTGATCGAAGCGGATCGAGTTGAAGATGTAGAACTCGATCTCCGGTCCCCAGAACGAGGTGTCGGCGATACCGGTCGTGGGGAGGAATTCCTCGGCCTTCTTCGCGACGTACCGCGGATCGCGCGAGTACGGCTTGCGCGTCAGCGGATCGATGACATCGCAGGTGATGTTGAGAGTCTTGATCTCGAGGATCGGATCGATGAAGACGGCGTTCGGGTCGGGCATGAGGAGCATGTCGCTCTCGTGGATGTGCTGGAAGCCGCGGATGGACGATCCGTCGAACCCGATGCCGTCGGCGAAGAGACCTTCCGAGAGCTCTTCGACCGGGATCGAGAAGTGCTGCCAGGTGCCGGGCAGGTCGACGAAGCGCAGGTCGACGATCTTGACCTGGTGTTCCTTCGCGAGCTTGAGGATGTCTTTGGGCGAGGCCTTGGGTTGCGCGGGTGCCGCCGTCGCGGGCCGCTCCATGGTCAACGTCATCTACAACTCCCCACGGGTTATGTTCGAGACAAGCCTCTAGCCAGCGGTGTGCGAGGTGAACTGCCGGTTCGGTCGTGATTGGGTCGTGATTCAGTACCAAAAACTCGGGGGGCTCTGCCCCCGACCCCCGCCGACCGTTACTTGACACTTATGTAAGTGTCCACTTACGCTCTCGCCAATGGACGCTTTCGCCGCCCTTGGGGAACCGCGGCGGCGCGAAATCCTCCGACTGGTCTCCGCGGCCGAGCTCTCGGTCGGGGAGATCGCGCGCCGCTTTGAGATCACCCGGCCGGCGATCTCGCAGCACCTGCGCGTCCTGAAGGAGGCGGGCCTCGTGACCGAGCGGCGCAACGGCACGAAGCGCCTGTACCGCGCGCGCCCGGAGACCATCGCCGAGCTCCGCGCGTACCTCGAAGCGTTCTGGGATGACAGCCTCCGGTCGCTGAAGGCCGCCGCGGAGCAAGAGGAACAACAAAGGAGGACAAGGCATGGCCGTCGACACGAAAGTCATTGAGCGCGTTATCACGATCCAGGCGCCACCCGAGGCCGTATTCCGTCTCCTGACGGATCCGGTCGAGTACGTCCGCTGGAAGGGCAGGCTGGCCGAGCTCGAGCCCCGGCCGGGCGGCACGTTCCGGGTCGAATTCGCGAGCACCAAGGACATCGCGGCCGGCAAGTTCGTCGAGGTGATCCCTGGGCGGCGCGTCGTCTTCACCTGGGGCTGGGAGGGGAGCGAGGTCGTGCGGCCCGGCGCGAGCACCGTCGAGATCGACCTCGAGCGCGAGGGCACCGGGACGCGCCTGCGCCTGGTCCACCGCGGGCTGCCGGAGGGCGCGATCGCGAGCCACGCTGAGGGGTGGGACTACTTCCTCCCGCGCCTCGAGGACGTCGCCGAGGGAAGAGCGCCGCGCGAAGCAGAGCACCACACCGACGAGAAGCAATAAAGGGGAGGACTCACCACATGGGTGCGCCTATCACGCACGTCGAGATCAACACCAAGGATTCGAAGAAGCTCCAGGACTTCTACACCAAGCTCTTCGACTGGCACATGGACACCAACAACCCCATGGGCTACGCAATGGTCGACACGCACGCTGGCAAAGGCATCGGCGCCGGGATCGGTCAGTCCCAGAACGGTCGGAACTTCGTCACGTTCTACGTCGACGTGACCGACCTCGAAGCCACGCTGAAGAAGGCGGAAGGCCTCGGCGCGAAGACCGTGCTCAAGCCGACGCAGACCGGCCCGGTCACAGTCGCGATGTTCGCGGACCCCGAGGGCAACGTCATCGGGCTCGCAAAGGGGATGTAGGTGGGCGTGGCGACCGCCGGGTTCACCGACTTCTCGACGGTCGCCACAACCGAATCGCAACCTTGGTAGCGCCTATCCGTCGCTGAACCGGGCATGCCCTTCGCTCAGGCTTCCCGGGTATGGAAAAAATCAACTCTGGCGACACCGCCTGGCTTCTCGCGTCAGCCGCGCTCGTCATGCTCATGACCCCGGCACTCGGGTTCTTCTACGGCGGGCTCGTCCGGCGCAAGAACGTGCTCGCGACGATCATGCACAGCTTCTTCATCCTCTGCCTCATCAGTGTGCAGTGGGTGCTCTGGGGGTACACGCTCGCGTTCGGTCCGGACATCGGCGGGATCATCGGAGGCCTCGACTGGGCAGCGCTCAGAGGCGTCGGCCAGGACCCGGGACCCTACGCGCCGACCGTGCCGCACGAGGCCTACATGGTCTTCCAGATGATGTTCGCGGTGATCACGCCGGCGCTCATCACTGGCGCGTTCGCCGAGCGCAAGCGCTTCAAGGCCTTCGTGGTCTTCACGCTGCTTTGGGCGACCTTCGTCTACGACCCGGTCGCGCACTGGGTCTGGGGCGGCGGCTGGCTCGGTCAGCTCGGCGCGCTCGACTTCGCCGGCGGCACGGTCGTGCACATCACGAGCGGCGTCTCGGCCCTCGTCGCCGCGCTCGTCCTCGGGCGCCGCGTCGGCTTCGGCCGAGAGGCCATGGACCCGCACGACGCCACCATGACCGTCCTTGGTGCGTCGCTCCTCTGGTTCGGCTGGTTCGGCTTCAACGCCGGCAGCGCGATCACCGCGGGCGGCCTCGCCGCGAACGCGTTCGTCGTGACGAACACCGCGGCCGCGATGGGCGCGCTGACCTGGATGACCGTCTCGTGGCTGCATAAGGGCGCGCCGAGCGTGCTCGGTGCCGCCGCTGGCGCGGTCGCCGGGCTCGTCGCGATCACGCCGGCATCGGGCTTCGTCGACGTCTCGGCGTCGATCCTCATCGGGCTCGGCGCGGGCATCTTCTGCTACACCGCGATCCAGATCACCAAGCGCTTCAAGGTCGACGACGCGCTCGACGTGTTCGGGGTGCACGGGGTCGGCGGGGCGTGGGGCGCGCTCGCGACGGGCGTCTTCGCGACCGTCGCGGTGAACAGCGCGGCGAAGGACGGGCTCCTCGCCGGCAACCCCGGGCAGCTCGGCATTCAGGCGATCGCGGTGCTCGCGTCGATCGTGTACTCGGCGCTCATGACGTTCGTAATCCTGAAGCTCATCGATCTCTTCGTCGGACTGCGCGTGCCCGAGAGCGAGGAAGTGCTCGGTCTCGACGCGTCGCAGCACCGCGAAGCGGCGTACCAGATCTAAAGGAGGCTCCGATGGAGTTCCTGGCATTCGCATCATTCGCGATCCTGGTGGTCGGTTGGCTCGTCGCTCCGTCGCGCACGGTCACGCCGGTCAGCCGTGCCGAGGAGCGCAAGGCCGCTTAGCGCCGCGACCCACATTGGTCGACTGAGGACCAGGCTCCGAGAGGGGCTTGGTCCTCTTCGTGTCTCGCGCTCGGCGTACACTCAAGGGACAACAAACTGAATACGACGGGGGAGCGCCCGACGAAAGGGGCGCTGAGAGTGCGGACTGCCGCAGACCCCAGAACCTGATCTGAGTAATGTCAGCGTAGGGAGTCGAGACGCGTGAAACCTACTGCGTCCCGGCGGAGCCGGGCGAAGCAGGACGGTCGGGCGGAGCGAAGCGACGCACGACCACCTACGAGCGGCGCTCAGGCGCCGCTCTTGTTTTTCGGGGGTCCAACCCCGGGGGCCGGGGGGCAGAGCCTCCCGCTCGCATGAGGGCGGTCGTCGTCGCGAACGGCGACGTGCTCCCGTCCGACCGCGCGGCGATCGACGACGACTCGTTCGTCGTCGCTGCCGACGGCGGCGCCTTCGCGCTCGAGCGCTGGAACATCCTTCCCCACCTGGTCGTGGGCGACATGGACTCGCTCGGCCAGGCCGGCGTCGAGCGCCTTGCGCGTCAGGGCATCGGCGTCGCCAAGTTTCCTCCGGACAAGGACGAGTCCGATCTCGAGCTTGCCGTCGCGCAGGCAGTCGCCGCCGGCGCGAGAGAAATCGTGGTCCTCGGCGCGCTGGGCGGCGAGCGGCTGGATCACGAGGCGGCGAACCTTCTCCTTCTCGCCGATCCCGGCTATGACGGCGTGCACATCGAGGCGCGTCGCGGCGCGCTGCGGGTGCGCGCCCTTCGCGGACCAGGCTCGCTCACGCTCGACGGACCGATCGGCTCGCGCGTGACGCTGCTGCCGGTCGCCGGCGATGCCGAACGCGTCAGCACGATCGGGCTTCGCTACCGACTCGACGCGGAGACGCTGCGTTTCGGGCGCGCGCGCGGCCTCAGCAACGAGATCGCGGCGCTGCCGGCGAGCGTCTCGTCCGACAGTGGAACGCTGCTCGTCTTCGAATCACCACAGGGGGGTGCCACGTGACCGAGACACGAACAAGATCCAACGACACGGCGACTAAGGCGCCGCCGTTCTTCGGGGCGCGGTTCTCGCTCTACCCGATGACCGACCGCTACGTCGCCGTGATCCTCGACGCGATCGAGGGCCTGCGCGACGTGGGTCTCGAGGTCGAGACCGATGACGTGAGCACGTTCATCGGCGGCGACCGCGACCGCGTCTTCGGCGAGCTCACTCGGGTGTTCTCAGCCGCCGCGCGGACGGGCGAGCACGTGGTCATGACGGTCCTCCTGTCGCACGGCTGTCCCGGCGAGACGTACTGCGAGTCGACGGGCGAGATCAGTGTGCCTGTCCTGGCCGCCAAAGACGCGGCCAAGAGCGGAGTGCCCGTGAGCGCGCAGTGGTCGCTCTATCCGCTGGGCAGCGAGGGCTACATGGACGTCATCTACCGCGAGATCGACCGCACCAAGAAGTCCGGCGTCTTCGGGAAGGGGGCGCACTTTGTCTCAGGACTTCGCGGTGACCTCAGCGACGTCCTCGGCGCGATCCGCGTTTCGTTCGACGCCGCGTGCGCAGGTGCCGGACACGTGGTGGCCCACGCGACGGTGTCGGCGAACTCGCCGACCGTGAGGTCCTCATGAACCGTTCCTTCAGCGTCGCTCGCGCGGTCGCGCTCGTCGGCGCGCTCCTCGCGCTCGTCGCGTTCTTCCTACCTTGGGTCATCTACGCGCAACGCAGCTTCAGCGGCTCCGAGCTGGCGAGCACGCTGGCGCCAGCCCTCGCGGCGGTGAAGGCCGGCGGGATCAAGGGGCTCGACCTCGGGCTCTGGGCGGTTGCGCTCGCGGCGGCACTCGCCGCCGTCTTCGTCATCGTCTCCTGGGCTCGTGCGACCGATCCGCACGAAGGCCGCTACCGCCTCTGGGCGGCGGCTGCCGCCATCACCGGGCTCGCCTTCGCCATCCTTTTCCTGGCGAGCGGCCTGCTCGGTGGCACGCCGGGCATCGACTTCGCCCCGGCCGCGATCCGCACGGACAACGCGGTGAAGGCGACGGTCGCCAAGGCGATCGGTGCCGGCGATTTCGTCGGCATCGGGATCGGCGTGTACCTCGCGATCGTGGGCTTCGCCGCGACCGCGATCGGCGCGATTCTCGCGCGTCCGGCGCGCGACGAGCGTGTCTGGCGCACGCAGGACTTCGTGCTCCTCGCGATTCTCGCCGTCGTCTTCGGGGCCATCTACTGGGCCTGGCTCGGCCCCTACCTCGGCGTCGAAACGATCCTCGCGGGCGTGAGCGCGCAGTTCGGGCAGGAGCTTCTCTTCGGGCTCTGGTTCATCAGCGGCCTGCTCGGTGGCTACATCATTCGCCGGCCTGGCGCCGCGTTCCTCTCTGAGACGCTCGCCGCGTTCGCCGAGGTCCTCCTCGGCGCGCCCGCGGGTCCGGTCCTCATCGTCACCGGGTTCATGCAGGCGCTCGGGCCGGAGCTCACCTTCGCCGCGACCGGCTACCGGCGCTGGGGCTGGGGGACGATGGCCGTCGCTGGCATCGCCGCCGGCGTCGTCGCGCTCCCCTGGAACTGGCTACGTCTTGGCTACTTCGCCCTCGACCCGGGCATCATGTTCGGACTCTTCATCACGCGGATCGTCGCCGGTGCGCTCGCCGGGATCGCGGCGAAGGCGACCGGCGACCTCGTAGCGGCCACCGGCTCGCTCAACTACTTCGCGCTCGGCCGGGAGCGAGTGCAGGAAGTGTGACCTCCGCGTTCGCACGCGCCGAGTCGCTCACCATCCGTCATGTTGGACGGAAGCGGCCGGCGCTCCGCGACCTCGATCTCGAGTGGGAGGAGGGTGAGCGGCTCCTCCTCCTCGGACCGAGCGGCGCCGGGAAGAGCACGCTCGCGCTCTGCCTCGACGGGGTGATCCCGCACGCGCTCGACGCTCACTGGGACGGCGGCACTCTGACAGTCGACGGACGCGACACGCGGGCAGCGTCGCTCGCGGAGCTCGCGAGCAACGTCGGTGTCCTCTTCCAGGATCCTGAGACGCAGCTCGTCATGCTGGAGACCGACGACGAGATCGCGTTCGGACTCGAGAACCTCGGCCTGTCGCGAGGCGAGATGGTCGAGCGCGTCGCGGAGGCTCGCGCGGCAACCGGCCTCGGACAGGCGACGCCGCGACGGCTGGACGCTCTGTCCGGCGGGACGAAGCAGCGCGTGGCACTCGCCTCGCTCCTGGCCATGCGCCCGCGAGCGCTCGTGCTCGACGAGCCGACGGCGAATCTCGATCCGGTCGGCGCGCGCGAGGTCGTGACCGCCTTCGCTGCGCTCGCCATCCGGCGGGAGCGTTCGTTCCTCTTGGTCGAGCACCGCCTCGATCCGCTCCTGCGGTTCATCGACCGCGTCGTCGTTCTCGGCGACGAGGGCCGGGTTGCGCTCGCGGACGAGCCTGATCGCGTCTTCATGGAACACGCGACCGAGCTCGATCGCCTCGGCGTCTGGCAACCCGAGCTCGCGGAGCTCGCGCGCCTCCTCGGCGCGCCGCGTATGCCCCGCGACACAAGCGAGGCCGCCGCGTTGCTCCTCGACCGCTGGCCGCGTGGCGCGCGCGCGCCACAGCACGCGCTCCCGTCAGGCGCGATCACGGTCGCGACCCGCGACCTCGCCTACCGCTACCGCGCGACCGATCGCGACGCGGTCAGCAGCATCTCGCTCGAGCTACATGAAGGCGAGATCGCCGCGATCCTCGGCGCGAACGGCGCGGGGAAGAGCACGCTCGGTCTTCTCATCGCCCGTGCGTTGCGTCCGTCGCATGGCGCGGTGAGCGTTCGCGGCGACGTCGCGTATGTCTTCCAGTACCCGGAGCGAGGCTTCCTCGCGACGACGGTCCGCGAGGAGGTCGGCTACGCAGCGCGCGTCGGTGGGCGGATCGCACGCGATCCGGACATCCTGCTCGAGCGGTTCGGCTTGGCTCGCCTCGCGGAGGCGAACCCGCACTCGCTCTCACACGGAGAGAAGCGTCGCCTTTCGGTCGCGAGCGCCCTCGTCACGAGCCCGAACGTCCTCGTCCTCGACGAGCCGACCTTCGGCCAGGACCTGCGGAACACGCGCGAGCTGCTAGCGGTCCTTCGCGAAGAGAAGGCTGGCGGGACGACGATCGTCGTCATCACGCACGACCTCTCGCTCGTCGCCGAGCTCGCCGACCGCACGCTTGCGATGGCCGAGGGCAGGATTGGCTTCGACGGGACGCCTGCCGCGCTCTTCGAGCGCGCCGATCTTCCACGCTTCGGCCTGGCGCTGCCGCCTGTGGCTGACGCGTTCGCGCGCGCACACGAACGGGATAGCTCGATCGAGTCGGTCACCGGCCTCG
>Ga0070706_100006813_pt1 | contig 10787 bp, 11 predicted proteins | sample KBSK5501metaG_FD_65476 | JGI IMG/M metagenome (GOLD analysis project Ga0070706, IMG submission 65476) | Corn, switchgrass and miscanthus rhizosphere microbial communities from Kellogg Biological Station, Michigan, USA - KBS K5-50-1 metaG | ecosystem: Host-associated > Plants > Roots >...
AGGCCGTCTGGCTGGGCGCGTAACACGGTTACGGCAACCCCGTGTGAGCGCCAGGTGTGTTGGTTTGGGTCGAGCCGCGCACCGTCGGAGGGCGAAGCGAGGTGCAGCCAGACGAAGGCCACGCCCAGCGCAACCATGGCAGCGGAGGCGAGCAAGACAGCAACTCGGACGCGGTCTCGCTGATACATGGGCTCTCCCCATGGGCGCTCGGCGGGATACCAGAGATGGAAGATGGCGCATCGCGTCCCTTATTATAGCCCGCCGCCTGCCCTACGATGCGCCGCACGACCAGCACTTCGAACGGCAGGCGGCGCCGGCACGAGACGATGTAACGACTCACGCGCTGACCGACGCGTGACCCGTCGGTCGCCATCCGCACGTTGGGGCAAGTCGCTCATCAGAGGCTCCAGCACCCGCCGGCGCTCGCCTGGCAGGTAGGACGTGAAGTCACCACATCACGATGGTCAAGGTCAACCTCGGAGTGTCCTCACATCATTGCACAGTGACCGTCAGGTTCATGGATGGATGGATGCTGCACGTGACCTTGTAGGTGCCGGGCGTATCGAACGTCACGTCTTTGGCCGGATCGCCCGAGTTCATGGTGAAGCCTGGACTCTGGAGCGCGTGTGGCCCCTTTGCGCCGCTGTCACAGGTGCCATCTGTGCCCAGGCAGATGGTATGCGTTGCGCCGGTTCCGGCTGGATCGGTGAAATGCACCGCCTGCCCCACCTTGACGGTGATGCTCGTCGTGCTGAAATCTGCCGCAACCATGCTTACCTCATTCGGGCCGGTCGTCCGCTGGCCGCAGGCGGCCAGCATGAGCAGTACAAGGGCCAGGAGCGTACCAGTACTGCTGATGCGTGTCTTCACGGCGGAATGTCCTTTCGTGCAACAACTGACGTGACGTATATGAAATGCACGCTGTGGCAGGCTACCGCCGCTTGCGCACCAGGAGCCAGATGCCCAGCCATAGCGCCCAGATGAGATAGAGCGCCTCGGCCAGATAGCCCCCGATGGTGCGCACGCCTTCCAGCGTGGGGGTGAGGCTGCCGAGGTCGCCGGCAGTCAGCTCGACCCACATCACGACGGCCGCCAGGAGCCACCCCAGCCCGGCGAGGACGCCAAGCACCGCCAGCACAGGGTTGAAGAGCCGGGCACCGAGCGCCAGCACGTTAGAGGCGAGGAGCCAGATGCCGATCACCCCAAGTGATGTAGTGTCGAGGATCTGCGCCGAGACGGCCGGCAGCCAGTGCGGCAGCGCGAAGACAGCTGTTGCGACCGCGACGACCACGCCCGCAATGCCGATGATCTCGACGATGCGGGCTGTTCCTGGCCCATTTGCCCCTTCTACCCTACTGGCCCCGTGCGAGATGTCGCGCGCTGCTAAGCCGGCTGCGATCCACCTGGCGATGGGAATCATGCCGAGGTAGAGCACGAGGGTCGCGAGCAGCAGCAACAGACTCAACGACGAAGGGAAATATGGCTTCTCCCCGACGATGACGAGCGCAACGCCGCTGGCGATCGCGGACCAGCCGACGAAGCGGCTGCGCTGGGCGACTGAGGGCATAGCCGAGGGTGTCGTGCGCGCGAGAGTGTTCATGGCAACTGTCCCTTTCACTGCGGGCGATCTGCCGCCTCCCGGCGTTGCCCGTGCGGTCGATGTTGTCTGACGACGATTCTTCGCGGCCTATATCAGCTTGCCAGCTCGAACCAGTGGCCTCTCGCTACGCGCTGGCGCCGGGGTGGCGGCGAGCAGGCGCCTCCCTACGCCGATGAGCCAGATCGGCACGCCCAGGAAGTAGGCCAGCGCGCCAGGGATGGCCAGGACGATGGCGGCTCCGATGAGCGCTGGAGACTGCTGTGCGAGCGTTGCGAGATGCGTCACCAGTGCAGGATTGAGCGCGCTGGCCAGGACGAGCAGGAAAACGAGGCCACCCTCCAAGGCCAAAGTCGCCCCCGTCAGCTCGCCCAGCCACGCCAGCCGCGGCGACAGAGCGCCTTCGGCGCGTCCGAGATGGTTTGCCAGAATCATCCAGACGCCGAGCAGCACGAGCCCGCCCAGCGTGAAGGGCAAGTTCACCGCGAAGTTGATCACGCGCGCCACCAGCAGCATCTGCGCGATGATGGTCGTCAGCAGTCCAAGAACGCCGAGCGTCATGGCGGCCCAGCTCAGGCCCCGCCGGCGCTGGGCAGTGAGCTGATACAGCGCCACGGGCAGGGGCAGCATGAAGATGGAGCTGAACAGGCCGGCATTATCGCTGAGCGGGCCGAAGACCTGCGAAGATGCCCCGCCGGTTGCAAGCGCACGGGGAGCCTCAAGCGCATAGAAGAGGAACAGGGCCACGTCCCCAATGACCGCGAGGCCGGCGCTCACATATGCCGACCATCCGGCATAGCGGCGGATGCGAACCGTCTCCAAGAGTGGCATGGCTACCTCCCATGGGCTATCTACGGCGTCAGCAGCACCATGCTGCCCACCGCTGGGAGATCGAGCGGGAGCTTGCGCCAGGTGTCGCCATAATCGACGCTGTGCCAGACCTCGCCGTTGCCAAGCCCGGCGTAGACCCAGCCCGACACGACAGGATCGGCCAGCAACGCGTAGGGCATGGCGGTGAGGGGTTCGGGCAGCCCGCCGGAGAGCTTCTGCCAGGCCGCGCCGCCGGTAGCACGGAAGATGGCGGCCTGAGCCTTGCCTGCGCTGTGCGCCTTCCACGGACTCGGCGCTACCGAGGCATACCAGACCTCAGGATGTGTACAGTCCGCGGCTACTGCCCAGCCATAGTGTCGGTCGAGCCCAGCGCTGGGCTGTGTCCAGGTCACGCCGGCATCACGGCTGATTGCGACGCCCGCACCCGTACCGCCGCCCTCATAGACCCATCCGCTGTGGGAGGGGTAGTACGCCAGCGAGTGGCAGTCGCGCAGCGCCCCGCGCCGGTGCCCGCTCCACGTCTTCCCACCATCAGCGCTGCGTACGACCGCACCGGCCTCTATTCCCGCGATGATCACACCTGCATCATCTGGCGCAAGGGCGAGCGCCTGCACGTAGGCGGTGAACGGCGTCTCGGCGGGCGAGAACCAGAGCCAGCGCGAGCGAATCCTCCGAAATCCCTCAAGCTCTTGCCAGGTAGCCCCGCTGTCGTGCGACACATTGAGCAGCGCGGGCTTGGTGCCAGCGTACACCGTGCCTGGCGAGGTCCGGCTTACAGCGAGCGATTTCACGATACGACCGGCCAGCCCTGATGGGCGCCATGTCTCGCCGGCATCGTCCGAGCGCAGCACGCCATCTCCCTGCGTGCCGGCGTACACGATGCAGGGATGAACTGGATCGGCGGCCAGACAGCGCACATCTCGCTCGGCGAGGATCTCGGCGACGGACCATTCTCTAGTTCCCTGTTGTGTAGCGGCACGGGCTACACCGCGACCAGTACTTGCGAGCAAGACCGTCGTGCTCACTGCGTAGCTCCTTAGGCTTCGCTCCATCACACAAGGGATGTCGGGAGCTTGTTGCTCGTCTTCAGCCTACCTGAGGAGTTGTCCTGCCGTCATGGGAGCAGTGTCATCACTTGTGTCCTGATTGCGCTGTGACAGCAGTCATCATGCGGCTACTCGCATCACCGGCTTGATATGGCGTTGTGCGAGGGGATCGAGCCAGGTGATGGGCTGATCGAGGGTGTAGAGGTTCGGCTTGTTGCCCGGCACCGGCTGAGGGCCAGCTGCATGCGCATCTTGTTGGTGAGCTCTCACATGCAGGCGTTCGCAGGCGTTGGTAGGCAGCCCGCAATAAGCGGGGGGAGAGGCTCACCCGCGCCGGGTCTCAGCGCCGTGGCGCGAAAGAAGGCGCAAGCCGTGAGATCGTCATGCCTGAATGGGAGACTGTTGGCCTTGTTAGCGCAGCCGATGGGCACGTTGATTGCCACTCGGTCGCGCACAATATTATAGCCGGAGATGCGCGCCGCCGCTGGTCTGGGCACGGGGCCCGGTCGTCCGCGTCCTGCCGCCAGACCCGTGGGCGCCGTGCAGGCCGAAGACGAGCATGCACGGCGCGCTGTGGCGGGCATCCACAGCGCACCGACGGCAATGCCGCACGACTAGCTCGGTGATGTCTAGTGCCAGCTTGTCGCTCACGTGGAGTGCGCGTAAATGTAGACCGCGCGACCGCCCCATCCCTTACCCCGCGAGCACCTTGCGGGCGTCCGCGAGCAGACGGGCGATGGCCTTGTTCTGCTCGATCTGCTCCTTGGTGAGGCCGGCGCCGCGTAGCGGCAGCTGCTGCTCGTACTCGCGCAGGCGCTGGACGGCGCGCGCGCGCCCCGCACGGCTGGCACGGCTGGCATACGCACGCGCCAGATCTAGCACACGCGCGCCGTCGCGCTCGTAGGCCGCCGCGCGGATCGCGCCGGTGTAGAGCATTGTGTAGCGGTCGAACAAGCTCTCGCGGTCGGCAGAGCGCGCCAGCGCCGCGCCGACCTGCTCCACCACCGCGATGGCCCGCGCGAAGCGCCCCAGCGCCGCCTCGATCTCCAGCGTATCCAGCAGCAATTCCGCCTCGCCGGCGAGCGCCGCGGCCTCGCCCAACGGGTTGCCGACCGCCGCGAAGAGCCGCTGCGCCTGCGCGTACGCCTCGCGAGACGCGTCCACCTCGTTGAGCCTGTGCCGCGCCTCGCCAATGCCGAGCAACGCCAGCGCCTGCGCGGCGGGAGCGTCCGCCGTGCGGAAGCGGGTCAGCGCCTCCTGATGAATCACCGCCGCTTCGTCCCAGAGCCCGCGTCGCAGCAGAATCCGCGCGAGGCCCACGTTCGCCAGCCCCTCGGCCAGCGGCTCTTCAAACTCGCGCGCCAGGTTCAGCGCGCGATTGAAGGCGGCTACCGCGCCGTCCAGATTGTCGGACTCTAGCTCGACCTTAGCCTCCCCCAGCGCCGCCACGACCCGCGCCTCCGTATCGCTCTCGCGCTGCGCCTCCTCGAAGGCCTCGCGTGCCAGCGTGCGTGCCTGCTCGAGACGGCCGAGTGTCAGCGCCGCCTCCAGCTCCACATCCAGCACGGCCGCGAGCGGACCTGGCTCACCGGTTTCGCGCGTAGACAGCTCGGCTTGCGTACGCGCCTGTTCGGCCAGGGTGCGCGCTTCGTCCAGCACGGCGCGTGTCAGCGCCAGGTGCGCCAGCTCGACGAGCGCCCGCGCGGCCGCCGCCGGTCGCCGCCGCTGCTCGAAGCGCTGTCTGGCGTCGCGCAGCCGCTGCTCCGCGGTTTGCGTCTGGCCACGCGTGCGGGCAATCTGGCCCAGACCAAGCTGGGCGAATCCCTCCAAGACGGGCTGCTCGGCCTCCCCAGCGATCTCGCGCACCTCGGAGAACAGGTCTTCGGCACGGCGATGGTTGGCGCGCCGGCGGTTGGCCTCGCCAGAGCCGAGCAGCGCCCGCGCCAGCGGCACCTGCGCGCGCAACATCTGCATCGCGCGCGCGGAGCGATCGAACACGGCGATGGCGGCGGCGAGCTGGCCGCGCCGCAGATTCACTTCCCCCAGCACGCGGTTGGCCTCGCCGGTGCCCAGGGCGCTGCCGGCGCTGTTGAAGAGCTGCTCGGCCTTGAGGCCATTCGCCAGCGCCTGATCGAGCTGTCCGCGGCGCAGCGCGAGCTCCGCTAGCCCTTCGGTGCCGTCGGCCGTGCCAAGCTCGTATTCCAGCGGCGCGGCCAGCGCCAGCGCGTCGCCGAAGAGCCGCCCCGCCTCGTCGAGCCGCACCGTCTCTAGCGCCAGACGCGCCTGGCCAAGCAGCGTATCCACCTCGCCGAAGAGGTCCCGCTCGCTCCGATACAGCTCCAGCGCCTCCTGATATGCCGCTGCCGCCTCGTCGTAGCGGCCAGTGCCCGTCAGCATGTCTGCCAACCCGCGCAGCGCATCGGCCTCCCCTAGCCGATTGTGCACCTTCGCGTAGAGCTTGCGCGCCCTGGCGTAGTACTCGGCGGCCTTCTCCAGATGCCCACGCAGCCGCTCGATATGCCCCAGCGCCAGCGACGCGCTGGCGCTGCCGCTCGCGTCGTTCGCCTTCTCGAAGAGGCGCAGCGCGAGGAAATAGCTCTTCCATGCGGCATCCAGCTGCCCGAGCTGGCGCTCGATGTGCCCCAGCTCCAGCGTGGCGGCGGCTTCGCGCGCCGGCTCGTCCGCTTCCTTATAGAGAGCGATGGCGCGCTGGTAGCTATTGGCGGCCTGCTCGGCGGCGCCGTTGCGGCGCTGCACCTCGGCCAGCGCGGCCCGACTTTCGGCGGCGTGGGCGGGATCGTGAAGCTGGCGAAAGACCGTCTCGGCGGTGACGAGCGCCTCGGCGGCCCGTTCCAGCCGGCCCTCGGCCAGCGCCGTAGCGCCGGAACGCAGCTGCGCCAGCGCATCTTCGCGTGCGGTATCAGGCACCTGTGTCATGGAATTGTCTCCACTCTTTCCTGCGCTTCGTTTCACCCAAGACTGTAAGGCGGAGCGGCGGCGGGCGTCAAAGCGCGCGGTCTGGTATCATCCAGGGTGCAGCAGCACAACCCGTACCTGAGGAGGCGCCCAGTGCCCGCGTTCTGGCTGGAGCTTGCCGTCACGGCCGAGCCGGAGGCGGTGGAGGCAATTTGTGAGCTGATGGGCCGCTACACGCAGGGCGGTGTCGCCATCGAGGAGCCGTATGCCCTGCTGGACGACGGCCAGGCAGCCGAAACGATCGCCGGCGCGCCGGCGACGGTACGCGTCTACGTGCCGGCGGACGCCGCCGGCGAAGAGGCCCGCGCGCGCATCGAGGAGGGGCTGTGGCACCTGCGCCAGATCGGCTTCGGGAACATCGGCGAGATCGCCACGCGTCGCCTGGCGGAGGAAGACTGGGCGAACGCCTGGAAGGAGCACTATCACGTCGTCCACCTGGGCCGGCGCACCGTCATCAAGCCGTCGTGGCGCGACTACAAGCCGCGGCCGGGTGAGGTTGTGGTCGAGCTGGATCCGGGCATGGCCTTCGGCACCGGCCAGCACCCCACCACGCGTACCTGCCTGCTGGCGCTGGAAGAGGCCCTGCGACCCAGTGACCGCGTGCTGGACGTCGGCGCGGGGTCTGGCATCCTGTCGCTGGCGGCGCTCAAGCTCGGCGCGGCGCGCGTGCTGGCGCTGGACGTGAGCACGGTGGCCGTGGAGGCGACGCAGGCCAACGCGCGCGCCAATGGGGTCGCGGACCAGTTGGACACGCGCCTGGCGACGCTGGAGGGCGCGGCGGGTGAGCCCTATTTCCCGCTGCCGCCGGAGGTGACGAGGCTCGGCACCGAGATCGGCACCTTCGACATCGTGCTGGCGAACATCGTCGCCCGCGTGATCGCGCAGCTCGCCCCGGCGCTCGCGCGCGCCGTCTGCCCGGGCGGGACGCTGATCGCCAGCGGCATCATCGCCGAGCGCCGCCACGAAGCGGAAGCGCCGCTGCGCGCCGCTGGCCTCAGCGACATTCGCGACGTGGTGGAGGGTGACTGGGTAACGCTGGTCTGTAGGCGGGGAGCAAGCTGACGTGCCGGCGGGACGCTTTCTCATCCAGGGGTCAGTGCTGGCGGCAGGCGGCGAGCGCGAGCTGCCGGCGGAGGTGGCGCACCAGGCGCGCGACGTGCTGCGGCTGGCCCCCGGCGATACGCTGCGCCTGCTGGACGGCGCGGGCGGCGAGTATCCCGCAGCGCTGGTCGTGGTGGAGCGCAAGCGCGTCGTCGTGCGCCTGGGCGCGCGCGCGGAAGGGCACGCCGAGCCAGCCGCGCGTGTGGTGCTCTACCAGGGGATGCTCAAGGCGGCGAACTTCGAGTGGGTGCTGCAGAAAGGCACAGAGCTCGGCGTCGCCGCATTCGTGCCGCTCGTGAGCGAGCGGGCGGTGGCCGCGGCGGAAGAGGCTGGGGAGGCGAAGCGGCGCCGCTGGCAGAGCATCATCGCGGAGGCGCTGGAACAGTGTGGCGGGTGCTGGCTGCCGGAGCTACACGCGCCGCAGCCGCTCACCACCGCGCTGGCGGAGCTACCGCCCGGCGCCGTCGCGCTGATCCCCTGGGAGGGCGAGCGCGCCACCTCGTTGCGCGCGGCGCTCGCTACCGCCGTCGGCCAGGGGGGCGCATCGCCACAGCCCCGCGAGGTGCGCCTGTTCATCGGACCGGAGGGCGGCTTCGCGGCGGGTGAGATCGCGCTGGCGGTGCGCGCGGGCGCCATTCCCGTCTCGCTGGGGCCGCGTATCCTGCGCTCGGAGACGGCCGCCGTCGTCGCGGCGGCGCTCACACTCGACGCGCTGGGCGAGTCGGGTGCGAGAGGGTTGGGAGGGTGAGGGGAGTCTCCCAGCTCCCGTCAGTGTGGAGGCTGCTCCTTCAGAAAGTAGGTACTGACTGCCCGGGCGACTTCTTGTGGGGCCTTTTTGTCGATGCCAAAGTGGTCGAGCTTTGGATATTCCCGTGTTTCCGAGCGCGGGAGGACCACAGCCAGCCGCTCCATCGCCAAATTGACCCAGGAGCTAGCGCTTTTGCCCCCAAACATCAGCAGGACATCAGCCGTGATGGCGCGGTAGTTTTCATAGCTGCTGTCTAGCCGCGCCACTTCCTGATGTTCGCGCAGACTTTCATGCAGGAGACTCAGCCTCTCCTTGCGCTCAAGGGAACTCATGAACAGTGGCAGCAGGAGCTTCATAAGCCAGGGCGGGGTGTTGCGACCACGATCCGGGCCTGTGCCGATGGCGAACTCGACGAATGCATCGAGGTATTTCTGCTCGGCGAGCTTCTGCTGGTAGCCGGGCATCCACCCCATTGGGATAGACCCATCAATCGAGACGCCGGGTTCATACACGGCGACTTTGGTGAAAGCGGGGGTGCTGCGGGCCACTTCCAGGGCCACCAGTCCGCCGTAGCTGTGGCCGACGAGGGCGGATGCGCCAGTCTCGCGCTGCACGGCCAGCACATCCTCACACTCTTCGCGGATACTGTAGTCAGCGCCCTGGGGGCTGCTCAGCCCGCGCCCGCGCCGTTCGATGATATGGACGGTAAACCGCCCTGCCAGCGCGCGTGCGAAGGGAACGTAGTCGGCGGCTATGGAGAGGGCGCCAGGAATCACTAGCACAGATGGCCCGCTGCCCAGCGTGAGATAGCTGATCTTTGCCCCATCCTGGGAGACCACCGTGTGAGTGGTCTCGGTGGTGGCGCTCATGGAACTCGTGGTCATGCTTGCTCCCTCTTCAGCTTGAACATCAGGGCCTGGTGTAACCGTTCGGTGAGCTCACTCAACTGCTGGGCGTCTACGCCCGCGATTCCCAGCAACTGATCAAAGTGCGCGTCCAGCACGTGTCGTGCTTGCGCGACCAGCTCGTTTCCTTGTGGCGTGATAGTTACGAGCCGCTTGCGAGCGTGCGTTGTGCTTTTGGCCGTCTGGACATAGCCGTCTTTGGCAAGCTCCACCAGCATCGTGCTGACGGCCGGATCGCTGTATCCCAGCGCAACAGCCAGCTCATGCTGGGTCACCGTGCCGCACTGTTGCAGGACAATCAGGAAGAGGGCACGCTTGTACGAGATGCCCACCTGGGACTGCAACAGGTGATCGGCAGCGCGGTCAAGTGCGAACATGAATCTGCCCAGGAGGTAGGCAGGCGAAGCGTCCACCACGATGTAACCTCCTAATATTTACCAGTTAATATTAAGAGACTAACATATCGTGGGGAAACACGCAACCCTTTGTTGAGGAGCGCGGCCTCAAGCGCACGCGCCCACACAGGACAGGGTGCTTTGACGTACTGGGGGGAGAGGGATGTTATACGGTTTTGAACTTGGTGGTTGTACAATAGGGGCATGGCCAGACACATCCATCTCCAACCGCACCTCAGCATCGATGAGCTCGCGCGCCGCTATCGTGCGGCCAAAGAACCCAATGAGCGCAGCTGGTGGCAGATCCTCTGGCTGCTCAGCCAAGGGCACACCGCCGTGCAGGTCGCGGCCGTGACCGGGTATTCTGCCTACTGGATCGGGCAACTCGCCAAACGCTACAACACTGAAGGGCCGGCGGGCATGCACAATCGCCGGCACACCACGTCGCATCGCACCCCGCCCACCGTGCCGCCCGCGCTGCAGGAGGAACTGCGCCAGGCCGTAGCCGAGGCGGCGGCACATCACGAACACTGGACCGGCCGGGAGGCCGCCTGGATCGGCGCCCAGCTGGGCCACCCGGTCACCCATCATCTGGGCTGGCGCTATCTGGTGCGCCCCAAGCACCGCCCGCAGGTCCCCCGTCCGCGCCATGCGCTCGCGGATGCCGAGCAGCAAGCGAGCTTTAAAAAAAGATCCGTCCGCTCCTAAGAGCGGTCGCCACCGCCTTCCCGCAGGCGCAGGTCGAACTGTGGGCCACCGACGAGCATCGCATTGGCCTCAAACCGCTGCTCCGGCGCGTCTGGGCGCCAATTGGCCAGCGCCCCGTCGCCCCCGTGCAGCACCGCTTTGCCTGGCGCTACTTGGTCGGCTTTGTGCATCCCGCCGCGGGTCGGACCTTCTTTCATCTGGCCTATCTGCCAACCACCGTCAGTATCCCGGTCTTTGCAGTGGAACTGGCCGCCTTCGCGCGCCAGGCGGGAGCCAGTCCCACCAAGCAGCTCGTGCTCGTGCTCGACCGCGCGGGCTGGAAACCCACCAGCGTCCGCCTGCGGGTGCCCTCACATCCCGAGCATGTCCACTTACCTTTCTGGGGCCCTTCATCCCCCTGCCTTCAGGCAGGGGGATGAAGGGCCCTCTCCCGTTGCCAGTTGTGCCCGCTGGTGCGAGAAGGGTTCCAGCGCACCGTGC
>Ga0070706_100006815_pt1 | contig 10786 bp, 4 predicted proteins | sample KBSK5501metaG_FD_65476 | JGI IMG/M metagenome (GOLD analysis project Ga0070706, IMG submission 65476) | Corn, switchgrass and miscanthus rhizosphere microbial communities from Kellogg Biological Station, Michigan, USA - KBS K5-50-1 metaG | ecosystem: Host-associated > Plants > Roots >...
TGGCTCTGACTGAGCGGGCTGTCGATGCGCAGATGGATCGAGATCAGGCGGCCCAGCGCCTCGGCCAGCGCCGCGACATCCGAGCCAGCCTTGCCAACGTTGACGAAGACCTCCAGCAGGCCATCCTCGTCGAAGTTCAGCGTGAGATTGACCTTGCCCTCGGGCGCGCGTACCTGCCGCGTGTAGCCGTGGACGACCTCTGGCCGCGCCTTGACGCCGTCTGGATAGCGCCGCTTGCGCTCCAGGTCGACCGCCGCCTGTGCCGCGACCGGCGCTACGGCAGGTGTCGCCACGGGTGCGGCGGCCGCGGCTGGCGTAGCAGCCACCTTCTGTCCCTCCTTCTGCGCCTCTTTGACGCCGACGTTGAGCACCTGCTCGCTCTTGGAGCCGTCGCGGAAAATGGTGATGCCAAGGCAGCCCAGGTTCCACGCCTGCAGATAGGCATTCATCACGTCGTCAGTGGTGGCGCTGTTTGGCAGATTGATCGTCTTGGAAATGGAATTATCGACCCCTTGCTGGAAGGCGGCCTGCATGCGAATGTGCCAGTCCGGCGCGATCTCATGGGCCGTGACGTATGGTCGCAGCGCGGCATGCTCAGCGGCGGGATGGCCATGCAGCGAGCCGTGCTGCTTGACATAGGCCAGCACGCCTGGCTTGTCTTCGATGTCGCTGCCCTCCAGCGCGCGCTGGAAGAACGGGTTGACGAAGTCGAGCACGCGATAGGAGCCGTCCGGCTGCTTGACGCGGTGCTGGAAGGCCAGCGCGAAGATCGGCTCGATGCCGGACGAGCATTCGGCGAGGATGCTGATCGAGCCGGTGGGCGCGACGGTGGTGCGCGTGGCGTTGCGCAGCGGCGGCCCATTCTTGTAGATGCTGTGCTCCCAGTTCGGGAAGGCGCCGCGTACCTCGGCCAGCTGCCGCGATTCGTCGGTGGACCACTCGCGGATGCGGGTCATGAGCTGCTCGCCCAGGGTGATGGCTTCGTCGCTGTCGTAGCGCAGCCCCAGCTCGAAGAGCAGCTCCGCCCAGCCCATGACGCCGAGGCCGATGCGCCGGTTGGCGTGTACCTTCTCGCGCACCTCAGCCAGCGGGAACGGGTTGATGTCGATCACGTCGTCCAGGAAGCGTGTCGTCAGTCGTGTGACGCGCTCCAGCTCGTCCCAGTTGATCTTGCCATCCTCGACGAAGAGGCCAAGGTTGATCGAGCCGAGGTTGCACGCGTCGTACGGGCCAAGCCACTGTTCACCACACTGGTGGGTTGCTAGCCCGTTTACGATGATACTGTGTGTTACCGGCTCAGTTGTGTCGAACACATCGGCGAGGCCAGCATCCTCGACAAGCGCCACTTTCGTCGTGAAAGCCTCGGAGTTCGAGGCGCGCTTCTTGTTGACAATCCACGCATTGAGCAGTGATTGCTTGCGCTCCTGCATGAAGCCTATGATGTCGGCAAAACGATCCCGGTTTGCCTTGTCAATGATGACTTCATACTGCGCCTGAGTGACATACTCAGCCCGCTCGCGCTGCGCGTTAGGCAGGAAGCGAATATTCTGATCGCGACGCAGTCGAATGACGCTCACGATGCCAAAATTTAGCAGCAGCTGCTGCGCGTCCTGTGCAAGGCCCTTTGAGGACGTGGCTAGCCTGACGCTGCACGTTCCCTTCTCGGTTGAGCCGATCTGCACACTGCCATCTGCACTGAATAGGCCACGCAGGAAACCAATAACCGCGTCGCGCGGTGCAGTGAAGATGCTTTCAGGTACCCGCCTCACATGAGCCCTCATCGGCATGATGCCGAGACCCATGAGCAGCGTACCGGCGGAGCCTTCATACTGAAGCTGGATATGGCCTTGCCGAGTCATCGCATTGCCTTGCGCGCCAAACCATGCGCGGAAACGGGCCTGCAAGGTATCGGCGAGCACTACGTCCCGTTCGTCAACAGCGATGCCGACTATGTCCGCCGTGTCGCCCCGACGTACGTATCCATCGCCCAGCACGTATCCGACAACCTCACCTAGCTCGGCGGTCCACTCGGTCGGGGGAGTCGCCTCGCCCCGCGCGATCTTCGCCCGCAGCCTGGAGCCGCTCCGCACGCCGTAGGCAATCTCAGGCAGCGCGTGATTCATCGACCACGCACCCTCAGTGCTTTGGAGCAAAAGCGTGTCGCCATATTCCAGCTCATCAAGGCGCTTGTAACCCTCGGTTGTCAGGAAGCGATGGTTCGGCGTCGCGGTGATCTCGATGCCGTGGCTCGTCGTGAGCTTCCGCACCGGCACTTGTGTCCCCGTCTGGAAGACTGGCACAGCCTCGTGGAAGGCAATGCGCGTGGCAGCCACTGGCGCGCCGTTGACCATACTAACCAACGTCTGGCCTGGAACGCGCCAATCGGTCGCCACACTCAGTTGTTCGCCGCTATTAAAGAGGGCGTCCATACGGACCAAGCCGCGGCTGGTAGCGAGGCGTGTCTCACCGACAACGCATGGATTTGTCGCTTCGAGCGGCTCGATCTCGGGCGTGGGGTTAGCGCTGCTGCGATTGGCACGGTCGATGAAGACAAGGCCGGGATCGCCGGTGGCCCAGGCCGCGGCCACAATGCGGTCCATCACATCGCGCGCGCGCAGCCGCCGGCTGACCTGATTGGTCGCGGGGTCCACCAGATCGTACTCGCTGTCGGCCTCCAGCGCCTGCATGAACTCGTCGGTGATCGCCACCGAGATGTTGAAGTTCGTCACCGAGCCGTCGCGCTTGCAGTCGATGAACTTCAGGATGTCGGGGTGGTCCACCCGCAAGATGCCCATGTTAGCACCCCTTCGGGTCCCGCCTTGTTTCACCGCTTCGGTTGCTCCGTCGAAGATCTTCATGAAGCTGACGGGACCAGAGGCGACGCCATGGGTCGAGGCGACCATGCTGCCTTCGGGACGCAGTCGGCTAAAGCTGAAACCGGTTCCTCCCCCGGACTGATGGATCAGCGCGGCATGCTTGACGGCGTCGAAGATGCCGGAGAGGCTATCCTCCACGGGGACGACATAGCACGCGGAGAGCTGCAGATTATTGCCCTTGCCGGCGTTCATCAAGGTGGGAGAGTTCGGCAGGAACTGGTGGCTCGCCATCAGATCGTAGAACTGCGCGGCGACCTCCTCCTGCGACTGCCCGGTGCGCTCTGCCCAGGCCGTCTCCGCGGCCGAGACCGACCGCGCCACGCGCCAGCACAATTCATCCGGCGTCTCGATCACCTCGCCGCGCGCGTCGCGCAATAGATAGCGCTCGCGCAGCACGCGGGTCGCCGCCTCCGACCAGATGCCGCGCCTATGCTGCGCCGCCGCTGTTTCGGCCTGGCCCGCCCCGCTCTTCTTGTCTTTCACGGCTGTCCATTCCCTTTCGCGCTGCATGCCGCCGATCATCGGCGCTCATCCCGGGCCGATGACCCTCCAGTGGACCGCGTTGAGAGGTTGCCCACATAGTATACACTCAATATGTTGTTTTCACAAGACCTGCGACACCATATATTGTAGTGTAGGCCGCATTACCCGTGCCAACACAACATATTGTGGCGACTCGCCATAACGCGCAGGACCCTTGTCGCATGCGCCTGCCAAAAGTCGTGCCTGGGGCCGCCGGCGCGTCCGCGGAGGGCTGCGGCAAAGCGGGCGCCAGATGCTACAATCTGGGCTGTGCGCGGGGAGCGCCGCACCACTGGGGGAGAGCAGACATGCGCGCTGAAATCCTGTCGGTCGGCACCGAGCTGCTGCTCGGCCACATCACCGATACGAATGCCGCGTACCTCGCGCAACAGCTCACCGGCCTGGGCATCGATCTATACTATGTTTCGCAGGTCGGCGATAATCTGGACCGGCTTACAGAGACGCTTCGGCGGGCGCGCGAGCGCTCCGATCTCGTCATCACCACGGGCGGGCTGGGGCCGACGGAGGATGATCTCACCCGCGAAGCGATTGCCGCCGTGCTCGGCGAGACGCCGCGGGTGGCCCCGGCGCTCGAGGTGGAGCTGCGGGCGTTCTTTAGCGGTCGCGGCATCGCCATGCCCGAGCGCAACGTGAAGCAGGCCTGGGTGCTGCCCTCAGTGACGCCGCTCGCCAACCCCATCGGCACGGCGCCGGGCTGGTGGACCGAGCGCGACGGCAGGCTGATCGTCTCCATGCCAGGCGTGCCCTACGAGATGAAGCGCATGTGGGAGCGCGAGGTCGTGCCGCGGCTGCGCCCGCGCACCGGCGCCGTCCTGTTCACACGCCTCCTGCGGGTTGCCGGCCTGGGCGAATCCACCGTCGAGGAGCGCATCCAGCCGCTGCTGGCCAGCGCCAATCCCACCATCGCGACGTATGCCAAATCCGATGCAGTGGATGTACGCATCTCTGCCAAGGCCGCGACCGCCGAGGCGGCGCAGGCACTCGTGGCGGAGATGGAGGCGCAGGCGCGCACGGCACTCGGCGCGCACGTGTTCGGCGTGGACGACGACACCCCGCAGAGCGTGGCCTTGCGCCTGTTGATCGAGCGCGGGTTGACCGTCGCGACGATGGAGTCCATCACGGGAGGGCTGGTCGCCAACCTCTTCACCGATGTGCCGGGCAGCTCGAACGCCTTTCACGGCGCGCTTGTGGCCTATGCCACGGACCTCAAGGCGGAGTGGGGCGTGCCGGCCGAGATGCTGGCAGCCCACGGCGCCGTCAGCATCGAGACGGCCCGCGCGATGGCGAGCGCCGTACGCGCGCGGCTGGCGACGGACGTGGGCATCGGCGTGACGGGGGTGGCCGGGCCAGACGAACAGGAGGGCAAGCCGGTTGGCACGGTGCACATCGCCGTGGCCTCGGCCGGGCGCAGCAGCGACACCAGCCAGCACTTCCGTGGCCCGCGCACCGTCATCAAGTCGCGCGCGGCCATCACGGCGCTTAACCTGCTGCGCGTGCATCTGCTGCGCGAGGAGTAAGGGAAGCTACTGTTGCGACTACGTTTGCATCGTAAACGTGTAGGTGTTGCCATTCGAGTCGGTCATCGTGACAGGGTAGGACTGGCCGGTATTGCAGGAGAACCTCACAGTGAGTGGGTCCGATCTCCCTGCCGCCAGCGCCGGGTCGTTCGGTGCCCCAGTGGTGAACGACTGATTGTTGAATGAGTACTGCAGCCCGCCCGGCAGCGGTTGCTGCCAATGCCACGACACGCTCGCGTTCCCTGGGTTTTTGATTGCCTGCGAGCCTGTGCATAGGCCTTTGCGTGGCTTGATCAAGGTGATCTGGGAGGAGGGGGTCAGCACGAGTGCGGGCGGAGGGACTGATATTGCCGTTGGAGTCGAGTTCGACCCTGCCGATGGCGTCACCGTCGCGCTGCCGCCCGTCGCGCCCACCGTCTCGGTGGCGCCGGCGCCGGCTGTCGCGTTCGCGGGACCGCCGGCGATGCCATTACCGACTGGCGGGCTGGTGATGCCACCCGGACCGGTGAGATTGGCCAGGATTGCCAGGCCGCCCATCCCCAGCGCGGCGACCAGCGCCAGCACCAGCACCGCCGAGACCACCAGCCACTTCTTGCCGCCAACCGGCTGTGGCCGCGCGGGAAACGACTCCGCCCCGCCAGCGCCCGGCGGAAGCCACGCCGGCGGGCCGCCCAGTCCGCCAGGCGTGGTTGGCGCGTCCAGCACAAGGGTGCCGCTCCCCGCGGGACTCGCGTACGGGCCGACTGCCTGCATGCCGGCGCCGAGTGGGCCGGTCCCCGGCATCGGCAGCGGCATCAGGGGACCGAGCGTGTACCGGCTGGCCGGCATGGTGAGCCGCGCCGCGTTGGGGTCGCGCTGCAAGACGGCGCGGCGCAGCGCCATCGCGAACGAGCGCGCGTCCGGGAAGCGATCCGCCGCATCCTTGGCGAGCGCCTTCATGACCACCTGCTCGAGCTCTGGCCAGATGGCGGGGTTGTGCACCGAGGGTGGCACCACCGGCGCCGTCAGCACCAGCGCGGCGACCTCGTACGGCGTCGGCCCCTCGTGCGGCACATTCCCGGTCAGCAGCTCGTACAGCACCGTGCCGAGCGAATAGATATCAGAGCGCTCATCCACATTGCCCGCCCGCAACTGCTCAGGCGCCATGTACTCCGGCGTGCCGACGGGCAGGCCCGAGGCGGCGAGCGTGCGGTTCGTGCCAGACTGGCGCAGGAACGAGAGCTCGCGGGCGATGCCGAAATCCGTCAGGTGCGCCTTGCCCTCGTGGTTGAGCAAGATGTTCTCGGGCTTCACGTCGCGGTGGATGATGCCGTGCCCGTGCGCGGCATCCAGCGCCGCCGCGATCTGCACCACCAACTTGGCGGCGTCCGAGGGCGGTAGCGTGCCCTCGCGGTCCATGCGGTCGCGCAGGGACTCGCGCAGGATGGGCATGACCAGATAGAGGAGGCCCCGTTCCTCACCATAGTAATAGACCGGCACGACGTTGACATGGCTGAGGGTGGCGACCCGGCGGGCTTCGTCGCGGAACCGCTCCACATAGCCGGTGTCTTGCGCGAGGGTGGAAGGGAGGACCTTCACGGCGACATCGCGGCCCAGGGCGACGTCACGCCCACGGTAGACCTCCGCCATCCCGCCGGCGCCGAGGAGGGATATAAGCTTGTAGTCACCAAGCGACGAGCCGATAAGACTGCCGGCGCTCCCTGGCGTCACGCACGTTCCTCCCGCGAGCGGGCGCGCGGCACCCGCACGCCAGCCTCAACCTGAGGCGGGCACTATTGTATGGGCGTGCGGAACTGCCTGTCAAGCCTGCTAGCCCGCAGGGGTGGGAGCGCTTAGTTGAAGTTACGTGCCAGGCAGGCGCCATCGGCCGCGCGCGGGCGCCAACCAGCAGCCGCCGGGCGTCGGAGGTCGCGGCGTGATGCGGTATCCTCCAGCGGCCCGTAGTCTGTATCCCTTGATCGTTGCATTGCTTTGCGCTGGTGGCCACTTCCTCGGGCAGCTGTGCTGCCTGGTGGCGTTCTTTTGCTGCTGTTGCCGCGTTTTTGCGTGCGCGTTATGCCATTGTGCGATTAGACGAGGGAGGCGTACGCGTGCGCGCGGCTGGCCAGCTCTGCAGCGGGCACCCGCCCAGGCGCATAGGTCCGCGCGTGCTCGCGTGCTTGCGCCGGCCGGTACACCGTCACCTGGATGCCATCCAGCAGCTTGTCGCCGATGTAGGCCTCGACGGTACGCACGTGACGCAGCGCGTCCTCGGTCCGCGCGAAGAGCAGTAGCTCTGCCTGCACGACCTCGTGGGGCCGCAGCACCAGCGGGCGATCCAGCGGCACCACGCGCTCGCCCACACGCACCGCGACATCCAGCGCCGCGGCTTCGTTGCCGCCGAAGCGCAGCACAATCGGGGCGGCGACGCGCTCTGGATTGCCGAGGCGGAAGGGCACGCGCCAGAAGTCGTCGGCGGCCTGCGCCTCAATCACGTGCAGGTTGCGGCCAATGCGCAGCGGCTCGGCCACCCCCGCCACTGAGATCGTGCTGCGCACGCAGCGATGGCCGCCGACCTTCGGGGTCCACTCTACGCTCGCACGCTCGACGTGATCTGGGTCCGGGGGCAGGCGGAATGGCCCAATACTGGGCAGCTGCTCCCACTCCACGCCGATGCCGAACAGGGCTACCTGCGTGTCTATGCGCTCGACCAGCACCTCGTCCACATCATGGTTCGCTAGTGGAAACTCGATCCGTCCAACGGCCCCAACACGCGGGGGATCGGGGCTAACCGTGATACTCCCCCAGGCATAGGGGCGACTACGTGTCGGACGGTTGGGAATGATAGGTTGCATGCAGTATCCTCCCGATCGCGCTCGCTTGACACAGCCTTGTGTCCTCTCAAGGTATACCCTGCTCCAGGGCCGGGCGCAAGGGCCGAAATAAATTCCGCGTATGGCCCGCTAGCCCTTGACCTGCAGCGCGGCGAAAAGTGCTTCGGCGCCGCCGTTGAGGAGCGCCGGGACCCCGGCGCCAGGCGCGCCAGCGCTGAGGATCACCGCCGGCTGCGGCTGGCCGCTGGCCCCCAGCACCCGCATGCCCAGCCGCAGGGTGCCGGCGTCGGCGGCGGGGAGGAAGATCGGCCACGTGCGCATCACCATCACCGTGCCTGGCTGCCAGGCGCTCATCGGCAGCCACTGCACCGCCGCGAAGTCATTGAGGGCATGCGACGTGCCAGCCGGCGCGTGCAGCACGAGCTGTGGCGCCGCGGATGTGGACAGCGGCCTGCCGACGCGCCAATAGGTCGTCACGGCGACGTACGAGGCGGCATCCGGCGTCACAGTCGGCGAGACGTCGTAGCCAACCAACTCCAGCGCCTGGCCGAAACGGATGTCCAGCGCATGGGGCGCCGCCTGGTCCGCCGGCAGCGCCGTGAAGGTGTAGAACGACGCGGGCAGCCCGAACCGGTCGTGCGCGTCCAGCGGCGGCGCGCTGCCCTTCGCCAGCAACAGGTAGCCGTCTTGCGCGGCTACGACATGGAAGCTGCCGCCGGCGAGCAGACTCTGCACGCTGGCGGCGTAGGCGGCGGGCGAGGGGAAAGGATAGAAATCGCCGGTCACATCCAGGAAGACGATGTCGGACTGATCGACGCCATAGGGGTATTGATAGATGAAGCGGCGCTGGCTCACGTGCGGAACCAGCTCCGTCTGCGCCGAGACGCTGGCCTCCGGCGGGATCCGCGTGAGCAGGTCGTCGGCGATCCGCGTGTGTGCGGTCTGCTGCGGCCATGTGAAGCCGTGCGCCAGCGGCAGATAGCCGTGCGCCCGCTGCTCGCGCAGGCTGAAGATGAGCGTCAGCAGCACGAGGGCCAGCACGACCACGCGCGAGACCGTGAAGCCGCGCACTGAGATGGCCGTCGCACGCGCGCGCCAGCGTTCCAGCGCATCGGATGCGCTGCGGCGCCCCGTCGGCTGCAGCAAGACCGCCAGGCGCTGGCTCGCCCAGGCCACCAGCGCGATGGTCTCGATCGCCGCCAGCACCAGCACCGGTACGATGTCGGCATTGTACTGGTAGAGGCCGCTGCGCATCGCGGCGCTACTACTAAGCAGGTTGATGGCCAGCGCTGGGGCGGCGATAGCCAGCGTCAGCGGGCTGAGCAGCGGCAGGTACGCCGCCGGTGAGAGCAGCGAGCGAAGATAGTAGACACCGCCGGGATCGAGCACGTGCTCGCGCACCACCTGCACTGGATGCGTCAGCAGATACAGCGCCGCCTGCACGGGACCATTCCCCAGGTAGTCGTAGCGCGAGGCGGTGGGAGAGTGGCCCAGCGGGCTCGCGATATGCATCACCACCAGCTCGACCACGAGCCAGACCACACTGAGCGCCACCAGGCTCACGCCGACGCGCCAGCGCCGCTGTAAGAGCCACACACTCAGCCCGATCATCGCGACATCCACGACGATCTGCTCTTTCGTGGTGAGCGCCAGTAGGCAGGCGGTGATGAGGCCGACGGTGTTGCGTGTGAGCATGAAGTACAGCGCGAACATCAGGAACGCGGCGGAGAGTGTGACGGCATGGAAGTCATAGGTCACGGCCGCCTGTAGCGTCGGATAGAGCAGGTAGACCGCGGCGAAGGCCACGCCCGCGAAGGGGCTGCGCAGGCGGCGCCGCGCGATCCAAAATGCCGGAAACGCGCCGCTGGCGACGACCAGCGTTTGTACGAGCTGCAACGTCTTCGGCGAGGGGGCCAGGGCGTAGAGCACAGCCAGCGGGAACATGATCGGCTCGAAGTGGATGGCGAGCCGCGAGATGTCGCCCAGGCAGTTCGTATCGCTGACGGAGTTGCAAATGGTCTGATGCAGCACCGCGTCGTGGCCGGTGTTCCACAGGGCCTGGACCATGATGCCGAGGTCTTCCGCGTGGGTCAGATAGGCGTCGTGCTGCGCCCAGAGGTATGTGGTGAAGAAGACGACGTAGCCTGCCGCCAGCAACGTGACGAGCCCCGTCGCGGCGCGCGCCCACAGCCCCGTCGGCGCCGCCGGCAGCTCTGGATAGCGATCCAGCAGCCGCGCGAGGGTGTCGCCCAGCCACGGATAGCGACGCCAGACGGCCCAACGTGACGCGCGAGTGGAGCGTCTGGCCGGCGCATCTGATGCGCCGTCTCCTTGCCCGCCCGCTCGCACATCGATCGAAGCCATGTCTGGTCCTCTCTCAGGCACGCTCAGGAACAACGGGCCTCGCACCGGGAATCGCATGGGCAACGGCAATGCACAGCAGCTCCGCACCGGTCGAGAGCAGGCGCGCCGCGAAGGCGACCACCGTGCCGACCGCGATCGCCGCCGCGCCGACGGAGCCGAGCAGCGCCGCGGCGACCAGATAGGCGATCACCACCTCGCGAAAGCCCAGGCCGCTCGGCGTCACGAAGGTGAGGAAGCCGACATCCCAGCCGATGGCGTAGATGCCCATCGCGATGATGATCGCCGCCGCCGGCAGCGGTGCCTGGGTCAGCGCGCGCACCAGGAGATAGAAGCCGACGCCCGCAAGCATCCAGCTGAGGCTCCAGTAGAGCGTGACGATCAGCACATCGCGGTAGCGCAGCGTGAACTCCACCGGCGGGCGCTTGAGCTTGCGCAGGCCAGCGTTGAGCGCCCAGGTGAGCAGTCGTGGATGCAGCCCGAGCAGCAGGAGCGGCACGCCGACCGCGCCGATGGCGGGCAGCGCCCACGACGGCACGGCCTGCGCGATGGCGCCGCTATCGCGCCAGAAGAACAGGCTCACGGCGAACACCAGCGCTGCCGAGGTGATCTTGGTCGCCAGCTCCACCACCATGCTGGCGAAGCCGGTCGCCTTGGGAACGCCGCGCTGCTCAGC
>Ga0070706_100006818_pt1 | contig 10782 bp, 10 predicted proteins | sample KBSK5501metaG_FD_65476 | JGI IMG/M metagenome (GOLD analysis project Ga0070706, IMG submission 65476) | Corn, switchgrass and miscanthus rhizosphere microbial communities from Kellogg Biological Station, Michigan, USA - KBS K5-50-1 metaG | ecosystem: Host-associated > Plants > Roots >...
GGCGCGGCGCGTGTCGCCGGATGCTGCGAGCGGTCGCCGTCCGGGGCGTGCGCCGCTTGCGCGTGGCCGCATCGGTGAAGTGGGGGAGAAGCAGTGACAGAGCGGTCGCGATCGCGAGCGGGCGGACCCCGGCGTTCATGGTGACGGGAAGTTAGCACGTTGTCCCTCGGGTTGCGAGCCCGCTTCGGCTCGGCCTAGACTGGATGGAAGGGGGGCCGCCGGCGGTTCGACGATCCCCCTCGTCCGTGACCGGCGCGCGCTACCTCGGCTTTCGATTACAAGGAGACACCGACATGTCCGTGCGGAGAAGAGCATCCCTCGTCGGCCTCGCCCTGTGCCTCTTGTCGGCGCCGGCCGCGCGGGCGCTCGACAAGGAAGGAAAGAAGTGGCTCGACGAGGTCAAGCCCATCATGCTTCCCGATGAGGAGAAGACCTACCGCGACTTGAAGGACAAGGCCGACGTGGCCGAGTTCCAGAAGATCTTCTGGGCGCGCCGTGACCCCGACCTGGAGACGCCGGCGAACGAGTACCAGGCCGAATACCAGAAGGCGCGCGGTGAAGCGGACACCCGGTACCGCATCGCCGGGACGCCGGGGTCCCTGACCGACTGCGGCCGCGTCTTCATCCTCCTCGGACCCCCCGACGACGTGAAGAAGGCCGAGGCGGCCGACGCCTCCATCCCCGGGCGCCGCGTACCGGAGACGTGGACCTACCGTGACCGCCCCGGCTTCAAGTTCGGTCCGACCGGACAAATCCAGCTCGGCTTCGACGAGACCTGCACGCTGCCCCAGGGAAACCGCATGGGCGAGCAGCTCAACCGGCTGGCCGAGGCCAAGGTGACCAGCCCCAACATCGGTTATCGGCGCGGCGCCGAAGGGAAGATCGTCAAGCTCGCCGAGCAGCTGCCCAAGCCGTCGCCGGCCAACGCGCTGCTGAAGGCGCCGCGGCAGGACTTTCCCATCTCGGCCGAGCCCACCATGTTCCTGAGGGGGCAGGACGGCGCCAGCTACGTGGCCGGCCTCATCAAGGGCGACGCCTCCACGGTCACCGTGAAGGACGCGGGCGGCAAGAAGACGGCCAAGCTCGTGCTGGGCACGCAGGCGGTGGACGAAAGCGGCAAGTCGGCCGGCACCACCGAGCGGGAGATCAACGTGGACGTGGCGCCGGACAACAGCTACGTCGCCTCCTACGGCATGGCCCTGAAGCCCGGGACCTACACGATGAAGGTGGCGGTGCTCGACCCGCAGACGAGCAAGGGCTCGGTGGCGACGCTGCCGCTCAAGATGCCCGACTACGACTCGGAGGGCCTGATCCTTTCGCCGCTGCTCGTGCTGCGCGACGTGGCGGACATGCCGGCCAACCCGCAGGACGCTCTCGCCGCCTTCCAGCTCGGGCCGATGCGGTTCATCCCGCATTACGGGAACGTCTTCTCGGCGGACGACTCGATCACTCTCCTGACCTTCCTGTACAACCCGAAGGTCGACGCGGCGACCGGGAAGCCGTCCACGACCGCGAGCTTCGCGATCCTGAAGGAGGGCAAGCCGGTGGCGAAGGCCGAAGAGCAGAACTACGACACGCCGGGAGCCGGTCCCTCCGTGGGCCCGGTGCCCCTCGCGAAGTACACGCCCGGCAAGTACGTGGCCCAGGTGAAGGTCCGGGACAACGTGGCCAAGAAGGACATGACGCAGGAGGCCACGTTCGAGGTGAAGTAGGCCGCTACTTCACCAGCTTGCGGAGATCCTTGCCCGGCGTGAAGCGCGGCATGCGCCGGGCGGGGATGCGGATCGCCGCGCCCGTCCGCGGGTTCAGCACCGAGCGCGCGCGCCGGCGAGCCACGTCGAACGTACCGAAGCCCACGAGCTTCACCTTCTCGCCCTTCTTGAGGGAGCGCGAGACGTGCTCGATGAGGGCGCCGAGCACGCGGTCGACGTCCGCCTTCGTGAGCCCCGAGTCCCTGGCCACGCGGCCCACGACCTCGGCCCGGTTCATGGCCTCAGGCGGCCTTCTTGGCCTCGGCCTTCAGCAGCTCCTGCGCCTTCTCGAGGATCACGTCGCGCCCGGCGGGTGCGCCATCCTCGTCTTCGACCGCCTCCACGGGCACGCTCGGCTCCACGCCGTGGCCGTGGATCGCGGTGCCCTTGGGCGAGGAGTACTTCGCGACCGTCACGAGCAGGCCGCCGTCCGGGAGGGGCACGAGCTTCTGTAGCGGGGCGCGACCGAAGCTGCGCTCGCCCACGACCGGTCCCCGCCCCGCGTCCAGGACCGCCGCCGCGATCACCTCCGCCGGCCCGGCCGTGCCCGTGTCGATCAGCACGGCCATGGGCAGGGCCCAGGCCGCGCGGGCCGGGTCGGCGGTGAAGACCTGCTCGGGATACTTGGCGCCCGCCAGCTTCGCCACCGTGCCGCCCTTCAGGAACAGCTCGGCGACCTTGACGCCGTCGGCCGGGGTGCCGAAGCCGGATCCGCGAAGGTCGAGGATCAGCGCGCGGGCCCCGCCGCGGCGCAGGGAGTCCAGCTCGGTGCGCAGCTCGTCCGAGGTGCGGGGATCGACCTCGGGCACCTTGATGTAGCCGGTGCCGTCCGAGAGCACGCGCTCCCGTGGCGGCGCCGGCGCCAGGCGCTCGCGCACGAGCGACACCTCCACGGAATCGCTGCCCGCACGCATGAGGGTCAGCTTCACGACGGAGCCCGGCGCGCCCCGCAGGAGCCGCTGCCCGACGGGCGCGGACAGCGGCCGGCTCTGGCGACCGTCGATCGTCTTGATCACGTCGCCGGCCTTCATCCCCGCCTTCTCACCCGCCGAGCCGGTGCGGGTCGAGACCACCATGAGGAAGGGCCCGCGGCGGGAGAGCAGCAGCCCCACGTCGGCGTCGTCCTTGCCCGTCTGGTTGTAGAGCTTCATCTCCTCTTCGTCGAGGTACGCGCTGTCGCCGTCGAGGGCGTCGGTGAGGCCGAGACGCGCGCCCGCCATGGCCCGGTCCAGGTTCACGGGCTCCACGTACGCCTCGAGCACGAGCCGCACCACTTCGTTGAAGACGGAGAGCTGGCCGTAGGTCGTGTCCCCGAGCACCCGGCCGAGGAGCGATCCGACCGCGATGTAGCCGATGAGGAGGGTGGAGGCGAGGGCGACGAGGAGGCGGGTTCGCGGGCTCATGAACCGATTATAGGGGAAAGTGCAGAGCGACGACACCGGGCGGGACGGCGGTGCTAGTCTGGCCGAGGGGTGGACCTTCAATTGGCCGAATCCCAAGACCAGGGGAAGTCGCTTCCGAACCGGCGCCCAGGGGAGCCACAAGCCACGGTCGCTCCCCAGCGTTCGCGCGAGCGCAGCGGAGCATCTCCGCTGACGCGCGAAGCGGGGGTTCCCCCCGCGAGCGCGCACGACGAAACTGCGGGCGGAGCGGAGCTTGCGCGCATCCCGGATACACGACAGAGCGCCCGCATCCTGGTGATCGACGACAACGACGACGTGCGGCAGATGATGGCGATCGCCCTTCAGAGCCACGGGTATTCCGTCGCCGAAGCGGCCGATGCCGAGGAAGCGTTGCGGCATCTCCAGGCCGGCCGCTTCGACGTGGTGCTCAGCGACTATGAGCTGCCCGAGAAGACGGGGGCGACGATGCTGAGGGAGGCCGCCGCTTCGGGGCTCCTCGGGAGCGCGACCGCCCTCATCGTCACCGCCCACACGCAGCCGGAGGACGCCGACGGCTTCGACGTCATCCACAAGCCCATCGACCTGGAACGGCTGATGTCGCAGGTCCGCCGCGTGGTCGGGCCGGCGGGGAAGGCACCCGCGGCCGCGGCGGCCGAGACGGGCGCGGCGGCGGACCTCGTCCTCTACGTCAGCGCGGGCTCGCCCGCGTCCGCCCGGGCGCGCCGCAGCATGGAAAATACGCTGCGGGCCTTTGCCGGATGCCCGATCCGCTATGCCGTCTGCGACGTCGGCGAGGAGCCCGCGCGGGCGGAGCAGGACCACGTCGTGTTCACGCCCACGCTCGTGAAGCGCAGCCCGGGGCCTCGCGCGTGGGTGCTCGGCGACCTCGCCGACGCCACCGTCGTCACCGAGCTGTTGAAGGTCTGCGGGCTCGAACCGTCCTCGTGAGCAGCGGCGACGAGGATCGCGCGGCCGCTCGGTGTCCGTTCGAGCTGGTGCTCTACGTGAGCCCGGCTTCGCCCGCCTCCGTCCGGGCGCGGCAGAATCTCCAGGAGCTGATCGCCCGCCTGGACGGGTCGAAGGTCGATCTGGAGGTCCGCGACGTTTCGGAGGACGCCGAGAGCGCCGAGGCCGACCGGATCCTCTTCACGCCCACGCTGGTCGTGCGGCGGCCGCTCCTGACCTGGATCGTGGGCGACCTCACGAACGGCGAGGAGGTACTGAGGGTGTTGCGGTCGGTGGAAACGGAGGAAATGCCGTGAGCGAGGCGACGAAGATCCGCAAGCTGCCGACGGGCGTGCCCGGCCTGGAGATCATCACCCATGGCGGCATACCCGAGGGCCGGTCGGTGCTCGTGACGGGGCGAAGCGGAACGGGCAAGACCATCCTCGCGCTCCAGATCGCCGCCAACCTCAGCCGGGAGGGCGTGAAGACGATCCTGCTCGCGGTCGAGGAGTCGCCGGACGACCTCATCCTCACCGGCGACGGCCTGGGCATGGACCTCTCCGGCTTGATCAAGTCGGGATCGCTGCGGGTGAGCGATGCCAGCCGGCCGGTGGAAGGCCCGATGGTGGTGAGCGGCGAGTACGACATCTCCGGCCTCGTCCACCGCGTGAGGGCGATCGTCAAGCAGACGGGCGCGCGGGCGGTGGTGCTGGATTCCGCCACGGCCCTGTTCAGCCCGCGGCCCCCGCAGGAGCTGCTGCGCAGCCTCTTCTTCCAGCTCATCCATGCCTTCCGCGGCATGGACCTGACTTCGGTGGTGGTGGCGGAGGCGGCCGAGGACTACGGCCAGCTCACGACGCTCGGGGTCGAGGACTTCGTCTGCGACATGGTCGTGATCATGCGCAACATCGTGGACGGCGAGCGCCGCCGGCGCAGCCTGGAGGTCAACAAGTACCGCCGCAGCGCCCACCACAAGGGCGAGTTCCCGTGCACGATCACGTCGCGCGGCCTGACGATCTTTCCCCTCGATTCGAAGGAGCGGCCGGAGGACTCGGAGGTGCGCCGCTACTCCAGCGGGCTGCACGGCCTGGACAGCATGATCGGCGGCGGCCTCGTGCGCGATTCGATCGTGATCGTGCGGGGGCCGACGGGCAGCGGCAAGACCATGCTCGCCGGCCTGTACGCGCGCGCCGGCGCGCGGCGGGGAGAGAAGGTGGTGTACTACGGCTTCGAGGAGCCGCGCCCGATCCTCCTCCGCAACTTCGCGCAGATCGGGATGCCCATGGACGAGTTCGTGCAGAACGGCACGCTCCAGGTGCTGTGCCGCTATCCCGAAGCGATGGGCCTGGAGGACCTGCTCGTCTCGCTGCGCACCGGGCTGGAGGAGTCCGAGCCTTCGCTGATCGTCCTCGACAGCATCTCCTCCATCGAGCACTCGTCCTCCGAGAAGGGCTTCCGCCAGTTCATGATCGGGCTGGCCGCCCTTCTCCGCGAGCACGGCCGCAGCGCGCTGCTGACGCAGACCGTCATGGGCACGGAGGCCACCACCCACACCGCCCCCTATCTCTCGACGATCGCCGACGCGATCCTCGCCCTCGACTACAAGGTGGAGGCGGAAGACCTGCAGCGGAGCCTGCGCGTGCTCAAGATGCGGGGCTCGGCCCACGTAACCAAGCCGTACCATCTCGCGATCGAGCTGGGAGGCCTTCGCGTCGAGCCGCCGGCGATCACGCGGCGCTTCGACGAATGGGGGACCTCGCCCCGGAAGCCGTGGGGAGCACGTGCCGTCGCCTCGCCGCTCCACGGGCTGGTCGTGCTCCTGGTCGAGGATTTCACGGACGCGCGCGAGACCACGGCCGCCGCGCTCATGGCGGGAGGGGCGGAGGTCGTCGAGGCCGGCTCGGCCCACGAGGCCATGGGCATCCTCGACGCGCGCACACCCGACGTGATCCTCTGCGACATCGGGATGCCGGACGAAGACGGTTATGCCCTCATCCAGCGGATACGGTCGCGGTCCGGCAAGGCCGGCCAGATCCCGGCGGCGGCCCTCACGGCCTGGACCGAGCCCGAGGATCGAGACCGGGCGCTGGCCTCCGGCTTCCAGATGCATCTCCACAAGCCGGTCCAGCCCGATGCCCTCGTCGAGGCGGTGGCGCATCTGGCCGGGCGGGAGCTCCAGGGAGGGACCGCGCCGGCCGAGCGTCTGCGGTAGCGTCGATGGCTCCAAAATTCGTGGAGCGGCGACGAACCCCGTCGGAGACGAAGCTCATCAGCCCGGACGCGGTGCCGCGGCGCATCCTCCTCGTCGAGGACAACCGGGACATCCGCGACATGATCGCCACCGCCCTGCGGGGACAGGGTTACCAGGTGGATCACGCCTCGATGCCCGACGAAGGCATCGCCCTCATCCGCAAGGGCCACTACGACCTCGTGGTGGCGCACTACAACCTTCCCGGCCAGACGGCCGCGGAGATGCTGCAGCAGGCCGGCGCGGAAGGCCTGCTGAAGACGACGCCGGCGCTCGTCGTCACCGCTCATCCGGACCCGCAGGGTATCGACCCCTCGGTCCTCGTCCGCAAGCCGCTCGACCTCACGAAATTCCTCCTGCAGGTGCAGCGGATCTTCGCGTCCCCGGAGGGGCCGCCGCCGCTGAAGGATCGGCGGCAGGCGCCCTCGGCGAGGGTCGAGCTGGCCCTCTACGTGAACAAGGTGTGGGTCACCTCGACCCGGGCCCGCGAGAACCTCGATCAGATCCTCGACCGTTTCGTGCGCGCGCAGGTGGCGCTGCAGGTCTTCGACGTGGCGGACGAGCCGCTCGCCGGGGAGGAGGACCAGGTCGTGTTCACTCCGACGCTGGTGAAGCGGAGCCCTCCGCCCCGCGCGTGGGTCGTCGGCGACCTGTCCGACCACAAGGTCGTCATGAGCTTGCTCGACATGGCCGGCGTCGCGCGTCGTCCGCGGTGAGCGAGGCGACCGCGATACGGCCGCGGCAGCCCGGGGCCGCCGCGGCCGAGATCATGACGATTGCGTCTTCGTAACCGTGAATGATGATGTCACCCGACCGGTCAGACCGGCCGGGTCGTCGTCCATGCCGGCTTCGCTGGACGCCGGCGCTCGAACTGTCTCCGGTCGGAGCCCGGCCGCTCGAGCCGGCGCCGGACCTGCAATCTCCGCAGCCAGAAACGCCTTTCCGTGAAGGATCCGTCTCCTCCGGTCGGAGGAGGCTTGTCGTTCAGGGTCATGGGTCCCTCCTTCCGATGCGGCGCTTGCTTGCGCGCACGCGCCTCGCAGTCTTACAACAGCAACACGCGTGCCAATCGGCCCCATGTCTACATATGATTGCAGTCGCCCAAGTTGCGCGGAGTCAATGCTTAAGGTGAGTGGCCCTCGACCCGCGTGAGCCACTCGGTGGGGTCTTCCGGCCGGCCCTGGAACCGAACTTCAAAATAGAGCCCCGGACCTTCCACACCGCTGCCGACGACTCCCAGCGCTTGTCCCGCCGTCACCTTCTGGCCGGCCTGTACGCGCACGTCCGCCAGGTGCGCGTAGAGCGTGTGGTGCTTGCCCCCGTGGTCGATCACCACCATCAGCCCGTAACCGCGGAAGCGGTCGGCGAAGGCGACGGTGCCCTCGTGGACCGCCGTCACCGCCGCGCCCTCGGGAGCGGCGATCTCGATGCCGTTCTCGACGGTGTACGTATCGAACTTTGGATGCTTGCGCCTCCCGAACGCGACCCGCACACGTCCGGCCACCGGCCAGGGGAGGCTGCCCTTGAAGACCGGGATCGGCACCGCGACGTCCTCGGCCGTCAGCCCCTGGAGGAGCCGCTGCAGGCGCGCCTCCGCCTCCTCGAGCTCCTGCAGGTAGGCGGCGTGGGTCTCCTTGCGCTCGACGATCTCGGTGAGCAGCTTCTCCTTGCGCCGGCGGTCGGCGTCGAGGCCCCGCCGCGTCCGCTCCAGGCCGGCCCGCAGCTCGAGGGCCTCGCGCGTCTTGCGCTCCAGCTCGGCACGGGTGGCGGCGAGGGCGGCGAGGTCGGACCGGAAGCCGGCGATGCGCTGGTTGTCCCGGCGCGCGAGGGCGCTCACGAACCGATACCCGCGGAAGATGTCCGAGGGACGGTCGACCGACAGCAGCATGCGCAGGTAGGACAGCTCCCCGAGCTTGTACAGCGCGCGGGCGCGCGCCGCGAGGACGGGCCGGGCGGCGGAGATCGACTCCTCGAGCTCGCGGGCGCGGCGAACCGTCACGTCCATCTGCTCGTTCGTCCGCTGCAGCACGAGCTGCGCCTCCCGTAGCTCTTCGCCCCGAAGGCGCACCTCCAGCTCGAGCCGCTCTACTTCCCCGAGCAGGCTGCGCTCCTCGGAACGGAGCCGGGCCAGGTCCTTCTGCAGCGCCGCCCGCCGTTCTCTCACCGCGCGCAGGCGCTCGTCGGCGGGGGACGACGCAGAGGACGCAGAGGGGGCAAGGGAGGTCGAGGGCGCAGAGGGGGCAGGGGGCGTGGAAGGCGGGGCGGCGAGAAGGAGGAGGAGGGTGGACGCGACCGTGGTCACCGGTCGGCGCTGCGGTCCTTCAGCGGGCGGGTGAACGTGATGTTGCTCGAGGACACCGGGGTGCGGTCCGCGTCCTCCACGGGCAGCGGCGTCGAGAGGATGAACTCCTGGCCGTCGTCCGCGGCGACGGCCGCGCTCGGGAAGAGGGCGTGCAGGTGCTGCTTCAGAGTCAGGTTGGTGGGGCCGTAGCCCTTGTCGTACAGGAAATGCTCGCAGGCCTCGCCCATCTCGGCCGCGGACCCGAACCGGCGGGAGGAATCGCGCTGCAGGGCGGCACGGAGGATCCGCATCACGCCGTCGGGAATATCGGGGTTGAAGTTCCGGGGCGAGGGGTGATGGCCGGCCACGACCTGCTCCAGCACGTGGGCGGTCGTCTTGCCGTCGAAGAGGCGGCGCAGGGTGAGCACCTCGAACAGCACCGCCCCCAGGCTGAAAAGGTCGCTGCGGCTGTCGGCCCGCATCTCGAGCACCATCTCCGGTGCCATGTACGCCGGCTTGCCGGTGAGCGTGCGGTCCTGGGTTCCGCTCCGGGTGGCGATCCCGAAGTCGATGAGCTTCACCGTGCCCTCGCGCGTCATCATGATGTTGCTCGGGCTCACGTCGCGGTGGACGATGGCCGCCCTCTCGAACACGTACTGCAGGGCGCGGCACACGCGGCTGGCGATGAACACCGCCAGCTCGACGTCGGGCTTGCGGGGAAGCGAGCGGTGCCTCTCCAGGTATTCGACGAGGCTCCACCCGTCGATGTACTCGAGGATGATGCACATCTGGCCGTTCACCTCTTCGAAGTCGAAGATGCGGCCGATGTTCTCGTGGTCGAGCACCGCGTACCGCCGGGCCTCGTCCACGAAGAGCTGCAGGTGGGCGGGATCCTGCGAGTTCCGGAGCTGCTTCATGACGATCGGGCGCTGGAAGCCCGCCTGGCCGATGAGCAGGCCCCGGTAGACCTTTCCCATCCCGCCGGCGCCGAGCTCCTGGAGCACCGTGTACTTGGACATGCCGAGGGGGGGAATTATACTCGTCCTCTGATGCGGTACCTCGGCCTCGACGTAGGCGACCGCAGGATCGGCGTGGCCCTTTCCGACGAGACGGGCACCGTGGCCACCGGCCTGCCCACGCTCACCCGGGTGGGCCCCCGCAAGGACGTCCGAGCACTGGCCGATCTCATCCGCGTTCATGGAGTTGCGGAGGTAGTGGTCGGGCTGCCCCGGCGGCTGGACGGCGGCCTGGGTCCGCAGGCGCAGAAGGTGCTGTCCTTCATGGAGGACCTGCGGCCGGCAGCCAAGGTGCCCGTCGTGCCGTGGGACGAGCGCTTCACCTCGGTGGTGGCGGAGCGAGCCCTCGTGGAGGGCGACGTCTCGCGCCGTGACCGCAAGGCCCTGGTGGACAAGGTCGCGGCCATCCTGATCCTGCAGAACTACCTGGACTACCGCAAGCTCGCCGAGGCCGAGGCCCGCAAGTCTCCCGCCTGATCCCGCCCGCGTGCGCAAGCTGCTCCTGTTCATCCTCGTGGTCGCAGGCGGGTTGTATCTCGCCTGGTACCACGAGACGCAGTGGCCGGTGCGGCGCGCCACCGACCCGCCGCAGTCCCTGATCGTGGAGCCCGGGACGGGCGTCCTGGACATCGGCCGCCAGCTCTCCGGCCTGGGACTCGTCCGGCACCCCGCGATCTTCCGCGCCCTCGTGGTTTTCAAGGGAGCGGCCGGCCGCCTGCGCGCGGGAGAGTACGCCCTCGAGGGTGAGATGTCCCTCGACCAGATCGTGGACAAGATGGTGCGGGGCGACGTCGTCCACCACATGGTCACGTTCCCCGAGGGCACCGCCATGGAGGAGATGGCCCGCATCGTCGCCACCCAGGGCATACCGCCCGCAGCCTTCCTCGAGGCGGCGCGCGACGTCTCCCTCGTCATGGACCTGGATCCGGAAGCGACGGACCTCGAAGGCTACCTCTTTCCCGATACGTACGAGGTCGAGCCCCGGCGGCCCGACGCGGCGAGCGCCCTCGTGAAGAGGATGGTCCACCGCTTCCGGGAAGTGTTGACGCCGATGGCCGGGATGGTGAAGGACAGCGGCCTCAGCCTGCGGGAGGTGGTGACGCTCGCTTCGCTGGTGGAGCTGGAGACGGCGCGCAAG
>Ga0070706_100006819_pt1 | contig 10781 bp, 12 predicted proteins | sample KBSK5501metaG_FD_65476 | JGI IMG/M metagenome (GOLD analysis project Ga0070706, IMG submission 65476) | Corn, switchgrass and miscanthus rhizosphere microbial communities from Kellogg Biological Station, Michigan, USA - KBS K5-50-1 metaG | ecosystem: Host-associated > Plants > Roots >...
CGGTCACAGCATTGCGACGCCGCTAGTGACCGAAGAGGCGTTCCATTGCGGATGCTCGGGCTTCACCCATCTTTTCAATGCGATGTCCCAGATGGAGCATCGTTCCCCCGGCGTAGCCGCCTATGCCCTCGCCAAAGGGCGCTTCGCGGAAATCATCAGTGATCTGGTGCATGTTGACGCCACCGTCCTCTTGGCGGCCTATCGTGCGATTCCGCGCCTTTACGCCATCACCGACGCGACCGCGGCGGGAATGCCAGACGGAACTTTTGAGTGGGGCGGCCGTCGTGTTATCAAGAAGGGCCAACGCATCACGCTTGAGAATGGGACGACCCTCGCTGGCAGCGCTATTACGATGCTGGATGCGTTTCGGAATCTGATCAGCCTGGGATTGAGCCTTGAGCAAGCCGCCGAAATGACCTCCGCCCGGCAGGCGGAATATCTAGGCTTGCAAGATGTCGGCCGGATCGAGCCGGGCGCCCGAGCCTGTCTCGTAAAGCTCGATGAGGGTTTAAGGTTGCAAGGTGTCTGGGTAGATGGAGAGAGTATCGCGCCCGCTTCCTAGCCTTGCGGGAAAACATTTCTGCGTGGCACTGGCAAAAGCGCTTAGGTCTAAGAGAATGAATTAACCGGATAGATAAATCCGCCATTATCTAAATGCTATGGCAAAGCCGCTAAATTTTGAAACGGACCCGGAGATCCGATGCCGAGAGTTTAAGATCGGTTGTATCGGTGCGGGCTTTATCATGGCCGACGTTCAGCTGTCGGCTTACGCAATGGCCCGTTTCCCGGTTGTTGCGATCGCTTCGCGGCGGGCGGAAAAGGCAGCTGAGGTCGCGAACCGCTGGAGAATCCCCACCGTTCATCAAACACCGCACCAACTGATCGAAGATCCTAACGTTGAGATCGTCGATATCGCTTTTCCGCCTGATCAGCAACCGGAGTTAATTCGGCATGCTCTGAAGCAAAAGCATGTGCGCGGCATACTCGCCCAAAAACCGCTTGCCATGGATTTTTGGCTTGCGAAGGCGCTCGTCGAAGAAGCGGCGGCAACTGACAAGGTGCTATCGGTCAACCAGAACATGCGGTTCGATCAATCGATGCGGGTTCTCAAACAGCTGATCGAGCAGAATGAGCTGGGAATGCCGGTTCTGGGAACGATCGAGATGCGTGCAATACCGCATTGGCAGCCGTTTCTTGCCTCCTATCACCGGCTTACGTTGCTCAACATGAGCATTCATCATCTCGACGTATTGCGATTTCTGTTCGGTGATCCTGTCGAAATCTACACCACCGTGCGGCGAGATCCCCGCACCGAATTTGAGCATACAGACGGCATCGCTGTTTCTACACTGAGATTTCCCTCAGAAGTGCTGGCGATGACCATGGAAGACGTCTGGTCGGGGCCGCGGCAAGAGGGGTTCGACTCCGACGTCTATATCAAGTGGAGAGTGGAAGGCCTGGACGGCGTTGCGCAGGGTACAATCGGATGGCCGGACTACCCAACGGGATCGCCTTCAACGCTTCGCTATTGTTCCAGGAAGACAACCGATGGTCATTGGGTCCAACCATCCTGGGATACCAGATGGTTCCCGCATGCCTTTGCCGGTGTCATGGAGCAATTGCAGTACGCTTTGAAGACGGGGGCGACGCCAATGTTATCCGCGTCGGATAATCTTAAGACAATGGCACTCGTCGAAGCTGCTTACCGCTCAACGCAGGAGGCCCGGGCGGTGCAGCTTGCAGAGTTTGGTTTTTAACGTTCCGAACATCCAGAGAAAGAAAGACGAACATGCTATCTACACAATGCTTCGGGCTGCTTTTTAGATGTGATTTCCAGAGAGCTCGCGGATTAGCTTCGTGCTTCTAACCTTCTTCTCCGACCCCTATGAAACTTGGCATCATCAACAGCGCGTTCGGCCAGGCCGGCGTGGACACCGCGATCGGCCTTCAGCACATCGCCCGCATCGGCTTCGATTGCGTGGACATCTTCACGGAAGCCATGACCATTACCCCAGAGGAAAAACACTTGGTGCTGGACACCTGCCGGAAAAACAACCTGCCCATCGTTTCGCTTCCCGTCGTCGCAGCCGGCCTTATCGACTTCAACGAACCCGTGCGCGCCTTCCACGTGCAGCGCTGCAAAGCCTTCATCGACCTGGCCGCTGAGTGGGGCGCGAAAAACATTCTGCTCGTGCTAGGCGAATACATTTGGCAGCGAGAAGTCATCCCGCCGGCCGAGCAATGGCGCTGGGCTATCGAGACCTGTCGCACCCTCGGCGATTACGCCGACCAAAAGAAAATCGACATCGCACTCGAGCTGGAGCCTTTCCGGCTGAGCCTGCTCAACAGTGTGACCGCCATGGCGCGTTTCGTGGACGAGTGCACCCACCCGCGCGTGCAGGCCAATATCGACATCAGCCACCTCGTGCTGGCCGACACTAGCCCGATTGATCTGGCCAAGCTCAAAGGCAAAGCCATCCATGTCCACATCAGCGATTGCGACGGCAAAGTCCACGGCGACCTGCCCCCTGGCCGCGGCGTCATCAAATTCGAGCCATATCTTCAGGCGATCAAGGAACTGGACATCAACGGCACCGTCGCCATCGAGCTCGAATATTCGCCTGACCCGTCGCACATCGTCGAATGGGTTGAGGAAGCCTACAGGGAGACCGCCCGCCTGATGGACCTCTCGGGTCTCCGCGGCTGACCGACGGCGCGCATCCCTCAGCGTGCAGGAACACTTCCTAGAATCGATTGGCTTCCAATTTCTCGTCATCGGCACGGCAACTCGGCTTCTACGGAGCTTTCGAAAATTGTACCGCGTGATCAGCCCGCATTTGAGCCGTTGATGATAAAGATGCACCGTGTAGGAATCGAACCTATAACCCAGTGATTAAGAGTCACGCTGTCCCGCGGTCGCCGTCACGTACGTTTGAGTTTGAATCAAATCTTCCGAAAGAAGTGTAATCGCGAAAGTGTCCAAGAAGTGTCCAAGCACATCCCGAGATAGCGCGGCGAAATTATTCGTAAATCGTTGATGCTGAGGAATGCACCCGGCGTGATTCGAACACACAACCTTCTGATCCGCAGTCAGATTTTGCATCCTACGTAAGTGCCTATCCCCTAGGCAAATACCCGCGCCAACCCGCGCCAACCCGCACTAAAAGGCTTGTTTTTAGGGCACCATTTGGCACCATGAGGTCGATTTATGCCTGCATCCCCTTCCCTGAAAGCCCAAAAGATCGATTCTCGTGTAGCCGCGGGCAAGGCCCCTTGGTGCGTCAATGTCCCAGCCGAACTGTCCGATACCGGTAAACGACAGCGGAAGTTCTACGAAACCGAAAAGGCAGCAAAGGCCGAGTGCGAGACGCTCAAGGCCCGCCGGGAGAATTTCGGTAATTCCTTGACGGCGATGACGCCGGCCAGGATCGCCGAGGCTTCCGAGGCGTACAAACTCCTAGATGAGCACGGCATAGGCTTGCTCGATGCAGCCAGAGGATTTCTGTCGGCGCATCAGGAACGAAAGGCGAGCATACCTTTTGGTCAACTCTTCGATCTCTTCATGGAAGCAAAGGAGAAACGATCAAAGAAGTATCGGACTCAACTCAAATGGGCGAAGGATCGCCTTGAACCGTTACACAGTCGGGTCACCTCAGATGTCACGGTTCGCGATCTCGACGCAATATTAAAGGGTGAAAAAGCGACCGTGAAGAACGCGTTCATGCGGTATCTCCGAGCCGTGTTTAACTGGGGGTTGAAGCGGGACTATTTGTCCGCCAATCCAATCGCGAAAATGGATTTCGAGGAAGTCATCAAAGGAGATACGGAGATCTTCGAGCCGAAGTTGATTCAGGCGCTGCTCAACGATTGCCTCGCGAACGATTTAGCACTCCTCCCCTACCGCGTTTTTGGTTTCTTCTGCGGTGTGCGGCCCGACGGTGAACTTTTGCGCGTTGAGTGGGAAGATTTTAATTGGGTCGACAAAGTTCTGAAGTTACGGGCTGAGATAACCAAAAAGAAACGGCTGCGATTTGTCGACGTAAGCGACAACGCTCTCGCATGGCTTCACGAGTATCGGAAAACAGGCGGCAAGGCTGAAGGGTTGATCACGCCGTTCAGAGCGGGTGAGCTACGCGACCACCACCGCGAGAACTGGGCGCGTGTCGTCGGAGTAACGAAGGCGGGCAAGCCGAAGCGGCGGTGGATTCAGCAGGTGGCGAGACACTCGTTTTGCAGTTACTGGCTCGCACACAACAACAATGACGTTGACCGACTCGTGATCCTCAGTGGTCATGAGAGCAAGGAGGTTATGTGGAATTGTTATTACCGCGCCGCGACAAAGGACACCGCCGAGAAGTTCTGGGCAATTCGCCCGCACCGGCGTAAGAAAGTCAACATCATCGAATTTAAACAAAGTGCTTAGGTGAACGTGTCGTTCATCATTTGAAAAGAGGGAAGATTCTTGTATCTCCGCGTTACTCGTTGAATGTGCTTAATTGGGTGTCCCTTAAAGGTCCCATCCTGATAATCCCGGGCGGGGATGGTGCCAGTAATGTGCATGCCGGCGATTGCGCTTCGCTTGAATGCTTCCTTAGCCTTGACGCTCGGATGCTCGTCCAAACAGTCCTCAAGGAATTTGGAGATTTTAGTGAAAACTACGTTGTAGTCTTCGGGCTTTGTATGTTCCAAAAGCGACGCAATTCTGTAGGATAACGCCTTAAAATCCGCCTTCTTAGTGGCGGCATCCGGTCGCGATGATTGACGCCACATCTCAAAGGTAGTCGAGTCGCATGGCTTCTTCGAGCCGTAAAGGAGCCAAACATTCCTGTCACTCGAATAATCGATCCTGTCACTCGAATGCTCGGCTCCCATTACGGATCTTATCCGCCTAAAAAGGTCGTCCCTCATCTTCATTCGGCCGTTTTCAAGGTTCCTGATCTCATCTCCGTTCGTCCCTAGAATCTCAGCAAGCCGGTTTTGAGTGATGCCGAACTGGCGTCTCAGTTTCCGTATCGGGTTATCCAAATTCGCTGGATCGGTTCTTCTAGGCATAGGGGATATGTAGTTACACATAAAAAGCGCGTCAACCCGCATTAATGCGTTGTGCGGAGCGTTGTGCTGTTTTACATAACCTTCACAACGCGAGAAACCGCGACTAAAAAGTTGAGGAAATATTTACGCAAAAAAGAGCAAGCCGCGGAGCTCAGAATATCGGTGAGGACTCTGGAGGAGTGGCAGCAGGCTAAAATGGTGCCCTTCTTTAAGATCGGAAGGATAGTTCTTTTCGATCCGGAGGCCGTCGACAAAGCGCTCCGACGGTTCGAGCGAAAGGAACTGGTTGGAAAATGAACCGCAACAAACCGCCTCCCAATGGCGAGACCCGGGCCTACTCGCACCCGCGATGGCTCGGGTCTTGCCGAAGTGACTTTAACCAGAAAAGCAAACGCAGAGTACTCGATACAAACCCAGGGCGCTACAGGATTTTTCAACGTTCCGCTCCGCTTGTAGCCGTTCGGTATGCCTTGAGCAAGGAGCAGTGGATCTGGTTACGGTGGCTGGACTCAGCCGAGGGGAACTGGGCATGAGGGGGAAGCTCAACGGCTGGCTGGTGTTCGCAATAAGCGCCAATAGCTGCCAAGGGAGGCACTCAGATCCGCGGCCCGCTATCTTGATATTCCCAGCCAATCAAAACGGGCCGTGGGCGAAGGGGGCCTGCACCGCGGGCCTAATAAGTCAAGCGGGCGCAGACGCTTCGCTTCTGTATGCGAGGTTAATTGTTAGCCGATACTCACAAAAACTCCTCGAGGCGTTTCAATGCGCGGTCTGCGGAATCACTGCGCTTGATCCGATTGGCTGGAACGGACCACGCCAACCGCTCTGCGCACGCTGCGCAGATCCTCTTTGAAAGGAGAAAAGAATGGGCTCGACTTTAACCAAGCGGCCAGAGCAGACCTGGTTGGGATACCTTTCCCAGCTGGTCTGGGAAAAAGGGAATCTAGACGTCGCAACTTATGACGCCTTCCTTCGAGCTGCGAGCCTGGGAGTGCCGGCCTCGATCGCTATCGAAGAGATAGCGGACCGGATCCGAGCGGCAGGCGGGCACGTGAGGCCGAACAAGATCCAATCACAATGGCGCCGGGCGCAAATGCACGTAAGAGCTGATCCGAGCTCGCCTGGACCGATTGTCCCCATCGAACGGCCGGCATTCGATCCTGATTACGCCAAACAGATCGCTGAGCGGGTTTCGGCATCAGTCGACTTGAAGTGGATCCGAAAGCGGTCACCGATTTCGCCGGGATGGGTTACGCCGGCCGAGTATCTCTCCGCGATCTTTCCACACGGTGACCAGGTCTTGGTTTTCAGCCATTACCTGAGCCAGGGGGAGGCCCTCTGGCAAAACTGGTCGCTTAAAGTTGATCGCGATGCGCTCAAATCGTTCGTGAGCGGGCACAAGGAAGGCGTCTGGTTTCTCTCCAATCCCGTGGACGGTCAATACCACGATAACCCCCGCCAAGGAGGGCAAAGTCGCAGGAGCCAAGAGTCGATAACCGCCTTCAGGCATGTTGTGCTCGAGTCCGATTGTCAACCGGCTGAGCGGTGGCTGCGGATTCTGGTTCAGATCAAGTTGCCGATTCTCTCCATCGTCTCGAGCGGCGGAAAGTCGTTACACGCGCTCGCCAGAATCAATGCGGGCTCGAAAGATGAATGGGACCAAAAGGTCAGGCGACTCATGCCCTGGCTGGTGAAAGTCGGCGCGGACCGAGGGGCCCTGACGGCCGTGCGGTTGACCAGGCTTGCTGGTTGTTGCCGAGGCGATTCTCTCCAGCAGCTGCTCTATCTCGATCCGCGAGCGGTAAGCGGGCCGATTTGGAAGGCGGAGGGCCCACAATGAGTGCGCAGCCGAAGCCTCAAACCGGGCGCGGCAGCGGTCTGGACGAATGGGCCACCGAGCAGCACCTGGCGGGACCGCACAAGATACCGTTTAAAGCTGACGGCCAGCGCGAGCTCAATAAGGTTATACAAAGGTTTGGCCTGCCGGGATTCCAAAACGCAAACGGAAGACTGTCCCGCCTGAACGAACCGTTTTGGGCCCAACTTCTAGCAAGCGAAGTCATTGCCGTTTTTGAGCCGGACGAAAGACAATTCTACTGGTACGTGCCGGAGCTGGGGCTATTTGTCCCCCAATCGGAAGATTCAATTCGAAAAGAACTATCGAATCGCATTAACCGAGCCGCTCACGAGTGGGGAGGCCAATGGTTTGCTCTACAGCAGTTTCGAAGTGCTAGCGCCCTCTCGGGAATTATAGCCCACTTGCGAGGCGAGCTCGAACAGAAGAATTTTTTCACATCCAATAACAAGACAGTCCATCTCGCTAACTGCGTTCTGCGGTTTAACCCTGACGGAAGCTTCGTCACAGAAAACTTCTCGCCGCAGAGGCGGAGCCGCAATAGATCACCGATCCTCTACGTTCCAGGCGCAACTTGTCCAAACTTTGAAAACTCCATCCTCGGACATGTTGAGCACGATGATCGTTTGTTGCTGCAAAAGTACGCCGGCCAATGCTTGCTTGGTCGCAACCTAACCCAACGCATTCTCGTACTCGACGGCGAAGGCGGAGCGTCCAAAGGCGCTTTCGTCCTGATTGTTCGAGCAATTGTAGGCCCTTCCAATGCCTACGAATTGCGTACCAACCATCTCGAAGAACGCTTCGAGATCGGTCGCATGGTAGGAAAAACGCTCCTTCTGGGCGCCGACGTTCGCGCAAATTTCATGGCGGGACCAGGAGCCAGCAGGCTTAAGGCGCTGGTTGGAGGTGACATGCTGGAAGCCGAACGCAAAGGAAGTAATCAGACGTTCTTTGTCGATGGCAACTTTAATGTCCTGCTCACCTCCAATAGCCGTCTTCGTGTTCGCCTGGAAGGCGACCAAAGCGCATGGAGCCGACGGCTGACCATCGCTCGTTATGATAAACCGTTCCGAGGAAAGAAAATTCCAGAAATTCATGAACACTTGTTGAGGACCGAAGGACCCGGGATCTTGAACTGGTTTCTGGAAGGAACCAGGAAACTTCTCCAGGACATCGCCCAACACGGCGACATCTCACTTAGCCAGCGACAGAACGATCACATCAAATCGTTGCTGCTTGAATCCGATAGTTTACGCCTGTTCGTCAAACAAAGCGTAAGCCGATTCGAGGGTAGTGATTTGGCGGTCTCCGAGTTAGTCGAAAGCTACATGAAATTCTGCACCGATAGCGGCTGGAGCCCGATACCCGCCAACGTCGTTTATCGGCAGTTAGACGAAATCCTTTTAGAGCTCTTCGCCGTATCAAAATCCAACAGCATTCCACGACACGGTTCACAAGTCCGCGGCTATCGTAACCTCAAATTCCGCTTACCAACAGATGAGGACCGACTTTGATGCTGGGACGCTTGGGACGCCTTTTTCCCATACCTGTTCTATATGTGTGTGTACTCGATTGCTACGCGTGGGAATGAAAAATATCCGTCCCAAGCGTCCCAAAACTGAAAGTCTTTGATTTCTTTGATAGATTCTCATCCAATTATGGCCGAAACAGACAGGGAGGAACCGCAGAGCGAGACAGCGGACGAAACAAAAAGCGTGGAATTCGAAGTTCTTCGGCCGCCCCACCAACCGAGACGAAACCCTCGGGGCCAGACGCGACGATTGACGCTGCGCGTATTTGTTAGCATCTGCCATCTTGTGGAGCAGGGGTGGGCAATCACTAAAGCGTGTGAATCGCAGAGCGTCACTTACTCCCTTTTCCGGCTCAGGTGTAGCGAGAATCCGCGGCTTGAGCAGCGCATAAAAGAAGCCGAAGCGGTCCGGTTTCAAAGGCGCCACGAGGAAGCAGTTGAAAGCGTGATGCGAGCCGGCGAGAAAAGCTGGATGGCACACGCCTGGTATTTAGAGCGAGTGCTGCCCCACCTCTACGCTCTAAAGAATGTGAACCGCTCCGAAGGCTCAACCGATCAACCGATCGGCGATAAGGTCGACGAAGAGCGACTCCGCCATTACGCTGAATTGCTGCATCAATTCAGCAAAGAGAATGAGGCGAAATCTCCGGGCCAAACTGCCGCTCTTCCGAGCTCGGAAAGCGTTGCATGAACGGTAGTTCACGCAATCGATAATCCCCTCGTATTCTCCTACGATAATTAGTGCATGAACGTAGTGATCTGTTACAACGGTTCATGCACATAGGCTATGCAAGGGTTTCCACCGACGAACAACACCACAGAGAATCAGTGCGAGCAGCTTAAAAAAGCTGGTTGCGAGCTTATTTACGAAGAGAACGCATCCGGCGGTCAGTGGGATCGCCCAAAGCTTCAGGATTGCCTGAAACACATTCGTAACGGCGACGTGTTGATTGTCTGGAAGCTCGATCGTCTGACCCGCTCTTTAGCTGATTTGCTACGAATCTTAGCGAGGGTTGATGAAGCAGGAGCTGGCTTTAAAAGCCTAACGGAGTCGATCGACACAACGCAACCGGTCGGCCGTCTCATGATGAACATGCTGGGCAGCTTCGCCCAGTTTGAGCGCGAGATAATCCGGGAGCGGACGAAGCTCGGCCTGGTGCGTGCCAGAGCTAACGGGCGCATCGGTGGCGGACGCTACAAGCTTTCGAGGACTCAGCAAGAGGAAGCGATCAAGATGATTCGGATTGGTGAGAAGAGTCAGGCCGAGATCGCCGAGATCTTCAACGTAGACCGCTCGACTGTTTCCCGGATGATGAAAGAGGTTCGGGAGAAAGAGTTACTGAAAGCAAGCACGATCTAACCAGGTAATTTTCTGTTGCGGCACCATTCGGAAAGCTAGCGATATAACATGCTTGCTTTGAAGTTAATATATCTGAGACTTCGATGAGCGGCCAACCAACTTCTGAATTGAGTCATAGGCGTAGAGGTAGACAGCCGAATCGAGCTCTCCATCCCACGTTCACCAGAGCGAGTTGATGATCGGAGCCGCCGGCAGTCCCTTGACCGTGCATTTCTCGATCCACTTGATGAGGGCCGGGAAGTCCTGCCAACTCGATTCGGACATCTGGAAGTGGTCGGCCACACCAGCGTCAGTCTCGTAGATCTCGCTCAGGATGAAACAGGTGTTGCCGGTCGGGGCAGAGTTGATATCTATTGGGTTGGAAAGCTCCGGCGCTTTGGACACGTTGTAACTCAGAAGAGCCTTATCCCCCTCGCGGTGATGCGTTGCCTCCATCCAAGGACCGTGGCTCCGAAAGATGCGATCGCCCTCCTCTACCTGATCCGGCGGAGCAACGATGAGGAATATAAGCTGAGTCTTACCCTTGTGTGACATGATTTGTTCTCCTTGTCTGGTTTTGTTAGGTACCTACTAGTGCTTCCTCCTCGTTAGGCACAATCCTGTTTTCAATCTTCCCGCGCCGCCGGACAAGTGATTATGCGGATCTGTTTATCTCCTCGTCTGGCGCACGGGGCGACGGGACCGGGTGGAGTTTGGGGAGGTTGCTCGGTTATCAAACTTGAGAATGTTTTAGACTGTCAAGCCGAAATATTGACAGCAGTAGGAGGCACCTCCGAAAGCGCCGCCGGCTGACCTTGCGGGAATCGAAACCGAGTGTTCGGTTTCTCCTGGGGAGTCATAACAGAATAAGGCCGATCTGGTGAGCTAGTGTACCGTCTCTTAATTCTCTTTAATAATATGCGATTTGCTGTATGCTCCAAGAATCATGGGTCGGCCGAAGGCAAATTTGGAGCTCACCGAAGTACAGCGGCAGGAATTAGAAC
>Ga0070706_100006820_pt1 | contig 10781 bp, 9 predicted proteins | sample KBSK5501metaG_FD_65476 | JGI IMG/M metagenome (GOLD analysis project Ga0070706, IMG submission 65476) | Corn, switchgrass and miscanthus rhizosphere microbial communities from Kellogg Biological Station, Michigan, USA - KBS K5-50-1 metaG | ecosystem: Host-associated > Plants > Roots >...
CAGGTCGAAGGAAAGCTCGACCCGGCTGTCGGTGGTGTTCACCGACTGGCCGCCGGGCCCGGTCGACCGGGAGAACCGCCAGGACAGCTCCTCAGGCGGCAGGGTGATGCCGCGGACGGTGACGTCAAGGCTCATCCGGGCTCCGTCAGCGCGGCGAGCACGTCGGGGAACACCGCGTCGGCCCGCCCGGCCAGCTCATCGTGGGACAGCAACTGGACCGGGTGCGGGATGTACAGCATGCGGGCGTCCGGCATGCCGAGCAGGCGTGCCTGCTGCACGGCTTCGTCGGCGAACGGCGCCGTGGCGATGCCGACGGCGGGGATCCCCCGGCGCTCCAGGTGAACGAGGTCGCACAAACTGCACGACGTGCATGAGCCTCAATCGGCGAGGGCTTCCACGACCAGCCCGGCGCCGCTGGCGATCTCATCGATCAGCCCCAGCGCCGCGGGCTTGGAGAAGATCTCCTTGGTCACCCGGGCCGTGTTGACGCCCGCCGCCTGAAACAGCGTTTCCATCCGGTCGAGGAACTCCGCCCCCCGGTTCTTCCGTATGTCCAGCAGCACGGCGTGCCGCCCCGGCACGCTCACTGGGCGCGGCGCGAGCGGCTCCACCGCCCTGACGCGCTCGTCGAACGGGCTCACGTAGTCAGCGGCCATGCTCACGTCACCTCCCGGGAGACGATCTGCGATCCCATGCCGGTGCACGGGCCGAGAACAGCAGAGTAACGCCCGGCCTCACCACCGGCCACGAGCAGCACGATGGCCTCCGGCGACGCCCACTTGGGCACCAGCGCGCCTGGGGCGGCCGCGTGCACGACGGGGGTTGTCTCGCCGCGGCGCAACAGCCCGGCGGGCTTGCGCACGGCCTCGAACATGAACTGCCGCAGCCGCTGCTTGGTCCACCCGGCATCGCGGAACATCTGGGCGTGCTCGGGGCAGATCACGAACACCGACGGCTCCGCCAGCGGCCACCAGTTTGTGCTCCAGGCGCTGGCCGCCGCCCAGGCGAGGACGTAGGCCAGATCGTCGGGAGTGCGGCTGCGGTGGTCGGAGATGGACAGCGGCGCGTCGCTGCCGATGACCGTGACCACCGACTGGCCCGCATCGAAACCGCGCTCCACGTGCAGCGGCTCCCATGGGCTGCCTTCCTCGTCCTCCGCGACGCAGAAGCCGAGCTTGCCCATGTGCCCCAGGGTGGCCCGGTCCATCGCGCCGGGCATCGCGCCGCCGGTGAGCGCGACCAGCAACCGCACCGCCCGGCCGATGGTGAGGTTCGCCCGGAACCCAGGGCCGAGCGCGCCCATGCCGCTGTTCAGCCCGATCGCCTCGCGCACCGGCCCGTTGACCACGACAAGCTGCCCGGCCGGCTGGGTGGTCACCGCCTGGCCGTGCAGGTTGAACGCGGGGTCGAGCACGGCGCGCGCGGCCGCGGCCACGACGGGGAAGTACGCCGGGCGGCAGCCGGCCAGGACGGCGCAGGCGGCCACCCGCGCCAGCGTGGCCTCACCCATGGCCGGGGGAACCAGGCCCAGGGACTCACCGCCGTCCCGGCCGTCAAGCATCGCCTCGACGCGCTCTGCGGTGGGCGGGATCACCGGCAGGCCATCGGTCCAGCCCCGCTCGAACATCTCCTCCGGCTCGTCGCCGCCGCCCGGGCCGGACATCGCCGCGACCAGGTCCGGGTCGATCGCGGCCTTGGCGGAGCAGCCCGGCTTGCGCAGGGGTTCCGTGGCTGGCGGCACCGCCAGGCCGGCGCCCAGCATCTGCCCCGCCTCGCCGAGCAGCGCGGCCAGCGCCGGCTGGTCCCAGCCGGCCACGGTGCCGGCGAGCACGCCGTCGCGGCCGACGAGCACCGAGGTGGGCACGGTGGCCACCCGGTAGGCCCGCGAGGCCGGGTACGGCGGGTCGTCCGTGGCCACCTGGCCGCTCCAGCCGAGGCGGCGCGCGGTGCGGATCGCCACGTCCAGCGGGTCTTCGAAGATGGCGACCGCGGTCAGCCCGGCCTGCGCCCAGGCCCGGCACAGCGGGCCGAGGCGGCGCAGCGCCAGCGCCGAGGTGGGGCAATGCTCGGACACGAACACCAGCAGCGCGCCGCCCCCCGCGGTGAGCCCGCCCATCGTGATGTGTCCGGGGCCGGTCCCGCGCACGCCCAATTCCGGGGCCGTGCTGCCGCCCCGGCCGCTATCGCTGCGGCTGCCGCTGCCGTCTGCCATCCGCGCGGGCTCCATCGTTCAGGGTCAACCGCGGCCGCCGCCGTGCCGATTCCCCGGTCCCATCACGGGCTCCCTCAGCCCGCCCGGTGCCCGGTCAGCGCGCGGCTACCCGGCGCGCCACGCGGAGCAGGTACTCCTCACGGTTCAGCGGGTTGTGGTCGGTCCGCGGCCGGTCCGGTATATCCCCGCGGACCGCCTGGTAGTGGCCGAACGTGGCCTCGAGCACGCCTTCGCCGCGGGTCAGCGCCGGCAGCTGCTCCTCGAGCTCGCGGACCTGGGCCGCCGGGATATCCCCGTCCAGCAGGCACAGCGAGCCCTGCATGACCGGTGCCCCAGGAACCGCCCGGAGCCGGGCCAGCACCGGCAGCACGGATGCGAAGGTGTCGGCCGGTATCTCCAGGTGGAAGCGGTGCACCGGCTCGTACACCGTGGTGCCGGCCAGCTTCAGCGCGTCCATCAGCACCAGCGGCGTCAGGTTGCGGAAGTCCCCGGCGGTGCTGGACATGCTCTTGTCGAAGCGGGCATGGGCGTGGCTCTGCCGCGGCCAGTAGCCGGAATGCGTCATGCTGACCACGCAGTCGGTGACCTGCCAGCCGTGGACGCCCTGGCGCAGCGTCTCGGCCACCGTCTCCTCGACCGCCTTGAAGAACGCGAACGGCATCGAGCCGAGCTCCACCTCCAGCCGGAACCGGACGCCGGATTCGGCGGGCGCCGGGTCGATCCGCAGCCCGACCGTGGCCAGGAACGGGTTGGGCGGCGTGTCGATGATCTCGACGGCCGCGCCGGACCCGGCGGGCCGCTCGATGCAGATCGTGGTGGAGGCGCTGAAGGTGGCCTCGACGCCGTACTCGGCGGCCAGCGTCGCCTGGATGACCTCCTTCTGCACCTCGCCGTAGAGCGACAGGAGCAGCTCGGTGCGGGCATCGTCGCGCCGCAGGCTGATCAGCGGATCCTGCTCGGCCAGCTGGGTCAGCGCGGCGTGCAGCGCGCCCCGGCCGGCCGGGTGCCGCGGCGCGACGACGGTTTCCAGGGCGGGCGGCGCGAACCGGTGCCGGGCCCGCCCCGGCGGCGGCTCGCCGAGCGTGTCGCCGATCTGGATGTCGCGCAGCCCCCAGAGCTTCCCGATCTGCCCGGCGCGGACCTGCTCCCTCGGCACGGCCGGGCCGCGCTCGAAGACGCTGATCGCGGTGATCTTCCGCTCGCCCTCCCGGCCCGGCGGCGGCCCACCATTGCGGCCCGAGGGCGGTAGGGCCCCGTGACCGGGCGGCAGCCGGTCACGCACGCGCAGGGCGCCGGAGAACATGCGGACGTAGGCGATCTTCTCCCCGGCCGGGCCGCGCTCCACCTTGAACACGGTGCCCGACACCGGGCCCGTCGCGTCGCCTTGCGCCGCGGGCAGCAGCCCGGTGATGCCCGCGGCCAGCTCCGCGACACCGGCCCCGGTAATCGCGGAGCCGAAGAACACCGGATGCACCAGGGACCGCCTGGCCTGCCGGGCCAGTTCGCGGCGCAGCCGCCGGTAGGGCAGGGCGGCCTCGTCCGCGACGTAGGCGGCCAGCAGCGCCTCGTCGTGCTCGGCGAGCACCTCGGCCAAGCCTGCCGTGAAGGCCTTGTCGTCCCCGCCGTACGGCCGAAACGCGCACCCCCGGGTGCCCACGCCGGACACCGACCCCATCGCGACGACCGCCGGGGTCAGCCGCTCGGCGATATCCGCCAGCACCCGCCCTGGGTTCGCGCCCGCCCGGTCGGTCTTGTTCACGAAGATGAGCGTGGGAATCCGCAGCCGTCGCAGCGCCCGCATCAGCACCCGGGTCTGGGCCTGGACGCCTTCGACCGCGGAGATGACCAGCACGGTGCCGTCCAGGACGCCCAGCACCCGTTCCACCTCGGCGATGAAATCCGGGTGTCCGGGCGTGTCGATCAGGTTGACCGTGACGTCCCCGATGACGAACGACACCACGGCGGATTTGATCGTGATGCCGCGCTGGCGTTCCAGCGCCAGCGAATCGGTCTGGGTGCTGCCGTCATCGACGCTGCCGATCTCGTCGATGACCCCGGCGGAATGCAGCAGCCGCTCGGTCAGGCTGGTCTTACCGGCGTCTACATGCGCCAGAATTCCCAAGTTGAGCGTTTTCACGAAGCGTCATGTCCTTACGCATGGGCGTGAATTCCTTTCTGGGTGGACATGAACGCTGCTCGCATGCTGCTCTCCGTTGGGTCGCCGGTACTGCCCCAGGCAGTACAGCATGCGCTGCTTCGCGAGGGCAAAGCATTTATCAGGCGCTACGACGCCCCGGGGGGCCGTGCCCCGGGGGGCCGCTGTCGCCCTTACAGGTTGAAGGCCGAGGTCATGGTCGGGAACGAGGCCGCCTTCCCCAGCGCGGGCAGGCCGAGCAACTGTTCGGCGGTGCCGAGCAGGGAGTAGTGGTTGAACAGCGTCGCCGACCGCGTACCGGGCTTGGTGCTGGGGCTGATCACGATGGTGGCGACGTGGCAGCCCACGTCGGTCTTGTTGGTGGCGCACCTGGTGGCGGTCCCGCCTTCGCCCTCGTCCCAGGTGATGAACACCGCGGTCGAGCCGCTGGTGTACTCGGGGCTCTTCAAGATCGTGGGCAGGTTGGCGGCCAGCCACTTGTCACCGTCGGCGATCGTGCCGTCATGCATGTCGTCGATCAGGTTCGGGGTGACGAAGGAGAACGCGGGCAGTTTGCCCGCGGACAGGTCGCTGGCCAGCCGCGCGAAGGGCACGTCGAAGCTGGCGCAGCCGCTGAGCTTGGTGAAGTATGGCGGCGGATTGTGCCGGACCGCGTACTCTCCGGAGTCGGTCTTGTGGCAGTTCGATGGCATCGACTCCTCGTACGCCTTCCACGTCTCGCCTTGGCCGAAGATGCTGGCCGCCGAGGTAACGCAGCCCGGAACGGGGTTGCAGTCGCTGTCGAACTTCGCGATGGCGCTGTAACCGAGGCCTGAGGTCGCACTGACGTAGTTCGGCAGGCTGGGATGGGAGACGTTGTGATAGTTGGTGGCCAGCCCGCATTCGGTGGCCAGGGAGTTGATGTAGGGGGCCTGGGACGAGCCGATGATGGTGTTGTAGCTGTGGTTTTCCATCCATATCCAGATCACGTGCTTGTAGCCAGGCGCCGTCGCCTGCGTGCCGCACGGCCCGCTGGCGGCCACCGTCGGGGCCGCCGGGCCGGCGACCGCGGCCACGGCGGCCGGTGCCCCGGCCAGCAGGGGCAGGAGTGCCGCTAGGGAAAGCAGTCTGGTCCGCATCGAAACCTCCGGGTGATCGTGAGACTGCTGCCAGTCTGTGATCGCCCTCGCGGGCCGGCCCCGGATGCGGAGAAAGCCTTACCGGCCGCTCACCGGGTATTCACCCAGGGCACGCCTACCGGGCGAGAGCGCCCATCGGGTCCCAGGCCGGCAGCACGATCGGCGCGGTGTCCAGCGCGGCCTGCAACTCCGCGGGCAGCGCGGAGCGGCGCGCCGCGATCTCGAAGACGTAGTCGTCGAACCACGAGTCGTTCATCGTGTAGAAGCCGTCCTTGCCCTTGTCGGCGCCCCAGCTGTTTTCCACCCGCCACTTGCGGGTGACCCCGTCGAGCACGTCCACGCCGGTGAAGAGCATGGCGTGGGTCATCTGGGTCTCGTGGTACAGCAGCCGGTCGGCCTTGCCGAGGCTGAAGGCCGTGTCGTAGACCGCGGGGAAGTCATACAGGCGGGCATCCCACACCGCGTACTCGTTGCTCATCATCTTGCCGACATCGCAGCCGAACCACACCGGCTCGCCGCCTTGGAGGGCCCGCGCGGCGATGTCCTTGATCACGGGTATGGCGACGTTGAGGTAGGTGACCGGCGGGGCGCCGAGCACGTTGCCGAGGTATTCGACGGTGAAGGTCCGCCCGGCCGGGCTCGACGGGCGCGGGTCGTTGACCAGGCACACGTAGTCGTCGATGGGCAGGTCTACGTACCGCGCCGCGAACTCCCGCGGGGTGAGGATGCCGTCCCGGTGGAACTCGCGGTCCTTGTCGATCCACTGCCAGTCGAAGCGCTCCGGCGGGGTGCCGAGGTGGATGCACAGCACCCGGTAGATGACCCGGAGCACCTCGGCCTTGGCGGCCCGTGCCGCCTCGGTGCCCCCGGCGGCTGCCTCGCGCACCGACTTGGCGCCCTGGCGCAACAGGTTGCGCAAAATCGAGTTCATCGCACCGGTGTCGCTGGAGCTCTGGGTTTCCGGCATGAACGCCTTGGGCACCAGGCCGTGCCTGTTGACGATGGCCACGAACATGTTCCATTGGCCGCCGTCTTCGGCCGGCGAGTCGAGGAGGTAGGCCACGGTCCGGTCGTCAAGATCACGGCCGGCCGTCTCGATGATCGCCTCGAGGTAGTAGTTGGCCCGCTCCACCTTGTCCCAGAACATGGCATAGTTCTGAGAGAACTCGAACTCCTTGAGGCCCATCTTCGTCATGGCGCCGACGCGCAGCAGGTTGAGCCCGGCGAACAGCCAGCACCGGCCGCTGTGCTCCTGGTTGGTGACCTTCCAGTCGTCCAGCAGGGTGGACAGGAAGTGGTCGGTGTTGTTGATGATCTCCCGGTTGATGGCCACGTCGTCGACGGGCACCCGGGTTACCGCGTTCTGTGCCAGCCGGTAGGCCGGGTTAGCCGAAAAATCCTTGCGGAGAAGTTCCAGGTCCTCGGTGCTCAGCGCTCCATTCATGCGCGGCATCTCCCGCTCTCTTGGCCTCATTTCCCCTACCACCATCAAAGTACCAGCGGGCCGCTACCCCGCCAGTTAGGGTAAAAGGCGCCATTCGGGCCAGGACGAACCAACGCCGCAAGGATTCGCCGTGTCTGAAGATCTCCCGAACTCACCCGGTGACCAGGCCGCTCCCGACAAGCTCGGGGAGGACCAGACCGCGATCGACGTGACCGTGCCGCACTCGGCGCGGATCTGGAACTACTGGCTGGGTGGCAAGGACAACTACGAGGTCGACCGGATGGCCGGTGACCAGTTCCGCCAGGTGTTCCCGGCCATCGTGGACATCGCCCGGTCGTCCCGGCTCTTTTTGACTCGGGCCATCCGCTTCCTGGCCGCGGACGCCGGGATCCGGCAGTTCCTCGACGTGGGCACCGGCCTGCCGACCGAGGACAACACCCACGAGGTCGCGCAGCGGATCGCGCCCGACGCCCGCATCGTGTACGCCGACAACGATCCGCTGGTGCTCGCCCACGCCCGCGCCCTGCTCACCAGCACCCCGGAAGGCGTCACGGCGTACATCGACGCCGACATGCGGGACCCGGGCACGATCCTGGGCGAGGCGGCCAAGACGCTGGACTTGACCAAGCCGGTCGCACTGATACTGAACGGCGTGCTGGGCCACCTGATCGACGGCGACGAGGCGCGCGCGATCGTGCGCCACCTCATGGCGCCGCTGCCGGCCGGCAGTTACCTGTCCCTGATGGACGGCACCAGTTCCATCTCCGGCGCGCCCGCACAGGAGGCCCAAGAGGGTTACAACGAGAGCGGCGCGCTCCCCTACGTGCTGCGCTCTCCGGAGGAGATCGCCAGCTTCTTCGAGGGCCTGGAACTGGTGGAACCCGGCGTGGTCTCGTGCACGAGATGGCGGCCGGACCCCTCGCCGTCCGGGCCGCCAGCCGACGTGGACGCCTTCGGCGGGGTGGGCCGCAAGCCCTGACGCGGCGCGCGCGTCACCGGCCGGGGTTCACCCCGGTGACGCTGCCCGACGCCAGGGCAGCGGGAAGCGGGCGAAGGCGAGCGTCAGCGCCAGCAGCACCATCATCGGGGCCCACCAGGTCCACACGCCGTGCCAGGCGATCTGGGAGGCGAACGTGAGCGCCGTCGCGGCGAGGGACGCCGGAATCAGCCGGGACCAGGTTCGCGCCGCCGGGACCAGCGCCACCGCTACGGCCGGCCACAGGTAGTAGGCCACGATCACCGGCTCGAAGACGCAGCGCAGCGCGAGCGCGAACGCGGCCCACCAAAGCACGTCGCGCAGCGTCCCGGCGTCCCACTCGGTGCCGCGGGCCGCGTGCCAGCGGCGCCCGGCGGCCACCGCGCAGCCGCAGGCCACGAGGATCGCCACGATCCTGGCGGGCCCGGCCGCGATCACCCCATCGCCCATGTGCGGGGACAGCGCGGCCCACGGGGTGGGGTGGTTGATGGCCGGGAAATTGGGCTGGCTGGTCACCGCCGCATAGGTGGCGCTCCAGTTCGCCGCGGCCGCGGCGCCAAGGGCCACCGCGGCGGGGGTGGCCGCCCTGGCCAGCAAGCCCGGCAGCCGACGCGGCGGCATGGCCATCGCCAGGACCGGCAGCGCGAGCAGCACCAGCGGCTGGATCACGATGGCCGCCCCGGTCAGCCACGCGGACAGGTGCGGCCGGTCCCTGGCCAGCGCCAGGGTGGCGTAAAGGAACAGTCCCACCGCCATGGCGTCCTCGGGATGGCCCCAGCGCACCGAGACGCTCCACAAGGTTGCTACCTCCGCGAGGGTAAGCGCGGCCCGCCGGAACCAGGGCGTGCCCAGGTGCTCGGCGATCGCATCGGCGGCGAACAGGGTCACGGCCGACAGGACGACCTCGTAGGGCCCGGCGAGCAGCCACACCACCGGCTGTGGGTTATGTGCGCTCTGTATGGCCAGCGGGATCCCGGCCGCGTCGGCGACCGCGACCACCGGGACCAGGATGACCGCCGCACCTGGCAGCGTGATCAGGCCGGTGGGGTGCGTGTACAGGCCGCCCAGGTGCAGATGCAGCAACCGGTCGGCGGCGGCCAGCGTCCCCCACAGGTCGTCAGGGAGCGCCCAGGCGGTCTTCCCGGCCATGGCCGGGCCCCACCAGGTCGTCGAGAGCATCCCGATGACCACAAGCGCGACCGTGGCGATCAGCGGGAACAGCCTGCGGGCAGGCCACGGCGCAGCCGGCCCGGGCGCGGCGCCCGCCGCCCCGGTGCCGAGCACCGCCAACTTGCGAACGACCGCCACCGCGGCAAAGTTAGCGCACCAAGGGCTGGCCAGGCCAAGATGGCTCCAGTACCGGGGGCAGGCAAGCAGAGCGGAGCGGCAGTGGCCACGCGAACCGTCACGTTGGCGCGGATGAACCGGTGGGCGATTCTGGCCGGCTATGGCCTGCTGGCCGCGAGCACCCAGTTGCTGTGGCTGACCTACGCGCCGATCACCACCCAGGCCCACCGGGCCATGGGCGTCTCCGCGGGGGCGGTCGGCGACCTCGCCGTGATCTTCCCGCTGATGTACGTGGTGCTGGCCCTGCCCAGCGGCCGCTGGCTCGACGCCCGGTTCGAACGGGCGCTGTCGACCGGCGCGATCCTCACCGCTGGCGGCGGCCTGCTGCGCCTGGCGGGCCCGACGTCGTACGCCTGGGCGCTGGCCGGGCAGATCGTGGTGGCGGCCGGGCAGCCGCTCGTGCTGAACTCGATCACCAAGGTCGCGGCGCGGTACTTCCCGGAGCGGGAGCGGACCGCGGCGATCTCGGCGGGCAGCGTATCGCTGTACCTCGGCATCCTGGTCGCGGTGCTCATCGGCAGCCCGCTGTTCGGCGCGGGCGGCCTGCGGCTGCTGCTGTCCGTGCAGGCGGCCGTGGCGGTCGTCGCGGCGGCCTGGGTGCTGGTGGCGGTCCGCACGCCCGCGGCGTTCCAGGGGGACCCCTCGGTCACCGTGTCGCTGCGCTGGCTGTGGGGCGACCGGTTCCTGTGGGTGCTGGCGGGCCTGCTGTTCGTCGGGATGGGCGTGTTCAACGCGGTCGCGACCTGGCTCGACTCGATACTCGGCCACTTCGGCCGGGGCGGCGCCGCCGGGTACCTGATCGCGATCATGACGGTGGCCGGGATCCTGGGCGCCGCGGTGGTGCCGCAGGCCGTCGCCAGGCGCGACCGGCGGCGGACGCTGCTACAGGTCACCGTGGCGGTCACGATCGTTTCGTTCGCGGCGATCGCGGTCGTGCATTCGGTGGGCTTCGTGGCCGTGGCCCTGGCCGTGGAGGGGTTCGTGCTGCTGGCCGCCCTGCCGGTCGTGCTGGACTGGTCCGAGCTGCACAGCGGCCCGGAGCGGGCGGGCGCCGCGGTCGGGTTCTTGCTGCTCGCCGGGAACCTCGGCGGGGTCGTCCTGGTGCTGATCGTCCAGGGCGTGATCGGCGACCCGTACCTGTCCCTCGCCGCGCTGTCGGTGGCCGGCCTCGCCGGCCTGGCCCTGTCGACCAGGCTGCCCGCCTCGACGCAAGAAAGGCCCTGACCATGGAGCCAGACGAGCTGATAGCCGCCCTCGACCGGCAGTTGAAGCCGTACCGCGGCGAGTTGCCCGCCTACCCGCGGCTTCCGGAAGACGGCGTGCCGCGGGCCGAGGTGGCCGCACTGATCGAGCGCCTGGCCACGGCCGAGGAGGCGCGGTGGCGCGACGGGTACGCCTCCGGCGCCGTCTACCACGGCGACCCGGAGCACGTCGCGTTCTTGAACCGCGTGTACGCGGCACAGTCGCAGAGCAACCCGCTGCACCCCGACCTGTGGCCGAGCGCCACGAAGTTCGAGGCGGAGATCGTC
>Ga0070706_100006821_pt1 | contig 10780 bp, 8 predicted proteins | sample KBSK5501metaG_FD_65476 | JGI IMG/M metagenome (GOLD analysis project Ga0070706, IMG submission 65476) | Corn, switchgrass and miscanthus rhizosphere microbial communities from Kellogg Biological Station, Michigan, USA - KBS K5-50-1 metaG | ecosystem: Host-associated > Plants > Roots >...
CTGCTCTCGCTCGGGATCCTGGGCGAGTACCTCTGGCGCACGCTCGACGCCGCTCGCGCGCGGAAGGGGTTCCTCGTGCGGGAGAGGACGGAGGCAGGCGATACCGGGGCGACCCGCAGACCGGAATCCGACCCGGCATTCGCCGCAAGGCGCGGAATCGATTCATAAGCATTTGCTTATATATTGGCGACCCGACTCGGGTGCCGTTTAGTCTCCGTTTCGGTAATCCTTGCGCCTCCGCCGTCGTTCAGCAAGTGGAGGTGGGCGTATGAGTCTCCCGGCCAAGATTTTCGCGGTGAGCCTGCGGCTCGCTTTCGCCGCGACTTCGGCCTCCGCGCCCCTCGTCTTCCCGAACCTGAGCGGCACCTGGCGGCTCAACCGGAACGTCAGCGACGATCCGGCGAAGGTCGCGCGCGAAACGAGGCCGTCCGATTCGGGAGGGTCAACGTCCGGCGCCTGGTCGGGACGTCGCGGCCACCGGAGGGGGGACGCGGGACGCTCTCGCGAGGATCCCGATCCGGACATGTTCGCCGCCCTCGAGACGCTGACGATCCGTCATCAGGAGCCGCAGCTCTCGATCACGGATGATGTGGGCCGCCAGCGGACGCTCTTCACGGACGGCCGCAGGACCGAGGAGGGGCGCTCTCGCGGCGGCACGACGAAGGTCACCGCGCGATGGAAGGAGGGGCACATCGAGGTCGTCTCCGTTCCGGAGCACGGCCCGAAGATCACCGAGACCTACGCGATGACGGCCGATGGGACGCAGTTGACGGTCACGACGAAGCTCGAGGGCGCTCGGAGGTCCGGCGTCACGATCCGCCGCGTCTACGACGCCGCGCGGCCCCCCGCCGCCGCGCCTGCGCCGACGCCGGCGCCCTCGACGGAAAGCGCCGAGGACGAGGAGATCGGGATCGCTCCCTGAGCCGGCCGCGAGCTTGCTGTCCGGGCGCTAGAAGACTCTCCACGGAGCGACGCACGGCTGCGGCCGGATCGGGCTTCCTCCGAAGAGCCGCCGAAACCCGTCGAAGAGAATCGGCCGCTGGGCGAGTCCCTCGAGGGGCTCGGCCGGTGACACGTTCCACGCGAACGCGGCGACGTCGCGGACGTCGGGCCAGACGGCCTCGTAGACGGCTCGCTGCCGGGCGCCGATGCGACCCGTCACCGGATATCCGATTTGCTCGAATGCCTGGAGCACGGGAAGGATCCTCTTTCCCGGAGGAGTGAGCCGGGCCAGCCGCGTGAGCAGGTCGGCGAGCCGAGCCTCCCAGGGATCGTCCTCTGTCTGGGTGCCGAGAACGGTTGTTCCGACCGGATAGAAGTAGGGCGCGACCATATCCGTGTACTGCGGGCGGTAGAACTCATCGAGGTAGGCCGGGTCCCTCGAAATCGGGTCGAGACGCGTCGCGTAAAGAACGAGAGCGTCGGGAAAGAAGGCCTTGAGGGTTGCGTATGTCCGCTGCTGTGTCTCGGGGCACGTATAACCCTCGGCGACGGCCTCGTCGTAGTAGTGGAAGCCTCGGAGACCCTCGATCGCGCGCAGGCTGTCCACGAGGAGCGGATCGCGCCGAAGACGTTCGACGTCCGCGGACGACAGGAACGCAACGTAGCCGAGCCCCGCGCGGAGCGCGGCTTCCGAGGCCGCGGCGCTGGGACGCGCGAAGGTGACGATCGTGTTCGCGCCAAGGGCGCGGATCCCCTCCGCCACGCTCGGATCCTCCTCCCCCTGCGTCACGACGACGGCGCGGATCCCGTCATCGGTCGCTCGCCGACCAGCGCAGTCCGCCGGCGGCGGCTCCGGAATCCTTCCGAGGCTCGTCAGCAGGAGGAGGAAAGCGACCCGGGGCATCTTCATCGATTCACCTCGGGACCCGGGGCGGCAACGGTCGACCGCCGCCTCAGCAGGTGCGCGGTGAAGCCGTCGGTGCGCTCGTCGGGAAAGAGGCGCACGCGCTCGCCTCGAATGAATTCCGAGAGAACGGGGGGTGCTTCGATCGCCGCGGGCTCGACCCCGGAATCCCGCTCGAGGACGCGTTCGACCACTCGCTCATTCTCCTCCTCTTCCAGACTGCACGTCGCGTAGAGCAGGAAGCCGCCGGGCGCGAGAAGGCGCGCCGCGGCGAGCAGGGCCTCCTGCTGTGCCCTCGCGAGCCGTTCGATCGCGTCGGGCCGGATCCGATAGCGGATTTCCGGGTTCTTCCGGAGGGTTCCGGTTCCGCTGCAAGGCGCATCCAGCAGGACGCGCTCGAAACGACCCTCCGGCAGGGGCAACGCTCCGAGGTCTCCGCCTACCGGACGGATCGCCGGGATTCGGAGGCGGTGGACGTTCTCGCGCACGCGGACCAGTCGCTCCAACGAGCGGTCGACGGCGAGGCTCTCGCGGAAACGGCCGGCCGCGAGGGCCGCGAGCGACTTGCCGCCGGGGGCGGCGGCCAGATCGACCAGCCGCTCCCCGGGAGGCAAGAGCAGCGGGAGCAGCTGCGACCCGACGTCCTGGACGCTGAAGTGGCCTTCCGTCAGAAGCCGCGAGCGCAGCGGATTCCCGGAGAGAACCGTGAGGGCGAGCGGCGCAAGAGGCGAGAGCTCGGTCGTGACGTTCTCCGCGGCGAGCGCGGAGCGCAGCCGCTCGCGCGTGGTTCGGCGCGGATTGACGAGCAGGTCGAGGAAGGGAATGGAGTTGTCCTGGACCAGGATCCGGCGGGTCCTCTCGGGGCCGAACCGCTCGAGCCAGCGCGCGACGAGAAATGAAGGATGCGAATAGTAAGTCGCCAGCTCCTCCGCCTCGGAGCGCCCCTCACCCCGACCCTCTCCCGCCGGGAGAGGGGGACCGGGAGCGGTCGCGCGAAGTGATCCCCTCTCCCCCCGGAGCGGGGGAGAGGGTAAGGGAGAGGGGGGCGACGGCGCCGGAAGCAGCAGGATCGATCGCAGGATCCCGTTGACCAGCCTCGCCGCTCCTTCGCCGCCGCTCGAGCGCGCGTGATCCACGGCCTCGCTTACGGCCGCGTAGGCCGGAACGCGGTCCAGGTGGCGCAGCTGGTACAGTGCCACCTCCAGGGTTTCCCGCAGGTTCGGGGCGAGCTTGCCGAAGGGCACCCGAGACGATGCGGCGATCTCGGCATCGAGGGCCGCCTTCCACCGCAAGACCCCGAGCACGAGCTCTCGCAGGAGGTCCTGGTCCGCCGGAGACAGTCCGACCGCGCGCCGGCCGATCAAGGGCGCGGCGCTGCGCCCTTTCTCGAGAACGGCTCTGAGCACCTCGATGGCGCGCGTCCGGGCGGTCGCGGGAGACCGTCGTCTCACCGAGGCTCTGCGCCGAAGCGGCCGGGGAGTCGAACGCCGCGCGCGAATTCGGAGCCGGTGACCGGTCTGCGTCCCGCGCGCTGGACGCGGAGGAGTCGCAGGCCCGAGCGCACACCCGCTTCGACGACGAGCGCATCGTTCTCGAGGCGAACCGTTCCGGGGGGTCGATCGCCCGTCGACCGCACGGGCTCCGCCTCCAGGATCTTCACGCGCTCGCTCTCCCAGAAGGTGTAGAGGCCCGGCCACGGCGAGTACGCCCTCAAGAGACGCGACAGCTCGGAGGCGTCGAGCGACCAGTCCACCTCTCCGTCGCTTCTGCGGACGGGTCGGCTGAACGTCGGCTCTCCGCTCTGGGGCCGTGCCTGGAGGTTTCCCGCCGCGAGGCCGCGGAGCGTCTCGACCAGAAGGGCGCCGCCGATCGGCGCGAGACGCGCCGACAGCTCGCCGGCGGTCTCTCGCTCGCCGATCGGGACCCGCCGCTCGAGGTAGACGGAGCCGGCGTCGAGGCTCTCTTCGACCCTCATCGTGACGACGCCCGTCTCGGCGTCGCCGGCGAGGATCGCGGCCTGAACCGGCGAGGCGCCCCGATGCCGGGGCAAGAGCGAGGCGTGCACGTTCACGCAGCCCAGGGGAGGAATCCGCAGGATCTCGCTCGGGAGGATCCGCCCGTAGGCGACCACCGCGATCGCGTCCGGGCGAACGGCTTCGATCGAGGCGAGAAGCTCGGAGTTCCCGCGGAGCGCCTCAGGCTTCCGCACGGGGAGGCCTCGCATCTGCGCGAACGCCGCGATCGCCGAGGGGCGAACCTCGCCGCGGCGGCCCACCGGGCGGTCGGGACGCGTCACGACGAGCGGCACGGCCATGCCCGAGTCGAGGACCGCAGTGAGCGACGCCACGGCGAAACCGGGGGTGCCGAAGAAGACGACCCGTATCGGGGCGGGACCGGGGACCCGGGACTCGGGCCTCGAGATCTCGGACGCGGAACCCCGGACCTGGGACGCGGAACTCAGAGCAGCGGCCTGTCCGCGGCGTCCTCGGCCTCGGGATTCGGAGCCGCGATCGGCGGCTCCGGTTCTCGATGCCGCAGAAGCCAGAGCCTTCGCGCCGCCGCCGTGCCCACGCCGGCGAACACGATCAGGGCGAGACCGTTCACGATTCCGAAGATCGCCCAGACCCGCGGCCAGGCGCTCGCGTAGCCGAACAGAAAGATCGGCAGGAAGAGCAGAAACGCGAAGAGCGCGACGAGGATCGTGCGGCGCAGCTCGTGCTCGCGATTCCAGGGCGGGTCGAGGAACCCGAGCCCTTTCGCGAGGCGATAGACGAGATACGCGAGCGCGGGAGAGGCCACCAGGGCCAGCAACAGGTAGCGCATCGGACGCGTCATCGCGGCTGCCGGTCCACTTCCTCGAAGTAGTCCTCGGCGACGAGCACCTCGCGCGGCTTCGATCCGCGCGGCGGTCCCAGGAGGCCGTCTCGCGCCATCATGTCGATCAGCTTGCCCGCCCGCGAGAAGCCCACGCCCATGCGGCGCTGCAGAAACGAAATGGAGGCCATCTTCTCGCGCACGACCAGCCGCGCCGCCTCGTCGTAGAGCGGATCCATCTCTTCCCCAGCGTCGTCGCGCTGCGGCACCTCGGCGCGGTCCTTGGTGATTTCCTCGTCGAACTGGGGCTTGGCCTGCTTTCGGAGGAACTTCATCAGGGAGGCGGTCTCCTGCACGGAGACGAAGGCGCCGTGAACGCGCTTGAGCCTGGAGGTCCCGGGCGGGAGGAAGAGCATGTCTCCGCGCCCCAAGAGCCGCTCGGCGCCGTTGCCGTCCAGGATGACGCGCGAGTCGATCTTGGAGGAGACCTTGAAGGCGATGCGCGACGGCAGGTTGGCCTTGATCAGGCCGGTCAGCACGTCGACGGAGGGCCGCTGCGTCGCCACGACCAGATGAATGCCGACGGCGCGGGCCTTCTGGGCGATCCGCACGATCGACTCCTCGACCTCCTTCGGCGCCGTGACCATCAGATCGGCGAGCTCGTCGATGATGATGACGATCAGGGACATCGGCTCGAGCTTCAGGTCGGGATCTTCGGGGTGCTGAGCCCGCACGCGCGCGACCGCCTCCGGATCCTGGATCGCCGCGTTGTACTGCTCGGCGTTGCGCACCTGCCCGAAGTCGGAGAGCGTCTGGAAGCGTTCCTCCATCCTCTCGACGGCCCACTTCAGCGCGTTCGCCGCCTTACGGGTGTCCGTGATGATCGGCGTGGCGAGGTGCGGCAGGTTCTCGTACATCTCGAGCTCGACCATTTTGGGATCGATCAGGATCAGCTTCACATCGCTCGGCGGCGCCTTGTACAGAATCGAGGTGATGAGCGCGTTGATCGCGACGCTCTTGCCCGACCCCGTGGTGCCGGCGATGAGCAGGTGCGGCATGGCGCGCAGGTCGTCGACGACCGGTTCGCCGTGAATGTCCTTGCCGAGGGCGAGAGTCAAGAGCGAGGGCGAGCGCTGGAAACGCTCCGACTCGACGACGTCGCGGATCCCGATGATCTCTCCGCCGCCGGGATTGGGGACTTCGATGCCGACGCTCGCCCGTCCCGGAAGCCGCTCGACGCGGATCGACTCTGCCGAGAGGGCGAGGGCGAGGTCCTCCGAGAGGCCCATCACCTGATTGACCTTGATGCCGGCGGCGGGGCGAAACTCGTATGTCGTCACGACGGGCCCCGGGTGGTACTCGGCGATCTCCCCCTCCACGCCGAACTCGGCGCACTTCGCCGCGATTTGCCTGCCCGTCTCGGCGAGCGCCTTGCGGTCCACGACGCCCGCCTGCTCGCGCTTCTCCAGCCGATCGGAGGGCGGCAACAGGTAGCCGGAGACCGAGAGCGGCAGGCTCTGTTGGGATTCGATCTTCTTTCTCGGAGGAGCCGCCGCGGAGGCTTTCGGCCGGGCCGATGGCGCCGCCGTCTTCTGGATGGAGAACTTGCCCGGGCCCGGCACCTCCCGAAGGATCGGCGGGCCGTCCTCCGAGGCGAACGGGATGTCGTCCAGCGAGATCTCGTCCTTTCGGACCTTTTCGAGGTGCTTGGCGACCACGGTGCGTCGCAGCCGCTCCTTCGTTCGGCGATCGCGGTGTCGGGCCCAACGCACCGTCAGTCGGCCGAGGAGACCCGCGAAGCGAACGCGCAGACCCAGGAACGCCTCTCCGAGTGAGACCTGCGTCGCCAGAGGGACGGCGAGCACGACGAGGGTCAACGCGAGCAGCACCGCTCCGGTCGTCCCGAGCCGGCCGCGCGCGGCGTCCCCGAGCGCGCGGCCGATGAGGCCTCCCGTTTCGGAATCCTCCCCGTAGAGCCGCCTGCGGCCGAAGGTCAGCGAGAGCAGCATCGGCAGGCAGAACAGCAACAGGCCTACGCCTGCGGCCTTGGAGGCCGGATTCGGCAGCGAGCGGCCCCAGAATCGGCGCCACCCCAGCACGAAGAGGAGCGCGGAGATCCCCCAGGCCGCCAGACCGAAGAGCGCGTAAAGAGCCGCCGCGAGCGAAGCGCCGAAACCCCCGATCCAGTTGTTGGGGCTGGCGGCTTCTCCTCCCGCCGTCCAGGAGAAGATGTTGGGATCCTTGGGATCGTAGGACACGAGAGACAGCAGGGCCAAAACCGCCGCGAGCAGAAGCAGAATCCCGATCGCCTCGCTCGCGAGCCGACTGCGCCAGAACGATCCTTCGGTCAAGCGTTTTCCATTATCGGACGGAAACGGGGAAAGGGCCAGAGTGAGCGAGCCGCGATATAAACCATTCCGTGGCGAGCGATGAGAAGAAGCGGATCCTCTTCCTCTGCACGGGCAACGCCGCCCGGAGTCAGATGGCCGAGGCCTTGGCGCGCATCGACTACGGCGACGTGCTCGCGCCGGTCTCCGCTGGGTCCCGGCCTGCCGGGTTCGTCCATCCGCTGGCGATTCGCGCGATCGAGGAGCTCGGGTTTCGGATGGACGAAGCGCGCTCCAAGCCGGCGGAGGAGTTTCTCGACGCGCCAGTCGATCTCGTCGTGACCGTCTGCGATTCCGCGGCCGCCGATTGCCCGAGCTGGCCGAATGCGCGGCATCTCGTCCACTGGTCGATCAAGGATCCCAGCTTCGGCCCGGGCGGCGAGCTCGCGCGCCTCCAGGCCTTCCGCGCGACGCGCGACGAGCTGAGGGGCAGAATCGACGCGCTCGTCGAGGCGCTCCGGGGGCCGCTTCCCCGGCGATCCGATCGGGAGTTGCTCGAGCAGGGCGCTCGGATCCTCCGCGACGTGATGCGGCCCCACGGATTCAAGTTCTCCGGAGCCTCCGAGAAGACCTCGCGCGGCCACCCCGCGGCGGGCGGGGCGTTCCGGCGCCGCGGGCGCTCCCTCGAGCTGCAGGTCCGCTCCGGAGTCGGCATCGCCACCTACGTCGCGGGCGACCACAGGCTGCTCCACCCCGCGTACATGGAGCACCTCGGAGTGGCGGATCGGATGCGCTATCCGGGTCTCTCGAAGGACCCGCTGAACGCGTTTCGCCGGCTCCGAACGGATCTCGTGCGATTCGCGAAGCCCTTCCTGAGAGGCGCCGGGCTGAAGGACTTCCGTCGCTTCGCGGACGAACGCGAGACCGCGACCCACCCGTCCTAGCCCGCCGCGACCGGACGGCGGCGGACTGACCAGAGGAGCGCGCAGGCGGCCGCGGCGCAGGTGATCCAGCCGGCGATCCAGGACACCGGGCGGTAGAGGAGCTCGACCCTGTGGTGGCCGGCGGGCACTTCGATCTCCATCGGCGTCCCCACGTCGGAGCGGATGGGCGCCCGACGGGCGTCGAGGCGCGCCGTCCAGCCTGGAAAGAAGGGATTGGCCACCCTCAGGCGGTCGGGCCGGCGGGCACGAAGCTCGACCCGCCAGACCGTCGCCGCGTGGAGCGCGACCTCGACGTCGCCTCCGCCGAGGAGCCGGGCGCGCGGCGAGACGCGACGGTTGCGAAGAAGCTTCCCGTCCGGCCCGTTGTAGATCTCCTCCAGATCGAGCCGCTTCCTCGCGGAAAGGTCGGCGGCGCCGAAGCCGAAACGCGGATCCAGGATCAGGTACTTCACGTTCCACAGATCCAGCGCCGCTCCGCCGGGCGCGAGGGCCCAGGGCTCGAGCGCGTCGGTCGTTACGGGCGTCGCTCCGAACCGGCCGATCGCCTCGCGCCTCTGGCGCCAGAGACGCGGGGCGAGGGCGTCATATCCGCGCACGTCATCGAGCCCGTACTCGGTCGCGCTGTTCGGCGGCAGCTCCGAGTGGAGCGGCAGGACGCGGAAGAGCTCCGCGTCCGCCTGCAGCCTCTCGAGGATCGGAGTCGTGACGCGGAGGCGCGCGGGGCTCGTCGAGCCGTGGGTGCCCTGCGCCGCCGCGATCAGCTCGACTCCGGCGATCGCGCAGAGGGCGGCGGCGAGCCCGAACGCGACGTTCGGTGAGCCTCGCCGCGAGAGAGACCGTCGCAAGTCGTCCAGCGCACCGGAGGCGAGGTATCCGAGCGCGAGCGGCAGGAAGAGAAGGGCGCGCGTCCAGTAGACGGGCGTCCCGGTCGCCAGCGCCCGCGCGATCGGGTTGTCGTACGCCACGAGGAGGATCGTCAGTGCGGAGGCCGCCCAGAAACGAGCGGCCGGATCCGTCCGCAGGGCGCGCAACCCCGCGAACGCCAGCACGAGAGCCGTGATCGAAACCGTCGCGGCGGCCTCGACGGCGTTGGAGCCCGGCGCGCCCGGCCGGAGGAAGCGCGCGAGGTCGTGGAGCGGCAGCACGAAACCGCGGCGCCCGATCCCCTCGCGCGCCTGGCTGTTCAAGTAGTACTCGATGAACGGGAACAGAAGCGGCGCGGCGAGGCCGACGCCGATCGCCGCGCCCGATCCGGCCGAGAGGAGTCGCCGCAGCAGGCCGCCACCCGCCGCGCGGGAGCCGGCGCGGAGCGCGACCGCCCCTGCGAGGATCGCGGCCATCGCCTGCGTCTCGGGATGCCCGCCGGAGAGAACCAGAAACGTCGAGGCCGCCAGGCCCGCCCGGTCCCACGGCGTGCCGCCCGCGGCCGCGCGGCGGGCGAAGAGGAGCAGGAGCGGGATAGGGGCGGCCGTCAGGGTCTGGGGATGCTCCAGCCACGCCACGAAGGCTCCCGAGAGCGCAAAGGCGATGGCGCCGAGAGCCGCGGCAGCGCCGGACCTTCCCAGGTCTCTCAGCCAGAGCCAGGCCGAGCACGCGGCGACGAGCAGCCTCAGCAGGAGCGAGACGTTCCATCCCCTCTCGACCCCGAAGACGAGCGCCGGCCAGAGAAGCGGTGATCCCAGGGCGGAGATCCCGTTTCCCAGGAGCGGGACGCCGCCGTCCTGGTGCGGATTCCAGAGGGGCGCGCGCCCCGCGAGGATCTCTCCGCGCGCGAGATCGAGCCACGGTACGAACTGCCACACCGGGTCCGACAACGCATCGACCGTGCGCGACTCCGGAGGCAGGAACGATCTCCACGGAGCGACCTTCGCGCGGATGCCTCCGGAGAGGAGGAGACCGCGGTGCATGCCGAGCCCGAACCAGAGAAGCGCCGCCGAGACCAGCAGTCCCGCCGCGACGGCTCCGGCTCGGCGCATGAGCGGCCCCCGGCTAGAACACCTCGTCGTACGCGGCGGCGCAGTTTTCTTTGAAGCGGTCGGAATACCCCTTGTAGTCCTTGTACGCCGGAAGCTCGGCGGACTTGAGGAAGTCCTCCTTCGACTTCCCCGCGGCCTTCGCGGTCCGGGCCGCGGCGAGCAGGTCCGCGATGTACTGGCGGAAGACCTTGAGGCCAGCCAGGTCCGTCACGTCGCCGTGCCCTGGAATGACCGTGACGTCTGGCGGGACCCGTGCCGCGACGCGATCGATCGCGGCCGCGTAGCCCTTCGCCGAGCCGCCGCTCTTGACGTCGATGAACGGAATCACCCGGTTGAAGAAGAGATCTCCCATGTGCAGGACCTTCGCTTTCTGGAAGTAAACGACGCTGTCGCCGTCGGTGTGCGCCGGAGGCGTGTGCCACACGTCGATCGTCTCGTCACCGACGTGGATCCGGAGCTCCGAGTCAAACGTCACGACCGGCGCCGGGATCTCTTCGACCTTCACCTTCTTCGCCCAGTCCAGCGCGTCCTGGAGGAACTTGACGCTCTCCGCATCCCCCTTCTTCTTCGCCTCCTCGAGGTAGCCCGGATAGTCGCGCAGGATCTCCGCGGGCGAGACCAGCATCCGCCGGCGGACGTTGTCGTGCGCGATGATCACGGCGAACGACCGGAACGTCTCGTTTCCGCCCACGTGGTCCCCGTGGTGATGCGTGTTCACGAGATACTTGATCGGTCGGTCCGTGACCGAACGGATCTGCTGGACGATGCCGGGCGCGAGCTCCTTGAACTGCGAGTCGACGACGACAACGGCATCCGCTCCCACGTAGAAGCCGACGTTGCCGCCCCGGCCGTAGAGCGCATAGACGTTCCCGG
>Ga0070706_100006823_pt1 | contig 10779 bp, 9 predicted proteins | sample KBSK5501metaG_FD_65476 | JGI IMG/M metagenome (GOLD analysis project Ga0070706, IMG submission 65476) | Corn, switchgrass and miscanthus rhizosphere microbial communities from Kellogg Biological Station, Michigan, USA - KBS K5-50-1 metaG | ecosystem: Host-associated > Plants > Roots >...
CACAGGTCGACCAGAATCTCGCCGTCGATATCGATCACGATGGAGGCCCCGAGTTCGTCTCCGGACGCGAGCCGGTCCGCCAGCGCGGCCCTGACCGGCCCGTACCGCTCGCGGCACGTGCCCTGGACCTCAACGGTGTTCACTTGCGCACCTCAGGCACGACTGTCATATGCTCTCCTGTCCGCGACCCGCTCGGCCTGCCGGTCGCAGCGGGTCCGCCGCTCGCGGCCGGCGGTGGGGTTCGGTCAGTGTAGGCGCGCGAACTGGCGCCGGCTAGAGCGAGGCCGGCCTTGCCGGGCAGAGCGGCCCAATGCGATCCTGCAGTCGTCGATGCCGCAAATAGGTCGATAGCGTAGATGGGACGAGACGCAGCATGAGCGCAACCTTCGCCGGGGCAGCGGACACCACTCCCGATGAGCACGTGGACGTGCTCATCGTCGGTGCGGGCCTGTCCGGCATCGGGGCCGCTTGCCGCCTGCAGATGCTCGCTCCCGGGGTCTCCTACGCGATCGTCGAGGGGCGGTCCGTCAGCGGCGGCACCTGGGAGCTGTTCAAGTACCCGGGCGTCAGGTCCGATTCCGACATGTTCACCTTGGGCTTTCCCTTCCGGCCATGGGACAAGCCCGAGGCGATCGCGGGCGGCCCTGAGATCCTTCGCTACCTGCGAGACACGGCGGCGGAGTACGGGATCGACAAGCAGATCAGCTACCGCAACAAGGTCGTCCGGGCCGACTGGTCGGGCGAAGGCGCTCGGTGGACCGTGACGATCGAGCACCAGGACTCAGGTGCTCGCACGACCCGGACCTGCGGCTTCCTCTACCTGTGCTCGGGCTATTACCGCTACGACGAGGGCTACACGCCGACCTGGCCTGGCCAGGAGAACTTCGCGGGCGCCATCGTCCACCCGCAACATTGGCCAGCCGATCTCGACGTCAATGACCAGCGGGTCGTGGTCATCGGGAGCGGCGCGACCGCGGTCACGATGGTTCCGGCGCTGGCCGACGCGGGCGCCCTGGTAACCATGCTCCAGCGGTCGCCGTCCTACATCCTGTCGCTGCCCGGCAAGGACCCGCTCGGTGACCTGCTGCGCAAGCTCCTGCCGGAACGCCGCGCCTACGCGGCGCTGCGCTGGATCAACGCGCGGATGGGGACGGCGATCTACGAACTGTGCCGCAAGTACCCGGCCAGAGCGCGGGCCGCGCTTCGCCAGGGCGCGATCAAGCGGCTGCCACCCGGTTACGACGTCGACACGCACTTCAGGCCGGCCTACGAGCCGTGGGACCAGCGGATGTGCCTGGTGCCCGACGGCGACTTCTTCGCGGCGATTAAGTCTGGCAAGGCCGACGTCGTGACCGACCAGATCGAGTCATTCACGACCGGCGGCATCGGGCTGCGCTCGGGCAGGCAGCTCGACGCGGACGTGATCATCACGGCGACCGGGCTGAACCTGATGCCGTTCGGCGGGATCGAGCTGGCGGTGGACGGGGCGGCGGTCAGCGCCCCCGAGCGCGTCGTCTATAAGGGCATGATGCTCGACGACGTCCCCAACCTCGCGTTCGCGCTTGGCTACACCAACGCCTCGTGGACGCTCAAGGTCGACATGGTCTCCAGCTACGTGGCCCGCGTGCTGGCGCACATGAAGGAGAACGGCTACGCGGTCGTCACGCCCCGGCTGCCGCCCGGGCAGATGGCGACGGCTCCGCTCATCGAGATGACGTCGGGTTACTTCGAGCGTTCCCGGCATACCCTGCCGCTGCAGGGCGAGCGCAGGCCGTGGCGGCTGCGGCAGCACTACTTCAAGGACGCGGCGCTGTGGCGCGGCCCCGTCGACGCGCAGGAACTTGAGTATCGGCGGGCCGACGCGCTCGCCAGGTCGGCGCCGTGAACGCCCGGGAGAGCATCACCCCCGATCCCACGGCAGCGATGGCCTTCGTGCCCTACGACCGGCCCGTGCGCGCGGCGTTCATCGGCCTTGGCCGGATCTACGACCTGAACGTGCTCGGCTATCGCGACAACCCCGACGTCGAGGTCGTCGCGCTCGTCGACCCCGACTCCGAGCGGCTGGCGCAGCGGCGGGCCGACTGGCCGGACGCCGCGACGTTCGCCTCGGCCGCCGAGCTGGCGGCGAGCGGCATCGAGGTCGACGCGGCCGAGGTCCTGCTGCCGATCCCGCTGCACACAGGCGGCGTCGTCGAGATGCTCGGCCGGGGCTGGCACGTCAACCTGCAGAAGCCGATGTGCAACGACCTGCTCGACGCCCAGCGGATGCTGGACGCGGCGAAGGGCAGCGGCCGGGTCCTGCGCGTGATGGAGAACTACCTGTTCTACGAGCCGCTGCGCAGGCTGAAGGCGGTCGCCGAGTCGGGGGAGATCGGCGAGGTGGCGGGCTACCACATGAAGATGGTCGGCTCGGGCAACGGTGGCTGGGACGTGCCGTGGAGCAGCTTCGAGTGGCAGCTTGAGCAGATCAGGCGCGGGCGCGGGATCCTCGTGTTCGACGACGGCTGGCACAAGCTCTCGACGGCGCTCTGGCTGTTCGGGCCGATTAAGGAGGTCAGGTCCTGGATCGGCACCACCTCGTTTGGCTCGGGCATCGACCTCGACGCGCCCACCATGATCGCGTGGGAGCACGCCAGCGGCGTGCGCGGCGTCTGGGACATCACGCTCGCACCTGACCTGTACCTGCGCTCGGACTACTACACCAACGACGAGCGCTGGGAGATCACCGGTAACACGGGGTTCGCGCGGGTCAACAGGTGCACTGGCCGGGGTATCCAGCAGCCCAGCCTCGAGGTCTACTCCGACGGCGAGATGCGCGGCTACCACGCGCTCGACGACGACTGGGCGAGCAGCTTCCGCGATTCTGGCCGGCACTGGCTGCGCTGGCTGCGCACGGGCGAGGGCCCGCTGCTGTGGAGCGGCGAGGCGGCCATCAGCGTGCTGAGGTTCGCGCTCGCGGCCTACGCGAGCAGCGCCGCCGGCGGCGTCGGCGTGAACCCGGCCCAGCTCGTCTAGCTGGGGAAGTGCTTAATGCGTTGGCGATCGGAGCGGCCCCGAATACGATGACGCCATGAGAGTCAGCCATATCCGCGCGGCCGCGCGAGCTACGAGCTCGCCGGTTGCCGCCGCCTGACCTCATTCGAATTCCGCACGCTGGCGACCGGAAACGGCTCGCCGGCGCGTCGCCCGCAGTCGCACCCGCACCCGCGCGATCACCCTCATCCGCGGCCGCGCCAGCGGTCTCCTTCCGGTGCCCGCACGCCAGGAAGGACACGCGCGATGGACGCGAACCAGACAACCCGCCGCTTCTTCGACTTCTTCTGCGACCGCGGTCACGAGCTGCTCGAAGGCACCTCGCTGATCCCGCCCGCCGATTCCCCGGGCAGCCCGGTGCTGTTCACCACCTCGGGCATGCACCCGCTGACGCCGTACCTGGAGGGCAGGCCGCACCCGCTCGGCCGGCGCCTGGCCGGCCTGCAGCGCTGCCTGCGCACGACCGACCTCGATGACGTCGGCGACGACTACCACGTGACCGTGTTCCAGATGCTCGGCTCCTGGTCGCTTGGCGACTACGACGGGCCGCAGAGCCTGCGCTGGGGCTACGAGCTGCTCACCGGAGGGTTCGGCATCAGCGCGGGCCGGCTGCACGCGACCGTGTTCGGCGGCGACGGGCAGGTCGGGCCCGACACGGAATCGCAGCGGACGTGGGCGGCGCTCGGCGTGCCTGTCGAGCTGACGACGGACGACAACTGGTGGTCGAACGGGCCCAGCGGCCCCTGCGGCCCGGATTCGGAGATCTTCGCCTGGACCGGCAACGGGCCGCCCGAGGGCTCGCCCGCCACCGACGAACGGTGGATGGAACTGTGGAACCACGTGACAATGCGCTACCGCCAGCACGACGACGGCAGCCTTGAGCCGCTGCCGCAACGCAGCGTCGACACCGGGATGGGCCTGGAGCGGCTGCTGATGGCCGTCCAGGGCAAGCCCTCGGTCTTCGGCACCGACGTGTTCCAGCCGTGGATGGCCGCGCTGCCCGGCCTGTGGCAGCCTGACCGGCGATCGCTGCACCTGCTGGCCGACCATCTGCGCGCGAGCGTCGTGATCATCGGCGACGGCGTCTGGCCTTCGAACACCGGGCGCGGCTACGTGCTCCGCCGGCTGATCAGGCGCGCGCTCACGACCCTGTGGCGCGAGGACAGGTCGAGATCGCTTCACGACATGCCAGGCGCGCTCATCGAGCACACCGCGGCGCGGTTCGGCCAGTCCGCGGACAGCGAGGCGGTCAGCGGCGTGCTGCGCGACGAGGAGCGGCGATTCGGCGGGCTGCTTGACCGCGGGCACAAGGTGCTCGCGCGATTCGGGCCCGACCGGCCGCCCACGGCCGAGGACCTGGCGTACCTGCACGAGACGCACGGCCTGCCGCCAGACCTGGTGACCGAATTGCTTGCCGGGCCTTGACCCGCGACGTGGTCGGCGACCGACGGGTCGAAGGCGCGGCCGGTCGGCTGGACCTGCAGGGAACTTGCCGGGCCGGCCAACCGTCTTGCTGAGTGACGCGGGTCGCGCGCGCAGCCGAGTCCGCCGTGCTCGGGTTAGACGCAGCCGGTCCCGCCGAACTGCCAGCCGGCCGGGCGTGGGCGACACCCGGCCGGCTGGTGTCTGTGCCGTGCGCGCAGATCCCTAGCGGCGGCAGCGGTGCCGGAAGGCGAAGAACACCCGGCTCGACTCGTCGGTCGGCGGCTCGCCGTCCAGGCCGGTCTCCTCGAGCAGGTCGAAATCAGCGGCCAGCGCGGCGCGGATCGTCGCCAGCGGCAGCCCGAGCTCCGGGATCGTCTCCGTGTGCAGCCGGAACTCGTCTCCGGCGACCCGCTCGAATATCCGAACCGTCCAGATCGACAGCTCCCCCTCGCCTCCGTCCCCGCGGCCGCCTGGCAGGACATCCATGATCACCGTGTTCTCGCCGAAGTCCGTGGCGAAGGCCGGGCCCTGCCATAGCCTGCGCAGCCTGCCCGAGGTGTTCACGTCGAACACGAACAGGCCGCCGTCGGCCAGGTGCTCGCGGGTGCGCTCGAACAGCGCACGCCAGGCCGCCAGGCTCGGCAGGTGGTTGATCGTGTCGAACACGCAGATCACCACGTCGAACCTGGCCCCGAGCGAGAAGCTGGTGATGTCGGCCTGGACCAGGCGGGCGGCCGGCACCCGGCGGGCTGCCACCGCGAGCATCTCAGCAGAACGATCAATGCCCGCAACGGCAATATCGGGCGCCATCCCGGCGAGCACGGCACCTGTCCCGCAGCCGAGCTCGAGCAGCGAGCGCGCGGCCGGGCGATAGCGCCGGATGTGCCGTTTCACCCGCTCGATGTCGACCGTCCTGTCGCCCATGATCTGGTCGTAGAACGCCGCGAACTCGGCATAGGCGGTCACGCCGCCATCATGCCAGCATCGACGCCAGGTGCCCGCCATCCCGCAGCGCGGCCAGGTCGGGCTCGGTCCCGATCTTGCCGCGCAGGCCGGGATTGAGCGATAGCGTCTGCCGGACGCTGTCGGCCGCCTCGTCAAGCAGGCCGGCCTTGGCCTGCGCGCAGGCTACGTTGTAGGCCGCCATCCCGCGCGCCTGGTCGGGCGCGCGCAGGTAGTCAGCCGTCGCCAGGCCGTGCGCGGCCAGCGCGACCGCCCGTTCCGGCTGAGAACGCGCGAGGTAGTAGTCGGCCAGGTGGCCCGTCGGGTGCCAGAACCCGCGGACGACGATCTGCAGCCACAGGTGGCGACCGTTCAGCCACGGGTTCCGCGACGGGTCGAGCAGGTCGTCGGAGCTGGCGCCGGCGAGCCCGGCGATCAGCTCACCGCTCACCCGGTTGCTGTCCGCCGCGACCTGGTCGGCAGGCTTCGCCGCGTAGGCCGCGTACAGCTGCCCTGACGCGTGATCCACCTCGGCGAACTCCTCCGGCACCAGGCCAAGCGCGATCGCCTGGAGCCTTTGCACCTGCTGGGCCTTGAACTCGGTGTTGTGCGCGACGAGCGGTGCCGCCGCCCAGAGCACCGGCGTGCCGGGCCAGTCCGCCGGGCAGGCCGCCAGCAATACTTGCTCCTGCGACGCCGCGAAGCCGATCAGCCCGGCGATCGCGCTCCGCAGGTTCCGGGTGTCCTGCGCGCCGGTCATGACGCGTCGTCCTGCGCCGGCTTGCGCGCGACGAACATCAGCACGCCGTCTACGATGATCGTGAGCCGGCCGAACCCGACGGTCTGGAGCCGGCTGATGATCGTGCCCGGCTCGACCGGGTTATAGGTGTCGTCGGTGTGGAAGCGGTGCAGGCCGTCGCTCGGCAGGCTGTCCGAGGCGACCAGCACCCCGCCGGGCCTGAGCACCCGGAGCGCCTCGGCCAGGATCTTGTTCTGCAGCGACTGCGTCGGCACGTGGTGCAGCATCGTGAAGCAGCCGACCGAATCGAACGCCGCGTCCGGGTAGCTCAGCCGCGTCGCATCGCCGACCGCGACCTCGACGTTGCGGCCAGCGAACCGCTCGGCCAGCCGCGCCGCCGCGGCGCCGTCGATCTCGAGCGCCGTCAGCCGCTTCACCCGGCCGCACAGCCATCCGGTGGCGGCGCCGGGACCCGGCCCGATCTCGAGCATCTCGTCGCCGAGGTCGGCATGGCCGATCAGCGCCGGAAGGATCTCGCCCTGGATGTGCTCTGCCCATTCCGGGCTCGGGCACAGGTTGGCGTGGTTCTCGTTCATGGGCCCGACGCTACGGACGCGGCCGGCCTGGGCCTAGAGCGTAGGCTGCCATCCTGTGTCGCGGGATGGACAACATGTTGCGTGACGAGCCGCGCGCGAACCCCCGGCCCGGGTCGGGCGCTGCGGTCATCGTCGTCACCTTCCCGATGTCGGGTGGCCGGGTCTTCGAATGGCACACCCATGTCGACCATCAGCTCGCGTGGGCCGCCAGCGGGGTGCTGACGGTCAGGACCGACTCCGCTACCTGGGTGCTGCCGCCGTCCAGGGCGCTTTGGATCCCGGCCGGCCTGCGGCACGAGACGCTCTCGGCCGCTGCTGCCACGATGCGCACGCTGTACGTCAGGCCGGCGCTCTGCCCGATCGCCTGGCCGGACTTCACGCCGGTCGCGGCCAGCGCCTTGCTCGCCGAGCTGATCGGCTACCTGGAGGACCCCGGCCTGCCCGCAGCCCGGCGCGCGCACGCCGAGGCGCTGCTCGTCGACCTGCTCCAGCCGGTGGCGATGACCGCCATTGACGTGCGGATGCCGGCCGATGACCGGGCCATGCGGGTGGCGCAGGCGCTGGTCGCCGACCCGGCGGACGGCCGCACGCTGGCCGAGTGGGGCAGGCAGGTAGGAGCCAGCGCACGGACACTGGCCCGCGGCTTCGTGGCGGGCACCGGGCTCACGTTCGGCCGGTGGCGGGCGCTGGCCAGGCTGCAGGCGGCCATCCCGGCCCTCGCTTCGGGCGAGCCGGTCGCGAACGTGTCGCGGCGGGTGGGATACGAGACGCCGAGCGCGTTCGTCGCGGCGTTCCGCCGCGAGACCGGCATGACCCCGGGCGCCTACTTCCGCAGCGTGACCGGGCCGTCCGGCGACTGAGCCCGCGCGCAACAACACTGATGTGCCGCCGGCGGTGCTGTTCAGCCACCGGTGGCTCACTGGTGTTGTTCGGGGAGGCCGCGCAGCGCTCGGGTCGCTGGGGCCGGGTTAGATGAAGGTTGGGGGCACGGGAACTCCTGGCGGAAGGGAGGCAGCGGTGGCCGGGCCGGTTGTGCTGCTCGACGGCAGGACGGTGAGCTGCGCGCGGGTCGCCGAGGTCGCCCGCGGCGCCGCTACCGCGGCGGTCTCCGTCGAGGGGATGGAGCGCGCGCGGGCCGCTGCGCGCACGGCCCGCGACGTCGCCGCCCGGCGTCAGGTGTACGGCAGGACGACCGGGGTGGGCGCCAACCGCGACCAGCCGGTCGGCCCGCGTGACCTGGATGCGCATGGGCTCCGGCTGCTGCGCAGCCACGCCGGCGGGACCGGCCCGCTCGTCTCGGCCGAGGCCAGCCGGGCGATGCTGGTCGTCCGCGCCAACCAGATCGCCGCGGGCGGCTCGGGCGTTGACCCTGGCGTGCTCGGCGCGTTGCTCGACGGCGTGAACGCGGGGCTTTCCGTGCCCGTGCCGCGATACGGCGCGATCGGCACCGGCGACCTCACGGCTCTGGCGGTCGCGGCGCTTTGCCTGCTCGGCGAGCGGGACTGGATCGAGGCGGTGCCGGCGCCGTCCCGGGAACGGCAGGGGCCGCCTCCACGATCGACACCACGGCGCGGGCCGTCGCAGCCGCGCTTCCCGCTGGCGTCCGCCGACGCGCTCGCGTTCTTGTCAAGCAACGCGGCTACCGTCGGCGAGGCCGCCCTGGTCTGCACCGATCTGGCGGAGCTGCTGCGGGCGGCCGTAGTGGCCGCCGCGCTGTCGCACTGCGCGGTCGCTGCGTCCGCCGAGCCGTACGCCGCGGCCGTGCACGAGGCCAGGAGCTACCCTGGCCAGCGGGTAGTCGCCGCGGCGCTGCGGGAGCTGCTCGGGCCGGCGGCCGAGTTGCGCTCCGGTCCTGGCCCGGCGGCGCGGATCCAGGATCCCTACGGATACCGGGCGCTGCCGCAGGTGCACGGCCCAGCCGCGGACGCCGTCCGGCAGGCAGACCGGGCGGTGACCGCGGAGCTGAACGCCGCCGCGGAGAACCCGCTCGTCGACGTGGCCGCCGGGACCGTCTGGCACAACGGGAACTTCCACGCCGCCTACGTCGGCCTCGCCCTCGACGCTGTCAGGGCCGCGCTGTTCCAGACCGCCGCGCTGTCGGCCGCGCGGCTCGGGACGCTGGCCGAGCCGGCGTTCACCGGCCTTGCCCCGTTCCTGGCGACCGACCCGCCGCCCAGCTCGGGCGTCATGATCCTGGAGTACGTCGCGCACTCCGCGATCGCAGACATCCGCAGGCTCGCCGCTCCTGCGGCACTCGGCAGCGCGGTGCTCTCGCGCGGCGTCGAGGAGCACGCGGGGTTCGCCACCCAGTCGGCCCGCGCGACGACGGATGTCGTCGACGCGTACCGGATCGTCCTGGCCTGCGAGATCGTCGCCGCCGTCCGCGCGCTGCGGATGCGGGCGGTCACGCCTGCCGGGGCGAGCCTGGCGGCGGCGTTCGACCTGGCGGCGGGAGCGCTGCCGGCCAGCACGGCGGACCGCGCGCTCGGCGAGGACCTGACGATCGCGCAGGGCCTGTTGCCAGCCCTGGCGAGCCTGGCCGAACCGCTTGACCCTACCGGGTCCGCCGACCAGCCCATCGTGCATCGCTGAGTCCGGTGCGCCCGGGACGGCGACGCCGGATAACGCTCATTCGAGATCGAACGCCGCATGAATCGCCGCGGTGAGCGCACCGTCCTGTGTCGGCAGCAAGAAGCCGATAGGCCGGCGAAGCGCGCTCTTGGGTACTGTGACGATGTTGTCGCAGCTCACCACGCAGCGGTGGGAAAGGCCGTTAGCCGGTCCCACGACGATCTCTGTCGACAAGCCGCGAATGGTCGTGGTGATTGGAGCCACCGTAACGCGCGCCATGTGCGGACGCACCAGTTCCCTGGTCAGCACGACCACGGGCCTCATCTTGTCGAGTTGCGCCGTGTAGATAGGCCGCACTAGTCAACGTCCAGGTCCGCCCGCGCCGCGTATTCAGCGAGGCTGTCCATATCAGTGTCCGGACCCGATTCGGCCAGGATGGCCGCATCCCTCGCGGCAGTTAGCCGGCGGAACTCCCGAGCCAAGGCGCGTTCGATCACGGAAGCCCGGCTCGGCGCCTGGCCTTGTGCGACCAGTCGATCGAGCTGGTCAACCGTGTGGTCCGCGAGCCGGACCGCGATCTGGGTGGTCACGATCGTATGGTACCCGGATTGGTATTCATTCTGCAACCGAGCTGGGATTCGCTCGCGGCTTCGGACCTGTCCCGCGATTCGCCTGGCACACCTACTGGCCAGGGACCGCACCCATGGCCCGGTGCAGAGTGGCGGCCAGGCCGGCCGGGTCGAATTCGGACAGCACGGCGGCGAGGTGACCGTCGGGCCGAACCACGTGCACGCTTTCGCTGGTGGCGGCCAGTGCGCCCGCGAGCACGCCGTGCACGTCGATCTCGTCGAGCGCGTACGTGGTGACCGGCGCGTCAACGGCCGCGACCGCCACCTTCTTCGCCGCCTCGGCGGCCGCGGTCCGCGCGGTGAGCAGCACGAACGAGCGGCCGAGCAGGCGGCGCAGCCTCGTCTGCGCGCCGCCGGCCAGGCAGGGCCCGTCCGGGCAGAGCACGCCCGGAACCGGCGGCCTGACCGCGCCCGGCTCGGTGGGGAAGCCCGCCTGCGACGGACCTGGCGTGGTCAGCGGGCTGGCGGTATACCAGTAGGGCTCGGCCAGCTTGCCCGAGTCGATCCGTGCCCTGGCCGACGGGTCGGTGAGCGCGCGGTCGAGCGTCTGCACGCGCCGGCGCCTGGCGTTGTCGGTCTGCGGGACGAGGAACTCCATCGTGGCGCTGGTGACCCGCAGATTCTCCCGCGCTGCCGCGCGGCGCTCGGCGTCATAGCTGTCGAGCAGCGACGGCGGCGCCCAGCCGCGGCGGACGAACGCCAGCTTCCACGCCAGGTTCTCGGCGTCCTGGGCGCCCGAGTTGAGGCCGCGCGCGCCGAACGGCGCGTACAGGTGCGCAGCGTCCCCGGCCAGGAACGCCCTCCCGGCGGAGAACCTGTCGGCCACCCGCTCGTGGAACCGGTA
>Ga0070706_100006824_pt1 | contig 10779 bp, 13 predicted proteins | sample KBSK5501metaG_FD_65476 | JGI IMG/M metagenome (GOLD analysis project Ga0070706, IMG submission 65476) | Corn, switchgrass and miscanthus rhizosphere microbial communities from Kellogg Biological Station, Michigan, USA - KBS K5-50-1 metaG | ecosystem: Host-associated > Plants > Roots >...
GGAGCAGCGCATGCCACCTCTCTGGTGTTGAACGAAGCCAACCTACTGGCTGTGGGGCGACACAGCCTCGGTGCAAAACCGTAGAAGCCCCTTCCCTTTAGGGATGGGGAGTCGTCACCGCCGTCTCGTTCGCCCGCTTTGGATGAAGGAACCAAGTCTTCAGAACGTCGTAGACCGCGGCGTCCAACATGCTTGCCGGAAGTCCTTGCAAAGTGGTGAGGAGAAACTCGATGATGACCTTTGCGGGAGCGACTTCGCCGAATTGGTAGATATGGCCGCCTGCGACAGTCACCCCATCTCCCAGGGTGTTGCGAAGCTGCTGGATCGCTCCGTGAAGAGTGTCCTCGTCGAACTCACTCGCTTCGGCGTATACACCGACTAGCCGATTGCCCACCATCTCGGGCACGACGGTCGTTTCAAGGGTCTCGTAGGAGAACGCCATCTTGCCGCCGAGGGCGTTCCATGCCTCTTCATCGACGATGAATTCGGCTTTCAATTCGAGGGTGCCGCGGTCACTGCGCGACAGCCATACCTTGCGAACCGCCGTTGCGAGCTTACGCGTGGAGTCGTGTTGTATCCCGAGAGATAGGCCACGCCGCCTGACCTGGGTGGCCATCTCCCTACAAGCCATCTCATAAACGGGAGAAAAGGCTCACGAGAGACAGCTAGGCCGTTTTCACATCTATGTCGCGGCAGCATTGGAGTAGGATACGGTTGCACCCGCTGCATCTTCGTCACTCTGGGACGCCACACCTAGTTCACCTACCCGGGAGATGCACGTGGAGATACCGACGCTCGAATCCTTGCTGGCCAACTACGCGGCACAGACTGCCAGCGCGCCTCAGGAGGGCCCTCCCGCGCCGAGCCCTACCACGCCCGACGAACTGGCGCGCATCGTGGCTGATCTCGCTGTCGCACTGCCCGCTGATTATCAAGCCCTGGCTCTGCGCTACGACTTGGCGTTCGTGGAGTTCAATTTCAGTCGGTTCTATCCGCCTGTTGCTCGTTCCATGAGGCTCTTCGATGCCTTGGCCACAGTGCTGAGCAGTAGTGAGTACCCGTTCAGCGAGGAGTACCGGCGTTGGGGTGTCGTGCCCGTCGGCGAGGATACCTGGCAGAACGAGCTTGCGCTCGCGGTCCGCCAGCCCACCGAGCCGCGAACAGGACAGCCGCGCCAGCCGACGCATCCCCTCGCGCCCACACGACCCTACGGCACTGTGTGGGCCTACTATCCCGACGAGATGCATCCCTCGATGCGGTATGCCTTCGCGTTCGTGGGCTCCAGCTTCACTCAGGTGCTGCACATGGCCTTGTTCTGCTGGCACGTGTCCGGCTACCGCCGACAATCGCAGGCAGCGAGGGTGCGCGAAGAAGACGTGCGCGATGCGCTGGCAGCCATCGATCAAGCAACGCGTGCGGCGCCCTACTGGCGGCTCTGGATCGCAGCGGCAGTGGAGGAGACATAGGGAACCTAGGCTTGAATGCGGCTGGCGACGAACTGAGATGACTTGGTATTGGAGTCCTCTCGTAAACGGTGAAACCTTGCACCCTACGGGCGGAGGGCGGATGGATCTGACCAACGAGCAATGGGCGGTGCTGGAGCCACTGATCGGCGACATGCCGCGACGGGCGGACGGGCGCGGACGGCCGTGGCGCAGCAGCCGCGAGGTGCTCAACGGTATTTTGTGGATCTTGCGCACCGGGGCACAGTGGGCCGACCTGCCCGAGCGGCACCCGCCCTACCAGACCTGCCATCGGCGCTTCCAGCGCTGGGTGCACGACGGGACGCTAGAGCGGGTGCTCGAAGCCCTCGCCTGCGACCTAAAGGACCGCGGCAAGCTCGACTTGGCTGAGTGTTTCATCGACGGCACCTTCGTGGTGGCGAAAAAAGGGGCGGGTGTGTGGGCAAGACCAAGCGGGGCAAAGGGACGAAACTCATGGCAATGGCAGACCGTTTTGGTCTTCCTCTCGCCGCTTGTGCCGCCTTGGCTACGCCTCACGAGGTCACCCTCGTCGCTCCGACCCTCGACTCCCGCTTTGTAGCCGACGTACCCGAACGGCTCATTGGCGATCGTGCCTATGATGCCGACCCGCTCGACGAGGCGTTGGCGCAGCTGGGTGTCGAGATGATCGCCCCGCACCGGCGCAACCGGAAGAAGCCCAAGACCCAGGATGGTCGTCCATTGCGGCGCTACAAACGCCGCTGGAAAGTCGAACGGCTCTTCGCCTGGCTGGGGAACTTCCGCCGGCTCGTCGTGCGTTATGAGCACCATGCGCTCAACTACCTCGGCTTCGTCCACCTGGGCTGCATCCTCATCCTGCTCCGCCAGGGTTTATGAGATGACTTGTAGAAATTTCATGATGCCTCTCCTAGTTCCCTTCGTCACTGCACTTGAGGGCCAATGGTCTGCACTGCCCGCTTGAGTATAGTACAAATGATCGACTTTCGAGACTGCCTGTTTCGAAACTGCCTGTATGGAGCCACCTCCTTGCCGGTGTCATGGCGCTGCCGCATTCAGCTCGTGCGCCACCGCGGCACCCGCCCAGGGAACTTGTCATCGCCCAGCCGGTGGCAGACCTCGTTCAGCCGCGCGTCGGCTCCCTGCCATTCCAGATCGGCCAGCGTTTCCTGCAAGGGCACATCCGCGCGCAGCGTCGCCAGAGTGCGGAAAAGCAGCGCTTCAGCCCGGTGCTGCGTCAGGCTCTCGGCTAGCCGCGCGGCGCGGGTGGCCGAGAGCCCCCAGGTGTGCGGATCGGCGGGGATCGCCTCAAGGTGCGCGTATTGTGCCAGCACGGCCGCCGCGGATTTTTCACCCCAGCCCGGGATGCCGGGGAAGCCATCGGCCGCATCGCCCACCAGCCCCAGCCAGTCGGGGATCGACTGCGGGCGCACGCCAAATTTCGCCACCACGCCCGCTTCATCGAGGAGCAGATTGCGGCGGCGATCCCAGCCCACGATGCGGTTGCCGCAGACCAGCTGAGCCAGATCCTTATCCGGCGAGCAGAGCACGATCTGTTCGACCGCAGCTTCGTGCTTGAAACGGGCGGTCGCACTGGCCAGGGCATCGTCGGCCTCGAACTCCACCATCGGCCAGACCACCAGCCCAAGCGCGGCAACGGCCTCTTCGGCCAGCGAGAACTGGGCGAGCAGGGTGGAGTCAACGCCAGCGCCGGTCTTGTAGCCGGGGTACAGGCCGTTACGGAAGGACTCGATCACATGATCGAACGCGCAGGCCACATGGATGATGCCCGGCGTGGTCACCAGCAGCAGCAGGCTGCGTAAGAGGCCCAGCGTGGCGCCGACCTCGCGCCCATCCGGTGCCGTGCGCGGCGGCGCGCCGAAGTGGTTGCGAAACAGCTCGTAGGTACCATCGACCAGATAGATCTTCATCGTGTCTCCCTCCTTTCGGAAGCCTCCTCCACGGATGTTCTCCCACAGGAAAGGGAAGGCGGAAATGCAGAGGAGACGAGGACGCGAGGCCTCACTCGACTTCCCGCGCTTGCACAGCGGAGCACGTGCTCGTGGCGCAGGAAAAGCTCTTTGCTGAGGTCGGCATCCCAACCTGGAGTGTGGTAGGACCGTCCTGGGGCCGATCTAGCACATTTGGTCTAAACTCGGGGGGGGTGAGACCCCTTGCTTTCGCTACAGTGAGTGAGTGCCGCGTAACCAGCGAAGAGTCCGGTCGGCTGACGCCAAGTGACGCCAAGTGACGCCAAGTGACGCCAGATGGCGCCGCACGAACGGTGGGTTGACGACCGCAATGAGTACCCGCGCACAGAATGAGCACACACCACCTGGCCTGAGCGGTGTGAGGATGCGATCAGCACGAGAAGGAAGGAGGCGTATGAAAGAGCCAGAGGTGTTCGTCGTGGCCGATCGTACGTTGTTGTCGGTCGTCGAGCAGATCCAGGACGACCAGTGGGATCTGCCCATCCCCGACTGGTTTGCGCGTGGGTCCACACAACAGGATGTCGTCTTGCGCGACATCATCAACTACCACGCCTACGACGATGCCTGGGTTCCGGACATGCTGGCGGGCAAGACGATGGCCGAGGCGGGCGCGACCAGGTTTGATGGCGACCTGCTGGGTGCAGATCCCAAGGGCAGCTACACTGCCATCGTCGAGAGAGCGGTGGAGGCGGTCTCCCGCTTCACCGACCTTGACCAGACAGTGCATTGCTCGTTCGGCGATTATCCGGCGCGCGACTACTTCTGGCAGATCAACCTGTTTCGTGGGCTGCGCGCCCGCGATATCGCACGCCTTATCGGCGTGAATGACCGCCTGCCCGATGCGCTCGTCCAGGGCATCTGGGACGAGGTCACGCCGCACGCTGAGGAGTGGCGCCAGATTGGCGTATTCGGGCCGCAGGTCATGGTGCCAGATGACGCTAGCCTGCAAGACAAGTTGCTGGCGCTGACGGGGCGCCAGCCGTAGCACAGCTTCTCCGCATACCCGGGTCAAGCTCGTCAATTGGAAACGCGCCGCGCGACGCCGCGCCCTCTACGTCACCAACCGAGGAGACAGCAATGCCGACCAAGCTCAATCCGTATCTCCACTTCCGTGGTGAGACCCGTAAGGCGATAGAGTTCTATCAGTCCGTCTTCGGCGGCACCTTGAACATCACCACATTTAAGGAATTCCCTGGGTCGCACGACCCAAGCGACGACGACAAGATCATGCACGCACAGCTGGACACGGGCAACGGTCTCACCCTGATGGCATCGGACGCCCCCAGCCGTATGGGGGACCAGCCGGTCATGAACGGGAGCATCTCGCTCAGTGGCGAGAATGCGCCGGAGCTGCGTGGCTACTTCGAGCAGCTGGCGGATGGCGGCACGGTCATCATGCCCATGGAGACCGCCGGCTGGGGCGATGCGTTTGGCATGTGCACCGACAAGTTTGGCACCGAATGGCTCGTGAATATCGCGGGCAAGCACGAGTAATCCACGCACGAGTTACCAGCGAGCAATCAGGACGCCGCTCACGTTGGGATGTCCCAGCACGGGCTGCTGATCCGCACGGTCATCGACCACGGCTACATGCTGCTCCGTGAACCGCGGGAGCAGTAAGCCGCAGCGGGGTGCTTGAGCTTGTCTCAATAGCGCCCGGCAAGGACTCGCCGGTAGCATGCGTTTCCGCTGTCAAACTTTGTTTGCGCGGCGACTGCCGAACAGATGGGCTCACGTACAGGCATCCTGCTGGCCAGTATGAGAAATCTCATGTCAAAGTCCTGATGCTGCCCACTACGCACACGTTCGCGGTCCTTCTACACTGGGAACTGCGGTGAGAAGACCACCGTGAACAGGAAGAGGAGTGAGTGCATCCCATGACTATGACTGCCGGAACACAACCCGCCGCTGTCCAAGACGCGCATCCACGTGGTGCCCGCCTTCTCCGCCTTCAAGGTGCCCGCACAGCGCCGTCCCACGCGGAGCGCATCGAGCAAAGGAGCATTCCCAAGATGTCTCCGATGTCGCCGTCGACCACCACTCGGCCGGCCGCTACTCTGTTTGCCTACGCTGCCGCCGCCTTGTTCGCCGTCCACCTGGCGACCTACTTCGTGCCGGCCGTCCGCGACGTGACGCTGACAACCTCCACCATCCTCGCCGTCTCGCTCGCCGTGCTGGCCGTCGCGCAACATCTCGTCGTGTTTCCCGTCGTTGGCGCCCTCCCAGCTCCCTGGTGGGCACGGGCCGCCGCCTACGTCTGGCTAGTACTGGACATGGGCACCGACCTGCTGCAGCTCGGCGGAGCGCCCAAGTCGCTGTATCTGGTCGTCCGACTGGGCGTCAATCTCCTCGCCGCGCTGTGGATCGCGTCGGCCTCGTTGCAGGCCCGCGGCGGCATGCGCTGGCTGGGGGTGTTCGTCGCCGCCGACTTTGCCTGCTATTCGTTCGTCGGTCTGCTGTCCCCGCTGGCCTTCCTCATCGCGCTGCCTTCGCTCGTGTTCCTGCCGCTGTGGTTCGTCCTTGCCGGCCGCCGCATCGCGCGGATGAGCCCGTTGGCGGCTACAACAGGTCAGGCGACGGCTGACACCTCAGTGCGTGCGTAGTCGAGCAGTGCTCCTATGCCCTGATCCCGGACACCGAGGCCGACGAAGCTGCCGAGGAAGCGGGTAACCGGGCCAACGCGGACGTAGCAGCACTGTACCTGCACATCCTGTCCGAGAGGAGGATCTCATGGCCTCATTCGTCTCACTACCTGATCAGACTCACACGAGCGCATCCGAGCATATGGTGCCTTCCCACGTGACCTTCCTGCGCTGGTTCTTCGCCAGCTGCATCGTCCTATGCCCTCTCGTCGCGTTCCTGTATGGCTTCCTGAATCCGACGCCGCTGCACGTGACCAACGGGTCCGCCGCCATCGCCGTCAACGCGGCGGCGAATCCACTCGCCAACCAGTTGCACCTCGTCTTCGGCGTCGTGCTGTCCTTCCTCTTGCCTCTGTGGTATCTGGGGATCGCGTGGCTGGCGCTGCGCCGGGCTCCCTGGCTGGCGACCATCGCGGGCCTGCTCGCGCTCGTCGGCTGGATCCCATGGTCCGCGCTCATCGGTCAGGAGGCGTTGACCGCCACGATGGCGCAGATGGGAGGCGGCGCACAGCTCACGGCCCTGTGGGAACGCTATAACGGAAGCGGCGTCCTCACCGCCTATCTGCTCATCTACATTGTCGGCCATCTGCTGAGCGCTGTGCTGCTGGCGATCGCCCTGGGCCGCTCGCATCTGGTCCCTGCCTGGGCCGCCTGGGCGCTAGCGCTTACCAGCCCGCTGCAGATCGTGACCTTCCTGGTGCACCAGCTTGCGGTAGGGCTCGTGGTCGCGCTCCTGTGGTTCGGCTCCAGCCTGCCCATCGCTGGGGCGCTGCTGCGCGGCGACGCTGACCGGCGGACACCAATAAGCGCGTAGAATACGCATGAATGGCCTGCACCAAACTCAAGCGTGCAGATGCGGAAAATGCGGGAGCCAGTCGTGGGCGAGGTCTACGTGAACGAGCAGACGCGGGCAGAGAACGCAAACCCGAGCCACGAGATCGGCGAGATCGGCGCGGTCGCGCCGCCTGTGCTCTGGCGGCTGTTCGTGCTCATCTGGCTCCTCTTTCTGTACTATCCACTACTGAGCCTTTTCGGCACGCACGCCACGGCGATGCAGGTCGTCCTGACGCTGGCCGGAGCAGCGCTATTCACCGCCCTCTACCTCTGGCTCGCCTTGCCGCTGCCCTTCGGCAGTGAGGCTCCCACCCGCTTGGTCCCGCGCACACACGCCAAGCCGCTGGTGCTGGCCGCCGTGCTTGCGGCTGACATCACCCTTTTGACGCTGTTTGCGAGCCTTGACTGGCTCTGGTTCTTCATCTTCGCGAGCATCGCCCTCGGAGCGCGGCTGCCTGTCCGTCCTGCTGTCGTGGCCGTCGCGGCGGTGACCACCCTGACGGTTGCGGTCGGTGTGGGACCGTTCGGCTGGGTCTATGCGCTGCGGATCGCGCTCCCGGTCGGGGTGGTCGGCCTCGGGATGATCGGGGTGGGACAACTCGTACGGACCATCCGCGCGCTGCGCGCCGCGCGCCAGGAGCTCGCCCGGCTGGCCGTCGCGGAGGAGCGCCTCCGCTTCGCCCGTGATCTCCACGATCTGCTCGGCCAGAGCCTCTCGACGATCACGCTCAAGAACGAGCTGGCACGCAGCCTCGTGCCTACCCAGCCGGAGCGCGCGGTCCAGGAGCTGGGAGACGCCATTGGCCTCGCCCGCGCCGCGCTGCGCGAGGTCCGCGAGGCGGTCACGGGCTATCGCCAGCCGACACTGGCCAGCGAGCTCCGCAACGCGCAGGAGCTGCTGCGGGCGGCGGGGATCGCCTGCCAGGTGGAGGCATGGCCGAGCGCGGACGTGAACCTGCCACTCAGCACTGAGGCAGTGCTCGCCTGGGCCATCCGAGAGGGCGCCACGAACGTCGTCCGCTACAGTGGCGCGCGCACCTGCTCCATTGCCTTACGACGGGAGGGAGAAGCAGTCGTGCTCACGGTCACCGATGACGGGTGTGGACGTGGGAGCGCGTCTGCCCCTTCCGCTTACCAGAGCTCTGGGCGTGCCGGGACGGGGCTACGTGGCCTGGCGGAACGCGCCGCCCAGATACACGGCGACATCGAGGCGGGTCCCGGTGAGCCGACGGGATTCCGTCTCCGCGTCCGCGTGCCGCTGGTGGCGCAGGAGGACTGACCTGCCGTCAACGCGGTCGAGATGGCCGAGTCGGCCGAAACGGAGGAGAATCGCTGATGATTCGGGTCTTGCTGGCCGAGGATCAGACGATGCTGCGCGGCGCGCTGGCGGCGCTGCTCGCGCTCCAGGACGACATCGAGGTGGTCGCCGAGGTGGCCCGAGGCGATGAGGCCATCTCACAGGCGCTCGCTACCCAGCCGGATGTCGCGCTGCTGGACATCGAGATGCCGGGCCTGGACGGGCTGAGCGTGGCCAGCGAACTCCACCAACGTCTCCCGGCATGCTGCATCCTTATGCTGACCACCTTCGGGCGTCCCGGCTACTTGCGGCGGGCCATGGAGAGTGGGGCCGCCGGGTTCTTGCTCAAAGATGCCCCGCCTGACGAGCTGGCGCACGCGATCCGTCGTGCCGTCGCCGGCGAGCGCGTTGTGGATCCGACACTGGCGCTGAGCGCCTTGAGCGAGGGCGCGAGCCCGCTGACTGAGCGCGAACGCGATGTACTCCGCGCCGCTCGATTCGGCGCCAGCGTCGCCAACATCGCTGCGCAACTGGCCCTCTCGGAAGGCACGGTGGGAAACTATTTCTCCTCGGCGATGCAGAAGACCGGCGCGCGCAATCGCGTCGAGGCGGCGCACATCGCCGAGGAGAAGGGTTGGCTGTAGTTGCTGCCTCGCCATACCCTGATTGGGCAGTGGCAGTCGCGGCATCCCCGCAATGAGGCAGGATGGAGAGAACAACTGATGAGCCTGAGCGGACTATCCAAAACGCGGCTCGACCGCGCAATCGTGTTCAGGTGAGGCATTCCCAAACACGTTCGGAGGGTACAGCGTGACATTCATTCTCGAGGAACGCCGGTCGGATTCTGCTTTCGTCGAGACGATCTGGCATGCGCGCTGTGCGCACCCTGGCTCGTTCATCTCCGTCGCCGCTACCTACTGGGAAATGGTCGTGACGAGATATCAGGGCAAGACCACCCTCACTGTGCGTGGGCCGGAGACAACGGCGACGACGTTGCATTACCAATGGGTCGGTGCTGAATGGCTGGGCATTCGTTTCAGCCTAGGGGTCTTCATGCCGCTGCTGCTCCCACAGACTCTGCTGGATCGAAGAGACGTGGACCTGCCGGTGGCGACGCGCAATACGTTTTACCCGCATGGCGCACCCTGGGAGTTCCCTACGTACGAGAACGCGGATACGTTTGTTGAGCGCCTGACGCAAGAACACCTGCTCGCTCGCGATCCAGTTGTGGACGCCGTGCTACAAGGGCATCGGCGAGTCGTGTCCGCGCGCACGATCCAGTATCATTTCCTGCGTTCTACCGGGTTGGGGTACAAGACCATACAGCAAATCGAACGCGCTCGACACGCGAAAGCGCTCCTGGAACAAGGGGTTTCCATCCCCGACACCGTTCTGACAACCGGCTATTTTGATCAGTCGCATCTGACCAACTCGCTAAAACGCTTTCTGGGGCAGACTCCCTCGCAATCGCGCTCGGGATGCCTACAAGATAGTTTGCGTTTTCTTCCAAGACATACCCTGCTTCCCGCGTTATAGTGCCGCACGGTGCCATCGTGAACTGTGCGCAACGATGGAAGAGAAAGAGCAGAACAGGAGCGGAAGATGAGAAAAGTGGTTGTCTCGGTGTATGCAACCCTCAATGGCGTGATGAGTCCAGTGGACTGGCCCTTTCCGTACGCAAGTGAAGATCGCGGACGATATGCGCGCGAACTCTTGTTCGCATCCGATGCGCTGCTCATGGGGCGTGGGACCTACGAGGGTTTCGCGGCGGTCTGGCCGACCAGAACCGATGCCGACGCCGCGCCAGGAGAAGAAGGCTTCATCGGGCGGATCAACAGCATTCCCAAGTACGTCGTTTCGACGACGCTGAACGAGGTGACGTGGAACAACAGCCATCTGATACGGGGAAATGTCGCGGAGGAGGTAGCAAGAATGAAGCAGCAGCCCGGTCAGAACATTCTGATCTACGGCGCGGGGCCGGTTGCGCATACGCTCTTGCAGCACAGGCTTATTGATGAGCTCCGCGTCTGGATTTACCCGGTCATCGTCGGTGTGACCAACAGCACCAAGCGACTCTTCGAGGACGCGAGCGATATCCCGGCGCTGAGACTGGTGGACACAAAGCCATTCAGTTCTGGCATCGTCGTCCATGAGTATCGACTTGGCGAGAGCGCCTGACGACCTGAGTAATTGTGTACGAAGGGGAGCGGCGGCGCGGGTGTGCGGCTCGCGTGTCTGGAGCGAGCCACCACCCGCTGGAAGGGCCACAAGCATCCGCGTACCTGGGGCAGCATCGCCTACATCGCTAACCAGGCGTTGCTGCCCCCCGCGCTTTCCTGAACGTACCGGATGCGCCACATAGAAGCCTATCAGCGCTGGTACCCACATTAGTGTACAAGCCATCTCATAATGCGGACGCGGCCTGACTGGAATCCCTATCCTCTGGGGTGCCGCCAGCCCGGTGTGGTATTTATGAGATGCGTTCTACGAAGCAGAGGACAGAACTGGATCGGGCGATCGAGCGGGCAATGGCAGCGGGGCTGGAGGTCGTCGCG
>Ga0070706_100006827_pt1 | contig 10776 bp, 13 predicted proteins | sample KBSK5501metaG_FD_65476 | JGI IMG/M metagenome (GOLD analysis project Ga0070706, IMG submission 65476) | Corn, switchgrass and miscanthus rhizosphere microbial communities from Kellogg Biological Station, Michigan, USA - KBS K5-50-1 metaG | ecosystem: Host-associated > Plants > Roots >...
TGGCGCCCTTGCTGAGGCCGCCCATGCCGCGCTGCAGCTTGAGGAGCCCGCCATGGAGGCGGTTCATCTCGCCACTCGCGAGGTTCTTGGCGGCGAAGATCAGCTGCAGCCGGGCATCGGCGGACGCGGTCACGGGCTACCTCGCGATGACGACGGCGGGATCCCGGGGCAGGTAGCCCATCAGGCGCACGATCTCGATCAGCTCGTCGAAGGGGGCGTCGTCGAGCTCCCACGGGAAGCGGCCGAACTCACGGGCGACGAGGAAGCGGACGGCCATCCAGGGCAGCGGGATCTGGCTTGCGTTGCCGACCCCGGCCCTGCGTCGTACGAGGGCCTCCGCTACCGAGGGGGGAGCTTCGCGACCTCCTCGCCGAACCGCGTGATCAGGGCGGTCAGCGCATCGAGGTCGACGTCCTCGAGCTTCTCGGCGGGCTCGCCGGTCTCCTCGTCGAGGAAGTTGTGGCTGATCACGATCCGGTCGAGCGCCGGCAGGATCCGGTCCGGGTCGCCGTTGTTGAGATCGGCCCAGTACTTCGCCTTGAAGTTGGCCTTGACCTCCGCCTCCCAGCCCTCGAAGGGAGGCTCGAGGCGGACCTTTACGGTGCGGGTCTCGGGGGCGTGCTTGCGCGCGGATCCGGTCACGGGGGTGCCTCCAGGCAGGGGCCAGGGCGCCGCCTGGAGTCGGCGCCCTGGCGATGTGGTGGGTGCCGGGCTACGGCAGGGCGGTCAGCGAGCAGACCGTGACGACGCTCTGGATCGACTTCGCCGACGTGACGTCGTTGGCGATCACGAAGGGGACCTTCATGAGGTTGACGCCGTCCTGCTCGCCGCCGAGCGGGTCGGTGTCGCTGTAGAAGACCGGCAGGTCGAAGCCCGCCTGGTAGGCGCTGCCGCCGAGCGCCGGCCCGGTCGCCCGGAACCGGAGGAACGACAGGGTCGGCGGGTTCGAGTGGTACTTGTCGTAGAACTCAGTGATGGCGCCGGCCGTGTGGTCGACGGTCATGACGCCACTGCCGCCGATGTCGAGCGACTCCTGGTGCTGGCTGAACTGCAGGGTGCCGTCGGCGTAGTCCTGGGCGGTGAGCCCGGTGTTGATCGTGGCCTCCCAGTCCCGCATCAGGTTCGTCTGGACGGCGGCACCGGCGAGACCCGCCGCGGTCCCGGCGAACTTGAGGGTCCAGAGCGAGCCCGGGATCTTGATCGCCTGGTTGGCTGCCACCGCCGCGGCCGCGGTCTTGACGGCCTTTTGGGCGAAGCCCGAGACCTCGATCGACGTCAGCCCGCCGGCGGATCCGGCGAGCTTGATCGTCTGCCACATGACGTACTGCAGGCGCCAGTTCTGGACGTCGTCGCCGACGTCGAGGGTGAAGCTCTTCGGGCTGTTCGTCGCCGCCATGACCGGGTCCTGGGTCCAGGTCTTGTCGGCGCCGGCGCCGACGGCGGTCGCGGTCCCGTTGAGCGCCGAGAAGAAGATCGGCAGGACGTCGTACGGGACGCCGTTCGTGCTCTTGAAGCTGACCGCAACCATCTCCTTCGTCTGGGTCGCGTGCTGGATCCGGGTCCGCTGGCCGCGGTTCTCGCCCTCGTGAAAATCGAGCCCGAGGTCCTCCTTGAAGGAGCCCTCGTAGTCGCCGTATAGCTGGCGGGTCGGCGCGATCGGCGTGCCCCGCACGGCCTCGGTCGCGATGTTGATCCGGGAGAACAGGCGGACGCCGGCCATCGGGGGCTACTCCTTTGGGCTCGCCGGGGCGGCCGGCCTGCGGATCTTCACGACGACCTTCGCCTCGAGGTACGGGGCGGCCTGCTCGAGCGTCAGCTCGATGCCGGCGGCCGGGATCCCCGGGACGTACTCGGTCGGGCCGAGGCGCGGCGAGGGCTTCACCCAGACCGTCGGGACGGGCGCCGGTACGGCCGGCTTGCGCTTCGTGGCCATGGGGCCCTCCTACGGGACGGGCGCGATGCCGTCGGTGGTGGTGACCGAGATGTAGAGCGTGATTCCGGAGTAGGTCTCGCCTCCGAGCTCGAGCTGGCCGACCGTGTAGCGCCCCGTCCACGCGAGCGCGACCAGGCCGCCGAGCTGGGCGCCGGCGATGATCAGCTGGTCGACGAGGACCGACAGCCAGCGGGTGATCGCTTCGGCGATCCGGGCGGGGTCCTGCATGTTCTCGGCGAAGAAGTCGACGGTCCACTCGTGGAGGCCGGCGCGCTCCTGCCCGCCGAAGGTCATTCGCCCCGAGTCGGGCGGGTTGACGACGACCAGGGGCAGCTGCGCGGCCGCCGGCGGCCCGTAGGCAGTCGAGCTCTGGATGTTCGTGTAGCCTGCCGGCGGGACGACGTTCGCCGGGTCGAAGCGGGCGGCGATCGCCTGGGTGTAGGCGTCGAAGTCGAGGGGCATCTACCGCCTCCGGCTCTTGCGCTCGATGTTCTTCGCCATCCGGTCGAGCGTCCCGAAGCCGGCCTCCCGGGTGAGCGGCGTGATGTCGGCGTCGAGGCCCGCCGCGGCGCGGTCCCAGAAGTCGTTGCCGGGGAAGCCCCGGTGGTGGACGGCCTGGCGGAAGAGGCCGCCGCCAAAGGTCGGCAGGAAGAGCCGATGCCCCTTCCGGGCCGTGATGAAGTGGTCCCGGGCGCCGGTCCGGAGGATGTTGCCGATCGGCCCGACCCGGACCCGCGCGGTCGAGTCGAGGCCGGCCCGCCGGAACGATCGACTGACGCTCTTGCGGAACGCCCCGTGGCCCTTGCCGGTCCGGCGTTGCCATTGCGACAGCCGGCCGCGGCCGAGCGGCGCGTTCGCCCGGACGGCCGCCTGGAAGACCCGACCGCTGTCGTCGACCCACTCCTCGACCGCGGGGCCCGCCGCCGCCTCGAGACCCTGGACGCTGAGCTCGGCGATGACGGCGTTGATGTCGACGAGCGTGGCCTGGAAGGAGGCCTTCGGCGTGGCCACCGTCAGATGATCTCGATCGACTTGACCGCGTAGCGATTGATCGTGTGCCAGTCGTAGCCGTCGAGGGCGCTGGTGACGGCCGCGTCGAAGGCGCCGGCGCCGATCCGGTTCTTCTCACCGCTCTGGCGGCCCTGCCAGAGCGAGATGGCGATCTTCTCGGCGATCCCGATGATCTCGTCCGGCTCGGCCGGCCAGCCGAGCGTGCCGCCGCCAGGCCCGGTGATCCGGATGTTCGCGAAGCCCGGGTAGAACAAGGGGGCCCCATTGCCCGGGCTCGGCACGTCGGTCATCCAGAGCTCGGTCGCCGGCCAGCCGGGGTCGCGCTCCTGGGCGTTCGGCCGAAGGAAGTAGTCGGTCGCCGGCACCGTGACGAACCCGCCGCCGGTGTACGTCGCGACCTCGAGCAGCGTGATCGCCCGGATCCCCTGGTTGATCGGCAGGAGGCGGCCGCCCTCGAGGGCGTCATAGCCGTCGAAAAGGAAAGGCCCGCCGCCCGCGACCGGCGACAGGATCCGGCCGGTCTTCGTCTCGATCCAGGCGTTGACCCGATCGCACATCCGCTGCAGCCGGCCGTCATCGTTCCCGTTCGTGATGTTGAGCATGGTCTTGATGTTGGCCAGCTCGGCGTAGGTCCCGATCGCGGTCGCCAATCGACCCTCCTACGGGTCTCAGAGCGGCCTGGCAGGCACGACGCCGCCAGGCCGCTCCGGATGCTTCGGGGTCTACTTGCCGCCGTCGGCGGGCGTCGTGGCCTCGGCGAGCTGGCGTTCGAGCTCGGCGATCCGAGCGTCGGTCTCCTTGCTCGCCTCCGCCATCGCGGCTTTCACCGCGGCAGCGATGTCGGACTTCGACGCCGGGCTGACCTTCGCTGCTTCGGGAGCTCCGGCCTTGGCGGCAGCCTCCCGATCCTTGAGGGTCGGGTCGACGAAGCTGAACGCGCCGCGCTTCACGGCCCGCTCGGCATCGGCTCGAGCCAGCCGGACGGGGATCGGAGCGAGGGCCGCGTGGCCCTTCTCCCCCTCGTCGAGCTCGCCCGGGACGGGATAGACCGCGACGATCGGCTCGTCGGGTGCAGTGGCAGTGGCCATGGAGGTCCTCCAGCTGGTGCAGGGTGGGTGGTGGCCGCTTACGGCGGCCAGTCGGATCGGCAGCGGATCAGGCGAGGGCTACGGTCGGACGCCGACCATGACGCCGAGCGCGGCCGGCTGGAGAACGGCGATCGCCGAGCGGCCGATGGCCCGCGCGGCGGTCTGGTCGTTGGCGAATGCGACGTGCTCGCTGAACGCGACCTCGATGCCCTTGGCCTCGACGATCACGACGTTCGAGCGGTTGCCGAAGTACACGTCCGTGCAGTCGCTCGAGGTGCCGACCGTCCGGGCGATGTTGATCTGGCTCGAGAACCAGACCGGGTAGGACCCGAGGAGGACCGCCTTCGGAGCGCTCACCGCGGCTGCGAGCCCGGTCGACATGATCGACGGGGCGTTGTAGCCAGCGGCGTTGCTCAGGAGGTAGTTGTTCGACGTGTCCTTGAGCTTGGACAGGCTGTTGAGGTACCGCGGGTGGCCGGCCAGGAAATCGGGCTCGACGTTCGCGAGGCGGAGGTTGTAGAGAAAGTCGAAGAGGTGGTCGAAGGTCGGCGACGCGCCGTTCGCGCCGAGCGACGGGCCGGCCGTCGTGCCGGCGTAGGCGACGAAGCCGGTGATGTTCGAGCCGGTGCCGTCGCCCTCGAGGAACTGGATGTCCTGGCGGAGGCCGACGTCGCGCACCAGGCTGTTCGCGATGAACTCGTTCACGTCGGGGTTGCCGTCCGCGAGGAGCTCGTTGCTGTAGACCCGGTAGCCGTACTGCTTCTTGATCGTGATCGTCTGCTGGGCGAAGGTCGGGTCCTGGGTGGCCAGGGCGCCGGCCTCGGCGGCGGACGCGGCGCCGGCGGCGACCGACTCCCGCGGCAGGATCACGGTGAAGCCCGGAACGTTCAGGGTCTGGATCCCGGGGATCTGGCGGATGACCGTCGTCGAGACGAGGGCATACGCGAACTTGTCCTGGGCGTAGACCGTGGGGACCAGCGCGCCGCCGGCGCCGGCGGTCGCCTCGCCCATCGCCCGGAGGGCGCTGTTGATCTTCTCGGCGTGCTTCTTCTCGCCCATCTGGAGGAGGACGTCCGCGAACTCCTCGCGGGTCTTCGGCCAGACGATCGAGCGATACGACCGGACGCCGCTGGCGCCGAGCTCGAGGACGATCGGGTCCTGCTCCTCGTCGACCGAGGCGGCCTTGTCGTACTCGAAGACCTCGCGGGCGGCCTGCTGGAAGTCCCACTCGAAGATCTCGCTCGAGCGGACGGAGCCGCGGGCCCCGGCCCGCATCGCGTTGCCGACCCGCGGCATCGCATACCGGGCCCGGAGGTAGGCCGGCGCCTGGCTGTAGTCGCGCGTCGCCGGGGCGCCCGCGCCGGCGGCCGGGCGATCGTCCGGGTTGACGGTGTTCACCGCCCGGACGGCCGCCTCGGCCGAGGCCTGCAGGAGGGCCTGCACGGCCGGGTTGGCGGCGAGCTGCTCGGGGGTGAGCTCGACGGCCGCGGGGGCCGAGCCGTCGCCGCCCTTGATCGGGTAGATCGGGCTGCCGTCCTTGCGGTAGCCGAGCGGCTCGACGACGGTGATGCCGAGGGCGGCCGCGGCCGCGTACACGGCCAGCGGGACGGGCACCTGGCCCTGGTAGCGCGTGAGCGCGTTGCGATCCATCTGGATCCTCCTGGTGGGCACACGAAGAAGCCCGCCGACCTGGCGGGCTCGAGGCGGGAGTGGGGAGCCGGAGGCCTACCCGGCGGGCGAACCCGTCAGGCGAGCGGCGGCTTCTTTGCCGGCGCGTTCGGCGGCCGCGAGGAGCTCACGCTGGTAGTCGGCGTCGGTCCGCACCGCCGCGACGATTCGCAGGACGGGTTGGGCGTCGGCCGACCGGGCGGTCGCATCTCCGCTGTCGTCGGACGGGGCGCAGGAGAGGTCGAGGACGGTGGCGAGGTTGTCGTGGGCGACGGTGAGAAGCTCGGTGTCCGAGCCGCTATTGCGGCGGCCCTCGCGGACCCCCGAGGCCCAGGCGGTGACCGTGATCGATTCCTCGACGAGGGTCGTGTCGGCGGCCGACTCGGCCGCGTCGGCCGGCGTGCCGACCTCGGCGAGCTCGAGCTCGATGAAGGCCTGGAGCTCGGCGATCGCGTTCCGCAGGTGGTCCGCCTGCTCGGTCTCGTCGCCCTCCTCGCCGAGGAGATCGATGAGGCTCGAGAGCGTCCACGCCGCGGCGGAGGCGTCCCAAGCGGCCGAGCTGTAGCGGAGCGCGTTCGGGGCGATGGTTTCGCGCGTGACCGGCCGCACGCCGGCGAGCCGGCTGCCGGCGGCCGCGGCCCGGGCGGCGATCGCCGCGAGCGGGTTGGCCTCCGTCGGGGTGAGCGCGAGCTCGTAGACCGGCCACTCGAGCCACTCGCCAGTCCGCTCATCGAAGCGCACCGAATGCTCGGCGGATCCGCTCGAGAAGCCGAGCGCGTTCTGATCGAGCAGGGGCGCGATCCGGGCGTACCAGCGGGCTCGCTTGTCGATCTGGGCCTGGACCCAGATCCCGTCGACGTCGCTCCGGACGGGCGACCAGCCGCCGACCCGCGACAGCCCGATGTCGCCGTCGAAGCCGTGGTTATAGGTGACCGGCCGGATGAACTGGGCCTGGCCGATGACGTCGTCGACACCGCCGGCGCGGACCGTCAGGGGCACGACGTCGGGGAAGAGGTCCCAGTGGAAGTCGGTCCGGTCCGAGGCATAGGTGCCGTAGCTGTCGCGGCCGCCGAAGGGCCCGCCGAACGGGATCCCGAGGCCCTCGATGATCCGGACGTCGTCGGTCTCGCTGACCGTCCGGACGGCGCGCAGGGCCGGCCTGGTCGCCGGCTTCCGCCTGGTCTTCATGCTCGAGCTCCTTCGCTCAGGGCCTCGGCGATCTGCGCGGCGCTGTGGCGCCGCCGGAGGCCGGCCTCGATCTCGCTACGGGTGGCGTCGGCGACCCGCCGGCCCAGGAGGCCGACGACGTCGAGGGGCTGGGTCGGATCGGCCACCCAGGCGCGGATGGCCGGGTGCCGGTAGAGGGCGCCGCCGAAGGCGCGGATGGCATCGCCCGTGTCTGCCGCGTCGCCGGGCGCGCCCGCGGCGGGCTGGTCGACCGCGGTGCCGAGCGACGGATCCTGCTCGGTCCCGGCCGGGACGTCCTCGACCGGCAGCAGCGTTTTGAGCTCGACGAACTCGGGCACGCTTTCGGGCATGCCGTCGGTCGTCCCGACCTGGAACGTCTTGCGGTACTCGCGCCGACCCCGGAGCCCGGTCTGCACCTCGCTGATCGCCACGCGCTGGCGGTCCTCGAGCGGCGCCTGGAGCGATTCGATTTGGGCGTAGTCGAACCGGACCCGGAGGCGCCGGCGGCCCGGTCGCGACGGGTCGAAGTCGGGGACGAGCCAGCCGTTGATCCCGTCGGTCAGCCAGTCGAGCTCGGTGATCATGTAGCGGGCGAAGATCCGCTCGGCGTCGCGGAGGTTCGCGTAGACGGTGTTCTTGTCGTCGTCGCCGGCGAGGACCAGCGGGACGCCCTCGACCGCGCAGATCGTCATCCGACTGACCTTCCGGCTGGCGAGCCAGTCGGCGTCCTTCGGGCTGAGCGAGAGGATCTTGGCCTCGAGGCCCTGCGGCACGATCGGCGTCTTGCCGGCGTTCCGCGGCCCGCGCAGGGCCCGGAGCGCGCGCCGGACGAGGCTCTGGTCCTGGGGCGTGAAGTCGGCGTCCTTCGGGATCTGCCAGTAGACCGGCGGGATCCCCCAGTTCGCGAGGACCTCGGCCTGCCACTGGGCGGCCTGGCGGTTGACCGCGATGTCGTAGCGGGCCGACGCGAGGGGCGACAGGCCGCGGGTCGGGTCCTCCAGGTTGAGTCGGCGGAACGGGACGATATCGCGCGGCAGGTAGTTCTCGACGGGCTGGCCGGCCGGCTGGTAGTCATACGAGTCGATCCAGACCCGGCCCTTCTTCGGGTTGAGGTCGGGCGAGCGGAGCCACCACAGCTCCTGGGGCGTCCCGCCGAAGCGGCCGCGGACCTTCCGCCAATAGGTCTCGCCCCAGACCGACGTCGCCCCGATCGACCAGGCCTTCAGGTCCGACCCGTTCATGTTCACGGGGTTGACGTCGTCGAGCAGGCCCTGGAGGTCCAGGGCCGCGCCGTCGTTCGTCTCCTCGGCCGGCTGCCAGCCGGAGCCGTCGCGGAGCTCGACGAGGAGCGGGACGCTCTGGGCGAAGCCCGCCTTGAGGTTGACGCAGCGGTAGACCCAGGCCTCGTCGGCCGGCGCCCGGCCGAACTCGGCCAGGCTGCGCATGACCTCGGCGCCCTCGTTGCGCGCGATCCCGTTGAACGCGAACCACTCGGCGCTCATGTTCCGGAACCCGCCGCCGGCGACCTCGAGGTTGAAGGGCGAGGGCTGCGTCACTCGTCGTCCTCCTCGGGGGGCAGGGGGCGCCCGCAGCGCCAGCAGAAGTCGTCGTCCTCGTCGACGTCGACGTCGCTATCGACCAGGGGGTCGGGGCACTGGCACCAGGAGAGGTGGTTCAGGCGACGAACGCGCCGACGCGCGGCGCGGGCCATGGCTTCAAGGCTTCGTGCGATGCCATCGCCGCGGCGACCGCCCCGTCGATTTTCCTGCTCGAGTCCCGCAGCTTCGTGATCCGCCATCCGCTCTCTCCCCGGCGCTTGCCGACCACGTTCGCGATGTGCTGGGCGAGCACCGGATTGCCGTCATGGCGGAGCCGCTTGTTGACGACCAGGCCGTACAGGTCGGTCGCCGCGGGGACCATCCGCGTGTCGGTCTGCGGGACCTCGACCATGAGCAGCCCGTCGCCCTCGAGGATCGCGGCGAGGCTCTTGAACCCCCACGGGTCGTAGGCGAAGACCGGGCCTGAGCTGTGCCGGTCGACCTTCCGGGCCGTCGCGGGGAACCGGATCCTGAGGCCGCGGAGCTCGGCCAAGATCCCCATGATGTCGGCCTCCTCGCCGAGCGCGGGATCCGGCACGAAGAAGCGGGCCCGGAGCATGACCAGGTCGTCGGGGCTCGGGATCTCCGGCGATCGCCGGCCGAGGGGCATCGGGATCCGCTGGGCGCCGGCGATGCAGGTCGTGTCGTCGCTCGAGCCGAAGTCGATCGCGAACGCGACTGGGCGCTTCGGATCGAGGTCGGCCCACGGGTCGGCCTCGTCCCAGATCCCCTCTTCGCAGGCCTTCCAGCCGCCGACAGGGAGCCAGTCCTCGAGGCCGGTGACCCACTGGTTGAGGTGCCAGCGGCGGAAGTCGGCGAGGGTCATCGAGACCTTCTCGCGCTCGCGCCGGAGGTAGCGCTCGGTGATCCAGCTGGCCGGGTTGGATCCCAGCCAGACGGCCGGGTCGTCGGGGTCCGCGTCCGCCGGCGCCCCGAACCAGTACATCAGGAAGCCCGCCGCGCGATCGCGGACGATCGTCAGGAAGGGCGTCGGGCGTTCGATGAGGCCCTGCTTCTCGAGAGCCGCGTTGTACATCAGCCCGAGGACCTGCTCCTCGTTCACGCCGGTCGTCGTGATCGTCAGCGTGAAGGGCTGCTCGCGGGCGCCGCCGCCCGATGTCAGCGCCGTGTACAGGTCGCCGGTCTTGTGGGCGTGCAGCTCGTCGATGATGTTGGCCGACGGGTTGAGCCCGTGCTGCAGGCCGGCGTCGCTCGAGAGGACCCGGAGGATCCCGCCGTTCTGGGGGCAGTCGATGTAGTCGCGCCGCGGGATCAGGAAGTCCTGGAGGCCCGGGCTCGCCGCGATGAACCGCTTCTGCTGGCGGAAGACCGGGTAGGTCTGCTTCAGCGCCGCGGCGGCGATGTAGATCTCGGGCTCGATCTCGCCGTCGGCGACGAGCATGAAGAGCCCGGCGGCCGAGGCCATCGTGCTCTTGCCGTTCTTCCGGGGGATCCCGAGCAGGACCTCTTGGTAGACCCGAAGCCCGGTGATCCCGTCGACCTCGAGGGCCTCGTCCCAGAACTCCTGCTGCCAGCCCTCGAAGATCAGCGGCTGGCCGGCGAACTGGCGGCCCTTCGTATGCCGGATGTAGCGCCGGCTGAACGCCGCCAGGCGTGGGCCGTCAGTCAGCTCCGGCGTCATCGCCGACGACCCGCAGGCGCGCCGGGGCGGGGAGCTGGCGATCGAGCTCGCCGGCCATGCCGCCCTCGTGCGGCGTCCGGAGCGAGCCCGCGCCGGCGTCGCCGGCGAGCTTCACCCGGCTGCCGGGCCCGATGCCGAGGACGCCGGCGAGGAGCCGGAACTCGGTCATGGCGCCCTTCTCGATCGCGATCGCCGGGTGGGCGACGCGGCCCTGGCTGTTCGTGCCCGGAGGCGCCAGGAGACCGCCCCCGGAGGCGACCCTGCCGAGCTCGCCGTCAGTGGCCTCGCACCACAGGCAACTGCCCGGGTGGGTCTTCGTCTGGCGGAACTCCGGATCCGCGCGGCGGGCGGCCAGGCAGTTCATCAGGGCTGCGTGCTCGGCCCGCATCGCGGCCCGCGCCTGGCGGATCCGGGCCAGCGACTGGGCGGCGAGCTCGACGATCGTCAGGTCGACGCGGTCGAGCATCCCGCCGGCGACGAGCGGAGCGATCAGGTCGCGCCAGGCGCGGGCCTCGACGGGGGAAAGGCCCGCCGGCGCCTTGACAGTGGCGAGTTCGTCGGGGTTGATCCGGCCGCCGACGAGGACGGCTGCACGGGGCGGGCGGTGGTCGGCATAGCCTTCCCGGCGCCGCTGCTCTTCGGGCTTCG
>Ga0070706_100006831_pt1 | contig 10771 bp, 8 predicted proteins | sample KBSK5501metaG_FD_65476 | JGI IMG/M metagenome (GOLD analysis project Ga0070706, IMG submission 65476) | Corn, switchgrass and miscanthus rhizosphere microbial communities from Kellogg Biological Station, Michigan, USA - KBS K5-50-1 metaG | ecosystem: Host-associated > Plants > Roots >...
GACCGCGCAATCACCACACCGATCTGCGAGTAGTTGGCGACCAGCGTGCCGCCGGCGCTGCTCACGGTCGCCGCCGCGGGGGATGACGCGCCGTGCTACAGCACGATGTAGGTCGAGTCCCCACCTTGTGTGGCCGCCGACGCCGGCCCTGCGGCGGCTGCCGATGCTGTTGCGATGAGCAGCCCGGCAAATCCCAGGGCTGCCTTGACTCGAGTTGACCTCACGCTCATGGGCGTCTCCCAGATTGTAAAGGCGAGATAGGCGCAGGGTAAAGCGCTCCTATAGGCAGACCTAAGCATTGCTAGTAGGCGGCTGGCAAGACAACGGGCACTTTCGGCCCGCAACGGCCGCGCGCAGGCCGGCGACCAGCCCGCGACGCACGCAAGCGCGGCCTGCACGACGGCCGCGGTCAGCCCCAGTCCTTCGGCGGTTACCACGCTGTAGGGCGAACGCTGCGGGCGCTACCCCAGCTGGTCGCGGCGGCGGGTCAGGTAGGCGATCTCGGCGGTGTTGCCCGCCATCTCGATGGCTTTGTCGTACGCCGCGCGCGACTTCTGACTGTGGCCCAGCCGGCGCAGCAGGTCGGCGCGGGTCGCATGGTAGGCGTGATACCCGGCCAACTTGTGCTCGAGACGGTCGACGGCCGCCAGCGCCACTTCCGGGCCATCAAGCTCGGCGACCGCGATGGCCCGGTTGAGGGCTATGATCGGCGAGGGGTCGAGGCGGACGAGCTGGTCGTAGAGGGCGACGACCTGCGACCAGTCGGTGTCACGTACGTCGCGGGCGGAGGTGTGCACGGCGCTGATCGCGGCGAGGATCTGGTAGCGACCGGGAGCCACCCGGGCGGCTAGGCGCTCGCGCACCAGCCGGTGACCCTCGGCGATCAGCGCCGCGTCCCAGGTCCCACGGTCCTGCTCGTCGAGGGTGACCAGTTCGCCGGTCGCCGAAACCCGGGCGGTGCGGCGGGCCTCGGTGAGGACCATCAGCGCCAGCAGCCCGGCCACCTCACCGTCCTCCGGCATGAGGGCCCGGATCAGGCGAGTGAGCCGGATCGCCTCGGCGGTCAGGTCGTGACGTACGGGATCGGTGTCGGGGCCGGTCGCCAGATAGCCCTCGTTGAAGACGAGGAAAAGGACGGCGAGTACGCCAGAGACGCGTGCCGGGAGATCCTCCGCGGACGGCACCCGATAAGGGATGCGAGCCGCCTTGATCTTGGCCTTCGCGCGGGTGATCCGCTGTTCCATGGTGGTCTTCTGCACCAGGAAGGCGCGGGCGATCTCGGGCACGGTCAGACCGGCGACCATGCGCAGCGTCAGCGCCACACGGGTCTCCATCGCCAGCGCCGGGTGACAGCAGGTGAAGATCAGCCGGAGCCGCTCGTCGTCGATGGCGCCGAGAGGCTCGGGCGGGTCGTTGTCGTACAACAGCTGAGCCTCCTTCAGCTTGTCGTCGCGCTTGTTCTCGCGCCGGATCCGGTCGATGGCCTTGCGGTTGGCGGTGGTGGTCAGCCAGGCGCCGGGGTTGGGGGGTACGCCGTCGGCCGGCCACCGCCCGACGGCGGTCGCGAACGCCTCGGCCGCCGCCTCCTCGGCGATGTCGAGGTCACCGAAACGCCTGGTCAGAGAGGCGACTACCCGGGCCCACTCCTCGTGGTGGGCCTGGTCGATCGCCTCCCGGACGTCGGCCAAACTCACAGGAACGGCCGCACCTCGATCTTCCGGTTGCAGGCCTTCGACCCGTCGGCGGCGAGCTTGAGCGCCACGTCGAGGTCGGGGGCCTCCATGATCCAGAAGCCGGCGAGATACTCCTTCGACTCCAGGAAGGGCCCGTCGGTGAACATCGCCTCCTCGCCCCGGTTGTCGATGACAGTGGCCGAGCTGGGCGACCCGAGGCCACCGGCGAAGACCCAGTGACCCTCCGCCTCGAGCCGGTCGTTGAACGCGTTGATGGCCGCCATCTCGTCCGGGGTGGCCGAGCCGGCCGTGTCGTCGATCACGGAAACCAGGTACTGCATCTCAGATCATCTCCTGTGCTTCGGGGCGCCCCCTCGCGGGCGCCTGCTCACCCTGCTACGAACACCTCTGCCCGGTCGGTCGTCTAGTGCGTCACCTATGTGACGTGCTTCCCGCCGTTTCCCTGCATCACTCCATCGACGGAGACCTGCGTCGTGGTCGTCAGTTTCATGATCGCGGTTCCCTTCTCCTTGGGGGCGCCCCTCGTGGGCGGCCTCTCACCCCTGCTACGAACACCTCTGCCTCGATCCGACACCGCCTCCAGCATTTCTTTCGAGGACTTTCTGGTACGCCGGTTGTGAGCGATCCGGCAGCGCGACGGTTTCGGGGCGACTGCGCTCCACTTCCTCATGTGCGCGCCCGGTGCGGACGAGCTCTGGGGTTCAGATCGATCGCGAAGACCCTGACTCGTCGTCCGCACATGACGAGGAAAGCGCGCTCGGACTTCCGGCATGATGATGCGCGGAGGTCTTCATGCGGGCTGCCCTCACCCGCCAGCAGGTCCAGGCCGTGATCGACCAGTGCGCAGACATGGCCAAAGACACTCCGTCGTGCCCGCCAGGCTGCACGACGGACCATAACCAGCCCAAGCGTGGCGGAGTCAGGCACCCGGAGATTGACCGCCTCATGGTCCGGCACCCGCACATGTTCGGCGGTGAGCACACGCACGGCAACACCCACACTTACCGCCCGTGATGGCTTCCCGGGCAGCGCAGCCGGGAGGATGCGCCAGTGCCGGGGGCGGCGCGCATGAGTCCTGGCCGTGGCAAGTCTGCGCTAGGGAATGACCCCGGCTCCTTTCAATACGAGATGCCGGGAGCCGGGGTTTCCCGCTCCTGATCGAGGGAGTCGCACGCGTTCGGTGGGTACGGCTATTCGTCGTTGTCGCCGTGTTGGGAGGACCGTCTGCGCTCGAGTCGCCAGTGGACCTCGTGGGTGTCGGGGTGCCGCCATTCGCGCATCCGGTATTCGAAGCCGGGGAGCAGCACGATCGGGATCGGGTCGGGGGAGGCCGGGGCGACCGCGCCGACGACGATCTTGGCGTCGGCGGGGATGAACGGGGACTGCGCGGGGACCGGCGCGGTGATGATCTCCACAGGATCTGCATAGGGACGCGGCATAGCACCTACTGTACCACCCATACGAGTGAATGTGATCTAGCATACAGTAGCTTTACAAATCTCATAGAGATGCAATAGGGTACACATACAGGTCCTCTAAGGAAGGAAGTACCCATCATGAGGAAGGCAATCCTCACCATCGGCGCGGCGGCTGCGGCTGTGCTCGCCATCGGCGCGCGGCTCCCGCGCTGGCATCATCCGGCAGCACCGCCACAGTGACGCCGACCGCCAAGACCGTCAGCCCGCTGCACCCCGACACCACCTCGGTGTCCGGCAGCGCCACCCAGGCCGACCCGAACCGCGGGCCGGTGTGGGCGTCCGACAACATGAAAGAGGCGATCTTCGCCACCCCGGTGCCGACCAAGCCGGGCCATTACAACGTCAAGATCGCGTTCAGCGGTTCGACGTTCGCTGGCTTCGCTGACCCGAGGTCAGCGGCCGAGGGATCGGCCGAGCCGGGCGGCCCGCTGCTGTCCCAGGGCAAGATCACCGGCTCCATCCAGTACAACAACATCGCATCGGCCACTGCGCCGGATGCGGCCAGCGTCCCGGCTGTCGAGCCGCCCAACACCAGCCTGGGCACGGTGCTCAGCCAGTTGTTCGACGGCAACAACGGCCCGGCGGCCTCGACCCACTACCTGATCAACTACACGCCGGGCCAGGACTCGGTGAACGTGACCGACAGCGGCAACACGTGGGCTACCGGAGACACCTATACCCAGGCTGGCTGACCGGTCGCGGGGCGCTCGCGGGGGCGGCGGAAGATCGTTACCGCACCTGGCCCTCGGCCTGGCGCTGCGCTGACTCTCGCGTCCGGGTAGTGGCGGGCCGCCCACAGCGCCCCGGGCGGAGCGGCTCAAGCGCCCGCCCGGACAGCGGCTCCAACGACGGGATGACCTCCGATCCCGCGACGATCAGCAAGGCCGTGCAGGTCAGCGTCAACGGTGTCACAGCCGATCTGCCGGTGACCTCCGGTCTCGACTGGCTGATCCACCCCGGTCAAGGCCCCGGCCCGCATCACGCGGACCGGGACCTCGCCGTGCCCGAGGCCCGCAAGTCCACTGGACGTTTTTACCCTGCTTCGGTCGTCAGCCCGAGCGCGGACACGCTGTACTCGACCGCGCTGCCTCCCGGCTGAGCCGGTTGCGCTAGGCACGCCGACTGCTGCTGCCTTTGCTGCCCGCTACTTGGCGGCTGGGCGTGATAGCTGTCGAGAGTGGCAAACGGGATACGCTCGGTTAATGCGGTTCGGTGTGCTCGGGCCTCTTGAGGTACGGGCCGATGGCGAGCAGATCGCGATCAAGGGGGTCAAGGAGCGGCGGCTTCTCGGGTTGCTGTTGTCTCGTGCCAACAGCGTGGTTCCTGTCGATGACGTCTTCGAGGCGTTGTGGGGGACGGAGCTTCCACCCAGCGCCGCGAAGTCGGTGCAGGTGTATGCCGTCCGGGTGCGCAAAATGCTGGAGCCGAATGGCCGGTCAGCCGAGGGCTCCCTCGTCTCGCGGCGCGGGGCCGGGTACATGCTGCGTGCGGCTCGCGATCAGGTGGATGCGCTGCGGTTCGCTGATCTGGTGGCACGAGCCCGCGAGGCCGCGGGCGCGCGCGATATCGCTGCGCAGGTACTGCGTGAGGCGCTGGGGCTGTGGCGTGGAGCCGCCTACGCGGATTTCCAGGACACGTTGTTTGGCGCCGCGGAGGCGGCGCGCCTGGAAGAGATGCGCCTGGCCGCTGTGGAGGCCCGTATTGATGCCGACCTCGCGCTGGGCCGCCACGCCGAGGTGATCGCCGAGCTTGAGGGTCTTGTGCGGGAGCATCCGCTGCGGGAACGGCTGTGGGCGCAGTTGATGATCGCGTTCTATCGGGGCGGGCGGCAAAGCGACGCGCTGCTGGCGTTCCGGCGGGCCCGCGGCGGTCTGGTTGAGGAGATCGGGGTGGAGCCGGGGCCAGAGTTGCAGGCGCTGGAGACCGCCGTTCTGGCGCACGATCCCGGTCTGGCTGCGCCGGACCCGCGCTCGTTGGGCCCGCCGGAGCTGCCTGCGGGGTTGCGCGGGATCGGCCCGGCGTTCATGGGCCGCGATGGCGCCCTGGCCTGCTTGTGCGGATTCTGGGCCGATGCGGAGCGCGGGCGGGGTGGTGTGGTGCTTGTGTCGGGTACGGCCGGGAGCGGCCGTACCCGGCTGGCGGCTGAGCTTGCCCACTACGCGCACGGGCGCGGCGCGGCAGTCCAGGTGGTCGGTGAGCACTCTGGGCCTGAGGGCGGGCAGGCCTCGCCCGCCGCCCTGGTGCGGTCGGCGGCTGGGCGGCCGGTCCTGCTCGTTCTTGACGATGTGGACCAGTCGGGTCCGGGCGCGGTTGCGCTGTTGGAGACGGCGGCCGAGGCCGCGCCACGGCTGCGCCTGCTGGTCGTTGCCACCTACGGGCCGAAGTGTGCGGATGCCCGGTTGCACGCGGTTGAGCGGGCCGCCGGTCGCGCCCGGCGGGTGGCGTTGCCGCCGCTGGATGCCGCCGATGCCGCGTTGATCGTCGAGCGCTATCTCGGTCCGCGGGCCGAACCGGGTCTGGTGCGGGACATCGTCGCGCACGGCGCAGGACTGCCGGGGCGGCTGCATGAGCTGGCCGCGGCCTGGGTGGAGGCGGACGCGGCCCAGCGGGTTGCTGGCGCCGCAGGGCAGGCCCCCGGGGCCCGGCAGGCCCTGTCGGCCCTCCGGGCCACGGCCCGGGAGGGGCTGCTTGACCTGTACCGGGTCAGGCAAGAGCGGGCCGCGCATGCCGGTGTGGGCGCACCAGAGGGTGAAGGGGTGCTGTGCCCGTATAAGGGCTTGGCCAGGTTCGAGAAGCAGGATGCGGAGATCTTTCATGGCCGCGAGGCGCTGGTCGCCACGCTGATCGCCCGGCTCGCTGACACGCCGCTAGTCGCGGTGGCCGGCCCGTCGGGGGCGGGCAAGTCCTCGCTGGTCCGCGCCGGCCTGCTGCCCGCGCTTGCTGCCGGGGCGCTGCCGGGCAGTGAGAAGTGGCCGCAGCACGTGCTGTCGCCGGGCGCGGCGCCCCGGCGTGAGCTTGCGTCGGTGCTCTATGGCCGGCCAGCTCCGGCCGCGGGCACGGCGGTGGTCGTGGTGGTCGACCAGTTCGAGGAGCTGTTCACCGCATGCGGCGACGAGCGCGAGCGGGCGAGCTTTATCGCCGAGCTTCTCGGCCTCCTCGAGCCGGATTCTGCACCTGCGCGGGTGATCCTGGCGGTCCGCGCGGACTACCTGGCATCGTGCGCCCAGTACCAGGAGCTGGCATCCCGCGTCGCGGACGGCGCGGTCCTGGTCGGGCCGATGAGCGACGACGAGGTGCGGCGGGCGGTGGAGGGGCCGTCCAGGTATGCGGGACTGGAGGTCGAGCCCGATCTCGTCGATGCGGTCGTCGAGGATGTACGTGGCCGCCCGGGTGGCCTGCCGCTGCTGTCGACGGCGCTGCTGGACACCTGGGAGCGCCGCCGCGGGCGTACCCTCACCCACGCTGGCTACCTGGCGGCGGGCGGGGTTTCCGGCGCGCTGGCCCGGCTCGCCGATTCGGCGTACGCCCGGCTGGCACCGGCCGAGCAAGAGGCGGCGCGGCGCATCCTGGTCCGGCTCGCCGACACCGGCGAGGCGGGGCTGCCAGTGCGCCGCCGGGTGCCGCTGGCGGAGGTGGCCGCGCCCGGCGATAAGGCGGCGCGGCGCGCCCTTGATGTTCTGGTCGCCCGCCGGCTGCTGACGGCCGGGGACGACACGGTGGAGGTGGCGCACGAGGCGCTGCTGTCGCGCTGGCCCCGGCTGGCCCGCTGGTTGGAGGAGGACGAGCAGGGCCGAGCCCTTCGCCGGCACCTGGCGCCCGCCGCCCGGGAGTGGGCCCAGTCCGGCCGACCTGACGCGGAGCTATATCGGGGATCCCGGCTGGCCAGCGCCCTGGATTGGGCGGGCGGGCACGCCGGCGACCTCAACGCCATCGAAGAGGAGTTCCTTGCGGCGAGCCGCGCGGCGGCCGATCGCGAGCTGCGGGAACAGCGCGAGCGCGCCGACCGGGAGGCACGAGCGCGTGCCCAAGAGGCCCAGGCGCGCGTCCGGGAGGCCCGGGCGGGCCGCCGACTGCGCGTGGTGCTCGCCGGCGTCATGGCGCTGCTGCTTTTCTCGGCGGTGGTCGGCGCCCTCGCCATGCAGCAGCGCGGCCAGGCCCGCGCTGCGCAACGCAGCGCCGAAGCGGCGCAACGCAGCGCCGAGGCTCGGCGGCTGGGTGCCCGGGCGCTCACCGAGCCGGATCTGGACCGCTCGCTGCTGCTGGCGGCCGCCGCCGTGCGCACCGACCCATTGCTGGAGACCGAGGGCGACCTTTTCACCGCCCTGCAACGCAGCCCGCACGCCCTCAGCCAGGTCCGCTTCGGCGGCGACGGGCTGCTAGGTGTCGCCGTAAGCCCCGATGGCCACACCCTCGCCGCGAGCGGTGACAATGGCACGCTGGTGTTCTGGGACACGCGGGCGATGCGCCGGATCGGTAATCCCGTGCAGATCGGCGCCGTGAGCGGGGGGATCGCCTTCTCGCCAGATGGTCGGCTGGTCGCCGTTTTGACGGTCAACCCGAGCACGAGTGACTTCAGCCTCGAGGTTGTGGTCTGGGACCTCGCCCGCCGGAGTACCCTGCGCCATCTGCCCCTGCCCGGCAACAGCGATGCCGCGGGAGCATCTCTGACGTGGACACGCGACGGCCGCGCGGTGGCGGTCGAGTCCGGCATCGGGCCGGTCATCTTCTACAACGCGGCCACCTGGACCCAGACACGCAGCGCCGGTGTCCCCGGGGCCGGATCCCGGGGACCCGTCGACGTCTACGCGGCCGGTGACGACATCCTCGCCATCGCCGAGTCCACGCGGGACGCGATCCTGGTCGACCCGAAAACGGCTCACATCGTCCGCCGGATCACCCTGCCCGTCGCGGCTGACTCCCACGTGGCCGTCAGCCACGACGGCCACACGCTCGCCGTCAGCGGCAGCAAAGGAGCGGTGTTTTTCGAGGACCTGCGCACCGGGCAGGTCCGGAGCGGTATAGGCGAGCACGCCGGCGGCGCCGCCAACATGGTCTTGTCCCCCAACGGCCAGACGGCCGCCTCACTCCACCCAGACGGAGCCGTCACGATATGGGACGTCAGAACCGGCCAGTCCCGGCTCACCCTCGCGGGGCACAGCGGCCCAGTCACCGATGGCGCCTTCACACCCGATGGGCGCACCCTGTACACCGCGAGCCTGGACACATCGGTCATCGCCTGGGACATCACCGGGAACCGGTCCTTCGGGGTCACCCGGCCCAACACCGCGCAGGGCCCTGTCAGCGCCGGCAATCTGGGCGCGCCCTACGCAGGGTGGTCAGCCAACCGCCGCCAGGCTGTGATCGCCTTTCACCAGACAGGTCTGATCGCGACCATCGACGTGGCGACGGGCACACGGACCACACGGGGCAGGCCGGTGAAAGGCCTTGAGGATCTGGTGCTGTCACCCGATGGCCACTACGCCTACCTCTCCTCGACCGGCCCGCTGATACAGCGATGGAACACCACAACGGGGCAGGTGGACAAGACGTCCACGCTGGGCGACCACGCCCCCAAGACCGTACTCGGCGTGTCGCCCGACGGCCGGCGGCTTGTGGCATGCGAGTCCCCTTCCGGGATAACGGCCTCTTGCTACTTCGCCGACGCCGGCACACTGGAACGCGTCGGCCCCGGCATCACCCTGGGCTTCAGCCCCGGCACGGCCGCATTCAGCCGGGCCGGCAGGCTTGTCGCACTCGGCAACGCCTTTGGCCCAGGGTTCAGCGTCCTAACGGTCCCCCATGGCAGGGTCACCTGGGCGGCTAGCTGGCTGGCCGACGTTCGGGTCATCGGGTTCTCACCGGACGGGCACCGCCTGGTCGTGGCGTCAGCTCATGGGCAGATGGCCACCTTCGACGTGGCATCGGGCCGCCTGCTTGCCGGTCCCGTCGTCGCCCAATCCGGCCCCGTCCTCAGCGCATCGTTTGCCCCGGACGGCCGGACGATCCTGACATCCGGCACCGACGGCATAATCCGTCTGTGGGATGCGGCCCATCTGCGCCCCGTGGCGCAGCCCCTGCACCTGCTTCCCGGCGAGGGGGTGTTCGCGGCCTACACCCCCGACGGCAAGGAAGTCCTCGGCCTGGACCCCACGGGCCACGTCACGGCCTGGCCCGCCACCGTGGCGGCCTGGCTGGGCCGTGCCTGCTCCATCGTCCGCCGGGATTTCACCCCCCAAGAACGCACGCTGTACTCGATCACACCAGCAAGCGCCAACCCCTGCACCTGACCCGCGCCAGGGGACCCGCCCTTCGACGGGTCCCCCACCGCCCGTGCCGCGACCGGCACCGCGCGGGCGCTCACCCACCCCGGGCTTGCCCCCCGGCCTTCCGCACGGTCTCGCGCTTGACCTGAGCGAGTTGTTTCATATCGCGAACCTGTTGCCGGCCGGCCCGTGCTTTGCGCAGGCGGCGGCTAGCCGCTCGATGAACCAAACGGTCTCGCCGCCATAGGCGTGCGTAGCGCGCAGCTTGGTCGCGATCTCGACGTAGGCCAGACCGCTGATGCGCAGGTCCGGCCATCGCGAGCCGGCGAACTGAGCAGCGATCTTCGGGTAGTCCCAGGCGGCAACCTGGTGAGCGCCCAGCACTGATGAGCAGCCCGCTAGGCCACTGTCCGGCGACAGGGCCAGCCGGGTGCCGCCAGGCACACCGCGCGGGCCAGTGCGCGCTCGGGCGTCCGCCACGGCCCTCCGCTGGAGATCCCGCTTCACCGCAGCAAGGTCGTTGATCTCAGCGCTGCCCGAGCTGCCCCACTGCACCTTCTGGCCGTTAGGGCCCGCCTCGTGCGCCCGCTTCATGCCGGCAAGATCGGTCACTTCATCGACACTTGATCCGCCGCGCTGCACCTGGTGCTGCGCGAACGGCTTCCCATGGTTTCCCTGGCCGGACGTCCCGGCCACGGTGCCGCAGGCGGCGAGTGCCAGGCCCGCGGTGAGCGTCCCGATCACCAGCTTGGTTCGCGTGATCATGGCTATGGTCCTTTGCTTCCGGCGGCCGCCGGTCGGCCGCGCAGAGCCAGCAGAACCCGTCGCGGTTGCGGTTCGGCTGCCATCTGGCTGCAACCGTGCGCAACCCAACGTCACGGCGCGATGTGATGCGGAAAGGCCCAGCTCTCGATCCGGCCCGGCAAGTCAGCCCGACTCGCCCCGGGCCAAGCTCCAGGCGTGTCCGGTCGTCGGCAAGCTCCGCCGGGGTATTCCACAAGAACGCAGACTCGGCAACGGCGGCGCGTTTCGGAATCCTCGCGGCCCGCTTATTTCGTCACTGCGCGTGCCGTCCTGAGCCGAGCTGCCGACCGGCCAGTTCCATGCACACGAGCCATGTGCGTCGCTGCGTGACGGGCTCAGGCCGACCCGACACGCAGGCCACCACGCCGAGGCGCGTTCCGGAGGTCGGCAAACCGGACTCCAACCGAGTTGAACCCCTATGTTCCCGACCTGGGGCTTTACCGGACGTTCGACCGAGCCCTATGGTGAATTGGCTGGTCAGAGCATGATCGTTTGTGTCCGAGGGGGGACTTGAACCGTTCGCCTATATCCT
>Ga0070706_100006834_pt1 | contig 10769 bp, 15 predicted proteins | sample KBSK5501metaG_FD_65476 | JGI IMG/M metagenome (GOLD analysis project Ga0070706, IMG submission 65476) | Corn, switchgrass and miscanthus rhizosphere microbial communities from Kellogg Biological Station, Michigan, USA - KBS K5-50-1 metaG | ecosystem: Host-associated > Plants > Roots >...
CGGCTTGCCCGCAGCCGGCACCGCAAGCCTGCGGGGTAAGTTTGGGTTACGAGATTGGGGAGAACTATATGCAGTGGGATCAAGACGTTGCCAGAAAGCAGCGTCCCGCCCGCTAGGAATGCGCTAGGGCGCTCAGGAGGCCGCCCATGCGTTCCCCGGCCTTTGGCCTTATGGGAGTACCCCTCGCCTCCGTCGGCGCAACGGGCGGCCACGGCTCGGGCGGGACGATGGGCCGCGCGGGCGAAATGGCCATTGCATTAAGAACGTCGGGGACTCTTTGGGAAAACCGCCGCTTCAACCCTTTACAATGCGCTTCGCCCTGCTTTGATTCGGGCAAACTCGGAGAGTGCCATGACCGCCGCACGGTTCGACAACATTTTGAACGGAGCTAAATCGGCTCCTCTCTATGACTCTGTGCTGTTGGACCTCGGAGAAGTTGTAGTTGCGCCCACGCTGGGATCGATCATTCCTGACTGGGTGCTCGCCATCCCCAAATCGCGTACAGGAAATATCGTCCAATGGTGCGATGACAGTCGAGCCGCACCGCTAGACATTGTTGCCGAGATTGCTCGGCGCTTCGGCCGTGAACCTCAAAGCTTGATTTGGTTCGAGCATGGCCCAGCAACACGCGGGTCTACCACGGGGTGCGGGGTTGATCACGCTCACATTCATATCTTGCTACAGCCACCCTTTGATTTTTCGAGTTTTAAGAAGGCAGCGAAACGCATGTCTTCTCTGCATTGGGAGGAAGATGTTGGCAACCCTTATGATTTGATTAAATGCGGCACATCCTACTTGGTTGCTGGATCGTCCGGCCAGTCCATTCTTGCACGCTCAGTGGACTCCGTAGGCTCTCAATTCTTTCGGCGTGTCATAGCGCATCTCGTCGACAAGGCGAACTTGTGGGACTATAGGACACATCCCCACCACGAAAACGTGGCGAAGACCCTCGTACGGTATGGTGGCAAGGCTGCATAGGGCCATTGCTAAGGGGACGAGTGTAGTGCCGGAAGCGGCGGACGCCGATCCCAGCGGGGGTGCGACGGCACCTATGGCAACGCCCATCGGCTCCAAAGACTACACCGACAACAGGGCTCTTTGGGACTGGCAATCCAAATACCCGCCTGATGCTAGAAGGTACATCAACCGCGAAGCGGTGTTCCTTACAATCGCGTTAGTGATCTCCCTGATTTTGGGCGGCGTGGCACTCTGTTTTGCTGGCCATCCTATCAAAGTGCCGTTCCTGCCTACTCCCAATGCCGAAGGAGGGATCATAGAGTCGCGTTTGTTGGTCATTTTCTTCGTAGGCTGTGTTGGCGGAACAACATTTTCGATCAAGTGGTTGATCCACACCGTGGCAAAGGGGATGTGGCACGTTGACCGTTCATATTGGCGGAAATTTGTGCCGTTGATTGGCGGCGTGTATGCGTGCGTAGTGCTGACACTATTCGATGTGGGCGTAATCGCCGGACAAGCATCCCAAGCGCCTCGAACGATCGCTAGTGCTGCGGCCTTTGCGTTCCTTGTTGGCTACTTCTCAGATGGCGTAAGCGGACTCCTCACGAACATCGCCAATGCCGTCTTCGGAACTCTGAAAGAAAAATGAAGCAACTGTGCTGTATTGTTCTTCAAGCGGTGCAATCGCGTGGTCGGAGGTAGATGCCGCCAAACTAATTTACGGACCCAAAGGAGCGAGATTGGCGGCTCTGCCTCGGCCGTGGACTCTTCCTTTCCTGCTAATCCCTGCTTCCATCACGTCCGGCACGAAGGACCTCATTGAGGCGCTGCCGCCCGAGTTTTCCGGGAAAGTACGCGAGCTCGCACAAGCGACTCAGAGAGTCATCGTGCGCTCTAGCGTGATCGGTGAAACAATTTGGGATAGAGGCAAATACAAGAGTGTCGTTGCCGACGTCCCAAACGGCACGCAGGGTACCGCTGCGCTCTTGGATGCTTGCAAGGAAGTCCTTGCTTCAGCGGTAGGGAAATCGACGGCTCTGGTCATCCAAACGTACATAGAACCACGACAACGCGGTGAGTTTGGAAACTTACTGCGTATCTCTAAGACACGCGATCAGTGGGAGCTAACAACTCACGCCCCCCAGGGCGGTGTGACATCGCTGCGCTTTAATACTCAACGTGATCCAGCCGCGTCCGACAATATCCCCCTTGCGGCAAGGCCTCGGCTTTCACGGGAGCGCTTGTTCGGATCGGTAGCGGCATGGCTCAACAACGTCCTGGTGCGAGGTCGACAAGCGCGGCTAAACTGTGAGTGGGTAAGCGACAACGTAAATTTTTATTTGGTTCAGATCGACGAGGAGGATGAAGATTTCATAGGCATTAATCCGTTGCAGCTTCGTATAGAGCCTGCACATCAGCCCGCATCTACTTCGGGCGCTATCTTGAAGCCCGCTGACCCTTCCGCAATCGCACGCTGGGATAAATTAAAAGTGCTCGAGGACTTGTGGGGTGAAACGACTGAGCGCCGTCCAAATTTGTTCTACGTACCCACCTCAGACATACCTGCTGCATCAAACTCAGTCGCGTTCGGAGCTCTGATCAACGATTTCGAAACTCTATTAGGTCCCAACGGGATTGTGGTGCGCACGAGCGTTGAGCATGGGCACGGAAAAACTCTAAATCTGCCTCGGACGGATTGCCTTATACCACTGCGAGCAGCCGAGTGGTGTGCCGCACAGAAAGAAAAGCTAGTAGCCAACGGCGAGGACCTCAGGAGGCTCGCGTTTATAGTTCATCGATATATTGCCTCGAGGGCAAGTGCATGGGCGCGGGCAGAGCCATCAGCCCCGACAGTCGAAATTCATGGCCTTTGGGGACTTCCAGATGCCCTTCAGTATTGTCCTTACGACATCTGGGAGGTACATGTTCCGACTGGGTCGGCCTCTGACTATCCCGACTACAAGTCGAACATCCTGCTCGCACAGGACGACGGGTCCTGGAATTATGTTCGCATCAAAAACGAGATTGGTCGGGCTCTCAGCGTTGCGCGCAAAGATGCCTTGGACATCGCTCAAAAGACGCATGCCATTGCGCAGCGGTTAGGCCGTCCCTGTCATGTAATGTGGTTTGTTGGCTGCGCTGACGACGACGGCGAGTCATATAATATTCCTTGGTACTGGGTGCCAGCACATCCAACGGAAAGGAATGAAGACCGCTCTAGGCATCTCTCGTTTGTCGTTACAGGTCGCGAATCTCTCGCGCAACTCAAACGATCAAGTTCAGACCAAAGCCGATGCATGCTCGTATTAAGGCCAGATCACCCAAGCCTGTTCCGCGACAACGATTTTGTCAGAGAAGTTGCCACTGTCGCCAAAGAGCGGGGCATGCCGGTTGTCTTGGAAGGGTCAACACTGGCACACGCGTATTACCTTTTGGTCGCAGCTGGATGTACGGTCATCGGACGAGGAGAGAAAGAGTATTCCCGGGTCCGCAAGAGCACCCCCCTTGGAAAAATCGTTCGGGACAAGATTCCTGACCGAATTGCTGCAAGACAAGAACTCGGCGTCACCGCTGAAATCCCGATCAGCACGCGCCAAGCGTTTTTGATTGGAAAGATCATGGAAGAGGCGTTGGAGGTTCGTGAGAGCACGTCCCAGGGTGAAAGGAAGGTCGAGTTAGCAGATTTGCTGGAAATTGTGCGGGCGCTTGCTCAGATGGGTGGGTTCAGCTTGGGCGACATCATAGATGCTGCAGACGCGAAGAAGGAAAAGTTAGGGGGATTCGATGAAGGGAAGGTTCTGATGCAAACTGGCATCGGAGGTCCCGGCCAAACTGCAATGCAACCTAGTTCGTCTTCGGCGCAAGTTCTCTCACGTCATACGTCATCAGAGGAATGTGAAGTACCTTTTACATTTTTTGGCTTTGCTGAACTCGAACAACCAAGATCAATCTCGTTCCCGGAGTTTGGGATTTCGGTGGCGTTGACGTTGAAGAGCGATCGATTTGTGCTCCGAATTGTCCGCGCACCAGAGCAGCTGGAATTGCCTCTCAGCTTGGAAATCGAAAGCAGGTAACGGTCAGTAGCCATTGGTCATGGCGTGCCGCTTATCCCGGTGCGCTGTGGCAAGTCCCTCGGTCGGGGTTTCAGCCCGGCCGAGGGGCGCATTGTGCGCCGGGATTCGACTACGGAGAATGGGGGCGGATAACCATCGGCGTGCCGTTCGAGTTCGTGCACTGGACCGAAATAATCCAGTCGTCGTGTATCCATTTGCATTCCTTTAAGCAGCGTATTTGACTCTCTCGCCTTCTCCTCTTTACTCGGTGGCTTGTGGAGTTCGATTTCTTGGCTCCAAAGCCAGACGCTTGAGCAGCGCGCTCTCTAGCAAATCAGACGGCACGTGCGCGGTCTCGCACATCTCCTTAATCGTGAAGTCATACTCCCCGCCCAGTATCCGCAAACAAAAATCGGAGAGCACGCGATACGGGTCGCGCGTATCGATCTGCGGCTCGAAAATCGCGAGTGGGTAGATGTCGGCGATCGCATCGGCGACGTAGACGGCCAGCGTCTCGACCGGCAGCGAGAGCATATCCGCGATGTCGGAGAGGCTCTTGTCGGCGATGGCCGTCGGCACGTTTCACTCTCCTATTTCAGAAAAAGAGGCCGAGACGCCTATGGGTAAACGCCCCGGCCCCGCAGCGACCGCGCCATGATCCCGCCACGCGCTCGCCGATGTGGAATGGTGCCTCCGTGCATGCTGGCTTAGGGCACACACGGAGGCGCACGACCGAAAGTTTCTCGCCGGCATGTCAAGCCTGTAAACACGCAAGTGCCGACGGACGTGCAGGCGGCAAACCCGCCATTGTTGCCCCAATGCGTAGTCGTCAACGAACCTACGCACTGGGGCGGCGCGTCTTGCAGAGGACACTCCTGAACCCACGAAACGCGCCATCTCACAAAATAACTGGCATTGCTTCTTCATCGAGTTGCTTCCGAGTGTGGCGAAGGATCGCGCCGACCGTCTCCTCATCGAGCTGCGTCAGCAGGGCGGCCTCCAGTCTCGTTGTGAACTCCTCCAGCACTAAGCGGCGGCGCGTGAACAGCGAAGCGCGACCAAAATTCGTGAGCATGGCCATCGTTTCTCTCAACGCATCGACCGTGCCAGCGGGTAACGGTGCAGGCGCACCGCGAAGACGTTCGACGTAGAGACGGACGCCCCGCTCCAATGTCTTAGCGGGTGCGTCCTTCGCGATCGACGTGTCGACTTGCATTTACACTTCCCCGCGTGCCCAGAAGTTTATCGCGCGCCGCACGAGACGAGCGTCAGGCTCCCAGTCATCCGCGATCGGGGAACCGCTTGCGACTAATCTCCCGTCTGTTCGCCAGAACGTATTGGCATCGAACTGGCCGGCGCTTGCGCGCTTCTTTTTTTTCTTTTTCTTTTTTTCCTTTTTCTTTTTCTTCGTCGTTTGAGTCGCGTGCTCCTCGTCACTGTAAGTATCGCCCTCGATGTCCTCGGTGAGGCCGACATCGGGCTCCTCGACCTCATCATCCGTTTGACTTTGATCGGTTGCATCCAACTGATCTTGATCAAAATCTTCGAGGTCCTTTTTCTTCTTGCGCGGCTTGCGCTTCGGACCGTCGTAAACGGCACTCCCGCCCTTATGCTGGGGGACGTCCTCCGACAGTCGGCTCAACAGCACTCGGATTTCGAGACCCGAGGCTTCACCTTTTCGGTAGAGATAGTCGCCGACCGCGATGATTTCGCGCTCGTGTACGAAATCGGCGGCTGCTTTTTCGGCACGCTGAAGGATATCCTCGTAGCCCCGCTCGTCGATGGCGCGCGCAGCCTTGATCGCGTCGCAATGGTCACCCGTGTCGTAATCCCATCTCTGGCCAAAGAAATTGCAAGTCGCTCGCCGGGCCCACTAGACTGTTGACGACCCGGTCAAAGGGGTCAGCAAAATCGTCCTTGGCGATGGTATGCGCAACGCAGTATCCGCGACTCGTCTGTTCGCCTTCGACGGTCGAGCGTGCCACTTCGACGTGATGCTCGATATTATGGATCGCGTGAACACCTTCGTGCCGAGAAAGCATTAGCCGAGCGTCGAAGCGCGCGGTCATCCCTGATCCGCGCCTCGAACTTAACCGTCCCCACAACCCCCACCTTGAGACCTAAGTTGCGCGAGGTGGCGCGCAGGTCGTTCTCAATGGCGATGGCCTTCCGGTGATCTGTTGAGACACGGCACATGCGGGCCGCAGACGCTCGTCTCCTTGACCGATACGTCGAGTCCCGCAAAATGGTCCATGCTGCGCTTCTCCTTCTGATGCTTGCGGTCGCATACGCGAACCTCGTTTCACTATCAGCCGCTGCTTGCGCGCGCCGACGAGGTGATCGAGTAAATCGGGCGCCTTCGTTCAGGGCGAGATACTACTCGTCGGACTCGGGTTCCCTGATGACCGGCGGCTTTTCTTCCTGGTCCTCATCCTCTTGGTCTTCTTCTTCCTCGTCATCATCATCGTTGGGGTCGCGCGGCGGCAGCACGCCGCCAGTGATAGTGACGAGGCTCCAGTCAAGCAACCAGGCGGAAATGCTTTTGGACGGAGTCATGTCGGCCTCTCATTCACCGACAGATGTTAGCACGCGAGCTTAGCATAGCGAAGGGAGCATGCGAGATGGCTGCAAGCACATAAGGCGTGCCCAGCTCGACGGGCTGCTATTGCCACACATGCCGTCTTATCTCCACCTGCTGACGACCCGTGCCCTGCACCTCGCCGGTTCACACGCGCAACGCGGCAAGGACGGATCGGCGATAACGCTGCGAGGGATCCATAACGTAGGTAGAGGATGGAGCGCTCCGGCTACGTGGGGACTCCGAGGCTCTCTGTCGGTTTTGCCCTCCATGGCTCGGCCCCGCAGCTCCCTTGGACGACGAGTGAATGAGCGGAAACCCAGGGACGCCGGAACCGAGCCGGGGCGACTATCGCAGAGGCATCTAATGGCGAGTTACTTTCCCCATCTAGGCCCTGCGTGAAGGGAGCTAGGCGCCCACGAATTGGGCTAGTTGCATGCAGGCGTCGGTAATTTCACGGTCGGAGATGTGGTGTCGGCGGAAGGGCTGTTCTGCCTCACATCGCGAGTTGCATTTCACGCAACCGTGATTAGGCGGGCGTTGTGAAGCTAGCGGATGGATGTAATGCGAGAGCGATAAACGAGGAGTTCTCGATGCGGAAGCAGGAGTGCCTTGACTACTCTCGCCGTGCGCTGCTTGGCGCAAGCGGCGCATTGGCCTTGCTCGCCGCGCTGCGGCCGCTGCGTACCTTCGCGCAGGCAAGTGATGGCAAGCTGCGCATCGGCATCATCGGCTCGGGCCATATCGGCGGCGCGATTGGCGGGTTGTGGGTTAAGGCCGGCCATCCCGTGCTGTTCTCGTCGCGCCATCCTGAGGAGCTCAAGGACTTGGTGGCGGGGCTCGGTCCACTCGCCCAGAATGGTACGGTGTCACAGGCGATCGCCTTCGGCGATGCACTCTTTTTCGCCGTTCCGTATGGCGCGTTGCCGCAACTCGGTCGAGATTACGGCGGCGCCCTTCAAGGCAAGATCGTACTCGACGCCTGCAATGCCGTACCAGCGCGCGACGGAGTTATTGCCGATGAGGTGGAGCGCGAAGGTATTGGTATCACGTCGCAGAAATATCTGCCCGAAACACACCTGGTGCGCGCGTTCAACACGCTTCCCTATACGATCTTCGTACGCGAGGCCAACCGCCCTGATCCAAAGCTTGCCATTCCGATTGCCGGCGACGATGGCGAGGCGCTGGCGGTTGCTGCGGGACTGGTGCGCGACGCCGGTTTCGAGCCAGTCGTTGTGGGCAAGCTCTTGGATGCGCGCCGGTTCCAACGTGGCACGCCCGGTTACGGTCAGTCGGTGACCGCGGCCGAGCTCAGGCAGAAGCTATCGTTGACTCCGTGACATCGCTCCAGCGCTGGCTAACCAAGGCGGTGCCAGCCACACCGCAGGAGCGCGCAGCCGCGCTTTGGTCCTTCGGCTATTTCTTCGCACTCCTAGCGGGCTATTACGTGCTACGACCGCTGCGCGACCAGATGGGCATCGCCGGCGGTATCAAAGCCCTACCATGGATGTTCACTGCTACCTTCGTGACGCTGCTCGTGGCGCAGCCGCTTTACGGTGCGCTGGTCTCAAGAGTGACGCGGGCGCGCTTCATCCCCGTTGTCTACCACTTTTTCGTCGCCAACCTGGCCCTGTTCTGGCTCCTGCTGACTGCGGGCGTCGCGACGGTTATCGTGGCGCGGGTTTTCTTTGTTTGGGTCAGCGTGTTCAACCTGTTTGCCGTTGCGGTGTTTTGGTCGTTCATGGCCGATCTCTTCACCAGCGAGCAGGGCAAGCGCTTGTTTGGATTCATCGGCGCTGGGGGGACGGCTGGCGCGCTGGTGGGCCCGGCGGTCACTATCGGCCTTTCGGTACCGCTCGGTCCGACCAACCTGCTGATCGCAGCAATCATCTTTCTCGAACTAGCTGTGTTGTGCGTTTATCAGCTTGAGCGTAGCGGAAATGTGCGGCAACCTTCGCGTCCCAACGAGCAGCGCATCGGTGGTAGCGCCTTCGCCGCGGCATCTGAGCTGATTCATTCGCCCTATTTGCTCGGCGTTGCGGTATGGGTCAGCCTACTATCGTTTGGTGCGACCATTCTCTATTTCCAGCAGGCACATATCGTAGCCGCGACCGTCCATGATGCCGGGGCGCAGACGCGCATCTTCGCTAGCATCGACCTTGCAGTCGGACTCCTTACCCTGGCGACGCAAGTCTTCGCCACTGGGTGGCTGCTCAAGCGGTTCGGTACTGGCATGGCAGCGGGTGCGCTGCCAGCAGTCTATGTTGTTGGTTTCGTGGCACTGGCGCTCGCGACTAGTGTTACAGCAGTTGTGATATTCCAGGTGGCACAGCGCTGGATGAACTTCGCGATCGCCAATCCGGCGCGTCAAGTGTTTTTCACAGTTGTCGCGCGCGAGGAGAAGTACAAGGCGAAGAATCTGATCGACGTGGTGGTCTATCGAGGCTCCGACGCGTTGTATGGTTGGGTTTTTGACCTCTTGCAGGTGGCGGGGCTCAAGCTTGGCGGCATCGCGCTGTGTGCGCTACCGGTGGTCGCCGGATGGCTCATGCTATCGGCGGCGCTGGGACGAACGCAGGAACGCCGCGCCGCGATAGCGGATGGAGATTGGCGATGACCCACACCACCCGCCGCGAGTTGGCAATGCTGGCAACCGCCGCGTTGATAGCGCGGACCGCGCTAGCGCAAACCAATGAGGCGCCCTCTATCATCCGCGCTATCCCGCGCACGGGAGAGCGCATACCGGCAGTCGGTCTCGGTACCGCCTACGGGTTCGATCGCGACGACGAGCAAACCCGGCGTGCCGCGACGCTGGTCGTCCGGACGCTCGTCGAATCCGGTGGCCAACTCATCGATACGGCGTCTACCTATGGCGACGCCGAGAGTGTGCTCGGCAGCGTGATTGCGAACGAGGGTTTTCGCGACAAGGTTTTTATTGCCACCAAGCTGGAAGCGCCCGACGCGGCGGAGCTCAAGCGCTCGCTGTCACGGCTCAAGACCGCGAAACTCGACCTGCTTCAACTCCACAACGTCCGCAATCGGCGGCAATCACTGGCGCGGTTCAAGGCGTGGAAGGCGCAAGGCGTCTGCAGGTACGTCGGTGTGACCTCAACCTTCCACGGCGATTTTCCGGCCATGGAAGCGGTGATCGCGCGCGAGCAGCCAGATTTCGTGCAGATGGACTATTCACTTGGCGACCGGGAAGCGCAGAAGCGCATCCTGCCGCTGGCGGCCGAGATCAAGGCCGGTGTGCTGACCGCCCAGCCTTTCGGTAGTGGTCGCCTCTTCCGCGCCGTGCGCGGCAAGACGGTTCCTGACTGGGCTAAGGACTTCGCCAGCAGCTGGGCGCAGTTTTTTCTCAAATACCTGCTCGGAGATGAACGGGTGACGGCAGTTATTCCCGGCACCTCGAACCCAGCACATATGGCCGATAATCTCGGTGCAATGCGCGGCCGCCTGCCAGATTCGGAACAACGCAACCGGATGGTGGCCTTCGTGGACAATCTATAGTCCACACCGTTTCGGCCCCAACCATAGCAATGTCAAATCCGAAACCACCCTAAAACCATAAAAATTGCTAGTGTCTCTTGGATTCCGAGGTGCTGCATCAAGGGGGGCTGCAAGGGTTTGCCAACTTCAGATTGGGACACGAGCAGCATTCCACCATGCTCCTCATCAACCGCCGTCTTGCTACCGGCCTTTTGCTTGTTCCAATCGGCGGCATCCGCTTTGCCGGCGCGGCGCCGGACGCGACCGCACGCATCACGTTCGTTCTGGTCAATGACATCTATTTGATGGCGGACGAGCTGATGCCCGACGGGCAGCGCCGTGGCGGATTCGCCCGGCTTGCGGCTGTGGTCAAGGCCGAGCGCGACAAGGCAAGCGCAACCAGCGGCCACACTATCTTCGCCCACGGCGGCGATACCCTTTCACCCTCGCTGATGTCGGGCATCGATCACGGCGCGCACATCATGACGCTGACCAATCTGATCCCTCCCGACATCTTCGTACCGGGCAATCACGAATTCGATTTCGGCAAGACCACATTCCTGCAGCGGATGGCCGAGGCCAAGTTCCCGCTTTATGCCGCCAACCTGCGCGGCCCGGATGGGCAGCCGCTGCCGAACTTCAAGGACCGCTCCATCGTGAGTTTCGACGGCGTGCGCATCGGGCTCACCGGC
>Ga0070706_100006836_pt1 | contig 10768 bp, 5 predicted proteins | sample KBSK5501metaG_FD_65476 | JGI IMG/M metagenome (GOLD analysis project Ga0070706, IMG submission 65476) | Corn, switchgrass and miscanthus rhizosphere microbial communities from Kellogg Biological Station, Michigan, USA - KBS K5-50-1 metaG | ecosystem: Host-associated > Plants > Roots >...
GGCGTGCTCAATTGGGCATTGCGTCGAATGAAACGCGAACCTATACAGCTCACTTTGCGTTATAGCGATATTTTGTTTATCACCCTGGCATGGTGCACAAGCTGGATTGTTGCCGGCTCAGCTTTTTATGTTCTACTGCTAGCGCTCTGGCCTGCTGCTCCGCTTGCAGCCTGGCCTATATGCATTGGTATCTACGCGATTGCCTGGGACATCGGTTTCGTGAGTTTCATTACTCCAAGTGGTCTAGGAGTCCGCGAAGCAGCAATTGTGGGGCTCTTTGCTCTCGCATTACCTTTACCTGCTGGACTGGCATCGATTATGGCGCTACTCTCTCGCCTTGTCTCTACGTTGGCAGAGGCAGTCTGTGTAAGCATAGCCTACCTGAGCGGTGGGAAACAGGTACTCAATATCCAACAAGACGCCCAGGTTCGCTCGTTACATCAAGAAGATACAAACAATGAAAAACCAGAATTAGAAAACCTATCAACGGAGATATCTACAAGTGTACCGGTTGAAGGAGGTGTGATGGGTGAGTAAACCTACCTGGCGGAAAGGTGTGGCTGTATGGCTCAATCGACTCTATTTCTATCCTGCTCCCAAACCATTGCCCCGCAAACGCTTATTTTGGATTGCTATGGGGCTAGTCTCGCTGGCTGTAGCCACCTTTTCAGTCTATTTTATTCTACTAGATTTTGGCCGGCTGAATGCCTATATTGCACCCGGCGAAGACCTCGGCATCTATGACCAGGCTATCTGGAGTCTGGTGCACGGCTCATCATTTCATCAAACCATCTGTAATATTGTTAGCGACACCAATTGTTACAGTCTCAATGGTATTTCACGTTTCGCGATTCACTTCGAGCCTATTCTGATCCCGATTTCGCTTTTTTATCTGGTGATTCCTGGCCCTAAAACGTTGTTGGTCCTGCAAACACTGGTGGTAGCCATTGGCGCGTTCCCAGCCTTCTGGCTGGCACGCCTGCGCCTGCGTAACGAACTCGCGGCCGTGGGTATCGCACTCTTATACTTGCTGTATCCGGCTCTACAACAGGCGGAGAATTTCGATTTTCATGCTGTCACCATGACAGCATCGCTGCTGCTTTTTACTCTCTATTTTATGTATACCCGGCGAACGGTCTGGCTCTTCGTCTTCGCCATTCTCTCGATGGCATGTAAAGAAGAAATACCGCTGGTGATTGCCGTTATTGGGCTCTGGAGTAGTATATTCCAGCACCGTTGGCGCACTGGCCTGACGTTAGTTGCGTTGAGTATTGCCTGGCTCGGCCTGGTTTTACTAGTCTATCACATGGCTAGCCCAACAGGAAATCCGCTGTTATCTTCTCGCTATGGCGACCTGGGTAACGGGCCAGTGCAAATCCTGGCTAATGTTGTCAAACACCCGATAAGCCTGATCCGCCAGCATCTGCTGGATCCAGCCCACAAACAATACGTGCGCGTACTTCTGGCTCCTGCCGGTTACCTACCGCTACTGGCTCCGTGGGTACTGATTATAGCTTTTCCTTCTATCGCCCTAAATCTGCTTAGTTCCGATCCCCATCAATATAGCGGCGTCTTCCAGTACAGCGCGGAAATTGTGCCGGTGTTGATCTTCTCAACCATTGAGGCTATCGTCTTGATTGTTTGGTTCGCAGGGAGTGTCATGAATACCTTGCGCGAGCAGCAGGCAGCATCACCATCACAAATGGAACAGGCCACTTCGCAGTCAGTCAAGCCTTCCATCTCCACAGCCAATTCACCCTGGAGATGGATACAGCCAGTATTTTCAAGTCTGCTGGTTATTTTCGCGCTTTTCATGGTCCTGCGAGAAAATATTTCCTCCGGCTTGCTACCCTATTCTCACTATTTTAGTTTGCCAAATGTCACAGCTCATGACAGGTTAGCTTCACATTTTGAGGCGATGATCCCCCCTACGGCTTCAGTCTCGGCACAGACTACGCTGGTGCCCCATGTCAGTGAGCGCAGGAACATCTATCTCTTCCCCTATGGGGATACTACAGCCGACTATATTTTCCTGGATGTCACCAACTTCACCTACCCTTTAGATTCATCTCCTTACAATTCACCAGAATATATCGCCGAAGTCAAAAAGGTGATGCTGAGTGGCAATTATGGCGTGGTCGCCGCGCAGGATGGTTATCTCTTGCTCAAACGCGGCTTGCCTACTCCGGGAATCTTACCCTATTCTGCATCGCAAACTGAAGATGGAGTATTTCCTGATCTCCCGGATTCGTTTTGCTCGTTTTCGCGTGTTTCACCACAACAAGTGCAACATCCTCTCCAGGTTGATTTCACACTGACAGACGGTTCCGGGAGTATCGTCAGCCTGGTGGGATTCAGTGTCTCGCATCTTGACGCCAACAAGAACGTGCAGGTTACTGCCTACTGGAAAGTGAATGCTGCAAATCAGACTCCATTAAGAATTATGACCATCCTGACGGATCAAAACGACAAAGAAGAAGATTCCAGAATTGATTTCCCGATCATTTCCTGGTGTCCGACCCCGTCCTGGAAACCAGGCACGATTGTGAGAACGATTAGTAATTCGCTCAACCTCGGCAATGTTCCAAATGGGCTAGCCCATGTGAGCCTTGCACTTTTACCTTTTAGCGTTCCATTCGGTACAATAATGGCTGTGAAGAATCGTATTCCATTGCATATTGTGAAGCCATCTGCCAAAGTGACGCTGTTGCAAGGCACAAATGCACTGCAGATCTACTAGTTTACCATCGTCCCGTAATTGCCCTTTAGCGTCGCTGAAGGCTTCTAGAATGAAAGAGGTATTGGTGTGGGTATTTTCGTAAGTCAACTTCCACCCTCTGAACTTGCACGCTTGAAAGCAGAACTGGCTGAAACTTTGATCTCCAATTTCTGTTATCCGCGTTTTTATGATTACCGCACCGATTCCTTACGCATGCGACCAGTAGATCGCAAAAAGCGCCAGGAAGTCTGGCAGTATCTCGGTTCTGTTGACTTCAATGCCTGGGGGCGTATAGATTTAATGTCACCGGACTTCCAGCACCAGGTTGAGCGTTTGCTCATTTACTTCGTTCAGAGAAATCGTACTTTCTTCGGTGAGCAAGGCCGTAAACGCATGGCTGATATAAGAATGCTCATTAGTACCTCTTCTACCTCTGTAGTAGAGGGATTAAGGGGACACCTGACAGGTCGCTCCAATGCTTTCGGCAACCCACGCCCGGTAACTTCATGGGTCAATTCGAATGTAACGAGACGACCTGAACCAACATGGGAACAGCTAGTTGCTTCTACGCTGTTGTTACAGCAGCAACTTCAGGAGTTGCGAGGGGAAACCAAAGCTGCTGTAAACGATGTCCGACCTAATGGAGTATCTGCTAAATATTCAATACGCGATCGTTCAGCCGTAAATGGGAGCAGCGCTGTCGAACCTGAAATAACGTCGAATAAAAATGCCTCAACCGGTAAATCCTACCCGCAAGCAGAAGCGCATCCTTCCACACAAGTAGAGCCACCAAAAATTACCAATCCACTTGCTTCTCCCGTACCATTTCACGCTCCGCCTGTATCTTCTACTGCTTCTGTTAACACTTCTGTGAGTAAAATTGAGCAAATTATCATTACAGAAGAGGAAGAGGCGCCTACTCCAGCCGTACCGAAAAAAGTCAGCGCAGTAAAAAACCCCTCAGTTACTCCTCAAAAGCAAAACCCGAAGCCGACACAACACTCCATGACTGCACCAGCAATTGCGAAAAATCGAGAACTTACACAGGCTGCGCCAGCTCCCCAAATGAGAGTAACTAAGAAAGAGCAGGAGAGCACTACAGTGCTGGTGAGCGAAGAAGATGTTGTGATTTTTGAGCAGATGCATCACCAGCTTGTAGTATGGGCACGTGTGGAAGCTGTACGCGCTGGTATAGACATTACTGGACACGAACCCTCTGAGTTACTTGAGTTATTGCAGCGATTAGATGGTTTTGATGAAACACGACTACAAGTTATTTCCACCTTGCTCAATCTCTGCGAACAAATCATTGCTACTGGACATGCCAGCTTGCCTGAATACAAGCAGGCTATAATGTTCTTTTTAATGCATACACGCTCCTTCAGATAACCACGATTAAAAATTCGTTAAGATTTTCGACCATAACCAAATTAGCGATACCTACTACTTCCGTATTCGTCCATATCTATGGTATAAACGTATATGGAATTTGCTATACCAATGTGCATATAGCACTACCAGGTTTATTTTTACGCATGTGCATTTAATGTCCAAACGAAATAATCCCGGTATTTTGAGGACAACAATTCTTAAGGGGGTATTGAGTGTATGGCAAAAGGCAAAGCAGAGAGTTTAGATGATGTCCTGGAATTGGCTCGAACGAGACGACAAAACGGGATGGTAGCCATTGAACATACACAAGCTGGAAGAGTCGAAGAAGGCGAAGTATTTTTTCAAGCTGGACAGCCTATTTACGCTCGCGTAGGACACCTGGTTGGTCTGGATGCCTTAAACTGGCTGCTGAAGTGGCGCAACATCTTTTATACTATGGGCACAGATGAGTCCACGCAGACTGATGGCATGACAACTGCAAGTAATGAGAATAGCGCTACCTCCATTCCTTCTCCTTTACCAAAGCGTTCACCCCTCAATCGAAGTAGCTCTACAGACTCAGTTGGTGGAAAAGGTTCTCCTTTCAATCATACCTATACTCCAGGAATTGAGTGGCTCGTTCCCCAAAAACGAGGCATTGAGAGAGAAGTGCTCTCCTTACCCCTTTCCCGCCGCCAACGATTTATTTATTTCCTGGTAGATGGTCGCCGAACTGTATCTGACCTCTCGCGCTGTACAGGTAAAAATATCCAGGAAATTGAGCTGATTCTCAGTGAACTACAAGAGCAAGGACTCGTCGCAGTGTAAAAAATGTTACGCTGCCGTCGTAATCGCCGGTAATAACTCGCGAAGTTGTTCCATCCAATTTGAACCGAACAGGCGGCGCGGTATGTGAATCACTCCTTGCTGCACACGGGCTTCGTTACGGAAACGGCGATACAAGACGATACGATTCGGAACGATTGTCCGTCTCACCGTGAGTATGAATTCGTTATCTTTAGCAGCAATCGCTTCAAAGCCCAACTTTGCAGCCTCAACCTTCAGATGCACCATCGCAAGCAAATTCTTTGCCGGCAAAGGGGGGGTACCGAAACGATCATTCAGCTCAGCCTCCATTGCTTCAATCTGTTCAGGTTGCTGCAAGTTCGCCAGGCGTTGGTAAAACTTCACTTTTAGCGTACGATCGCCGATGTACTCATCAGGAAGGTAGGCATCGAGTGGCAAATCGACAATCACACCTGGCAAGCCAATCTCGGCATGTTTGCCTTGCATCTCTTCAACTGCTTCGGCGAGCAATTTACTATACAGGTCAAAACCGACCGAGTTCATAAAACCCGATTGTTCGGCTCCAAGCAAGTTACCTGCGCCGCGTATCTCAAGGTCCTTCATTGCGATGCGAAATCCTGCGCCTAGCTCTGTTGCTTCAAAGATAGAGCGTAAACGTTTCTCTTGAACAGGGGTTAGTTTTGTTTCCTTGTTATACAGTAAGTAAGCATACGCCTGCTGCGTAGCCCGACCAACGCGACCTCGCAACTGGTAAAGTTGTGCCAGGCCAAAGAGAGCTGCATTATTCACAATGATGGTATTAACATTTGGAATATCCAGGCCATTCTCAATGATAGTTGTTGAAATCAGCACATCATATTCCCCGCTGGAGAAATCCATCATCACTCGTTCCAGCTGATCTTCGGCCATTTGTCCATGCCCGACTGCGATACGTGCCTCCGGAATGAGGCGCTGCAGTTTCTGCGCTATTACCTGAATGCCTTGCACGCGGTTATGCACGAAAAATACCTGTCCGCCCCGATCAATCTCGCGCAAGATCGCCTCGCGAATCAGGCTCTCGTCATACTCGCGTATTGCGGTGCGTATAGGCAAGCGTTCCTGAGGAGGAGTTTCAATCACGCTCATGTCACGAACATTGACCAGCGACATGTGTAGTGTTCGTGGAATAGGAGTCGCGGTCATAGTGAGTACATCGACCTCGTTGCGCATCTGTTTGAACCGCTCCTTATGCACGACCCCAAAGCGCTGCTCTTCATCGATAACCAGTAACCCAAGGTTTAGGAACACTACATCTTTCTGTAACAGGCGATGTGTGCCAATCACAATATCCACTCTACCCAGGGCCAGATCTTCCAGCACCTGCTTCTGTTCTTTCTCCGAGCGGAAGCGACTGAGTAGCTCAACACGCACAGGGTAAGCTTTCAGCCGTTCTTTGAACGTATTGAAATGCTGTAGAGCCAGAATTGTTGTTGGAACCAGGATGGCCACCTGGCGCTGATCGAGTACCGCTTTGAACGCTGCACGAAGCGCGACCTCAGTTTTACCATAACCCACATCTCCACACACCAGCCTGTCCATCGGCCGCGGGCGCTCCATATCTGCTTTGACCTCTTCGATCGCGTGGGATTGATCGGGTGTCTCTTCATACGGGAAAGCATCTTCCAGCTCTTGCAGCCATGGTTGCTCAGAATCCGTGGGATATGGAGGTCTCTGAAGCGCCTCGCGTGCACTATAGAGGCGTAAGAGATCTCGCGCAATATCCTGTACATTCTCTTTGACCTTTGTCTTGGTGCGAGTCCACTCTGTAGTTCCAAGTCTGCTCAACGCGGGAACAGCATCACCCATACCAATGTAACGTGTGACTCGATCAAGCTGGTCGGTCGGAATATACAATCTATCTGTACCTGCATAGTGAATGAGCAGGTACTCTCGCTCGACGCCGGTGCTGTCAAGCTTGACGAGTCCCTCGAAGCGCCCAATACCGTATTCTTGATGAACGACGTAGTCGCCCGGATTGACTTCAGCCAGGAATGACGCGGGCGTAACAGGCTTGCGTCTACGATCGTTTTGACGTTTTGACCAGCCAAAGATCTCGGTGTCGGTATAGACTTGAAGGGCTAGTCCATGCGATTGCCAACCTTCAGCAAGTTGTCCCTGTATGAGGGTCAAAGTGCTACTTTCAGGAACTTCGTTAATGTTCGTACCGGGGCTCACATGGATGGTAGCATTACCCAGGAGTGACTCATCGCTCAACACCTCGGCCATTCTACGCGCCTGCGCTGTTACGATCACAATGCGCTCTCGCCTATCAAGCGCTTTACGGCAATCCTGTACAAACGCACGCAGCCGACCACCGTAAGAACTGGCACTGCTGAAAGTGGGCATTAGCGATTCCGTGCCACCCTGTTGGTAAGCGTCAAATTCACCCTCAATTGCAGAAAGGATATCCGCGAAGCGCAACTGACGACGTTGCTGCAAGCGTGGCTCCAGGTCATTCCATGTGATAAAGATATCGCGCAAGTGTGTAGGATTCTCGCGATCATTCTCAAAACGTGCTTTCATCTCTTGTGCCTGGGCCTCAAGTTCAGCTATATGATTCTGAATGCCCTCTGGATTATCTAGAATGACGAGTCCGCTGCTGGAAAGATAATCTAACACACTGGCTTGCGCGTGCAGATAAGGCACATAAAAAGTGATGTCATCAAACGAGCGCTGGTGGCGCAGCTCTTCAAGATCGCGATTCCAGCGTTCTTCGGTATCATGATGTAACATGCTGCTATTGAGCCGTTCCAACTCTTGCGCCGCTTCAGGCCCACGCAGAGGTAATGCCTCACGTGCCGGGCCTATAACGAAAGAAGCGATTGGATTAAGTGAACGCTGCGACGCCTGATCAAAGGTTCGTAGTGATTCGATTTCATCACCGAAAAACTCAATACGCACAGGACGTGGCAGTGTTACAGGAAACAGGTCAACGATACCCCCGCGATGACTGAATTGGCCTGGCTCCTCCACCTCTGTCACCGGTTCATAGCCAAGATTATACAGGTGTTCAAGCATCAACGTCAGATCGACTTCTTGTCCCGGTTTCAAGCTGAATAACGAGGCTGAGAGCTCTTGTGGTGGAATAACGGGTTGTGTGAGTGCACGCGCTGAGCACACAACAACTGGGTTGCGACCTCGCTCTGTTAAACTGATCAGAGTATTCATGCGTTGCTGTGTTGTCAGGGCATCACTAATAAGCCGCTCAAAGGGCAGCGCATCGCGATCAGGCAAGTACAGCACATCATCAGGCTGTTGTACCAGTATCTTGAGCGTATCCGCAACCAGGTTGGCCTGTGTTTCGCTGGCAAGAACGACCAGTAGTGGCTGTTTGAGTGCCGATGCAAGCGCAGCGATTACATACGGACGCGCGGCTTCGGTTATTCCTGTAAGGGCTGGCAATCCCTCTGCTTCATGAAGACGCTGTACCAGGCGGCGAAACTCTGGCCGCTGTGTCAACAGTGTCAATAGTCCTTTTAGTGTCACACAATCCTCTCAATGGGCATGACAAAATGTGCCTCGATGGATTTCAACTGCCCATCTCAGAGGCACATTATCGTTACTCCAGGCCCAGGGACAAAAATTTTAGAGGGCGCAAACTATTGCGCCCTTACCTTCTGGCTTTCCCTTGTAATCATACAACATAAGGGGGTTCGCTGCAACATTTGGTGCATAATGGTTCAGTACTCATCACTCCCCCATCATAACACAAAAGCAGTGTCTTTCTGATGAAGCAATTATTTTTGTTGTACTTTGCTGCAACTCTGTTGTATCATGAGATGTGGTGAGCAAGAGGTAAAGTGTGAGGTGATCTAGTCGCAGGTAAGCCTACGCTACAGGTCTTGGGGGAAAAATCCTGCAGGCTTCTCTGCATTTCTTCGTCTGGTATTCCACTCGTAGTACTCTCTTTGTTGGACCACTTCTAAAGAAAAGAGGTTTGAACCAATGAAACGGTATCTACTCTTTCTGCTTGTGCTGCTTACACTTTTGAGCGGCTTGACCTTGACTACCACCAGAGTTGCCCATGCTGCTACAAGCAGTTGTATCAACCCCAACGGAACGAACACACTTCAGGGTACACTCGGTGGGGCCAACTACACTATTTCCGTCCCTTCGAACTGGACTGGAACGTTGGTCCTCTACAGTCACGGCTATGTATTTCCCGGCCAACCACTCCTGGCACCTGATGTTGGTGATCCTCTGACTGGCGCAGCACTCTTGCATCAGGGCTATGCGCTTGCAGGCTCGTCTTACAGCCAGAACGGCTGGGCGCTCCAACAGGCATTCCACGATCAGATCGCCTTGCTCGATTTCTTCAATGCTACCTGCGGTCAGCCCACCCGCACGATCGCCTGGGGTCACTCGCTGGGTGGGATCATCACTGCTGGCCTGGTTCAACTGTTCCCTGGGCGTTTTGCGGGCGCACTGCCCATGTGTGGAGTAGTTGCCGGTAGTGTCGGAACCTGGAACCAGGCGCTCGATAGCGCCTTCGCTTTCAACGTCTTGCTGGCGGGGAACGCACTGTCCATCGTCCATATTACTAATCCCAATGCGGCTTTCAATCAGGCCGAGTCAGTGCTTGCATCAGCACAAAATACCCCGCAGGGTCAGGCACGAATCGCCCTGGCAACAGCCCTGGCAGACATTCCTGGCTGGTTTGACTCTGCCTCACCTGAACCCGCGAGCAAAGACTTCATCACACAGGAGCAGAATCAGTTCCTCTGGGAGAGTAAGATTGACTTCGCTTTCGCCTTCTTTGCCCGTGCAGAACTCGAGTTCCGAGCTGGTGGCAACCCCTCGTGGAACACTGGTATCAACTACCGGAAGCAACTGGAGCTTTCATCCGACAGTCGCGAAGTTGCGGCTCTCTACAAACAGGCTGGACTGGATCTGAATAAGGACCTGAAGACCCTCGCAGCTGCTCCCCGCATCCAGGCTGATCCACAAGCTGTGAACTACCTGAGTAGCTACATCATCTTCAACGGAGACTTGAATATTCCTGTACTCACAATGCACACAACTGGCGATGGGCTTGTGGTCAACCAGGACGAGCATGCATATGCGAGCGTTGTTCGCTCGGAAGGGAACAACAGCCTGCTGCGTGAGATTTTCGTCCATCGCGCCGGTCACTGCGCCTTCACCCCTGCGGAGACGCTGACTGCCTTCCAAACGCTTATCCATCGCCTGGATACTGGAAAATGGGACGGCTCTACCAATACTGATCTGCTGAACCAGGAAGCGGCTGCACTCGGCTCAACCTTGAACACAGCGCCACCAGCATTCCTCAATTTCGAGCCAACCACCTTCCTACGCCCATTTGACGCTCGCAATTAATCCGTTTTAGTAGTAGGTGAAGAACACAACCAGGGTACTGGCTCCTGTTGGGGAACCGGTATCCTGGTTTTCACCTTTACTTGACAAGTCCTTAGCTTTCTTCGATAATCAAATCAGTGTATTCTGGTCCCATGTTACAAGGCAAATCAGACCCTTTTCTGTCACACAGGCGATGGACTTCAAAAACGCTTGCAGTCCTCATTCTTCAGAAGGAAGAGTATGACATGCGTAAAACTCATCTTGCATATCTCATGGTGACCACCCTCACCCTGCTCGCCCTGGCTCCCCTAGTTATGGTGACACATGCACGCGTAGCCGCTGCTGGCTCCAGTGTAAGCAACCCTCCTCAGGGAACCCAGAGCGACGCAGCGTACGCCAACAGTTACAAAGCTAAGAGCGTGACAAACGTGGATGCGACCACACAGAAGACCAGTTGCTACACCCCTGAGGTGCCATACGCGGTGAGCGATGGCCCCAATGATGGCTATAGCGGCGAGA
>Ga0070706_100006840_pt1 | contig 10766 bp, 6 predicted proteins | sample KBSK5501metaG_FD_65476 | JGI IMG/M metagenome (GOLD analysis project Ga0070706, IMG submission 65476) | Corn, switchgrass and miscanthus rhizosphere microbial communities from Kellogg Biological Station, Michigan, USA - KBS K5-50-1 metaG | ecosystem: Host-associated > Plants > Roots >...
ATACGTCGAGAACGTTTTGGTCGATGCTGATCCTCGCGTGTTCGATCCTGCTGTGATCCGGGGATTGATCAAAGGACAGCAACGCGGCTACTCGAACGGACAGCGTCTGTTCGCGCTCGTGATGTTCGAGCTGTGGCGGCGCGAGTACCGCGTCAGCCTTCCTGTTTAGAAAGGATCGTGGACACTCCACGCGCGCGCGCGTCGATCGCCGCCACAAGCTTTGGCTTGCTGGCCGTATGGTGCGCCGCGCTCTTCGCCCTTGGCATCTACCCGCCACTGCAGGCAGCGATCGGCGGCCTGTTTGTCCTCGCGGCGTGGGGACTTTGGTCCGTGCGACTGACGCAGTTGTCGTTGCTCCCGCGTCTGATGATCGTTCTCTACACGATGCCGTTCAGCGTAACACTCGGGTACCTCGGCTCCAGCGACTACACGTGGTGGTGGACACCTACGGCCCTGGCGTTGCTGAGCGACCGAGTCCTCCTCGAGCAGATGATGGCGATCGGGGTCACCGGGCTGGCGGCGCTGCTCGCGGGCCTCAAAGCGATCGAGGCCAGTCGGGTAAGAGGACACGACATTGTTGACGCGGATGCTGTGAAATCGCCGAGGACGGTACTCGACGCGGTCGCCTTTGTTGCTGCGTTGGGGCTCGCGACGGCGTTGTCGTGGATCTACGCACCGCGCACGTCGATTTTCGAAGAGATGTACGCGGCCGAAGGGACGGAAGGGCTGTATCAAGACCTGAACTTTTACGGTGCATTCCTGGCGTCGTATATCGTGTTCGTCCTCCTGTTTGTCGACGCCGAATGCAGCCGCCCCGCGGCGCGCCGCTGGAAGCAGCTCGCCGTCCTCGGGACGACTCTGTTCATTCTGATCTTCCTGCAGCTCCTCCGTGGCGACCGCGAGATCGTGGGACTCCTGGCGGCTTTGGCTATTCTCTACGTCACCGAGCCGATGCACGGTCGAGCTGGGAGGGTCGGGAGTAGAGCGTGGAGGCGAATGTTAGGTCTGGCTCTGCCGAGCCTGGTGCTGGTCGTCATCCTGATCGCTGTGGGAGCCGCTCGGTACGAGCTGAGCGGGGGCGACGTCTCGGCGGCCGGAGAGCTTCTCGCCGTCGGGTTCGCGCACAGCACGTGGACGGCCGTGCTGCTGACCAATCTAGCCATGGCGGCGCAGCTCCAGGATGGGCGCATCGAGTATCTCTACGGTGAAACTTACATCCAGTACATTTTGTCGCTCGCGCCGGGCATCGTCACCCACTATCTCGGCTTCGAACGGCCGATCGAGGCCAAGAATAATCCCGGCTACTGGTTCATCGGGATCTCAAGCGGCGGAAACCACGTGGTCAACGTACCCTTCAAGAACTTCGGGATCTTTGGCGTCGCGGCCATTCTCTTTGTGTACGGGATGGCGATCGGCTACTGGGAGAAAATCGGCGTTGGAACCCGCCGATCGTGCCGCCTGGTCTATGGGGCGATCACAGCGTCATCCTTCATGTGGTTTTGGTACGCCGACATGAACGTGATCCGCGCACTCATGGGAGCGGGCGTACTCTGGCTCGGCTACTGCGGATGGCTCGCGTTCACGGCAGGAGTCGTCAGGGACGTTCGGTGGGCCGACCCCATCACTCTGTCCGGGCCGGCCAGTTCACGATGATCCTGGGATACGGTCACGTGCGCGTAGGGATCAACGCCCTGTTCCAGGCGCACGGCGGGAGTTTGGTTCACCTTCAGGAACTGCTCCGGGAATGGAGGACGGACGGCACCCTGTCGAAGCACCGCGTCGTCCTGTTCAGCTCGACCGCGAACTTACGAGCGCTCGAGACAGTGCTGGATGGTATCCGCGTCGTGCAGCTCCGGCGGAGTGATCTAGGCACTGCCGCAAGGCTGCTCGTCGAGCAGACCGAGCTCGTGAGCGCGATCGATCGGGAGCGGGTCGACGTCCTGTTCTGCCCAGCCAACACTGTGCCATTGAGGACTCGGATCCCGAGCGTCGTGCTACTACAGAACGCCGCGCCATTCTGCGCAAGCATCTCCCCGGCCTCAGTCGGCGCCGCGCAGTGGCTACGGTATCGGCTGCTCGGCCGCGCAATGCGCCTCAGCGTGCGGCGGGCTGCACGCGTCATTTTCATCTCTGAGTACTTCCGCGACCAGTTCACACGACGGTGCCGGTTCGACGTGACGAAGGCGACCGTGATCTACCGTGCTCGGCGGCCGGTGTTGAAGACGGGACGCGGCGCGACGCTCTTGGCCGAGCGCGGCATCCACGGCCGCTTTGTGCTGTCGGTCTCTCACCTCTATCCGTACAAGAATCTCGTAGAGCTGGCCGAAGGATTCCTGATCGCGTCCCGTGCGCATCCGGGCCTCGACGGGCGGCTCGTCCTTGTTGGGACGGAGTATTTCCGGGGCTACCAGACCAGGATTCAGGAAGCGCTCGTACGCCACCGCGCGCCCGAGGGTCAGGTGATCCTCGTCGGGGGCCAACCAAGCGATGTCGTGGCGGAGTTGCTCGCACGCTGCGAGGTATTCGCGTTTCCGTCGACCTGCGAGAACTGTCCGACGGCCCTGATCGAGGCAATCGGGGCGGGAGTGCCGATTGCTTGCTCGCGCGTAGGCGTCATGCCCGAGATCGCGGGGGATGCAGCCTCCTACTTCGACGCGTCCGACCCGCATGACATCGCTCGCGCCCTCGGCGAGCTGCTGCGCGACGCTGATCTCCGACAGGAGCTGCGCCGGCGGGCTCTGGCCCGCGCCAACCGGTTCCCGGAGCCATCAGAAGTGGCGACACGGACCCTCGACGTGTTGAAGGCGGCGGCGGGTGCGTGAGGTGTCGCCACCGGGATCATCGGCACGACCACGTCGACTCTGGGTCCTCTCCGAGCTCTACCACCCTGAGGAGACGTCGACTGGATACCTGTTGACGAGAATCGCGGAAGGGCTGGCGAAGGACGTTGATGTCCGTGTGCTCTGCAGCCAGCCTACCTACGCGTCGCGTGGCCTGCGCGCTCCCGGCACCGAAGTGCGTAACCGCGTGCGTATCCGCCGGTGTCCGTCAACCACTCTCGATCGTACGGTTCGCGTTCACCGACTCCTCAACGTCCTGACGATCACCGCCTCCCTATGGGCGTTCGCCATCGTATCCGTGCGCCGGGCGGACTACCTGCTCGTGGTGACGAATCCTCCGTTGCTGCCGTTCGTCGCCGCGACCGTTGCCTGGCTACGGGGAGCGTCCCTCCTCCTGCTGGTTCACGACGTCTATCCGGACGTTCTGATCGCGAGTGGGCTGCTGCCCCGAACGGGATTCCTGGCGAGGAGCCTGTGCTGGCTGAGCCAGCGGCTCTACAGGAGCGCGCGGCGGACGATCGTTCTCGGGCGCGACATGAAACGTCTGGTCGTGACCGCAATGGGAGTGTCCGGCGACAACATCGCGATCATCCCAAACTGGGCGGATACCGACGCGATCCAGCCGACGAAGCGAGAGGGGAATGCGCTGCTCGTAGAGCTCGGATTGATCGGAAAGTTCGTAGTGCAGTACGCCGGCAACATGGGTTATACGCACGGCCTGGAGTGTCTCGTCGAGGCGATGGAGAAGCTCCGCAGTGACGAGGACGTCTTCTTCCTGTTCATCGGGAGCGGCACGAAGAAACCGTGGCTCGAAGCGAAAGTGCGAGAGCTCGAGCTTCCGAACGCGCACGTTCTCGGCAACCGGCCGCGCGGCGATCAGCCCAACTTCCTGAACGCGTGCGACATCACCATCATCACCTTCGCGGCCGGGATGGCAGGTGTGTCGGTCCCGAGCCGGATGTACAACATCCTCGCGGCCGGCAAGCCAATCATCGCGGTGGCGGACGACGACTCGGAGCTGGCGGTCATGATTCGAGACGAGCGGCTTGGCTGGGTCGTTCCACCCGGCGAGACCAACGGTATCGTTCAGGCCGTGCTGGCGGCCCGACGGCAACCGGAGGTTCTCCTGGACATGGGGCGCCGTGCCAGAGCCGTCGCCGAACGCTTTTCTCTGTCCAGCGTGATCGAGGCCTACCGCAGACTTTTGGTGGGGCTCGAGTCATCGGAGATGATGAAGGGATGAGCGCCCTGCTGATCCCACCCCTCGTCGGCGTGGTCGCAATGCTGTCTTTCCTGGTCACCAGGCGGCTGTGCTCGTCCGGGTCATGGCTGACTCCGGTTGACTACCCAAACTTGCGATCGCTTCACGAAAGGCCGACACCGCGTGCGGGAGGTATGGCGATCTTGTTGAGCGCGGCCGTGGGCCTGGCCGGAGCTACCCTGATCGGCGTCGTGCCGGTCCCGGAGGTCGGCGGTGATGCCGGCTGGACGCTTTGGGTTGCAGGAGCGACGACCGTCGTCGCGGTCAGCTCGTTGATCGTGGATCTCACGGAGTTGGCCGTATGGATGCGATTGATTGTCCACTTCGTCGCGGCCACGATGGTCGTGGTCGGCGCGGGGCTGCGAATCATCGAGATCTCGATTCCGTCGGTCGGGGCGGTATCCCTGGGTGCCGCGGCGGTACCGATTACAGTTCTTTTCCTGGTTTGGATGGCGAATCTGTACAACTTCATGGACGGCATGGACGGATTCGCCGGCGGCATGACGTCCTTAGGATACGGCTTCATCGCCTATACGGCACTCCGCGCCGGCGACCCAACACTGGGAGTCGCCGCGTTGCTGATCGTTGCGGCGACGCTCGGATTCCTTCCCTATAACTGGCCCCCATCGAAGATATTCATGGGCGACGTCGGAAGCGTTCCGCTCGGGTTCCTCGCCGGAGCTCTGATATTGCGCGGGGCCAAGAGCGGGCTGTTCGACGGGTGGGCGGCGCTGCTTTGTTTCGCTCCGTTCGTCGTTGATGCCTCGCTAACGCTCGGCCGGCGGTTGGTCAGGGGCGAGCGCGTGTGGCAGGCGCATCGCGAACACTTCTATCAGCGGCTGGTTCTGGCGGGTTGGAGCCACCGGCGAACGGTGCTCGCGGAATACGCGATCATGTTGGCGTGCGCAGTCAGCGCTGTCGTGTACTCGATAGCGGGCGATCGATTCCGTTTCGGCATCTTGCTCGGCTGGGCGTGCCTATTCGGTGGACTCGCGCTCGCGGTTCGCACGGTGGAAGCCAGACGAGGACAAGAGGGAACCTGGGCGGCGGTTCTTCTGAGGTATCGACGGCTGCCCGTCGTCGCCGTGCACATCGCCGCAGTCTGTTTCGCGAACTATGCGGCGTTCTGGATGAGGTTCGATGGCGAGGTGCCTGCCGATACGTGGCGGCTCTGCCTGAAGATGCTGCCCTGGCTGATCGCGGTCCGTGGGGTTACGTTCATCCCGTTCCGGCTCTACGAAGGGCTTTGGCGCTACACGAGTATCTGGGATCTCCGCAATATCATCGCCGGCGTCCTGACCAGCTCGCTCGTCTTCTGGGGTCTCACGTTTGTGCTCATCGACAAGGGTCTGTATCCGCGATCCGTCCTCGTCATGGACGCCATCGTGCTCATCTTGCTGATGGGGGGACTGCGCCTCGGCCGTCGGATCTACCGTGAGCTTAGAAGTCTCCAGGGCCAGAGACGGATCCTGGTCTACGGTGCAGGAGACGCGGGGGCAATGATCGTCAGGGATATGCGGAACAATCCCTTCTATTCCTACGAGGCGCTCGGATTCATCGATGACGATCCGACGAAGACTGGCCAACGTATCCATGGCGTAAAGGTTCTTGGGACGCGCGAGGTTCTGCCGAGGATCATAGAGCGTCTCAAGCCGGACGCTGTCCTCGTGGCGATCTCGCGCGCAGAGCCCAACACCATCCGTTCGATCGTCCGCGCCCTGGAAGCATTCAAAGTTCCTATCCAGACCCTGCCCAACCTCCGAGATATCGTTGACGGAAGGGTAGCTGTGAATCAGATCCGGACCCTGTCGGTAGAAGATCTACTGGAGAGGGTTCCAATTTCCCTCGACGCCAGCCCTGTGAGGCATCTCGTTGAGGGCCGACGCGTGCTCGTCAGCGGAGCGGGCGGGTCCATCGGGTCCGAGCTCTCGCGACAGATCGCGGCGCTGCGACCATCCACGCTTGTCATGCTCGACCGATACGAGAACGGTCTGCACGCAGTCAGCACCGAGCTGAGAGCGAAGATCCCGGGGCTGGCGACCGAGGCTATCATCGGGGACGTTACGGACGCGGATCGGATGCGAGAGATTCTCATCGTCCACCAGCCCACGATTGTCTTCCACGCGGCCGCCCACAAGCACGTTCCTCTCATGGAGTTGAATCCCTGCGAGGCGGTGAAGAATAACATCCGGGGGACGCGGATCCTTGCGGAAGCAGCGCGGGAGGTCGGCATCGACCGCTTGATCTTGATCTCGACCGACAAGGCAGTGAACCCTTCGAGCGTCATGGGAGCCACCAAGAGGGTGGCCGAGCTGCTCGTCCAGACCCTGAACGCCGAGGGCCCGGGAATCTTCGCCGCTGTGAGGTTCGGCAACGTGCTCGCGAGCAATGGGAGTGTCGTCCCGCATTTCTTGGAACAGATCAAGGCCGGCGGACCGGTGACCGTCACTCATCCCGATATGCGGCGATACTTGATGCTGATCCCCGAGGCGGTCCATCTTGTGTTGCGGGCCGCATCTCTGGCCAACGGCGGCGACATCTTCGTCCTGGATTTGGGCGAGCAGATCAAGATCCTGGATCTGGCGCGCAACCTGATCCGACTCTCCGGCTTCGTACCGGAAGCCGAGATTCCGATCACGTTCATCGGGCGCCGGCCAGGCGAGCGACTGTGCGAGGAGCTCGTCGGTGCCGACGAGACGGCCGAGCCAGTGCCGGCCGAGAGGATTCTGCGAGTTGCATCGAGCTCACGGCCGGAACCTGAATGGTTCGCGCGCGAAGTCGACGAGCTGGAGCGCCTGGCTGCAGCCGGGGACGCGAAGGCGGTGATCGACCAGCTGTGTCGTCTCGTGCCAACTTACCGACCAGTCGAGCGAGCGTATGAGTAACCCGCAAACGGATCGGCGGCCGGGTGCGGTAGTTCCGGAATCGGGCGACGCGCTATCTGTCGTCGACTTCGTGGTTGTACTCTGGCGCTGGCGGCTGCTGATCGCGGCCATCACTCTTGTCGCCGTCTTCGGCGCAGGTATCTGGGCGGCGATGACTCCAAGGATCTACGAGTCGACCGCGACGCTTGTCGCCCCGAAGGAATCCACCGGGAGCGGTATGCTCGGTGGCCTCGTCTTGGCGTCGGGGTTGCTCCAGCAGGTCCCGGGGCTGTTGTCCATGCCCTCCCTCACGTCGAACCGCGATCTGCTGGTGAGCGTCCTCAAGAGCCGGACGATGGCGCAGTTTGTGCTCGAGCGGTTCGGGCTCCAGGCGCGCTACCGGGAGCGCTACCAGGAGGATGCCATCAAGACTCTTCAGCGCAACACGACCGTGTTGGTTACGAGAGAAGGGGTTATTTCGGTGAAAGTGGAGGATACCGATCCCAAGGTCGCGGCCGCGATGGCGAACTTCTACGTGGAGAGACTCGATCAACTTGTGGGACAGTATGGCCTCAGCGAGGCCAGCCGGCAGCGTGTTTTCTTCACAGAACAGCTCGCACGCTCCAAGGCCCAGCTCGACGCTTCCGAAGAGTCGCTCCGCAGCTTCCAGGAGCGGAATCGCGCCGTTGTGCTTCAGGAGCAGACTCGGGGAGCGATCGAAGCGGCCGCCCGCCTGCGCGGCGAGATCATAGCAACCGAAGTCCAGATACAGGTGATGCGTAACTTCGCAACGGAGGCTAACCCGGAAGTGGTCGTACTCCGCCGCCGGATCGACGAGATGAACCGCCAGCTCGCGCAGCTTCAGTATGGCGGATCTTCGGCGGGGCCTGCGAACCGCGACCGACGGGATTTCACGGTTCCCTTTGCGAAGGTGCCGGAGCTGGGGTTAGAACTTGTCCGACTGACCCGCGAGGTGAAGGTTCAGGAGACACTGGTAACGCTGCTAACCCAGCAGGTCGAGCAGGTTCGGATCGCCGAGGCGAAAGACTTTCCCGTAGTGCAGGTCCTTGATAGAGCGGTCGCTGCGGAACGTCATTCCAAACCGAGGATGGGCGTCAGTCTTGCCGTGGCCGCTATCACAGGCGTGATCGGTGGCGCGCTCATCGCATTCGTCGCAGAATACGCCAGGATCTTTTCGCGGCGCCCCCTGAAGGCGTAGGCCAGCCTGACATCTCGATGGGGAAGCTGGTTCTGCTCGGTGGCGCCCCGGTCCGCGCGGCAGTCTCGCCGCACCAAACAATCGAGCGCGATGACCTCGGCGCGGTCGGCGACGCCCTGACCGCGGACTGGATCACGCAGAGGCCCACGGTCGCCCGCTTCGCCACGCCGCCGAGACCGACGAGGCGCGCCTCGTGACCCTCCTGCTCTTCCCGCCATGACAGACGACGATCAAGACGACGTGCTGCGCGCTCTCGACAAAGTCTTCGCCCACCACGCGCGATGAACCTACGCGCCGGCTCCGAGGTCCTCTTCGCCCTCGGCCGCCGCTACCCGCGGCTGCCGCTGGCGTTCCTCCGCGCGGTGCCCTTGCCGCTCCTGCACGCGCTGCGCGGCCCGGGGCTCCGCGAGACCTTCCGGGTGGCCGCGCGCGCGCCGTGGTACCGCGACGCCTTCGCCGCGGCGCGCGTCGACGTCGGTCGCGCAAGAAGGTCCGAGGACCTGGGCGATTTCTTCCTCACGCCGGAGGTTCTCAAGACGCGACCGGAGGCGCTCCTGACCACGCCGCCCGAGCTCGCCATCGAGAGCTCTGGCACCTCCGGCCACGTGACACGCGTCTATCTGAGCCGGCGCGAGCTCGAATACAACGCGCGCCAGGGCGGCCTCATGCTCGGCCTCTACGGGCTCGGGCGGGGCGATCGCCTTCTGTCCACGCTCGGTCTCGACTGGGGCCTGGGCTCCCTGCTCGTCGAGCGCTTGATGCGCTACACGCCGGTGTTCTCGATGGTCGTCGGGCGCGTGGACCCGCTCGAGGCCTACGCGCGGCTCGGCGAGTACCGCTTCAACGTGATCATCGGCGATCCGTTCTGGCTGGCGCGGCTGACCGAGATCGCGCGCGAGCGGGGTCGCCCCGGGCCGATGAAGATCCTCATCGGAGGCGGCGAGGGGATCACGCCGCGCACACGGGCCGAGCTCGAGACGTTCTGGGGAGCGCTCGTCTGCATGACGTACGCCTCGACCGAGGCCGCGACGATCCTCGGCTTCGAGTGCACGCATCGCGCCGGTTACCACGTGAACGAATTCGATTTCTGCGTCGAGATCGTCGACGCGGATTCCGACGGCTACGGCGAGATCGTGCTCACGACGGTGAGCCGGCGGGTGATGCCGCTGATCCGCTACCGGACGGGCGACGTGGCGTGCTGGGTCCTGGAGCCTTGCGCGTGCGGGCTTCCGTTCCGCCGGCTCTCGCCCCTGCGAGGCCGGCTCGACGAGCAGGTCTCGTGCGCGTGGGGCAATCTCCACCCGGACTTCTTCGAGCCCCTGCTCGCCAGTGTGCCCGGGCTCGCGAACGACTGGCAGGTCGCGCTCTACGAGCGCGATCTCACAACCGTCGTGCAGCTCCGTCTCGAGATGGACGGCGACGCCGCGGCGCGCGAGCGGGCCGTTCAGGCGGTGCTCGGCGCGCTCCAGCGGGCACGGCCCGACGCCTGGCTCGCCTACTGCCAGCGCTTGATCGATCTGGAGGTCGTGTTCCCCCCGCCGGGGACCTTGCGCACGGGCCGTAAGCTCCTTCGGCTGGTGGACGAGCGTCTGACCGGGCCTCCGGGGTGGGTCGCCCGCGCGCCCCAGGCGGTTCGACCGCGGTGATGACGCCGCTGGGCGGTCGCCTGTGCCCCGGGATTCGAATTACCCGGCACGAGGATCGTTCGCGTAGAATCGGGCAATTCGGGAGGGAATAGGGACATGCGGTCGAGGAAGCTCCTGGCTACGATGACGCTCGTCGCCCTGCTCGGGTCCGACTTCGTCCTCGCGGCCTCGCCGGCCCTCGGACAGACGTCGACCCAGGGCAACGGCTATCCAATGACACCGACCTTGGGTGGAAGCGACGGAGCCTACGGCCGGGTGCTGCCCGGCCCGAGCACGACGGCTCCGTACGTGGGCGTGCCGCCGCAGCAGCCGCCATACATGCTGCCCCCCACCCAGCAACCCCAGATGATCCAACGGCCTGTTGGGCCGGTGGGGCCGAACGTCTGCCAGCCCGGCACCGGGACTCGTCCTTATCAGACTGTCTCGATTCCGCGCTCACGGCCGGCCGAGCCGCTCCCCTTCCAGCAGGGGCCCCAGGGGCCTGCGGTCGCGCAGGGGGCTACCGTCACACAAGTCACCGTGTCCCAGGGCACGCCCGGCGCCCAGACTCAGACCTCGCAGCAGCCGACCGCCGACCTGAGGACATCGAACCTCGGCGTGGCTTCGCCGCCGTCCGAGGTCGAGGAGCTTTCAAGAATCGAGGCCGGCTTCAATCTGGATCCGGTGCGAGTGCAGCAGATCGGAAGCTTCCGGCAGCTCCAGCAGCAGTCGCCGCAGTTCGCGCTGATCCCGCAATCCCAGCGGCAGAGCACTCCGGACCAGACGTCTCAGGCGTACCTCGGGCCCTACGGCGCGCCGCTGCGCCAGTACGGGTACTCGATGTTCGCCGCCAACGTGTCGACGTTCGCGCCGGTCGACGACATCCCCGTCGGGCCGGACTACGTGCTCGGCCCCGGCGACGATCTCACGATCAACGTCTGGGGCGCGGTCGACAGC
>Ga0070706_100006841_pt1 | contig 10765 bp, 10 predicted proteins | sample KBSK5501metaG_FD_65476 | JGI IMG/M metagenome (GOLD analysis project Ga0070706, IMG submission 65476) | Corn, switchgrass and miscanthus rhizosphere microbial communities from Kellogg Biological Station, Michigan, USA - KBS K5-50-1 metaG | ecosystem: Host-associated > Plants > Roots >...
CACTCAGGACCAGCTCCCACCAGCGCTCGATGCTCGCGAAGTCGGTGAGGCGGTAGTCCGCCCAGCCCAGGTCATCTTTGGCATGTTTGAACGTGTTTGAAGCCATAGAGGGCGTTTCGCAACCCGGAAAGTAGGGTAGGATGCTCCTGAGCGCGGCTTGCTCCCGCGAGCAGGAGGCATCCTATGACACCTGCTGTTGGCCTTGACCAGGCGCCTATCCCACCGCCATCCTATCACCGCACCATGGCCACGGCGCTGCACGTGGATGCCCTGACGCTGGTGCGGCGCTTGGAACTGCTGGTGCTGTGCCGAGTGGCGGTCCACCTCGCCCACGAGCAGTGCCCGCCGCCGCTGCCCGCCGGTCCGGGCGGGGCGCCACGGATCTATCGGGAGGAGTCGCTGTTGCTCCTGGCGCTGCTGCGGACGTTATGGCGCCTGTCTTACCAAGAACTGCACGACTGGCTGGGTGCCTGGCCAGCGCTGGCGCTGGCCTGCGGGTTGCCGCTGGGGGCAGAAGGCCAGCCGCGGGTGCCCAGCAAGGCGCAGCAATCCAGGCGGTTGCGGGCGACCGGGGCGCCGGCCAGCGAGATGCTCTTCGTGCTGCTGGCTCGGGCTGGGTTCTGGTGGGGCCTGACCCGCGCCCGCGATCTCATCATTGATAGCGCGCCGATTCTGGCCTGGCGCCGGGCCGATCCCGATGCGGCCTTCGGCCATGCGCCCGCCCACCATCCGCGTCCGCTCTTGCACGGCTACCGGCTGCATACCCTGCTCTGTCGCGGCACGGGCCTGCCACTGCTCTTCCTGCTCTCCCGCGCCAACGTGCATGACGCCCCCTTCGCCCGCCCGCTGCTCGAACTCGCCGCTCGGTTCTTGTGCATCCGGCCGCGCGTTATCCGGCTGGATGCCGGTTACTGGAGCCTCAAGCTGATCGCCTGGATCCATACCAGGCTGGGTGCCGCGGCCGTGATTCCGTGGAACCCCAAGCGGCAGAAGCGACGCGACGGGCTGCCACCGACCTGGACCGCCGAGGAGTTGGGGAAACGCACCAGCATCGAGCGGTTCTTCGCCCGCGTCCTCGTCTTCTTTCGCTTGCAGCGTCCGCCGGTCTTCGGCTGGTCGGCCGTCGAGACGCGCGTGGCGCTGACCTATGCCGCGGTTTGGAGCATCGCCCTGGCGGCCTGGCAGGCGGGACGCCCCGACCTCATCCGCTCGCCGCGGCTCGTCCTGGCCCATGTCTGGGAAGGGGTGGAGTGATGAAACGTCCCCGATCTCCCTGTGAAGAAAAGCTAGGCAGTTGCGCATTACTGCCTAGCTCGCAGTATGGTGCAGGGTAGGCCGCGGGGGCGAGCATGGGCCTCTTTCTGGACGACGAGGGCGCTTCCTTACCATGCGAGAATGGTGTAAGCTGACTTTACCTGAGGCCCCTAGCTTCGTCAAAGCGATCAGCCTATGCTTGATGCTCCCTCTGCCTCCACCGCATCAGGGGGCACCCTGGGCCAAGCCCGTCAGCCCTGCGCGAGGAGCTTCGCGATCGGGCTCAAGAAGCGCTCTCATGCGCTGAATCATACGGCGTGAAAGGAGACCTGTCATGTACCTACTCGTGGCGTTGGCTCAAGTGACGCTCTATGGGGCAGTTGGTGGGGTGGCTGCTGCCGGGGTCATCTTCAGCCTGGCCGGGCGCTGGGATTTGTGGAACGTCTGGGCGTATGCTGGGATCTTCGTCGTGGTGTTTTCCTTCCAGGATCTGGCGCTCTATCGCAAAAACCCCGAGCTGTTGAAGGAACGATTTCGGCCGGCCGCTCCTGGACGCGGCCAGGTGTTAGTTGGTGTCGGTCTCGTGGTACTTCTCTTGCACTGGAGCGTCGCCGGGCTGGATCAGCGCTTTCACTGGTCGGATCTCGTCCCGCCAGCCGGGGTGGTAGCCGGATTGGTGATCGTGGCTCTCGGTCACGGGCTGTTTGCCGGGTCGATGTTGGTCAATCCCTACTTTTCTAGCCAGGTGCGGCTCCAGGCGGATCGTGGCCAACGGGTGATCAGCGCCGGGCCGTATGCCATCGTGCGGCATCCCGGTTATGCAGGGCAACTCCTGTTCGCCGTCGCCAGCGGAGTGGCTCTCAATTCGCTGCTTGCGATCATGTTGACAGCGATCGCGTTACCAATTCTTGTTCGTCGCACGATGACCGAGGATCGGATGCTGGGGGACAAGCTGGCCGGGTATGCCGAATACGCGGCGCGAGTCCGCTATCGCCTGATCCCGGGCCTGTGGTAGACGCTCGCCGATATGGTGTTGGGCCTGGGCCTAGTCGCCGTTGACACCTTGTCCCTACTGCTCCGCTTGGTGGTAGGCCGAGGGCGGGACAGGCATCATTGGGCTGACCTCCACGCCAAGGGACCTGCCTCGGCACGCGTCAGTCTCTCCCCCATTCTCCGGGTTATGCAACGCCCTCCTTGCTGATAATCCCAGCCTGGCGTCGGTTGCGGTGGTAGCTCAGGACCGTCAGTATCAGAAAGAGCGAAGACAGCTCGCACGACTTTAAAGCCGATAAGCTTGGCCACACGTTCGCGCTTATCCTCCAGCGTCTCATCTTCAGGCGCTGGCTCGTTGATCAGAATGGGCACGATGACTTCCTTGGCCTGCGCGCCCCTCACAACGTGTCTAGCAAGTAGCTTCCACCGGCTAAACGACGCCACGGGCTCGTGGATGCCCTGAGCACGAAACAACAGCATGTTGGTCAGGCTGTAGTCGTGAAACCGGTCATAGACCCCGGTGAGATTGCCAGGGGCGGTCAGTGCTTCATCGAGGAGTTTCTGCCAGGGGACCGTCCTTGTACGCTCGCCTGCCATCAGATGAGTGTAGCAGATCGCGCCCCAGTGGCAGCTTGACCACCTGCGGCTTGATGCCCTGCGCTTGTGCGGCGGCAGCCGGTTCCGTGCCGGTGTCGCCAAGATCCACACAAGCGAGGTCGACCGTCATGCACGAGCCTCCTCCACGAGCGCAACGGCGGCGCGTGCCTGACAGGGCTTACGCTGTCCCCTGCCCAGGACTGGGGAGGACGCCGAGCTGCTGCAGCAGGCCCAGCATGTCCGCTTCGACCCACTGTTCTACGAACTGGCCATCCACAATCCGATAGATCTCAGCGCCGGCAACAGTGACGTCCTTCCCTGTGGGTGGGAATCCTTGAAACGCGCCAATGTGCTTGAGCTGATAGGTCTCGTGGATGGCCACCAGGTCGCCCTCCGCGATGAGGAACTCGGGCATCGAATGGAACGCGAAGGCGGTGAGATAGGCGGCAAAGAGCTGCTTGAATGCCTCGCGGCCGCGTACCGACCCAGGGGTAGGGAGGCCGCTCATGTGGAGGACAATGTCTGCAGCGCACAGGTCGTCCGCAACGTTCACGTTTCCTTTGTTGCGTTCCGCTTTCCAGCGCAACACGAGCTGCTTGTTGAGTTCCGTGGACATGGCATTTCGCTCCTGTATCAAGCAAGAGGACGTTTCCTCACTCGCGGGTCCGGCGATGCCGACATGCGTGCGGTCGCAACGGACATGCAGATCGCCTTAGCCCTGCTGCGCCTCCAACAGCGCCTTGAGCCGCTGGCCATCAGCCTCCATTTGTTTTTTGATCTGGCTGATGAGGAGCGGTTCCGCGATCTTAAAGAGTCCGCCCGATTCCATGTGGAAGGTGACGCTCAGGCGCGTGCCCTTGCCCACCGGCTCAAAGCGCATGGTCGTCTCCCCCACGGCGGGGCCGGCGCCGCCCTTGTACGTGAAGGAGCGGTTGGGCTCCAACGCGGTGATCTCGAAGGCGGCCTCCAGCTTCACGCCCAGAAACGTCCCCACTGCCTTCACCTTAGTACCCACGGCGGGCGGGCCATCCGGGATCACCTGCGCCTCCTTGACGGCTGCCTCCCACTGCGGGCTATTGCGCATATCGCTGACATAGGCGAAGACGATCTCCACGGGACGCTGGATGTCCAAGCTGGTCTCAAGCGTGATCATGCAGTCCTCCTGCTCGTGCTCCCGCGTGTCTGACGCGCATGCTGGTCTGGGTTCGACGTAGTAGGACGCACTCTGCAGTTGCACTCCGCAGCAGCATGACGACAGGCAAACTATCAAAGGGATGGAGCGGATGCGCTTGTCTGCTCCATTAGGGCCCGACCACTGCCCTCTCCGCACGCCTTCACCTGGCGGTGTGCAGTCTCAGCCCCAGCCAGATGTACCAGAGCGGCGCTAACATGACGAGCTCGATTCTCCGCGACAATCGCTGTAAACGCCCGGGTCTGCAGCAAACGTGAGGTCACGATCAGCCAGCGTGTGATGGTGAGACCAATGGCCAGACAGCCCAATCGCTTAGCCACGTGCTGCCAAATCCACCTTGAGCGCACGTCTACCACAGGCCAGGAATCAAGCGAGAGCGGACTTTCGCCGCGTAGGCGGCATACCCGGCCAACTCCTCGTGCAGCATCCGATCCTCAATCGCCGTGACCCGAACCGTAACGACCGCGTAAATGACCGCCGGGAGGAGCGCGAGCAGCGAATTGAGCGCCAGTCCGCTGGCAAGCACCGCCAGGAGGATAGAGGCGTACCCAGGATGTCGCACGATGGCATACGGCCCCGTGTGGATCACCCGCTGTCCGCGCTCGGCTTGCAGACGCACCTCGGGGGAAAAGAAGGGGTTGACCAACGCCGCCCACGTAGCCAGCCCCCACCCGATCGTGAAGAGCACGATGCCAGCCACCACCCCAGCTGGCGGGACACTATTCGACCAGTGGAAACGCTGATCCAGCCCAGCGATGCTCCACTGCAACAAGGTCAGCACCAGAAAGGCACGAGCCGTCGTCCACCGGACACGTCCGCCAGGTCCCGGCGTTAACCTCTCCTTCAACAGATCGGGGCTTTTGCGGTAGGTTGCCAGGTTCTGGAAGGTAAGCCACGCGAGGAATATCCCCGCGGTCACCCAGGCGTTCCACAAATCCCAACGTCCAGCCAGGAGGCAGAGCACCACGGCAGGAACCAGCCCGACGAGCGTGAACACGACCAAATTCAGGAGGAGATACATGATATGCCTCCTTCCGAGCCCTATTGTGCGGGATATACCAGGTACTCAATGCGATCAACGGCGAGCGGAGGGCACAGAGCGCGCAGTCAACCGGCCTGGCGCAATCTCAGCCCAAGCCAGATGTACCACAGCGGCGCTAAAATGATGGCGCCGACTCCCGCGACAAGCGTGAGCGCCGCTGGAATCTGCAACACGATGCCAGCCACCGCCAGCCAGTACACGAGTGCCACCCCGATGCCCACGGTGGCCAAGGGCGCGGGCCACGCGCGGGCGCGCAGCGCCAACAGGTTGACGACCAAGACCCAGAGGCCGACGGCTCCGAGCCGAAGCCAATGGTGGGGATCGAGCCCCTCGAGCGCTCCTGGCGCCGTCAACGCGGCTTTGACGGCCGCGTCGCCCTGCACATAGGACGCCGCCCTGCCGGGAGTAAGCGCCAGGAACCGCAAATCATCGATCGCGGTGATCGCGAGCCCGATGATAGCCAGCGTGCTGGTCCAGCGCACCCAACCGTCGTTCGTCGAGCGCACGCGCGCTGAGATGGCCAGCACCGCCGCGATGCCCACGAGTGCGCCCAAGGCTTCTGCCCAGAATTCCACCGTCAGCAGGGTGGAGTCGTGCGCCACCGACTCCAGGAAGGCCCCGGGATGCGTGTACAAGCCGACGATTTGTTGCTGTTGGGGTGGCAAGGGAAGATAGGTGACCCCGACCACAGTAATCGACACACCGAGGAGGATAGAGCAGATGCCGCCGAGCTGGCTGAGTGTGGTGTCCTTCATGTCTCACCTCCAGTTGACGATGAGACTGCGCGATGGCAGTCTCTCAAGTTGGCGCGCTTCAGCCGCCATACGTCTCTGCTTCACCTACGTGTCTCATGCGCTACGCACTGGGTCCCGTCATGGACGCTGGATGGGCTGCATCGGTCTGCCGGCCCATTCCGCCGCCAGCTTAGCAGTGGCCGCGTGAAAAAAGCGTTCTGTGGAGCGTTCCGTGGAGCGTTCACAGGGCAAGAAGACAAATCAGGTAGCTTGCTTGATGCTCGCGTTTCGTCTCAAGCACAGTAGACCCTGTGGACATGGGGAGTCTCATACCCGATTGCAATGGGTTGTTGCATACAACAGCTGACGCTGCGGCAGGTACTGCCCCACACCGGTGGCACACCCGGGTCGGAACGTGTGGATGTCTGCGGTAGTGAACCGCGACGCGGGACGGAGGCGCGTATGTCGACCGACATCTACGGCTGGGTCGAGACCCATTTTGGGGACAAGCCAGAGTGGGATGCCGCCATCCGGATACGTCCCATCGTGCACCGCCAGTACGGCAGTTCGCCAGCCTGTTCGGCGTGCGCAACGCTGGCCTGGCGGGCAGCAGTGGCGTCATGGGCAGAGGCGTCACTGCCGTCGGCCGCTTTCGGGCCATCGCGCCGGGCCGCGGCGCGCCTCGGGGCGCGTCCGAGTACTTTAGCGAGGAGTTTGATGGCGCGGGCATCGGCGCGACGTGGGTGCTCTGGAGCGAGCTGGCGGCGGTAGACTGGGAGGAGGAGGGCGATGAGTACCGCGACAACGAGCCGCCGCATGTCGTGTATCTCGCGCCAGGACCAGGCAGGCGACGCGAGCGACGGGGCGACTATGTCAACGGCGGCTGGGCGACGTTGTTCGAGCTGATGCGGGTGTTGGCCGAGCAGTTTGGCGCCGCCAACGTACGCTTGTCCGTGTGGTTCGACGAGTAGGCGTGCGGGGCTGTGGAGCGAGCGGCGTGCGACTACCCAGACCAAGTTGATATCACGGGAGTTTGGCGATGCGGACCTCAGGATACCTGTGGCTGGGATCTTCGCCACCAGCGCATCGCGCATAGCGGCCCCGCGCAGTGATGAGCGTCGCGCCCGGCACGGACGCGAGCGACTGCGGTATCCAACTCGCTGCGAGTTATTGAGGAGGTAGAGAGTCCATCAGCATCCGGCCGCATCAGGCCTGGGGGAGTGGGGCATCCACGCTGTCGTTCTCCGTCACCAACGCAAGCACCTGCTCCATCGTCAACTGCTGCCCCTCAGCCCAAGCCGTCTCGAAGGTCGCTGGGTCCACTTGCGCCCGAGCTGTTTCTAGCGCTGCGTCGAGGGCCTGCTTGATCACCATGAGGTCACGCATGCCCTCGACGCGGATATCGATGCCGCACTGACGGAGCAACGTTTCCGCTGCCGCTAACCGTTGCACGCCGCGAAGAGGCTCTCCGCCGAAGCAGGTCACCAAACCGAAACCCAATTGCACCAACAGAAGCCATTGGGGGGAACCCGTTTCTTGGGCGAAAGCCAGTGCCTGAAGACAGTACCCGTTCGCCTTCGCCAGTTCGCGTTGTGAGCATGAAACGATAACCAAGACGAGCAACGAGAGAATTACATGCATCACGCTCCCGATGGCACGCGCCACCGCCAGCGCCTCTTCGGCAACGGGCGCGGCCGCCACGAGGTTGCCTTCGAGGAGATGATCGGTGGCCCACCCGAACAACCCCTGGCTGAGAACACTCTTATCTCCGACGCTGCGCGCCACCGCCACGGCTTCCGCACGAATCGGGCGCGCTGCAGCATCGTCGGACAGCGGTAAAAAGCTGCCCAGGCGCACAAGGCACACCGCCAGCGGCCAGCGATCCTCAACCACGCGCGCCAGCGACACGCCCTCCTCTAAGCGGGCACGCGCGGTTTGAACGTCGCCATCCGCACTCAACATGAATCCCAGGTGTTCCAGAGCCACCGCCATCCACCATTTGTCTCCGAGTTCGCGCCACACGCGCAGGCTCTCTTCGACAATTGATCGCGAGGCGGCGGGTTCGAAGAGGGTCGCAAAACGCATTCGTGCCGCCCCATAGAGTGCCTTGGCACGCCACGCCATGTCCGCGTGGGGAGGGGTAGAGGGTTCTCCTGCTGCACCCCTTTCAGCCTGCTCGCGCTCAGCGAGTGCCAGGGCGTCGTCCAGCGATTTGTGCCCTTCGCTCCAGTAGCCACGCAATTCCCAGAAGAACGCGAGCGCTCCCACGAGGCGCAACACACGTTCGCTCATGCCGCTTTCCAGCGCCCACGCCAGTGCGGTGCGCAGATTATCGTGTTCGGTCTCCAGGCGCTCCAGCCACGCCAATTGCTCCGCACTTCGTAGCTTCGGCTCGGCTCCCTCGGCAAACTGGAGGAAGTAGGCCAGGTGGCGCTCGCGGACCTGTTCCACTTCGCCTGAGGCGAGCAACTTCTCGCGGGCATACTGCCGGATGGTCTCCAGCAAGCGATAGCGGCCCTCGGCCGCGCCCTGAGGCGTGTCAACCTCGACGAGGGATTTGTCCGCCAGGTGTGCGAGCGTCTCCAGCGCGTCTTCCGTCTCGCCCGACCCCTCACCGCAGACCACCTGCTCGGCCTCCAACGAGAAGCCGCCGGCGAAGACCGAGAGCCGCCGCAGGAGCGCGCGTTCGGCCTCCGACAACAAACTATGACTCCACTCGATGAGGGCCAAGAGTGTCTGGTGGCGCGGCAGCGCCGTCCGACTGCCGCCCGTCAGCAGGCGAAAGCGATCGTCCAACCGCGCCGCGATCTGGTCTGGAGGGAACAGCTTGACCCGCGCCGCCGCCAGCTCAATGGCCAGGGGAATGCCATCCAGGCGCCGGACGATCTGCACGATGGCGGGAGCGTTCTGTCCCGTCAAGCGAAAGGGGGGATAGGCGGTCGAGGCGCGATCGACAAACAGATGGACGCTGTCGTTCTGCGCCAGCGCGTCGAGGTTCGCTCTTCGCTCGAGGTTCGAAAGTTGCCCAGAGTCGGGCAGGGAGAGTGGCGGCACGCGGTACGGGATCTCACCCGCGATGCCCAACGCTTCCCGGCTGCTGGCCAGGATCTTCACGCCCGACGCCGCGCGTAGCAACATGTCGGCGAGCTGGGCGCAGGTCTCGATCAGATGCTCGCAGTTGTCCAGGATCAGGAGCAGGGCCTTGGGACGCAGGTAGTCCATGAGCGCCTCCAGAAGGGGGTGGCCGGGCTGCTCCCGCACGCCGAGCGTCGTCGCGATCGTTTGGGTGACGAGCGCCGGATCGGCCAGGGGAGCCAACTCGACATGCCACACCCCGCCGGCAAATCGGTCCTGGATGTCCGCGTCCGCAGCCAGTTGCAACGCCAGGCGCGTCTTGCCCGTTCCGCCCGGCCCGGTGAGCGTGAGCAAGCGATGCGCCAGGAGTAGCGGCTTCACTTCCGCCAGCTCGCGCTCGCGCCCGATAAAACTGGTGAGTTGGATGGGCAGGTTGGTCTTCGCGGGCGGCGCCTGCGCGGTCGTCACAGGCCCCGCCTGCACCTGCACGTCCATCTTCAGCGCTTGCTCATAGGCGTGCCGGGTGGCCGCGCTCGGCGTCACCCCCAGTTCGCGCTCCAGGACAGTGGCGCAGGTCTGGTGGACGCGTCGCACCCCTGCCCGATCCCCACAGGCCGCGTAGAGCCGCATCAAGGCACGGTAGGTCTCCTCACGCAACGGGTCATGCCGCAACAGGCGTTGGGCAGAGGTCAGCGCCGCCCGCGGCTCGCCCTGGCCCTCCAAGAGCTGGAGCAGGCGCTCTAGCGCGCCCGCATAAGCCTGGCGCAACCGCTCGCGCTCGGGCAGGATCCACTCGTCGTAGCAACTGGGCAGCAGATCGCCGTGGTAGAGCGCGACGGCCCGCTCCAAGGCCGCGCGCTGGGTGGGCGCCTCCTGGTGCCGCTCGGCGGACTCGGCCTGGGCGAGTGCCGCCTCGAAGTCGGCCACATCGCAGCGACACGGCGCATCACTCCTCCAGTGCAGGGTTGGGCCCTCGGCACGCACGAATGCGTCTGCCACCGGGAGCGTCTGCCGCACGGTGTGCAGCAGTTGGCGCAGGTTGGTGCGCGCCTGGGCCTCGCTGGTGTCGGGCCAGAGCAGGAAGGCGAGGTGTTGGCGGGGTTGGGGGGCGGCGCGGTGCAGCACGAGATAGGCCAGCAGCGCCTGAATGCGGGGCTTGGGCAGCGGGCTGAGTGGCACGTCCGCGTACGCGAGACGGAACTCACCCAGCAGGTGCATGTCCCACGGCTGCGCTGTCGGCGACGTAGGCATCGCTCGCCCCTCCTGGCACAGACGGCGGTCGCGCAGACGCGCGGGGAGACGGTCAGGGGATACCTGGCTGGTGGTTCAAGGGCGGCCCCCCTCCCTGACAGCGCCGGCTTCGCGCGCACCGCGAGTCCTCCTCGGCCCTCGACCGCGCCGCGTCACCTACGCAGTTGGAGGACCTGCTACTCGGTACCCCGCACGCGCGGCCACGCCACTGCAACTGTACTATTATAGACCGTGTCAGTTGAGTGGTAGCCGTGTGCCGCTCTTACATGCCTGCTACACGCGGTGCATGATCTCCTGGACGCGTTCCGTCGCTCCCTGGGCTTCGCGCGGGCGCCAACGCGCCTGCGCCGCGTGTTTGACAAGTGCATCTTGGCGGACGCCACCTACCGCTGTTGCATGGCGCCGACCACGCTCTTCTCCTCCCGCACATACCGATACAGCGTACTTCGCCCGATGTGGAGCATCTTGCAAATCTCCTTCACTGGCATGCCCCGCTCGGCGTAGAGCTTTCGGGCAAGCGCCACCTTTTTCGGGTCTCGCGATTGGATGGTTGGTCTGCCCCCTAAGCGCCCGCGTGCCCTCGCGGCTTGGAGCCCAGCGTTGGTGCGCTCTCTGATAATTTCCCGC
>Ga0070706_100006843_pt1 | contig 10765 bp, 17 predicted proteins | sample KBSK5501metaG_FD_65476 | JGI IMG/M metagenome (GOLD analysis project Ga0070706, IMG submission 65476) | Corn, switchgrass and miscanthus rhizosphere microbial communities from Kellogg Biological Station, Michigan, USA - KBS K5-50-1 metaG | ecosystem: Host-associated > Plants > Roots >...
GGGAGGCCCAGAGGCCCTGAGGCCGCGCTCGCGGCGGCCCAGGTCTTCGCCGCGACAGACACCGGCTGGTGTTCAGCGAGCCATCCTCGAGCTACGGCGAGAGCTGGTGGCCTTGGGTCTGGACGCCGGCGCCCAGACCATCGCACACCACCTGCGGATCAGCTTCGATAGCAGCCCGTCGCGGCCGACCATCTGTCGCATTCTCAAAGCCAACGGCCTGAGCACACCCCAAACCGCACAAGTGACCGCGCTCTTCATGGATTCGTTTCCAGGCCGAGCTGCCCAACGAGATGTAGCAGGCGGATGCAACCCACTGGAGGTTGGCCGACGGCAGCGACGTCGAGGTCCTCAACTTGCTCGACGACCACTCACGCTTCTGCGTCGCCTCCGTCGCCCTGCGCACGGTCAAAGCGGCCGACGTGCTCGAGACCTTCTATCTCGCGGCCGAGAGCTACGGCTACCCGGCCAAGTTCCTGAGCGACAACGCCGCTGTCTTCAGCGGCACCCCACGCAAGGGCCGCGTGGTCCTCGAGTCAGAGCTCGACCGCCTGGGCATCCAGTCCAGACATTCGTCGCCCTATCACCCCAGACCTGCGGCAAAGTTGAGCGTTTCCACCAAACCCCTAAGCCTTATCTGCAGCTCCAGGCCGCATCCGAGAGCCTGGCTCACCTTCAGCTCCAGCTGGATGCCTTTCGTCTCTACTACACAACAGCGACCCCATCGCGCGGTCGATGGACGGACGCCCTTCCAGGCCTTCCATGCGCGACTCAAGGCCCGACCCTCTGCCGGCTCACCAACTCAGTACCGAGTTCGTCGCGACAAACTCGACGCGGGCGGACGCGTCACCTTGCGCTATCTCGGGCGGCTCCGTCACCTCTACGTCAGCTACAAACACCGACGCGAACCGGTGACCTTGCTCGTCGCTGGAGCCTACGTCCAAGTTGTCGCCGAAGACGGCTCAATCCTCCGCGAGCTGACCCTCGACGCCGATCGGAACTACCAGCCGGTCGAACAAGCCGCCGACTCTACGATGTCTTGAGACAGGCTCCACTATCTCGTGAGACATCAGATTGGCTCCGGAGCAGGGATTCGAACCCTGAACCTTGCGGTTAACAGATCGCTGCGCCCCGTTCAGAAACGGCGGTCCGAATTCGCTGAGTGTCGCTGAGTGTCGCCGTTTGCCACGGTTTGTCGCCGGCGTTGCTGTACGGGCACACATCGATCGGGTCGTTATTCGGGCCAATTACGCCGCGACGGCGGGAAGGACGGCGCGGCCAGTGGCTGGTCGCCGTGGTCTCGGACGGGAGCCGGACCTAGGAACCAACGAGGAGTAGGCCGGCCCAGATGCAGGAAGAACGTGAGCCGCCCGATGAACCCATCGATTGGGCCAGCCTGGTAGAGGAGCTCCAAGCTTTGGCTGTGTCACGAATCGGCAAGCGAGCAAGGAAAATCACTGGATTGCTCGGAACCGCTCAGCATTCAACAGCCGGCATACAAGCCACCCTTAACAAAATCGGCCGCCTAACAATAACCTTGGTCGACCCGATGGCAATCGACGATCTGGTGTACGAGATGGAGCAACGTCTGGCTAGTCGAGCCGGAATCGAGCACCCACCTCGGCGCGGCCAGGCGCCGTGGTACTCCGCGATCGACGATCCTGGCCTGGGATCGGGTTAGCTCGCCGATCAGGGATTGCGCGTCTCTAATGATTGACGTCTTCCCAGGAACCTCGAGCGGCTCGCGATGAAGTCTTATCGCAAGCATCCTGCTGCCCCTATCGATCCCAATACCATCCCTGACGACGGCGGCTCCATCGAGTTTGTGTTGACAGCCAATGACGGCCAAGATTGGCCGTGCGGCACTCCCTTGGGTAATTCTTTTGGTGCCTTTAACTCGTCTCCAGGTGAACAGGGGGCGGCCACTGTGGCAGACCCCTTCCCTTGTCTCTTTTTCATTTCAGTGCTGGAGTATTCGCGCGTCGCTCCAGTAGCTGTCGTACAGCGCGTTGCCACCGACACCCTTGACATAGGGGTGAACGACGTATTGCTGGACGCCGTAGACCAGGTTGCCGGTGATCGAGTCCGCGATCAGCATCCTGCTTGCCTCCTTGTATTTGTCGATGACCGAGGCAAGAGGCTTGGTGTTGGCGTCCTTGATCAGGGCGTCAACCGCCGGGTTGGAGTAGCAGGAGCCACCTGAGCCGGCATTAGTCACGAACAGGAAGTCGAACCAGTCCTGGGGGTGGTCGTAGTCCGCACCCCAACTGTGCCTGAAGATTGGGTACGAGCACTTGTTCCGGGCGGCGAAGAACGATGCGCGGTCCTGAGCCGCGCACTGCACAGTCACGCCCAGGTTCTGCTGCCACTGCGAGGCGAGGTTCTCGCAGACGGCCTTGTTGAAGGCATTGGCGTTGTAGGTGTAAACCAGGTCCTTGACCTTGGACCCAGTCGGATCCCAAGCCTGATACTCGGCCTTGGCCGCTGCAGCGTCGAAATTCCTATGCGGGTCGGTGTTGTCGCCGAGGTAGCCCTGTTGTCCCTTCGGGATGACGCCGCCGGTGGCGGCGACGCACGCGGTGCCCTTCGAACACGCGATGTCAACCAGCTGCGCGAGGTCGACTGCCGTGATGAAGGCGTGCCGGCCGTGTTTGCCGGCGTCGATGCCGGCAAATGGACCGGTCTTAAGGTTGAAGCCGATCCAGTTGGTGCGAGCAGCGGGCTGCAGAGTGAGCTGGGCCTTCAGCTGAGGATTAGAGTTGTAGCGGGTCACGTCCTCAGGCGTGAGGCTCTGGTTGGCATAGCCGATCAAGCTGAAGTTCCCGGACTCGTACTTGGTCAACTGAGCCTTCTGGTCGGCGATGATCTCGATGTGGACCTTCTTGATGGCCCCGGTGGATCCACCCCACCAATTGGGTACCGGCTCGAAATCGAGTGACTGTTTGGGCGTACGGGCGGTCATTTTGAACGGGCCGGTCCCGATGAACGTGGCTGGATCGGTGAACCAACTGTCCTCGCCCGCGGCTGAGATCACCTTTTGGTCGACAACCCAGGCTGTCCAGAGTGCCACCTCGGTGAGCCAATAAGCGGCGGGGGCGCTAAGGGTGGCCGAGAAACTGTGGTCGCCGATCTTCTTGAGCCCGGTCATTTCCTTGGCCTTGCCGGCGGCCACGTCGTCGTAGCCGGCAATGGGGGCCATGACCGAGGCGTAGTCACCCTGGAGGCGCGCGGCGCGGTTCCAGCTATAGATGAAGTCGTCTGCCTTGACCGCGTCGCCGTTGGAGAACTTGGCGTCGTTCCGCATCTTGAAGGTGTAGATGAGACCATCGGGTGAGATGTCGGGAGGTCCAGAGGCGATGTCTGGCACCTGTTTCAGGCTGTTGTCGAACTTGTAGAGACCGTTGAAAACATTGCGGAAGATATCGATATCGACGGCGGCTGACATGTGGGCGGGGTCCAGGTCGCCGACGTCATCCACGATCGGGAAGCTGAGCGTCTGGTCGGACGCCAGCGTCTCGGATGTTCCCACTTCGCTGCCACAGGCGGCCGCCACGGACAACGCCCCCAATGCCGCGGCGAGGACGCGGAACCTAGGGCTACGTTTCATACAAGCTCCTCACCGAAAGCTGGGGTCGGGTCAGACCTCGCAAGCGGTTCCCGAGTGGTGGACGCATCGACTTCACGTATGGATGCCCAAGCGACGTAGATGCCTATACCCAACGCGCCGAGCCAAGCGCTGAGCATGACCACGATCAACGCCACGCTTGCTCCTACCGGCTCGCCGACCATATGGTCAACCTCTCAGTCGAGCCCGCAATGCAGAAGCGATCGTCGCCGCCCGCCGAAGCTGCCTGCGGACAACGGGAAATTCGCCCGCGAGCAAGGTCAGGCCCGCGCCGATGACAAGCAGCCCAGGACCAGGGAGAACCAGCATCACGGCTCCGGCTGGAAGCAAAATCGCCGCCGCCACGATCACGAGTGAAAGGCGGACGGCTCGAGGCAAATCGCTCACGATGTGATCTTCAGGCTGACGGCGAGGGTCATTTGCTCTGCTCCTGAAGCACATGCTCGGCTGACTTCCTAAACACAAACTAAAGACCTTTAGGCGCGCTTCAGAACGCAAGCGGATCATTGTCCGCGCGTGAACGCAACCAATCTCCGCATGAAACCCGGTAGCGTTTCGGAATGAGGGTCCTCATCGTCGAGGACGATCGTCGGCTGGCGGCGAGTGTGCGGCAAGGGCTTGAAGAGGCGGGCTTCGCCGCCGACACCGTATACGACGGCGAAGAGGCCGTAGCCGCGGCGCTGACCACCGATTACGACGTGATTCTTCTTGACGTCATGCTGCCCAAATTGGACGGGATCGAGGTCAGCCGTCAATTGCGTCGCCAGCGCATGCACGCGCCGATCTTGATGCTCACCGCGCGCGATTCTTTGGAAGACAAAGTGCTCGGCCTGGAACGAGGCGCCGACGACTACCTCGTCAAGCCGTTTGCTCTGCGCGAGGTGGTAGCGAGGATCAAGGCCCTGACCAGGCGGCACCTAGTGGATCGAACCTCGATGCTCGCCGCGGGCCCGATCTCGCTTGACACCGGCGCCCGCCAGCTGACCGTGCGCGATACCTATGTGCCTCTCACAGCCAAGGAGTACGCGATCCTCGAGTATTTCATGCTCAATCAGAACCAGCTGATCACGCGCGAGCAGGTCATCCAGCATGTATGGAACTTCGAATTCGAGGGCGGACGCAACCTGATCGAGGTCTATATAGGACGTCTCAGGAAGAAAATCGTCGAAGCCGGCGCCGGCGATCCGTTCGCCACCTTGAGGGGAGCCGGCTACCGCTTCGAGCCTCAACGTTGAGAGCGTTATTTCGCACGACTCGCGGTCGGTTGACCCTGATCTCGGTCGCCATCCTGGCCTGCGCATTCACATTGGCGGACACGGCTATCTATCTTGCCTTCACCTACGCGCAGAACAACGAACTCGACGCGCAGCTACGGGCTGAGGCGGTCGCCGTGGCCGGGCAATTGAGTGTCGCGGATGGCAAGGTCACGTATGCCGGCGGAGACCTACCTCACGAGACGCCGGGTGGAAGCGCCATAGACATGGCTGTGCTCGACGAAAACGGCGTAGTGACATCGACGCCGGGCCAGCCGCTTGCGCCGGCCACTCTCGATAATCTGGTAAGCACCGTCCGGCGAACCGGGCACGCTGGTTCGGCGAGCGACGTCGTGGACTCCCGGGGAGAGGCTAGACGAGCCTACGCAACACCGGTGCTGTCTTCGCCAGGCCTCGTATTGGTGGCATCGACACCGACTGGCCAGATCAGCGGCTCCGTAGCTCGGGCGATGTTCCTTGTGGTAGCCCTCTCGGTCGGAGCGCTGGTCGCGATCGGCTTCCTTATTTATACGTTGGTGGGCCGGGTCCTCCGTCCGGTGAGCAAGATCGCGAGCCTGGCCGAGAGTTTGAGCGAGCGAGAGCTCCACCGGCGAGTCGACGTTGGCGCTCCCGAGGATGAACTAGGCCAACTGGTAGCCACTTTCAACCGCATGCTGGCGAGGCTCGAGGCCAGTTTTAGCACGCTGCGCCGGTTCACAGCGGATGCATCACACGAACTACGGGCACCGCTGGCGCTTATGACCACGGAGGTCGAGCGGGCACTCGGAAAGGACCGCACGACCACCGAGTACCGGCGCACATTGAACCTCGTGCAGGCGGAGCTGCGCGGGATGGCAGGGTTGGTCGAGCGCCTGTTGCTGCTGGCTCGAGCGGACGCTGGACAACTGAGCGCCTCAGTGGAAGAGTTGGACGTGGCCGACCTCATGCATGAGACGGCCGCGCGTTGGGAGGCGCTTGTCGCCAGCAGCGAATTGCATCTGGAGGTTGACGCACCCGATTCCGGTACGGCGCTGGCAGACGTGGGCCTGACCCAAAGAATTCTGGACAACCTCATCGACAATGCCGCCAAACACTCGCCCCCCGGCGGACACGTGCTTCTGCGGGCGTTCAGCGAACCTAAGAGATGGGTGATCGAGGTCGCTGACCAGGGTCCCGGTATACCGCGCGAACAGCGCGCACAGATCTTCGCGCGTTTTGGCCAGCTGGATACCGCCAGGACGCGGGACGGCAGCAGCGGAGTTGGGCTTGGGTTGGCTTTGAGCTTGGCGTTCGCCAGGGTTCAGGGCGGAACCCTGGAGTTGGCCGATCGACTGCAGGGAGGGGCCGCCTTCCAGCTCCGCTTGCCCGCTGCACGCAGTATGGAGCTGGGTTGGCGGTCCGCCCCTAATCGAGAGATGAGAACCGGGGGCGACCTGCACCGCCAGTGATCAAGCAAAAGTTCTGATCGGCTGGTACTGGTTGTGGTCGCGCTGACACCTCATACATTTTGCGGCCTCGGGCAGGGCTCGGAGCCGCTCGAGCGATATGGGCTGCGAACAGTCCTCGCAGGTGCCGTAGCTCCCGTTCACCAGCCTGGCGAGGGCGCGATCAACATCTTCCTGAACCTCGGCAAGCAAGTGCCGTACAGCCTCCGAAGTGTCGTGTGCGGCGACGGCCTGCGCCAGGTCGATGGGCTCGCTCCAATTCTCGACACGTTCAAAACAAGGTTTGTCGAGGCTCCCAGTCGCCCTCAGCAACCGGCAACGTTTTGTCTCGAGCAAAGCCGCCGCGGCGTGGTTCGCTGTGCGGATCTCCATGCCCGCTACGTTGGCGACCTTCGCTGTACCCCACCTAAAGGGCTGAGCGGCGTAAAGCCATCCGGATGTCTCACGCTGGTCGGGGCAGCTTTAGCCCCGATTTAGACTCGGCCCTGAGACTGAGCGCGTTGCGCGCGAGTCGCGGCGAAGTGATTGAAGGCCCGCCTCCAACGCCGCACCGATGTGAAGAGAAACCCGGTTATCGAATGGAGGTCGGCCCATGGCAATCAAGCGCCCATCAGAAGAGGACTCGCCGGCTGAGGTGCGCCAGCAGCTCGCGAAACAGCTCCGGATCGACCCCTGGCGATTGGCCCGAATCACTGCTGACGGTCTGTACCGGCTTCGGGATCAGCTCGCGGTCGACGAACTTACAGGTGTGCTCAGGCGAGGAGCAGGACTCGCCGCACTGAAGCGCGAGATTCAACGCGCGAGGCGCTCTGGTGACCGGTACCTCGTGTTGGCGTTCCTGGACGTGGACGACCTCAAGTCGATAAACGACAGCCAGGGGCACTCCGCTGGTGACGATGCCCTTCGCAAAGTTGCCGGCCTCCTCAAAGGCCGTCTGCGAAGCCAGGACCTTATCTTTCGATACGGAGGAGACGAGTTCGTGTGTGTGCTGCCGAATGCCGGAATCGAGGCCGCGCAGACTCTGATGCTGCAGATCTTGCAGCAGCTGCAAGATCAACGCGCGCCAGGCTTTACAGTTGGATTCGCCAACCTTCGCGACAACGATGATTTTCAGAAGCTCATCACGCGAGCTGACGAATGTCTTTACGCGGGTAAGCGCCAGAGCCGCTACGAGAATCCGACGGTCGGCATCATGAAACGATCAAGGCCTCCTTCTGGCACTTACGAGCTGCGGCGTGCTCGTGGTGGACCAGCCGGGCTGAGGTGGCAAATTGTTGAGCCGACGCCTGACTCTCACTTGCCGTTGCAATCAGGGCTTGCATGAGTGATCGAGGCAAGCTCTTGCGCCCGCTGCGCGAGATCGCGCACCGAGCAAGGTTACCGATCTCGTAACTTGCTGGAAATCATTTCGGGCCGGTCTCCGCTGCTTAACAAACGGCCCTCAGCAGCAGCAGCAAGTGCTGTCTCAGAGCCTCGACCGTTCCCGGGGGCTGCGAGACCATCCGCCGGCTCCTCGCGCTGTTCGGCTCGACCATCACCAAGCCTACATTCCGATAGCGCTGCAGGGCGTGCCGGACTGACAGCCGACATTGCTCGAGGTCGACGTCGCTCCACTTCAGGCCCAGGGCCTCGCCCAGCCGAAGCCGGTCGTCGCCAGCAGAGTCCACTGCGCCCCCAGCCGTTCGCCATCGGTTGATTCGATGAGACGCGGGCCTCGTGTGCGCTCAGTATGCGGACCTCATTAGAGGACGCGCGCGGGCGCGACACGCCGTCGAGCAGGGTTGCGGGGATCAAGCCGGCCAGCTACGCCTGCTTCATTGCTCGATGCAGCACCATGTGGGTCTGCCACATCGTCCGGGGGGCTCGCCCGTGACCAATCAGCTAGGCATACACCGCCTGGATCTGCGCTATGACGTGATCTTCGACGCAGAGGGTAGGCGAAAGAGCGCACAGGCGCTGGCCGACAGCTCAGCGGCTTTACCCGGAATTCAATCCGCTGGCATCACAATGGTCTCGACTCAGCTCAGGAATTTGGAGTAAGCAGCCCAGCCGAGCACAAGAGCAGCACCAACTACGGACAGCCCAATCAGCAACCAAAGAACGTCGTCTCGTAGCCAGGTCAGGTCGAGATTGGGTTGTCTCATCGCGATGATCGTCGCGAGCCGCGCTAAACCAGGGCTAAAACGCGGAAACAGTAATCACTCGGGCGTGACTTGGGTGGACATGATCAGCCGCTTGTATGTGTTGAGCAGGATCCCCCCGAGTACGAGCACGCCCACGGCAGCCCCAGCGACGAGCCACAGTGGGGCACCGAGGTCCAGCAAACCAACAATCACGAAGCCCTCCCACAGCGAGATGTAGCTGAAATACACGTGCTTGAGGTAGGAGGTTTCCTAGCCTTCGGGCCGTCGCTGAGTGAGACGTATCGCTAAGAACACCCGGACAGCGATGAACGCGCCTAGGCCGACGAGGCTTCCATAAACAGTTCGCTGCGCAATTCCGACTCCAGGCCAATCGAGAATCACCGCGCCGATCAAGAAGACCAGCAGCATCGCAATGGCCGCGCTATAGGCCCGGCGAATGACCAAGCGGAAATTTCTCGTGTGCGGCGGGCGGAGGGCGAACGCGCCCACGACAAGACCCGATTACCCCAGCAGCGGCGTGGAGCCCCGATAAACAACGTATCCAGTGTCGAAATCTCACCCATAGGTTCGGAGGCCAGCCTTAACCGCACCTAAATCGATGATTGATAGGCGGCGGCTGTGCTCGGGCGACGAGATCGCACGGCTCCTTCAACGTGCCAGTCGATGCGGAGCCCACCATATACGCTTGGGCTGAACTGGGCGACAAGGTACTCATCCGCGAATAGCCAGCGGGCGCGCTATTGCCCGTGGACGCCCTCCCTGTTGCTAAGCGACTCTAGCTGCGTGCTACCCCTCGAGACGACTTTTGCCGGGAGCGCACTGAGCGCCCCAGAGCGTGCCCTGGCGGTGGAGTCGCGCCGCGCCGTGGTGAGGCTCGCGACTGTCATGACAGCGAGAATTGCGGTGATAACCGCGAGCGACGCCAGCGTCGGGATCACAGGGATTCGGGCGTCCATGTCGTGACCCCAAATGCAGGACGAGCTTCACGCTGATGAACGCGAGGATGAGCGCCAGTCCGTTCGACACGTAGGCCAAGCGGTCCAGTAAGCCGATGACGACGAAGTACAGCGCCCGCTGGCCGCAGCCGACCCCCTGCGTTGCTTTAGCCAGCTTTTACTTCCACCGCGGAACCTGGTGCTGCCCGCGTCTTGGCGGGCAGTCCAAGACACGGAGGTACCGAAGCGATGAAGGTCGACCATCTGGTGCAAACCGACGTCGTCACGATCACGCCGGTCAGCAGCCTGCTGGCGGCCGCGTGTGGCATGTCCGCAGCCAAAGTCGGATCCCTGGCGGTGCTGCGGCAGCTGGCCCTGGTCGGGATCATCACGGAACGCGACCTGGTCCGAGCCATGTGCGAAGGCGCAGACCCATGCACCACACCGGTATCGAACTACATGACGCGCGATCCGGAAGTTGCCTTTCTGGATGACGACTCGGAAGAGGTTGCATGTCGCATGGCTGCACTCGGTCTCAGGCACCTACCTGTGGTGGACGACACAGGCCGGCTTGTCGGCATGGTCTCGGTGCGTGACATCGCTGGACTCGAGGCGTGGCCGCGGTCAAGAGGTGAGCGATGCACGGCCTGAAGGGTGTCTGGGCTGCTGTGATGTTCACGCTGGTCGGCGCGTGTGCCAGTGCGCCATCTGGTTCGCTGCTTTCACCGACACCATCTCCATCGGCTTCCGCGCCGTCTGCTTCGCCGACGCCACACCCTCCGCTGGCACAGGGCACGGTGTCCGACTGCCCGCAGACGATCGATAACCAGCCAGGCCGATACACGTTTGTATGCCCGCAAGGCTGGAAAGTGATCGACTGCCCGCAGACAGAGTTCCACAGTCCGTACACCTGGTTGATCAATCCAGCTGAGCAGTGCCGGCAGCAGATGTCGGGTGTCCGAGCATTCGTCATCTCGCTGGACCGCGACCAGCCGCCGGCTTCATATCTCGGCGCACAACAGGCGAGCCGACAGGTGACGGTTGATTCTGTAACCGGCACGCGCATTGTTTACGTCGTCAGCGCCAACTCGATGCCGCCTCCGAAGGACACCGTTCAGCTGCTTTACAGGTTTTCAACCGGAGGGCGCACGTTCTACGCGCAATACGACCGCTACCCGGACGATACGGACCGCACAGCAGAGTTCGACCGTATGGTCACCGAGACCCTGAAGTTTCACGACTGATGGCTCAGACCTACTATTCGCTGCCCCGGCCCGTTCGCCGAATCCTGGTGTTGGTGTTAGGCGCTCCGCTGCTGGCGGCCGGGCTGGCGATGCTTGTGCTCCCAGGCCCTGGTCTGCCTGTC
>Ga0070706_100006845_pt1 | contig 10764 bp, 15 predicted proteins | sample KBSK5501metaG_FD_65476 | JGI IMG/M metagenome (GOLD analysis project Ga0070706, IMG submission 65476) | Corn, switchgrass and miscanthus rhizosphere microbial communities from Kellogg Biological Station, Michigan, USA - KBS K5-50-1 metaG | ecosystem: Host-associated > Plants > Roots >...
GTCGGCCAGATAGAACGGGATGCCGATGATCGGCTCCTGATCGGGACAGCCCCACTCATCGGTCAGGTAGGTGGGCGGCCGAAACCGTTTGAGGCCCTTGGCTTCCAGCTCGCGATAGAGGTCGGTGACGTACTGCTCGACCGGAGAGCCCTCGAGCTTCAGACCAAGCTCACTGATCCGCTGGGAGAGCAGCGGCTTGAGGTCGGCAGGTGCCGTCTCGAACCCGGCCATCGCCTCGATGCTAGCCCGGCCGCCGCGCCCGGGCCAGCGACACCTCGAGTAGTGGCATCGGAAGTGCCGGGCGGTTCAAGCGCCGACCTCCTACCAGCCCGGCGCGCTGAACCACCGGAGCACGAGGTCGTCGCCTCGGACCCGGAGGACGTGCTCATCCCGCTGCTCGCGATGCGCTTCGGCCGTCCCGTGCGCTGGCTCGAGGATCGCGTGGAGCACATGCTGACCGCCACGCAGGAGCGCACGCAGACGCACACGGTGGAGGTCGGCTTCGACGACGAAGGCCGCGTGCTCGCCCTGCGCGACGAGTTCGTGCACGACACCGGCGCCTACACGCCGCGCGGCCTCGTGGTGCCCCTGCTCACCGCCGGGACGGTGTCCGGGCCCTACCGCATCCCCAACATCGAGGTCAGCTTCGCCAGCGTCTATACCAATCGTGTGCCCGTCACGCCCTACCGCGGCGCCGGCCAGCCGCAGGCCGTGTTCGTGCTCGAGCGCGTCATGGACCTGATCGCCCGCGAGACCGGCCGCGATCGCGGCGCCGTCCGCTTCGCCAACTTCGTGCAGCCCGCCGACATGCCGTACGACACCGGCCTGCCCAACTACCGCGGATCCGGCAACGTCATCTATGACAGTGGCGATTACCCGACCGTGCTGCGCCGCGCGCTGGAGATGTCGAAATGCCTGCGCGCTCGCCAGGAGGGCCGCCTGCTCGGCGTCGGCCTCGCGTGCTACGTCGAGCTGACCGGCGTGGGCCCGTTCGAGGGCGCGACGATCCGCGCGGATTCAGCGGGACGCGTCACCGTGTTCACCGGCGTGCCGTCGCAAGGCCAGGGCCTCGAGACCACGCTAGCGCAGGTCGCCGCCGACGAGCTCGGCGTCACCCCGGACGAGGTGACAGTGATCGGCGGCGACACGCTCGGCATCTCGCAGGGCATCGGCACGTTCGCCAGCCGGGCCGCCGTCGTCGGCGGCAACGCGGTCGCGCTGCGGCGCGCGCGCTTCGCGCGAAGTGCGTTCGGCTGGCGGCGCAGGCGCTGGGGATCGCGGAGGAGGAGGTGCAGCAGCACGGCAAGGTGTCGCTTTTCGGGGTGAGGCCGCGCGGTCTGTCTCGTTGGGTCGGCTCGCGTCCGCAGCCGCCATCGCCCCGGCCGCCAGCGGCGTGCTGCCCGGCCTCGAGGCCACGCACTACTTCCAGCCGCCCGACATCGCGTATTCGAGCGGCGCCGACGTGGTCCTGGCCGAGGTCGATCCGGATACGCTCGCGGTCCGCCTGCGCGGCTACTGGGTGAGCCACGACAGCGGCCGGCTCATCAACCCCACGATCGTCGAAGGCCAGATCCAGGGTGCCGTGGCGCTCGGGCTCGGCAGCGCGCTGCTCGAGGAGGTTCGCTACGACGCACAGGGCCAGCCGCTGGCCGGAAGCTACATGGATTACGCGATGCCGCGCGCCGCCGACTTCCCGGCCATCGTGATCGACCACCTGGAGACGCCGTCGCCGCTGAACCCGCTGGGGCTGAAGGGGGTGGGGGAGTCGGGGACGCTGCCGGTGCCGGCGGTGATTGCTTCGGCGGTGGAGGCTGCGCTTGGTGTGAGTGTGGAGGAAATGCCGCTGACGCCGGGGGCGCTGCGGCGGCTGGCGCGGTCGGAGGGCGCCGCGGAGTGAGCACCCTCGGGGTCGCGGCGCGGCGTCCGATCATGTTGCTCTGGCCCATTGGGCTCATAACCCAAAGGTCGCTGGTTCAAATCCAGCCCCCGCAACCATAAGTACTACACGGTCAAGAAGCCCTTTGCCGGTGCTGAGAACCTCGGCCCTGGCAAAGGGCTTCGCACTGTCTGTGATCGTGTGAATCTTGATCATTTCGATGTCGCCCTGTACCAGCTGACGCGCCCGTAGGCCGCCTCGCTGCAGTGCCGCCCGGACATCATCCAGATATGGCGCGACCCGGGCGGGGTGGACCTGGAGGGGCCGACGCTGCACGTGTCGTTCGACGCGCGCAAGCTCACGCTCGAGCCTCGTTTCCTCGGCCTCGGCCTCGGCGAGCCAACTTCTGACCTTCGGCGAAGTGTCTCCTTGAATGATGAACTGGCGCAGTCCGCCAAGCTGCTGCCTCGTTCGACCCAGCGCATCAAGAAGCTGTCGGCGTTCGGCGTCGGTGGCCGGCACGTGGGCACGAAGTCGGGCGTTGACCTTTTCTACGAGCCGCTCGACCGCTGCCGGGGAATACAGCTTGTCACGCAAGAGCGTCGCGATCTGAGTCTCGACGACATCACGTTTGATCAAGATGCCGTTGGCGCAGGCGGCAGCACCGCGACGCCACCGCCGCGTGCACCCGTACTTCTGGGTTGACGCCGCACTGGTGCGGATGGTCAGAGAGCCACCACATGTGGCGCAGACGAGCAACCCGGACAACAGATACTTTCCGTAGATGCTTTTGGACTTGCCAAATTCGTGGGACGCCTCGTACTTCGCGCGGACACGCGTCCGTCGATCCTCGACGTCTCGCCAGAGCGCATCATCGATGATTCGAAGATCAGGTCGGTCCTGTACGATCCAGTCCGACTCAGGGCGCGCGACGCGCCGACGGCGCGACGTCCCGGGGACACGCACCCAGCGCGAGCGGTTCCAAATCACACGGCCGCGGTAAAGTTCATTCATCAAGATCACGCGGACGGTGCTGACGTCCCAGCCATCACCGACGCTGTCATGGCGGAGCCGATGGCCCTTGGCGCGCCGCGGAGAGGGGACCTGCCGGCCGTTCAGGTTGGCCGCGGTCCGCGCGAGGCCGTACCCGGCGGCGTACAGCTGGTAGATGTGCCGGACGATCTCCGCCTCGGCGGCATCGATAACCCAGCGGACGCCAATCCGCCGCCGATGGCCGTCGCGGTCACTGCCCGTACCGTCGTAAAGCGGCTCGCGACGATAGCCAAATGCGATGCCGCCCGCACTGAAGCCGTGGAGCGCCTGTCCCTCGAGGCCGCGGTGGGTTTTTCTCCCGAGCTCGCGGATGTACTCCGAATCCATCGCACCATAGATCGCCAGGAGGAATTCCGCGTTGTCACGGCCGGAGTGCAGGCCTTGATTGACAAAGAACAGGTCCACACCATTGAAGCGAAGTTCACGAAACTGCTGGACAGTCCCGACGACATCGCGGCTCAGTCGCGACGTGTCATCCACGAGGACGAGGTCGAAGGGACGGGGCTTTCGGAGCGCGGCTTCGACCAGCCGTTGGAGGCCATCGCGACCCTCGACGCTCAGCCCAGTGACGGCTTCATCGGTGTAGATATGGTCGTCCAGCACGACCCAGTCCGGATGGCGGGTGGCTTCCTGCCGACAGTGCCGCAGCTGGTCAACGATCGACTCCGGGCGCTGCTGGTCGCTACTGTACCGGGCGTACACCGCGCAGCGCGTCGGCATCCCTCAGCTCCTCGTGGCGAAGATCCTCGACGATGAGGTCGGCGATTAAGTCTAGCCACTGCTCCAGCGACCGCAAGGCGTCGTCGCTACGGTCGGCACCGTTATGTGTGGTTCGATGGTGCCTGGCGGTCGTGTCAGTGACCGTGGGCCGGCCGTGCGCGTCACGCCGAGGCTGCGCTCGCGACTTCTTCATGACCGGAGGCGGCGGTCTCCACTGGCATGCGACGGCAACTGGAGAAGGATGTCGTTGAGACCAAGGGCGACACGCGCAAGTCGGGCCTGAACCATCGGGTCCAAAAATCGCCCGCCTGCGGTCAGCACCAATGCCGTCGCTTTCAGAAGCAGCTGGGGGATCGGCTCATTGGGAGCGTCGCCGAGCACGCGCGCGGCTGCGGCCGGCTCGCCGCGCGGGAGGTGGACGAGGATGGCATCAAGTTCAGCAGCGAGGCGCCGAAGGGCCGAGTGAAGCGTTGCGTCCTGAAGCCTCCGCGCCCCGTGCAGTACAAGCACTTTGGCGTCCAGAAGGAGCTGCCGGCCCCGCGCCCTCGGCGCGTCGGCCGCGGTGGACGTCGGCGGCGCGTGGCGGCCCGGCGTCGACAGCTCGTGCGCAGCCGGGGACGAGGTACCCGCCGTGGCTGGCGGAATGGGCAGAACCCCGCTCTGGGCACTGACGAGCGTCTGGAGTAGGCGGAGAGCGCCTGGTGGGTCGAGTTCGGCGAGTCGTGGAACTACTTCGCGGCGCCGATCGGCTGGTAGTGCTTCAAGCAAACAGCCGGCTTTCAAAACCTCAGCCCTTGTCCAGCGCGCATTCTCGAACAGCGGATACTTAGCGACGAGCGCGACGTGGCGTTCGATCCGGAGCTGTTCTCGCGGCGAAATTCGTGTTCGTCGCGCGACGTCGCGCCGTGAGCCCGGCTCGGCGGGTCGACCGCGAGGTCTTCGTGCCAACGCGCGATCGGCATTCTGACCTGGCGCCTGAGTGGCCTCTCGCCGCGCGGCGTCGTTCTGCTGCGCGGCGGCCTTTATCTTGCGGATCTTCTCCAGCCGCAGCATCGACGCCTCGAACGGCGTGCGCGGCTGGCGGTCGATCCTGTTGTCCTCGGCGCGGCGCCTCACACCTCCATGATGCCTACGGTACAATGAAAGAAAACGTTGCAGATTGTCACTTATGTTAAAACGTGCTATGCCGTAGACAAGGCTCTAGGCCGTTACGGCAGGCGCAATCCTGAGTCACATTGACTACGGCAACGGGGGAGACGGTATGGCAGCGAAGGCGGGACGACCAGAGATGTCGCCAGACGATGCGTGGGGGCTGCACGTCGATGAGGTCGTCCACGACCGGCGCAAGGAGCCTGACCCTCCGGACGCTCTGGAGAATTATTACGAACTACCCCCGCCAACCAATGAGCACTTCCGACGCAACTTTGAGCTCGCGCTGAAGCGGGTCGGCAGGAAAGACGAAGATCGCGCGCAGTGGTTGCTGAGATTTGCGGCGCAGAACCTGGCCTCACTCTCTGAAGGGCAGCGGGTGGATTTGACCTGGGACATCGTGCGCTTCGCGATCGGCCCGCCGACGCGCGTATTTAAGCTCGACACCGCTGGACACAGCATTGGGGTCCCGATTGGGGAGATCCATCAATGGGTCGGCGATGGTGTCCGAACGCTGTCGAACGGCATGGTGCTCAAGGAACACGGACCTGTTCTCGTAGAGGAGGTACCGAGTTCTTGGCGCATCGACGCGCGCCTGTCATATCGCCTGTCTTGGGACGGTCAGCGGCTCCTGGATGAGCCGCTCGGCGACATCAGGCCCCGGTTCGCGGCCGAGGCCTATCGCGTGCTGATCGCGGCGGCGTCGCGCTTCAAATTCTGCCCCCGGTGTCGCACCGCGTTCATCGCCCGCGGCCGACAACAGTTCTGCCAGGCGCGGTGTAGTCAGGCGGTGCGGACCCAGCGATATCGCGCGGCACAGAACCCTGATAAGGCATCGCAGGCGCGTCGCGAGGCATACGGGCGGTCGCTAACGCGACAGGGCATTACGAGGATCCCGAAACGGAGGAAGCGGCGCAGGGCACGGTCAGCCGGACCGTAGAACGAGCAGCACGACCCGCGGCTTCGCTCGGGTTCTATCCGCCGCAGCGATTCATGCGACCCGTTACACTCGGTCACCGCACGGCGGCTGAGCATCAGGTCGGTCGACTGTGGTCACGATCGCCGACGCAGTCCTCGAGCACAACGAACGGCGCGTGTCATCTCGGATCAATGGATGCCTTCCGGCGGCTCGGCGCCGTCGTCATCATCGAGGACATCGCGGCCCTCCCGCGCCTGGACGAGATCCGAAAGGTCGATCACATCGACGTGTTCTTGGCGGCGCCTTGATCTGGGCCACCTCCATGGGGCACATCGGCAACGTCAGCCACCCAGACGTCCAGCCGATCATCGACGGGCCGCTCACGACGACGATTCTCGGCCCGTTACAATCGCGTGGCATGGAGCCGCGGTCCGCCGACCACTGGGAAGGAGAGGCGCATCGCTGGGCGGCCTGGGCGCGAGCGCCGCGACACGACGCCTACTGGTACTACCGGGATGCGTTCTTCGCGCTGGTCCCGCCGGCCGGGCGGGCAACGCTCGAGGTGGGCTTCGGCGAAGGGCGTGTGTCCGGCGACCTCGTTGCGCGCGGCCATCGCGTGACCGGCGTGGACGTATCGCCCACGCTAGCGCGCCTGGCGGCGGAGGCGGATCGAACGGCCCACTACCTGCTGGCGGACGGCGCGGCGCTGCCGTTCGGCGCCGGCGCGTTCGACCTCGTCGTCGCCTACAACTCGCTCATGGACGTCGACGACATGCCGGCCGTCTGCGCCGAGATCGGCCGCGTGCTCGACCCCCGCGGCCGCGTCTGCGCCTGCGTGCAGCACCCCGCATGGGACGCCGGGAAATTCGTCGGCTCGGGGCCCGAGGCGACATTCGTGCTCGGTCCCACATACTTTGGGCCGCGGCGCTCGCGGGGCACCTTCGAGCGCAACGGCCTTAGCATAACCTTCGAGGGGTGGTGCTTCTCGATCGACGACTACGCGCGCGCGCTCGAAGCCGCCGGGTTCGTCATCGAGATGCTGCGCGAGCCACGGCCCAGCCCGACGGCGCCGCCCACGACGCGCGGCCACCGCCTGCCGATCTTCCTGATGCTCAGGCTCGCCAGGCGCGCCTGACGCCGCGCGTGTCGATCAGCGGCGCGCGCCGGCGGACGCGCGTGCGACGAGGTCGTTCACGCCGGCCTGGATCCGGAAACAGCACGCTGAATGCGACGCCGCACACCCAGCCGCATGTAGCGCTCGACGTTGGCCGGGGTCACGAGCGTGCCCGGCGACGCGGCCGGCCTGAACGTGGCGGCCGTGAACGCTGCCCCAACGAGCGGCTCGTAGAGGGTTGGAAGCTCACGGGCGCGTGTCGGAGTACGCCGTGAAGCAGGCCGACGGCATTTTCAAGTTTGGGCGCCGGGTTCGCTGCGTCTGGCGGCTGTGATCCACAGGGCGACAAGCTATCGCCGGATTTACGAGCCGCTGGAGTTGCGCGCCGCAGCCACGCCAGGCTTGGTAAGTCGCTCGCTGGGAAGTATCGGATGACGAGCGTCAGATACTCCTTCGCCTCGTCGGCGGTCATGGACGCCGCGCTGTCCGCATCAAGGCCCGAATCTGCGACCCAGCCAGGAGGGGTATCAGTCATGTGCGCTCCTCTCGACTCGTCAGGCGTGCCTGTCAGAACTCGCCAACGTGAGCCCAGTCCTCCTCGGGTAGGTAGCGAAGGTATCGATCTATGTCGGCCAGCACACCGTGCGCTGCGGCATAGCGGATGTGCTGCTCGAGGCAAATCATCTTCATGAGCGCAGGAGTCTCCCACCACGCGGCCAATATGAGCGGAAGTGGTGGCTCCCAACCGTGGCCGACACGGCGACGTGCGGGCAGCATCTCCCATAGCTCGTTCCAACGGTCGGGAATCGGGCAAACTCTGCCGTTGTCTCGGACGCGCGCAAGCAGCGCATCGAGCATCCCTGGAGAATCGGCAGTGGGCGGCCGGCGGCGCGTCTTACTGCTCACAGAGTCGTGTTTTCATCGCTCGACGGCGCGGTGAAGCGCAGCGAGCGCGCGACGATGAAGATCGCCTCCGGCGCGACGTTCGCCACCAGGGCCAGCCAGAGATCGCGCTCGTCCGGCTTGATTCGGTTCACGATCTGTAGCGCTTCCGCTACGCGCGGATCAATCTGGTAGCTGTCCGGGCTGACCCGGCAATCGAGCATTTTCGGTAGCGTCATAGTCGGGCACCTCCTGCATGAGCGGCCGGACCCCAGGCCGATAGGTCAAAGCGTGCCGGGTCGTCCTGGCCTCGCGTCTTGCACCGTACAGCCTCCCGCCGGGCGCCGCGGTCCACTGTTCGTTACCTCGCGAATGCCATCATCAGTAGCGTCGCCGCCACAACAAGCACGTACACTGTCCAGCGCAACCGGCGCTGAATCAGCCACAACCACACCAGCCACCTCACAGCTTCACCCGGTCGTAACCGAGCACCCGATCGCGGCAGTCGAAGTATTGCCGCCAGAGCCGATCGACCTGTTCCGTCACTTCCGGATCATCACGAACGAGCCCGTGGATCATTCGCTCAGACGGGTGAATCAGCGGGAAATCTCCACATTGGCGCGTGACCAGTTCTTGCTCGGCTGCCTCCCTCGACTCACGCCTGGCTCGCTCTTCAAGCGCGGCCCATGGGACGCCGATGAAGAGCCCAATCGCCGCTAGAAGGCCACACCACATCCCAAGCCACGCAAGGCGGCCAAACCAGCCGTATCGCCCGAGGCTGCGGCGTAAGTCGCCGAGGCTGCCATCTGCGGGGTGACCATTGTCCTCGGCGTCTCGTGCAGCGGCGGGGATCACTAAACCAGGCCACCCGTCTTCCACGAGGACGGCGACCGCAAGGACAGCGGCGATGGCGATCATAGCGCCGAAGCTCCAAACGCCGAGCGTGGCGAGCATCGAACTCACTGACGTCGGAGCGGCCATGGGCGCCCCCTTCAATCGGACGTAGTCCAAGAATATCCCAATTTGGGATATTTGCAACGATCGGTGTTTGTAAGCGAGCGCCACCAGCAGTCCTGGCGTTGCGATGACTTCCGTACACTCGGCGCGATACCGACAGTTCCGCAGACGCCTCAGGGAGGCTCGTCTCGCGGCAGGCTTCACTCAAGTGGACGCAGCGCGGGCTCTACGCCGACACCAGTCGTATGTATCGAAGTGCGAGTCAGGCGAGCGTCGGGTGGACGTTCTCGAGCTTGAGTCGTTCGCAAAGCTCTACCGACGGCCGATGACCTTTTTTCTCCGTTAGCCTGCCGGTCGTGGAGGCCGCCGACAACATCAAGCCGTTCCTGCCCGACGCACTCGGCTAATGTGCGCGCGGGACGGCCGGATGTGAAGGTCGCCGCTGTTCGCGATCTCCAACGACAACAACTCGGACAGCTTCGGGCCGTCCACGCCCATCTTTGCGCGCAACTGTTCCTGGGAGACAGAGCCGTCACCGTCGGGCCCGAGTAGCGCGCATAACGCGTCACCGAGACGCTCCCGCAGGCCCGCGATCTCACTCGGCTCCAGAGTCATGGCTTGGGCGGGAGCTAACCCCATCCGATTCGCTTGCGCCCCGAGCGGCCAGCGACGGGGCGTCGCACGGGCCTCCAGCTCAGCTCATGGAGCCATTGCGTCCCGGTTTTCGGGTCGCGCGCCGCCAGGGTGAGACGCCAGCGATCCGACCGCGTCGAGCCTGCAGCCCGTTCCCGTAGTGGGCGATGCGGAGACTGGGGACATGACAGAGGCAGGCGCAGAAGGCACCCACGCATCGACCCTCCAGGCAGGCGGCGAGGAGATCCAGCGGGGGACGGCCACGGCGTCGCTTCGCAATCGTCTTCTTGCGGGAGGTTGCCATGGCGGATTCTACGCGACCAGCTCGACGGCGGGCTCGCCTGGTGCGCCAGGATCGTGGCATCAGTGGTGAGCCCGGCGAGCGGTTGCGGAGGATTCGTGCCATCATCTCGCGTCGGATGGAGACGCTCACGGACATTCGCGACTGCGCGGTAGCGGTCTTCAGCTACTGGCAGTCGTACGTGACCGGGGGCGGCATCACGGCGCTCGCCGTCCTCTACGAGAAGGTCGCTGATCGGACCCTGCCGAGGTGGACGTACCTCGTCCTGTTCCTCGTCGTGTTCGTGCTGATGTCGTTCTTCCTGGCGTGGCGAGACGAGCATCGCCTCGCGCGGCAGCTCGATGACCGAGCGCGCCAGCAGCAGGCAGCGGACGAGTACAGCCCGCTGATCGACAAGGGCCGCAAGATCGCCGTGACGTGGGTCAGCGCGGTGAAGATGACCGACGGGACGGCAATCAGCACTCAGCGAGCGGCGAGCTTCGAGTGGCTGAAGGACGTCCGCTCCCGGCTAGAGCGTGACTTCGGCCCCGCCGTGGGCACGCGGTTCAACCTCGGGATTCCAGGTGGCGGGCCTCTCGGCCTGTCGGAGCCGAGTGAACATCAAGCTCGCGTCGCAGAACTCGAACGGCTGATCCGCGAGATGCGCGAGGGCTCGCTGCATCTCCGCGTGCCCGACATGCAGTCGAAGGGAAGGCGATGAAGTCACATCGGACGGCGGTGGCCGCGATTCTTTTGAGCGTAGGCTGCACGACGCCCACGCCAACGATCACGCGGGACACTCCGACGCAGAGAGATGCCGCCCTCACGGGGTGGGCGTACTTCATGCCGGGGGGCACGCAGACCATTTTTGTGGGCGCCACGAGCCGCACCCTCTGCGAGGTTGCCCGCGAGAAGGCGCTCGAAAACAATCCGGCGAGTAAGGCGTCGCCGTGCGTGCCCGTGAAAGTGACCGCCGACTGAGCCTCCTCGCCAAGCTTCGGGTACATCCGCCCGACCGACCGGTGGAATACGGTTCGCAATTACGGGCCAATATCGGAAGGGACCGCCGAATACGGGTGAAAATACGGATGGCGCCACCGCGCCTCGCGCGGCGAATTTCGTGGCGGCGCCACGAAATTACGTTTCGGCCGCTGAAATTTGGTGGCGAAGCCGCCACGAAA
>Ga0070706_100006846_pt1 | contig 10762 bp, 7 predicted proteins | sample KBSK5501metaG_FD_65476 | JGI IMG/M metagenome (GOLD analysis project Ga0070706, IMG submission 65476) | Corn, switchgrass and miscanthus rhizosphere microbial communities from Kellogg Biological Station, Michigan, USA - KBS K5-50-1 metaG | ecosystem: Host-associated > Plants > Roots >...
TGGAAAGACTTTTTGCGAGACGGTCCAGAAGTCGGCTTGTAGGAAGTTTCACCAGATCGGCATGAGGAAACGCCCTGTTGGTCCGTGGTTCCTGGGCGACAAGCCTCTGTTGGCGCCAAGGGAAGGGCGGGAAAGAATAATGTTGACGACGGGATAGAAAAAGGCGGAGTGCTTCTCGCACTCCGCCGTCAGAACCTATCCGCTGGCCCTAGCCTTGTTTCGTGCTTTGGACTTCGGCAGGGACTTTTTCTTCGCTCCCTTCGTGGCGAACTCCGCCGCCACTACCTTCTCGACTTTCTCGATATCTACTCGATAACGCTTGGCAGCATCCATGAGCACGTCCTGCGATACATCGCCGCGCTGATAGGCAGAATCAAGCAGACTGATTTCGAGCAGAAGCCGCGAGAGCTCGGCCTCATCGTAGGTGCTGACTTTCTTCATCAATACCTCCTGCGGTGATTTGCTGCTTTCTTCCGTCTCGACCTTGTGCCGCTTTGCCAAGGCCGGGACTTGGTTGTAGGACAGACTGGCGATAGTGTATTGCGCTAGAGTGAGCAAATCGGCTTTCTTCAACGGTATCGAAACCCGCGCTAGCACCTTGGCTAAAACGCAATGGCGCGCGGTGATCACCTGTTTGTTCTTCTCGATTCGCTTGCGTTCCTCGGCCCTTTCCTTGGCCACCTTCTCGGGTGAAGGCGTGTCAGGATGATGCACCCGGCACGAAAGATCGGCACAGACTCTGACCAATTCTCCCCGCCGTCCGCTGTCCATGATCACAGCTTCGGTCATCTTCTCGCACGGCTTCTGGTACGCAGCGACCTTGGAGGCTGTACCGTTGGCTTTGGCCTTCTTGACTGCAAGCTCCATGTAACGGTTCCTCCCCAAGGGAGCGCCCTCGCGGGTGTTCCAAGCGGAAGAAATCTGCACAAGGGTCGGTTTGCTTTCGAGCGTTTTCGCCACATGAGCGTCGACCTTCGACCGGAAGCATTGCGGATCGGTGCATTATGTGGAATCTGGGCAAATAGCAAGTCTTTCCTGCTGGCTCGCAGCCGCCGCGCCGACCGCGTGGGTCAGCAGGCCACACAGCGGACTGCTTCGACCGGAATGTCAGGCCGGATTCCGATCTCATCTGAGGAGTTGCTATAAGCACGGCTTTGAATTGAGGCGCCGCCATGATAGAGGAGTAGACAATCTACTGCCACTGCGAGTAGAGTGTCTACATCTATGAACGAGAAAGACCAGTATAAAAACCGAATTGAGCTGCTGCAGGGAACACTCGACATGCTCATTCTGCAGACGCTGCAATGGGGACCGCAGCATGGATATGGCATTGTCCAGGCTTTACGTTTGCAATCCGGAGATGTGCTTCAGGTGGAGACCGGATCACTGTATCCGGCTCTCCATCGATTGGAGCGTCAGAGCTGGGTGCAGTCTGAATGGAAGCAGTCAGAGAGCAAGCAAAAAGCCCGATACTACCGAATCACAGCCAAGGGGAAAAAGCAGTTGGCCACGGATCTGGGCCGATGGGAGCGGATTGTCGAAGCGATTGGGTCGGTGATGTACGTCAAGCCGGGGGAGAGTGAGTCGTGAAGTGGTTTTCGAGCTTCGGTTTTCAGCGGCGAAACCGCGAATTGCAGGAAGAGATCGATGCCCACCTGCAGATGGCGATTGCAGATCGGGTGGCGCGAGGCGAGACGGCAGAGGCGGCGCGACAGGCGGCAGTGCGGGAGTTTGGAAACATTCCCCTTGTGCAAGATGTGACGCGCCAGATGTGGGGCGGAGGCTGGTTTGAACAAATAGGCCGGGACGTCCGTTATGCGTTGCGGCAACTGCGTAAGAGCCCCGGCTTCACGATCACCGCGACGGCGATGCTGGCCGTAGCTATTTGCGCCAACAGCACCGTATTCAGTTGGATCGACGGTACAATGTTGCGTCCGATTCCTGGCGCACGGGACACGGACGACCTTGTGAGCCTGCAGCGGGGGGAACGGAACTTCTCTCCGACTCCGCCCTTCTCGTATCTCGACTATCGCGATCTGCGCGAGCAGAACCACACCTTCACCGGGATACTTGCCTATCATCACGATTGGATTACGCTGACCGGTGGCGCACTGCCGGAGCGCGCCTACATTGCGAACGTGTCGGCGAATTATTTCGACGTGCTCGGCATCAAGCCGGTGCTGGGGCGTTTCTTTCTGCCTGAAGAGGAGTCACGTCCAGTTCCCAACGTGGTCCTGGGTTACTCGCTTTGGAAGACCCGTTATGCCGCAGACCCGGCAATTGTGGGCAAATCGATCGAGATTGCCCGGCATCCTGTGACGGTGATCGGTGTGGCCCCGGAGGGGGTTGTCGGAGCAATGCCCGGGATCCGTGAAGATCTGTGGGTAACGCTCGATCCCCTCGGGACGGATGTGTGGCGGATGACGCATCGCAGTGGTGGTGCGGTCTGGCTGAACGTAATAGGAAGATTGCGGCCCGGCGTGAGCCGTGGCCAGGCAGCCCAGGACCTCGACACCGTGATGCACAATATTGTCGCGGCGTTTCCGGACGATCATCTGGGCGATAACCGGATCACGCTGGATCCCATGTGGCGCTCACCATTCGGCGCCAACGGATACATGGCGGCGACGCTGCCCATTCTGCTGGCCTTCGCCGCTGTGGTGCTGTTGCTGACCAGCGCGAACGTGGCTACGCTCACGCTGGTGCGGTTTGTATCCCGGCGGCGTGAGCTTGCCATCCGGCAGTCGCTCGGGGCGAATCGTATTCAACTGGTGCGGCAGATGGTGCTGGAGGGCGTGGTGCTTTCCATCGTCGCAGGAGCCGTGGCCCTTGTGTTGACATCGTGGACATCGAAGACATTCGCATGGTTCTTTCCGGCGAACTCGAATCCCCTCATACTCAACGGGAGCATGGACCATAAGGTGGTAATCGGGATTGCGGTGTCGTCCCTGTTGGCCGGCATGCTGTGCGGCGCGCTCCCCGCCTGGCGTTCGGCCCACGCGCCGGCCATTGAGGTACTGAAGGCAGAGTCTGCAAGCATCTCCGGCGGCTCACGCAACCGGAAATTGCTCAGCGGGCTGGTAGTGGCGCAAATCGCGCTTTCACTTCCTCTGCTGGTCTGCTCCGGGCTATTTCTGCGAACACTGCGGAATCTCGCCGGCGCGAATCCCGGATTTGAACAGGACCACATTCTCACTGCGTCCGTGGGGCTGAATATTGCCGGCTACAGCCACGACGAGGAACAGGTGATCCGTCACAAGATTCTTGATCGCGTGTCGGCATTGCCTGGCGTGAAGGTTGCGTCTCTTACGGACTGGATTCCGATGACCTTGGGCCACAAGGGGGACGATGCGTATCCGGAAGGGTATGTGCCACACCCCCATGAATCTTTGCAGGTGTACCACGCCGAAGTGGCCCCGCGGTATTTCGAATCCCTTCATATACCCATTCTGGAAGGACGCGAGTTTACACCGGATGACGATGAAAAGGCCCCGCGGGTACTCATCGTGGATCAGACCGCGGCGAGGCGATACTGGCCGGGACAGGATCCGCTGGGAAAGAAACTCAGGATATGGGGCGGCCTTTTCACGGTTGTCGGCGTCGCGAGAAATTCGACACATATATTCGTGAATGAGTCACCGGAGCCCATCGTGTATATGAGCTTTTTCCAGGTGGGGTATGAGACTATCGTGCAGGTGAAGACCGAGGGAAATCCGGTCGACCTTGCGCCAGCGGTGGAAAACGCCATCCACGAAATCGATACACGGCTGCCAGTTTTCGATGTGCGTCCCATGCGAGAGAGTACCCAGATGGCGAGCAGTTTCGCTGTCGTACAGAGCGCCCTGGCGGGCATGTTCGCGCTGATCGGGCTGGTTCTTGCGGTGACCGGGATCTACGGAGTTGTGGCCTATCGGACTCAAATGCGGACCCACGAGATCGGAGTACGAATGGCTCTGGGCGCCTCGCGCGTCGACGTGCTGAGACTCGTGCTGTTGCAGGGATTGTGGCTCACAGGCATTGGGATGGCGCTGGGACTGGCGTTTGCGTTGGGACTGACACGTTTCATCGCCCGGCTCTTGTACGGAATCGGAGCCAACGATCCCGTCACCGTCGTTTCCGTCGTCATGCTCCTGGGAGCGATGTCTTTGCTGGCATGCTACTTTCCGGCACATCGAGCGATGCGCCGGAACCCTGTGACTGCAATTCGCGAACTGTAAACCGCAGCTCGGACTCGACGCGAATTGCGTGAATTAATCTGGCTCTCTACTTCCAGCGCCGTTACTTCGCGAGTCCGTAAGGGTCGAAGCTGGCAATGCCGGCCGAACAGATGTGATCTGGACCAACCCGGCGCCGAGCTGACGCGGCGTTGGGCCTGCAGGCGTCGGCACATCCGATAGCTTCGATAGAAGGTTTTCGTAGGCCGCCACGCCATCCTCGACCGCGGCCTGCTCCTCCTCGCCGAGCGGAATCTCCTGGAGCAATCGCAGCAGATGTGTCCTGCCCTCTAACAGCAGGGCGGCAGTCGAATCCTTCGGCATATAGAAATCACACTTCGCACAGGCCATACGATGCTGGCACTGGTCAAAGAAGTCGTAGGTGCAATAGCCGTGGCCAAGATCGTAGAACTTCCACGGCTCGGTTGCTGCGAGCCCGCTGCGAACCACATCCTGATCGACGAGGACTTCAATGGCACGGAGGTTGCGAGCAAAATAGCCCGCATCGGCATAGGACTTTGCAACCTTCAAGGGAGTGATCTTCGCATAGTGCTGTGTCGCCGTTGGAGTGGAATGGCCAAGCCACTCCTGCAACTCGAAGAGCGTCATCGGTTCCCGCGCGTTATAAAGCTGTGAAGCAATGGTGGAGCGGGCGCGGTGGCTGGTATCTAGCTCCCATCGGCATCAATGAGACGTCTTCCTTTTCTTCCTCGTTCACCGGCCTTCTCGTGCCGTCAACTAGTTCCACTGCGTTGTAGTGTTCCTTGCCAGCTCGTCCGCCTCCCTTTTCAATGAACACTTCGCGATACTTAAGCTTTTCGACTGACCGTGCGTACCAAAGAAGGTAGTCAGCCACCCCTCCGAGATAAAGGCTCGTGGCGCTGGTTGTTTTCCTAATCGTGACCACAGAAACAAAGTTTGAAGCTCCAAACACTTCGTCCAATACCATCCGCGCAAGATGAAGATTTTGATCGCCGATTTGCATGAAGCACGATCCGGATTCGTGGAGTGACTCCTTGACCAGCAATAGTCGATCACGCAGGTATGTGAGATAGGAGTGGATGCCGAGTTCCCAAGTATCTCGGAATGCTCGGACCATTTCGGGCTCTTGGGTCAAATCGTCGTCTTTGCCGTCTGTTACGTCACGCTTATTTACGAACGGCTGGAAGTTCGACCCATACTTAATGCCATAGGGTGGATCAATATAGGCCATCTGCACTTGCCCCGCCATCCCCTCCTTTTCTACTAAAGAGTTCATTACCAGCAGAGAATCGCCTGCGATTAGCCGATTTGACCAGCCGTGAGCGTGACGATAGAAATCGATGGCCTCGCGCAAGGGAGGATTTTCTTCGCGGCGCTCGAACAGTGATGCCTGAACGGGCAAAGCCGTGCCGTTGCGCTTACGCACGGCCTCGATGATGGTGTGGGGATCGATGCGCTCATGCACGTGCAAGGAAACCGTCGGCACCTCAAATGAGGTATGTTCCTTCTTGCCTGCCCACACCAATTGCGGATCAAGATGCGGATCGTAGTCCAGTTCCTGGCGCGGCTTCACCGAAGGCACCGGTGCGACGTACGCGTAGGTTTTGTGCGTCGGCGCAACCGGATCGGTTTCCGGCGTTACCAACCCAACGGGAGGGTTGTTGATTCTCTTCTTGTCGGTGTGTTCGTAGCGCTCAATCTCGCGCTTCAGTGGCTTGCCGCCGCTCGTCTTCCCTCGTGGCATCTGGTAGTTACCTCTACTTGAAAGCATTGTTTGGAGAACGCTGAATTCTAAGCTGCGATAGTGTCAAAAGCCAGTGATGAGCGCTGGTCAGCTGAGCTCCGAATCGCGCTTTCCTTTCCTTCCTGGACCGTTCAGGTCATTCGTCTTCGTCATCCAGGTCGGAAGCATTTTCCAGTGATGCGTCGGTGGTGACAACGGCTTGCTTGCCCATGGCTTCCTCGACGAGGGCCAACAGAGTTGATCGTCGAGCGTTAAGAAAAGCGGCAAAGTCATCCGCGCGGAGCAACTTCGGATCAATGTAGTGCGTGCGAAGAATTGTATTCATTCGTTCGTCGTCAAGTTGTACGGCTTTACTCCCCTGAAGTTTCAACAGATATTCGGAAGGAGCTCTGCCACCAATTTTCCGATTTGCTTTATAGGAAATCGCCGTTTTATTCACAATCGAGTTGAACACACGAGGTGAGATTTTCTCATTTTGCTCTTCGCACCATTTGCGTGGAAAGATGTGATGGATATCGATGCCCTTTTCATTACGATCGATGTCCACCATGCGAGCCTTCCAAAAGAAATCCTGAGCACCGCGATGTTGAATCAGTACGTAAAGCCCGCGATAAGCTGCCGATGTGCGACTACGCATCGTATCCAATCTAGTTGGCTGAAAACCCGCGTCAATTACTGTAGTCGGAAGCGTGGCTGCGATGTTGTTGATCCACTTTAGAAGGCCTTGAAGATCGAGAGCGATGCGGGTTTCCGATGCACTTCCGTACAGTTCGCCAAAGACTCCACACCAGTACCAACGTGCAAGTTTGTCCTGTACCTGCGGTTCGAGCCATCGATCTCCGATGAGAGCAAGCGTGGCTGCCAGCGGGATTATTTGTGCACGGTACGGGAGAAACTTCGGATCATGGAAGCCCAAGTGGCGGAGAAATTGATCTGCTTCAACAAATCCCTGTGTCAGTTGGTCCGACCATTTCTTGTAGGCAGAAAGCGGCATGGAAAGAATGTGTTCTCGTTTGGCGCTAACGGCAGTGACGGCCTTGCCTGTTTTGCCGCTTTTCAGGTCTTCCTGCTGGCGTTCGTAGGTGTGCAGCAGACTCAGGCCCTGGAGAAAATCCGTCGCAGCAGTATCTTTCAACAATGGCTTTGCAGCGAACTTTGCGTGGCGTCCCTTGGTAGTACCTTCTCCATACCAGTCCTGCCGCAGATTAAACCCGTCGGCGGCATACGTTGCTGTTACTAATTCAAAGACGGAGAGTTGTACGCCACCCGTGTTCACCTTCTCGAAGACTAAGCAGACAGCCTCCTTCGACGTACCCTTTTTGAGTTCGATTACCGGAACGAGGTAGGAGCGGAACGCGCTCAGTATTAGTTGGCGGAATTCCATGTATTGACTGAAACGTCCTGGATAAGCCTTGTTAAGCCCGATCTCCCATGCGTCAGAATTCAGAATCTGGTTGCACGGGAAATGAAAGGATGCGTACTCTTTCTCGGGAGTGCTGAGATCCAAGATAACGTCACGGCCAAAATTTGTGCGAACCACTCGGTCTTCTCCGATAGCAACGATCGCATCGTCAAGCGTGACGGGGCCAGCCAAGGTCTTGGCAATATCGAAATAGTAGTACCGCCTGATCTCGCGCTTCTTGTCGTCCTGCGTAACGACTGGAGTTGTGAGCCTGAGTACCTGGGTAAGCGACGTGAGGCGCTGCTGGCCATCGAGGATCAGGCGCTCAGCTTTGGCGCCGTTCGCAGGCGCCACTCCTTCGACAAGCCTTTCCTGAAAGCGCGCTTCTCCACCGGTTTCGAGCAACATCATTGCACCGATTGGGAATGAACGGGCAATGCTCAGCATGAGGGATCGGATATGTTCGTCGTCCCAGGCCCAACCACGTTGGAAGTCCGGTAGTTGAATTTTGCCTTCAACGATCTCGTTCAGGAGTTTTCCAAGTTCGGTCTTGGTCGAATCGAAGGATGACATCAGGTCTCACCAATAGTGGAGTTGAGTTCAGGGCCGAGTTCGCAAAGTAGTTGCGATGAGTTCTTAGGGGAATAAGGATTCTATTCTTGGGGAGACTCCAAGGCCAGTAGCCAGGTTTGTCCGTTGCTGGGCCTTATCGGTCCAATGTTTGGTAGCTCGTGACTGGAGCGGAAGTGTGGTGATTACACGGGAACCCGAACCTCAAGAAATGTACTCGGTTTCTTTGGATTTGGTGTATGGTGTTCCCGTTCGATACGGTGATCTGGGCGAGCAATATCTGTATTGTTCGTGCGCAAAATTTGTACCGTTTTTGTACCGCCGACTCGGCAAAGTAGTCCTTTTAGCACTTCTAGCACTTCGTGAATTCAATAACTTACATCGAATCAATCAAGTGAATAGTTCGACTCCCGCCGCCTCCACAATTTATCTCTTTTATTTTCAATATATTACGGACACGTAAAATGAATCGTACAATGGCGTTCTGCAGAGCCGGATTCTCCGGGACCTTCCCTCACGGTTTTTCTTCTCACCGATTGCAAACCAATCGAACGACTCGGATTATTCCCAGCAGGAATAGCTATGAGAAATGGAGTCGTTGGGGTTCTCGCACGCCGTTCGAGGGCAGCCTCTAAGCGCGTCCAGCGATACTGATTGGCACACCCTGTTACGCCGCGCTGCCGTGACAGGGAAACAACGACGTACATATTGGATTTCAACGGTACTGACAGCCCGTTCTTGATCCTTGTAACACGAGGGCGTTTCTGGGGAATAACCCTGAGAAAGAAGCACCAGGCACTTAAGCGTTTATTGGCAAGCCGCGCTGCTTCAGAAATTGTCGGCTATATTCGAGGCGGTCGCCGTTTTTTCCGTGCTCAAGAACCTTTGAGTTCGATTCCGATGTCGTCATTCACGTCGTTTGGAATCGTTGCCCGAAGGCGTGCCGAGAAAAAACTGGATATTTTCGAGTTCGCCTCCGGCCTGATGGCAGAGACTAGTACGGCGAACCTTGTTGGAAGCGAGCCGAGTCAGGCCGCTGTTGGCGGCGAACTCCTTCACGATGGGACCCCAAACCCGCGCCATGCGAACAAGCACGCTCAGGCGGTGCGCTGTCATATATGCTTATGCCGAAGGAGTAGTAGTCTAATCGCAGCCTATGCTCTCCCAATTCATAGTGTGTCTCCTCCTTACCCTGACGTTTGGCCCAGGCCTGTTCGGCGCCGATTTTGCCATGACGGTTACCGATAAGAACTACCTCGACACGCAGGGTTTCAGCGTGTTTCTCTACGACAGCACCTACCATCCCGTTTTTGTAGACCAGAAGAACACGGCGATGGAGATGATTCTTCACGGCCAGCGCATCGCCACCAACGGCGACGTGCGCCTGATGCCAACGCCCGAGCAGTGGGACCTGGTGGCGACGCTCAAGGAGCGTCATGCCGATAAGGAGAACAACCGGCTCACCGCCGACCTCGCTATCCCGACCTTCGATTTCAGCTACACGCTGGAAGTCGCAGCGGAACCAGGCGGCGTGAAGGTCAGCATCAATCTCGACAAGCCGCTACCGCAGAAACTGGCGGGGCGGGCGGGATTCAACCTGGAGTTTCTGCCCTCGATCTACATGGGCAAGACCTACCTTGTTGACGGAACCCGAGTCGGCATCTTCCCGCGAACGCCCAATGACCTAATGGTCAAAGTATTGCCGTTGGCTGACGAGCCGAAAAAAGCCTACTACCTTGAGGACTGGGATAAGGCGAAGGGATACACGCAGCCACTGCCTTTCGCGCAGGGCAAGAGCATCACGCTTGGGCTCGACGACGCGCTGGCTCGGATCAAAGTAGAGTCGGAAACCGCCGACCTCATGCTGTTTGATGGACGCAACCGCGCACAGAACGGCTGGTTCGTTTTGCGCTCGCTTATCCCTTCAGACAAGACTAGCGGGGCCATCGTATGGCACCTCCGGCCGGATGTGATTCCGAATTGGACGCGGCCGCCAATGATCGCGCACAGCCAGGTAGGTTATGCCCCGGGATTCTCCAAGGTGGCGGTTCTCGAACTCGACCCGAAGTACGACGGCCCGAAGACGGCCAAAGTGCTGCGGCTGAGAGAGGACGGATCGTACAAGCCGGTGTTTGAGGGCCCGATCACGCCCTCAACGCCGTGGCTTCGGTATGTTTATTCGAAATTCAACTTCACCCCGGTGAAGGACCCCGGACTTTATGTCATCGAGTACGCAGACCAGCGAACGGCGCCGTTCCCCATCTCCAACGACGCTTACGCGAACATCTGGCAGGACAGCCTCGACCATCACCTTGCCGCGCAGATGGATCATGTTTCCGTTCGCGAAGGCTACCGCGTGTGGCACGGAGCTTCGCACCTGGACGACGGCCGTATGGCGCTAGTGGTCGGGGAACAATTCGACGGCTGGAATCAGGCAACGGCAACCGACGGGAAGTACAAAGGCGGCGATCACATTCCCGGGATGAACGTCGGCGGCTGGTATGACGCCGGCGACTTCGATCTCGAGGAGCCCGCGCAACTGAGCGTGATTCAGAGTCTGGCGCTGGCGTATCGCGAATTTCATCTCGACTACGACGAGCTTAGCGTCGATGAAGTCGCCCGCGAGGTTGAGATGCACCGTCCCGATGGCGTGCCGGATACGGTCGAGCATGTCAAGCATGGGGCACTGCTCATTCTCGCGCAGTTCCACAATATCGGTCATGCGATCCGCGGCACTCACGAACCAGACCTGCGCCAATATACGCAGATTGGGGACGGAGGGTCGAAAACCGACGGTCGCATCTATGACCCGAAATTAGGTCCGAACCAAGTGAAGGGCGACTACTCTGG
>Ga0070706_100006847_pt1 | contig 10762 bp, 7 predicted proteins | sample KBSK5501metaG_FD_65476 | JGI IMG/M metagenome (GOLD analysis project Ga0070706, IMG submission 65476) | Corn, switchgrass and miscanthus rhizosphere microbial communities from Kellogg Biological Station, Michigan, USA - KBS K5-50-1 metaG | ecosystem: Host-associated > Plants > Roots >...
CAGGCGTCGGGCTGCGAGGTGATCGGCGTGTCGCGCGACCCGCAGGAGACGAGCGACCGCTTCAAGGCCAGCCTCGGCTTGCCCTTCTCGCTGGTAGGGGATCCCGAGGAGCGCATCATCCGCGCGTACGGCGTGCGGTGGCCGGTCGTCGGCTTGACCCAGCGCGTCACCTACGTCATCGGGCGGAACCGGAAGGTCCGGCTCGCCTTCCACAGCGAGCTGGACATGGACGCCCACTCGGCGCAGGCCTGCAAGGCGCTGGCCGAGCAGGCCCCCTCCGCCTGAGCGGGGAGCGTCTCCGCCCCGCCATGCCGGCGTCGCTCTCCGTCGTCGTTCCCATGTACAACGAGGAAGCGTACGTGGACCGCGCGGTGACGGCCGCCCGCGGCGTCCTCGAGGAGATGGGGTGCGAGTGGGAGATCGTGATCGTCGACGACGCCTCCACCGACGGCACCGCGCGGCGCGCGGAGGCCCTCGCGGCCGCCGATGCGCGGGTGCGCGTGATCCACAACGCCGTCAACCGGCGGCTGGGCGGCACCCTTCGCGCCGGCTACGGCGCCGCCCGAAAGGAGCTGATCTTCTACACCGACGCCGACCTCCCCGTGGACCTCGGGCAGCTGCCCCGGGCGGTCCGCCTGCTCGAGTACCAGCAGGCCGATCTGCTCGCCGGCTACCGCTTCGACCGCACGTCGGAGGGCCTGCATCGCGCGGTGTACACCATCGGCTACCACGTCCTCATCCGCCTGCTGTTCGGCCTGCGCATCCGCGACGTGAACTTCGCGTTCAAGCTCTTCCGCCGCTCGCTCCTCCAGCGCTTCGAGCTCCGGAGCGAGGGCAGCTTCATCGACGCCGAGCTGCTGCTGCGGGCCCGCAAGGCGGGAGCGGTGATGATCCAGATGGGCCTCGACTACTTCCCGCGCACCCGGGGGCGCTCCCAGCTCTCGTCGCTGGGCGTGATCGCGGCCATCCTCCGGGAGATGGCGGGACAGTGGCGTGAGCTCCGCTAGTGCCGTTCCAACGATTCGCGCCCGCGAGGTGATGCCAGGTCGATCAAGTTGGAACGGCACTAGGCGGGCGGCCCTTCTCGTCATCCTCCTTCTCGCCGCCGCCCTCCGCGTCGCCGGCCTCGGCTGGGGCCTGCGTCATCCGCCCCATCCCGACGAGAGCGTCTTCCTGGACAACGTGGCCCTGATGATCCGCAGCGGCGACTTCGACCACCGCTACTACCAATACCCCGGCCTCGTCTTCTACATGCTGTACCCGATCGTCTCCCTGCTGCCGAACGACCCGCCCGGGCCCGCGGCCTACCTGGCGGCCCGCGCGCTGGTGGCCGCCTTCGGCGTCGCCGCCTGCGCGCTCATCGACGTGCTGGGGCGCAAGGTCGCGGGATCGGGACCGGGCCTCCTCGCCGCCCTGCTCCTGGCGGTGTCGCCGGTGGCGGTGGAGACGGCGCACATGGTCCGGCCCGACGTCGTCCTGCAAGCCTTCACGATCGTGGCCCTGCTGGCCCTGCTGCGCGTCGGTCCTCGCGTCGGGGGAGACGCGCTCTCCGGGCTCGCGCTCGGCCTCGCCGGCGCGGTGAAGTTCACGGCGGTGTTCCTCGCGCCGTCCTACCTCGCCCGGCGGCTCCTCGTTCCCGGGCCGCGCGTGCGGGGCGTGCTCGTCGCGAGCTCGGTCGCGCTCGCGGTCTTCGTCCTCGCCAGCCCCTACGCGGCCCTGCACGTCGGCGACTTCGTGGCCGGGGTGAGGGCGCAGGTGGGTTACCACTACCAGGAGCGCGGCCTAGGCCCCGTCTCCTACGGGCGCATGGTCCTCTTCTACCTGGAGTCGGCGCGCAAGGCGCTCGGCCTGCCGGCGGCGCTCCTCTGCGTCGTGGGCCTGCTTCCGGCGCTGCGGGCCTGGCGCGTCTGGGTGCCTCTCCTCCTGCTGCCCGTCACGGCCATTGCCGTCCTCGCCACCTCGGACGTGAAGCACGACCGCTTCCTGCTGCCCGCGCTTAGCGTGGCCTTCGTGCTCGCGGGGACGGGCGCCGAGCGGCTGGCCGGCCCGCGCCGAGGGGCTTTCGTCCTCGTGGCCGCGGCCGCGACGGCGTTGCCTCTGCTCTCGAGCCTCACGTACCTCCGCGGCGTCGTCGCGCCGAGCACGCGCGACCGGGCGGTGGACGCGGTCGAGGCGAATGCGCGCCCCGGCAGCCTCATCGTCTCCAGCGTGGAGCGCCTGGGCCTCGACGCCTCCCGCGTGGAGGTGATGGAGCTGGACGGCCTGCGCCGGGGCCAGCGGGCACAGATCCAGGAGGCGGACCTCGTCGTGAGCACCGAGAACGACGACGACGAGGCGGTGGCCGGTCTCGAGAAGGTGGGCGACGCCGAGCCGGTGAACCGGTGGAACGGCCCGCGGATCACGGTATGGCGGGTCCCCGCCTCCGTGCATCCCGTGCGCCGCCGCCTGCGCCTCGAACCGACGTGGCTCTCGGCCTCCGGCAACCTCGCCGAGCTGCCCCAGGCGGTCGACGGCCGCGACGACACGTGGTGGCGCACGGAGACGGTCCAGCGCCCGGGGGACTGGCTGCAGGTGACGCTGCCGGAGCCCGTGCGGCTGGACCGCATCGAGCTCGACGTCGACGGAAACGGCCGCGCGGGCGCCCGGGAGCTGAAGGTGCTCGTCTCCGCGGACGTCCGGCAGTTCGTGGAGGCCCCGATGCGCCCGGGACGTCCGGCGCTCGACGAGCAGCGGGTGGAGGGGAAGACCCACAGCCAGGTCCTGCTCCTCACGCCCCCGGTGGACGCGCGGGCCTTCCGGCTCGTGCTCACTCGCCCCGGGGCCCACCGCTGGGGGGTCGCCGAGCTGCGGGTCGACGCGCGCCAGGGGGAGTGAGCGGAGTCGCTCCCGCGGTTGTCGGTCCTCGCCGGGCGTGGTATCACGTGGAGCCCATGCTCACGGACCTGGCCACCACCCCCATCAGCGAGACGCTGCGCAAGCTCTCGGTGGACCGCCGCAGCGGCGACCTGCAACTGCAGTCGGGGCGGATCGTCAAGACGGTGTTCTTCGACCACGGGCGCATCGTCTTCGCGGCCAGCAACCTCAAGAAGGACCGGCTGGGCGAGGCGCTGGTGGCGCTGGGCCGCATCACCGACGAGCAGTTCACGCGCGTCTCGGCGCTCCTCAAGGAGGAGGGGCGCAAGCGCCGGTTCGGCGACGCCCTCGTGCAGTCCGGCGTCCTCGACAAGAACGAGGTGGGACGCTCGGTGGCCCGCCAGGTCGACCGCATCGTGCTTTCGATCTTCGAGTTCACCGAGGGGGTGTCCGCCTTCGAGGAGCGCGCGTCCGCGATCCCTCTCGAGTACATGGTGAGCCTGTCCATCCACCGGGTCCTCTACGACGGCATCCGGCTCATGAAGAGCCAGGACCTCGTGATGGCCGGGCTCGGGGACCTCGACCGGCGGGTGAGCCTGGCCGCGGTCACGCCCTTCGCCTTCGACATGAAGGAGTGCCCGGGCGAGGAGCGCGACATCCTGGAGCAGGCGCGCCGGAAGGTGACGCTGCGGCGCCTGGGGTGGCAGCCCGGCGGCCTCAGCTTTCCCCGGCTGCGGGCCTGCTATGCGCTGATGGCCGCCGGCGTCCTCCTCGACGAGAACGCCACGCCGGAGCCGGCGGAGCAGCCGGTCGTGCAGATGGAGACGGGCACGTTCCTGCTCTCGACGCTGAGGCACCAGCCCGATCCGTCGTCGCGGGACGCGATCCGCAAGGAGCTGACCGACGAGCTGGAGCGCTCGGCCCACCTCGACCGCGAAGGCTGGCTGAAGGTCTCCCGCCACGCGCCGCGCGAGGAGCTGATCAAGGCGCTCGAGGACAAGATGGAGCGCTACCACAGCCTGCTCGACGCGGTGGGAGACGACGAGCAGCTGAAGACCGACCTGGAGGTGATCCTGGGCCGCGCCTCCGCCATGCTGCGCCTGGCCCGGCAGGCCCCCGCGCCGCCCCCGCTTCCCGCTCCCCCTCAGCCGCAGGGGGCGGCGCCCGCGCCCGCGCCCGCGCCGGCGCCGGACGCCCGCGCGGCCGACGGGTCCATGACCGGCATGGCCCAGGTGGAGCACCTGCTCCTGGAGGGCGAGGTGCGCATGACCGTGTCCGACTACGCGAATGCGGTGAAGGTCTACGAGAGGCTCGTGACGATCGCCCCCAACATCGCCCAGTACCGCGTGCGGCTGGCCATCGCGATGGCCGGCTACCCGCGCACCGCCAAGCAGGCCGAGCGGGAGTTCCTCGATGCGCTCGCCCTCGAGCCCAACAACGCCGACATCCACTACCAGTTCGGCCTGTACTACAAGGTCATGAAGCAGCGGGCCCGGGCGCTGGCCGAGATGCAGACGGCGGTGAAGATCAACCCCCGCCACCGCATGGCCCGCGCGGAGCTGGAGACGCTGTCCCCGAAGGACAGCGCGCTCGTCAACCTGAAAAAATTGTTCAAGTAGCGCGCCGGACCGCGAAGAGCAGGACGCCGAACGAAACCGCCACCGCCGGGATCAGCGCGCGGTCGGCGAACAGCAGCGCCTGGACGAGGAACGGGAGAGCGACGACGAGCAGCGCGACGCCGGGCAGGGGCCCGCGGGTCGTGCCCAGCCGGCCCGCCAGAGTCGTGGGATCCCCGCGAGGACCGGCGCCGCGCGCGGCGTAGGCGGCGCCGAGGATCACCGCTCCCCACACGGTCCACCCGCCCGCCGGCGTGAAGAGCGCCTCGGCGCCGAGGACGCGCCAGAGCAGGCCCACGGCCAGCAGGGCCAGGACCGACAGCACGGCGAGCGCGATGCGCCGCGCGGCCTCGAGTCCGGCGCGGCCCGATCCCGCCCATCGTTCCGCGCCGACCGTGTACGAGCCGACGATCACCGCCCACCCGACGAAGTTTCCAAGGGGAACGCCCAGCCAGGCGCCGGGCGGCGTCCACCGCCACAGGCCGTCGCGGACGGCTACGGGCTCGATCGCGAGGTCGACGCAGAGGGCGAGGAGCGCGGCGGAGGCGGCGCGCGCGGCCGCCGGCGCGGCCCCCCGGCGCACGGCCACGGCCATTGCCGAGGAGATCACCGCCACCCACACCGCGACTACGGCCAGGGGTACGCCGCCGGGGGCGATGCACCAGGCCGGCGGGTATTCGTGGGCGGCGAAGGCGGCGATGACCGCTCGCTCCAGGGCATACCCGTAGGCGGCGAGCGCGAGCAGCTCGCCCGCGGCCCGGGCGCCACCGAGAGCCCGCCGCGCGTGAAGGAACGCGAGGGCGAGGGCCAGCGGCGCGACGAGAAACTCGTAGAGGCCGATCGGCAGCATGGTCAACGGCGCGCGCGCTCCGCGATCCCGAAGCCGGTACGCCCCGCGCCTTCGTAGCGCGTGAAGCTTTCGTCGAGGATGAGACGCCAGGGCCGGCCCGCGAGATGGCGCCGCAGCCGGCGCGCGGGCTGAACGGGGACGCTGAGGGTCGAGAGCACCGTTCCGCGCACGTGCAGCGACGGACCGGCGTCCGTCGAGACCTCGACGGCGACCGCGCGTGGCCGATCACCATCGCTTTCCCACACGTGCTCCACCCGCGTCACCCGCTCGAGGCGCCCCTCGCGCCAGAGGAACCCGCCCTCCACCATGCGGCCGCGCACGCAGACCGCGAGTGCGTGAACGGCGACGTCCTCTCCCAGACGCATCGCGAAGAGGCCCCAGTGATCGGCGGCGTCCCAGTCGCGGCGGCCGAAGGAATGATCGCGGCTGCCCGTCCCCCGGAAGGGGAATCGCCGGCCACCGATGGTCACCTCGCCTTCCGCTCGCCCCGACTGCTCGACGTGGCTCGCGCCGAGGACCTCCAGACGCCGGCGGGTCTCCTCGTCGACGCTCGCGCAGAGGTCCACGGCGGGCGTGGTGGCCTGGAAGGCGAGATCGATCCGCACCTCGACCGTGCGTGGCGCGAGCAGGACCGCGAGCGGCCCGGGAGGAAACGCGTCGGCGTCGTGCTCGGCCAGCCGCGTCTCCACCCGCACCCTCGGCGGGTGCCCGCCGGCGGCGAGGCCGCCCACGACGAGGCCCCCATCTGCGCGCCGGCCCTCCCCCAGCTCGAGCCCGAACAGGAGCTTTCCGTCGGGGAGGCGAACGGCCAGGATGGCCTCTCCGCGTCCTCGGCTCTTGCGGCCGAGCGAGCACACGATGCCCAGGCCGCTGTCCGGATCGTAGAGGTTGAAGTACACGCTCTCGCGCGCCCGCGGGTGGTCCTCGAGGGGTGGGAACTCCTCGCCCGCGAGGTCGACCGGTCGCAGCGGCGCCAGGGGGCCACCGCCGCCGCCGCGGGCGGCTGGCCAGGGCTTCACCCGTCCCGATCCACCGTCGACCAGCACGCGCTCGCCGGACCGGATGCGGCGGGTGGCATCCTTCACGTCGACGACGCACGGCACGCCCAGCTCCCGTGCCACCACTGCTCCGTGGGACAGCAGCCCTCCCATCTCGGCCACCGCCCCCGCCGCCGAGGCGAGGAGCGGGCCGAGGGCCGCGTCGAGAACGGGCGCCACCAGCACCTCTCCCGCCTCGAGCCGCGCCACCTCGCCCGCCTGGATGACACGCGCGGGGCCGAGGCCCACTCCGGCGCTGACGCCCAGCCCGAGAAGATCGCCCTCACCGGCCGGCGCCGTGCCACCGGCGCCGAGGTCCACCTCTCGCGGTGCGGGCAGCGCCGCCTCGCGCTCCCACCGACGTCGCCGCCGGCGCACCGAGGCCGGCGCGGGCGCGCGGCCGCGCAGGGCGGCGCGCAGCTCATCCGTGCTCAGGAAGAACACGTCGTCCTCCTGCGCCAGGGCCCCCCCGCCGGCGAGGTGGCGGCCGGCGGCGCGCGCGATGTCACGTCCATGGTCGACGAGCGCGATGGCGAGCGACTTGGTGGCCTCGCGGCGGGCCACCCACTCGCGCGCGCCGGCGATGGCGCGTCCGAGGAGGAGCGCCCGCAGCGGGCCGAGGCGCGTGTAGAGGGCCGCCTCGTCCGCGCGCCCGAGCTGCTCGGCCGCGCGCGCGCGAAACCCCGAGGGCCGGGGCGAGGCCGCGCGCGCTCTCAACGCGGCGAGGAGCGGCGCGGGATCGTCCTCCCAGGACGACGCGCGCAGCTCTCCCTCCGATACGCCGCGGTGGCCCCAGCGGCGCAGGAACTCCTCGAGCCGGGCGCCGAGCGCGGCCGGCGCCTCCTTGCGCCGCAGGGCCGCGGCCGCTTCGGCGGGGGGCCGCGCGAGCCAGGCGATCCACTCCGGCTGCTGGCGCACCTCGCCCGCCAGCGACTCCAGCGCCTCGACGGGGGCGGCGCTCTCGTGACCGGGCAGCCCGGTCACGAGCCGGTTTACCCGCGGCGGCGTCTCGCCGGGGACGAAGGCACCGAGAACGCGGCTCAGCAGTGCCAGGCGCACGCCGCACGCGCCGGTTGTCGCGACGTGGGCGGGGGCGACGATCTCCCCGGCCCGATCCAGGCCGTCGAGCAGGGCGAGGAGCTCCACCGGCTCGGCGGCGGCGACCGTGTCCCGCGATGGAAGATCCCTCACCGCCGCGCGCGCCGTGTCGATCTCCGCGGGGAGCTGCCGCGCGATGCGCCGGAGCCGGGCCAAGACACCGAGCAGGCGTGGCCACGCCCGCAGGGGGACGCGGGCTCTTCTCTGTCCACCGACGCCCGCGCCGAGGATGAGGCGCTCCATCTCGGTCGCGTCGAAGCCCGGAAGCCGGCGCCCCATCTCGAGACAGAGAGACAGGTTCAAGTAGAGCCTCTCGCGATAGAGGACGAGGCAGGCCGGGGCATCCCGGGGAAGGAGCCCGGCCCGTCGAGCCACGTCGCGGAACGCATGCTCGAGGAAGGCGACGACGGTCGCCGCGGTCAGCGGGGTGACCGGATCGGGCAGCACCTCGCCGACGTTCGCGCGGGTGAGGCGCTGGACCCGCGGATCCCGGGGGGTCTCGATCTCCACCGTGATGGGGCGGGACTGCAGCAGCACCGTTCCTTCCGGACCGACCGCCCACTCCACGTCCTGCGGGGCGCCGAGCAGCGCCTCGGCTCGCCGCGCGAGGCGGAAGACGTCGCGCAGGTCGGCGGCGTGGAGGCTTCCCCCCGGTGCGCCTCCGCGCAGCTCGCCCGTGTCGAGGTCGAGGACGTACCGGTCGGGGCTGACCGCCCCCGACACGACCGCCTCCCCCCGGCCGGCGTGGGACTCCACGAGCATCGCTCCGGGCTCGGCCGGATGGCGGGTGAAGGCGACGCCGGCGGCGCGGGGCTCGACGAAGCGTTGAACGAGCACCGGCAGGGACGGCGGCAGCGGACCGCCGTCGATCCCCAGCGCGTGCGCGTAACCGGCGGCCGCGGCCGCGGAGCGGCGCACCATCTCGACCGAGCGGCCGACCTCGCCGGCGCTCACGTCGACGAGCGTGCGGTACTGGCCCGCGAAGCTCGCCTCCGCCGTGTCCTCGAGGGCGGCGGAGGAGCGAACGGCAGCGGACCCGCCGAGGCGCGCGGCGGCAGCGCGCAGCGCCGCCTCCCCGTCGCCGTCGATCGCCTCGTCCGCGGTGAGGACGAAGCCGTCGGGAACGGGAAGGCCCGCCCGCCGCAGCCGGGCGAGAACGAACGCCTTGCCTCCGACACGGAGGCGGTCGGCGTCTCCGATCTCGTCCAGCCAGATCATCATCTAAGGCGAGTGCGGCGCGCTCCGCTCCGCGTCAATCTTCATCTAGCGTCTCGCGCCGGAGTGAATCCGTCGCGAGACGGCAAAGGAGACGCTCCGCTACGCGCGCCGGACGCGCACGCCGGAGAAGTTGTCCAGCACCCCTCTCTAGCGTGGGCTGGAGGCGGCGGGGCTTCCGGAGGCGGTGATGGTGAACGTCTTCTCGCCCGCCTTCGCGCCCCTGGCCCAGATCTCCACGCGGTGGGGGCCGGGCGGCCAGGCCGAGGTGTCCTTGGCGCGGAAGTTGACGACGTTGGCTCCGGGCGGCACCACGAGCTGGTCGTCGCCCTCGCCGTTGCCGGTGGGGCCGTACCAGGAGAGCTTGACCTCGGTCCCGGGTGAGACCGCGCTCACGTTCAGCGATACGAACAGCGGCCCGCCCTGCGGGAAGGTGGTGCCGGGGGCGCCGACGCTCCCGTCCGGGGACAGGCTGTGTCCGAGCACGACCGAGTTGACGAGAACCGCGCGCGCCGCATCGGCCGCGCCGGCAGCGGGAGCGGAGGCGGGCGCCGAGGCCACGGCCGCCGGTGAGGCAGCGGGCTCGCCGCTGGCGCAGCTGCGGATGCCGCAGGCCAGGCTGACGAGCGCCGCCAGGCCCAGACCGGAAACGGCGATTCTCGAGTTATTCATGAAGAAGCTCCTTGCTCCGATTCTATGCTCTTGCGCTCAGCTCATGGGGACGCGCGCCATCCGCTCCAGGATCGCGATCGGGGCCTTGTCGGGAAGAACGAGGCTGCTCCGGGCCACCACGAACGTCTGCTCGAGGGCGTAGCGGCCCTTGAGCACCGCGTGCGAGACCATGTCGGTGAACACCATCCACGTCGCGCCGGCCGGGAACTCCACCCTCGATTTGTCCGCGGCCTCCTGGAACGCCGCGCTCTCCTTCAAATGATGATGAAACGACAGCATGAAGCGGTCGTAGGGCGAGCGCACCGCCACCTTCAGGCCCGCCGCGCGGGCGAGTCGGCGCAGCCGGTCGGCGATGCCGCCCCGGCGCGCGCGATCGACGAGCGCGGGCGGAGCGAAGCGGGGGGCGATCTCCTCGAAGGTCCCGCCGCTCAGCCAGACCCGCGGCTCCGTGGGGTTGACGTTGGTGAAGAGACGCAGGATGCGGTCTCCCCGCGTGGGCCGCGTGGGGAAGGCGTCCACGTGGATGAGGTCGTTGCGCGAGCGCGGGGGCAGCGCGCGCCCTTCTTCTTCCTCGGGACGGAAGCTCGCGAGGTCGAGCCGCCAGCCGCGCGCGTAGCGGGGCAGCAGCCACGCCGCGAACTCGGTCGCCCGCCGCGAGTACAGGCGGAGCGCGTCGCGCAGGCGCTCCGTATCGGCGCCGCGGGCGAAGCCCGTCACCCGGTCCTGGACGGGACGGTAGGCGATGTTCTTGTGGTACCTGGCCGGGGCCTGGTGCTGGGCGAGCAGCAGGGCGCGTTCCGCCTGCGGCAGCTCGAACGGCGGCCGCACGAAGAGAAGGATTCGGCCCTGCTCGAGGGCGCGGCAGTAGTCCATCTCCCCCGCCGGTGAAGGATCGGCCACCGTTTCCACGAGGGAAGGCGACATCGCGCGCGAGCCTACCATGGCCGCGTGAGGAACTCCCAGACGAAGGCAACGGTGAGGAACGACAGCACCACCTGGGCGGCCTGCGGCCAGCGCACCTTCAGCCGATGCCAGGCCGCGGCGGCCAGCAGAAGCACGGAGACCATGAGGAACAGGACGGCCGCGACGGACGCAAATCCGAGCTGGCCCGACCACCGCGCCAGCAGCGGCGGCCACAGCACGCCGCCGTAGAGAAGCTGCAGGTGGAGCACGTAGACGAGAAGGGTCTCGTGGCCGATGAGGGCCAGGGCCGCGACCGTTCTTCCTTTCGCTCTTCGATCTGGGGGGGCTCTTCGGTCCCTCCAGACGCCCCCGCGACTGACTGCTTTTTCCACCCCGAGCAGCAGCAGCACCAGGCCTCCGAGGCGGAGGAGGGCATAGCCGGGGGAAGGGCCCCAGAAATCCACTCGCCCGCGCAGAGCGAGCGAGAGGATCGTACCCGCCGCGAGGAGGCCTCCCCC
>Ga0070706_100006855_pt1 | contig 10757 bp, 17 predicted proteins | sample KBSK5501metaG_FD_65476 | JGI IMG/M metagenome (GOLD analysis project Ga0070706, IMG submission 65476) | Corn, switchgrass and miscanthus rhizosphere microbial communities from Kellogg Biological Station, Michigan, USA - KBS K5-50-1 metaG | ecosystem: Host-associated > Plants > Roots >...
TCCAGCGTCGAGAGCGCCTGACTGAACATAGCGCGCCATTTCCTGCGCTCGTAGGAGGAGGCATTCGATTTCAGGATCGTCGATGGCAGGGACATAGCTGCGCGAACTGAGGGTGATTTTCCATCCAGCGCGAGAAAAGAGATCGATCGTGGCGTCCTGCAGGCTGCCTTTGGGAATGCCGAGTTTCAGACGCGAGGACGGAGTACTCACTTGGCCTCTTTTGTGGACCGCGAGCTTTTGGACGCGTACACAGACTCGGGAGCAAAGGTGCGCTCAGCAATGATCCGCGCGGCGCCTTCGTTGTTCAGGCTGCGAAAGAAACAGCTACGATAGCCTTCGTGACAAACTCCTGGGCCCACGGGATTCACGCGAATGAGGAGCGAGTCGGCGTCGCAGTCGATGCGAATATCGCAGACTTTCAGGACGTGACCGCTGGACTCGCCTTTTTTCCAAAGCTTGTTGCGCGAGCGCGAGAAGAAAACTACTTCACCAGTGCGACGGGTGAGTTCAACTGACTCGGCACTCATGAAGCCGAGCATGAGAACGTCGCCGGACGTTTCATCCTGAATGATGGCGGGAACGAGGCCGCCTGATTTATCGAACGCGATCTCCACAATGACTCCTTTTCAAAAAAATGCCACGAAGCACTGCTGCAAAAACAAAAAACCCGCTGGACTTGCTGCGCCAGCGGGCTAAAAGGTGTTTGATTAGCGATTTGCTATCCGCACCCCAGAGCACGCGGCGAATGATGGCCATGATGGTGACGATGGGTGTGGTGAACGAGAATCATGAAAGAAAAGAATAGGGGAGATACGCGGCGCGTGTCAACGGAGAAGAAACGTCAGAGACGAATCGTAGCAAGAAATCAGGCGCGGGGGCCGGGTCTGAAACTGGAGGACATGTTGACGGTCATTTTGAGGTCGACGGCGATGCCGAATTTGTCCTTCGGAAGAGTATCGATGCGGACGACTTCAGCGAGGTACTCTGAGGTCATGGGATCGTGCGCAGAGGTGTAGGGAAAGGTTACAAAAACGCGCATGCCTTTGTAATAGTTCGAGCAGCGGGAAATAAAGTAGATGCCGTGTTTTGAAGCGTTTACACTGGTGGGCAGATCTTCAAAATGGTCATCGCGAGGCTCGGAGGGGCGCACACGCAAGGGCCGGGCCAGCTTGGCGCGGCGGGCGCGGCGAAGCTCCGAATAAGGAATTTCGACGGCCGGGCCGGAACCCGAGTTGGAGCCGGGATCTTGCATTTCTCTTATACTGCGCAATATACGGTGTAACGTCAATGGTATACACCGAATCGGATAACAGAACGGAACGTGGTGGATTGGGAGGAGTTGGATGGCGGAGGAAAAAGTCAAGAAAGCAGACGCCGAGTGGAAAAAGCAGCTTACGGAGAATCAGTACTACGTGACCAGGCAGAAGGGAACGGAGCCTCCGTACACAGGGGAATACGAAAACACGCAAACGCCGGGAACTTACAAATGCGTTTGTTGCGGACAGCCGTTATTCCGGTCGGAGACAAAGTTTGATTCGGGATGCGGATGGCCGAGCTTCTATGCGCCAGCGAAAGAAGAACTCGTAGAAACCGAAGAGGATCGTAGCCACGCAATGCGGCGGACCGAAGTAAAGTGCAGCCGATGCGAAGCGCATCTGGGGCATGTTTTCGAAGATGGTCCGCAGCCAACGGGGCTGAGATACTGCATCAACTCCGTAGCGTTGAACCTGGACAAAGATTAGGGATTATAACTGGATTGCAATTTTCATGAACGATATTAAGCGGCGGTGCAGGAGCAGGCTACCGCCTCTGCCACAGGGTCGCGGTCCCAAACACCGAGTAAAAGAACCTTGCTGCCATTGGGATATTTGAAGATGTAGTAGACGCGATCGATGCCGGTGACTTCAAAGAAGCCGGGACGCCGAGGGTCGGGGCGCATATCCGCGTTCACGCTCAGGAGAACGCGAAGTTCAGCGATCTCTTCCGGAGAATGGTTTCTCAGGTCTTCCAAAGTGGGCGGTTGTTTCGAATAATTCATAATCATGGTCTGTTTCCGCCTGCCAGCGAATCTCCTCACATAGATAAAGACGTTGGAATCCTTAAAATGTTTCATGCTTTTCTGCTCGAAAGAGCGTATTTTGCTATGTAAGGTTGTCCATCTATAACCCTGGATCCTGCACAAGAATCGTGGTATTTGAGGCTTGCGCTTTGGGCCTTTTCCTTGCGATAGTTCAGGGGCGTTTTTCAAGCGGAGCGTGGGAACGTGCCTAAAACAACCAAGACTGCCAAGAGGGGCAAAGCGCCGTTTAACAAAGACAAACGGAGGCGCCATCACCACTTTTTAGTGACCGTTTATTATGCCGACGGAGAGAAATTCGGCCGCGTGTACACCGATAAGGAAAAGGCCACGCGGTTTGCCGAACGCCAGCGCCGGTCGCCGGTAGTGAAATCCGTGCGCGTTTCGCAAGTCTCGTAGATTTCAAACAGGATGATTTCAGCAGGAACATTCTCGGAAACACAGAAAATGCGCGGACTTGTCGGTTTCCGCAAAGGCGTGTTATAAATAATTGAAACCGGGCGGCCTTAGTATAGTGGTAGTACGGAACCTTGCCAAGGTTCAGGTGTCGGTTCGATTCCGATAGGCCGCTCCATTCTTTTCAAGCACTTACGCCGTCGCCTCATTTTCCATTTTTTCCAATAACTTGCTGGAAAACGCTGCGCAGACTTGGTCTAGTGGAATTTCCCCGCTGTAGAGAGCCGTCATGCGGTGGGAGCTATGTCCCATTTGTTGGCGGATGACAGCAGGGTTGATTCCGGCAAGTTCCCATCTCCTGTTGCATCGCCATCGAAACCCGTAAAACCCCCTTGCGGTAGACCCAGTGCTTCAAAATCGCAGCTTCACAAGGCCCGCAAACGACTGCGGCGACTATTGCAAGGTGAACAAGGACGACCGGAAGCTGAAGTCGCCCCCGCGTAGGGCGGAAGTTCGGCCCGTAGTAAAAAAATAAATCAGGCGCCACCGATGCGTCACGCCGGACGTTCTTCACCCTAAATAACTTCGCATTTACGAATTGTCGGGTTTCAGGCTCGGTCCTACTCGGACCAAGCGCACAGGTGTTTTTTGGCTCTTAGGAGGAGGTAGGTACAGTGAAACACAGAATTGGCCTTTATTTTATCTCGTTTTTTCTGTTCGGATTTCTCCTTGCTACCACTAACGCCATTGCACAAACGGTTGCCTACCGGCAGACCAATCTGGCGTCGAATCTTCCAAACGTCGTCAGCGGTGTCTCCCCGGACTTGGTCAAACCTTGGGGAACGGCCTTTCTTGCAGACCAGCCATTTTTCATTGCAGCCTGCGCGACCCTGAGGGAAATCCGATCCAATTGTGGCAACCTGCAAAGCCAGCCGCCCCACGCTAGTTTGCTAAACAGTCCAGGACGATTTCTGGATTTCTCCTGGGCCACTTGGAAGGAATGTTTTGTCCGGATAGAGCTCGCTGTCATAAAAATGTCCTATAAAAGCAGTTGACCGCGTCTGCGGCAAGTCACTGGCGCCAGAGAGAAAAAACCTCCCGAAGAATTGCCTCGCGATGGTTTCTCAGGAACGTCAGCCATCGCTTCACCGGATCTGCATCTCTCGGGGCTCGCCGGATCCATCGCGAGACACTCCTTTCCGAGATCTCGAAACCCAGCTTGAGCAGTTCGCCGTGAATGCGCAGCGCTCCCCGGATCATCGACATCGACCGGCCGGAGAACAACCTTGTGAACCGGCACTGCCCGGAGCGAACTGTCGTGCTCGCCACGAATAAGCCGATCGCGGAAGAGCACTTTCGGGCGATTCCGGAAGTTGAGACCGTGATGCGCATTGATTTGCGATTCACCATTCGGGTCCGGGCGACGATCGTCCAAGTGAATGGCGTGCGCCTGGTTGCCGCGATGTACGTGCATCGGATCGCACACTTCTGACGTTGAATGTTTCTGACTTCACGCGCTTTCCTGGCCTTGCGGCGCTACACCCGAACAGCGTCTAGCTACTTTCCGTCACAAAAATAAAACATTAGCCAGTATTTATGGACTTTCGGTTGATTGTGCGATGTAGAAGAGTAGCTTTCGGTGTTGATGTTGCGTCTGAAGAAGTTAAGGAGGGAGCGTGATCCAACTTCGGCATCGGCAAGCAAGTTTGTGGCACAGCGGACTAGCGAAAGACATCGAAGATCTGTGGGAACCCTGGATGAAAGAAGTAGACCAACTGCTGGAAGACGCAGCGCTGGTGGAAAGTGCAGAGGATTCGATCGGGCCAGTTGGGAAGGACGGCATCAGAGAGGTTTGGCATATTGACCATTATGGCCATATTAGCTAAAATGGTCATTAGAGGTGCGGAGTATGGCCCAAGGCCGTGTGTTGCTTGTCGATGACGAACCGTCGAGCTTGACGTCCTATAGCAAGGCGCTCATCGATGGCGGATTTGATGTGACCAAGGCAGGCGGCAGTGTGCAGGCCCTGCGTCATCTCAAGACGATGTCTTTCGATGTAATTCTCACCGATCTGTTGATTCCAGAAACGAATGGTTTGGCACTGCTTGAGAGGGTGCATAAGATGTCCCCGGATCTGCCGGTCATTGTAATGCTCGATAAAATGAGCAACAAAATCGTGGTGGAGGTGGCCGAACGGGGAGTGCTGCAATCCCTGGTGAAACCGATCAGTGGGGAGCTGCTAAAGAGAACGGTGTCGCGTGCCGTGCGCTCGCGGCGTTCTCGCCAGTCGATCATTCCATCGTTTCTAGGTCACAGGGTAGATCCGCGGATACCGGTTACGATGAAGGCCACAAAGGCGAAGAACCAAATGGGCCAGATGCTCGAAACGGTCATGCAGGGCGGCGTGGTGCTCATCACCAAGCATGAAACTCCGAAGGCGGCAGTGATCTCAATCGAGGAATACGAACGGTTGTCACGGGCGGCGGAAGCGAAACTCGATGCTTTGAGCAGCGAGTTTGATGCACTCTTCGACAAGATGCAGACGCCGGAAGCGCGAGCGGGAATGCAAGTGGCGTTCGACGCATCTCCCGAACAACTGGCGCAGGCCGCGCTCGAATTTGCGCGGAAGGGTGCCTGATCGCACCCAAACTCCGAGGATCTTTGTTCTGGCGGGCGTGAACGGAGCCGGAAAGAGCAGCATCGGCGGCGCGATGTTGCGACAAGTCGGTATCGAATTCTATGACCCCGATGCTGCGACAAGTTCATTCCTCTCCTCAGGCCTTGGAATGAACCAACAGGAGGCGAATGCCGCGGCATGGCAGCAAGGCCGTCGGCTCCTCGAAAGGGCGATCGATGAGGGGAAGGAGTTTGCGTTTGAAACGACGCTGGGCGGAAACACGATAGCTTCCTTATTGAAGAAAGCGATCACCCAAGGAATTGAGGTGCGGATTTGGTATGTGGGGCTCGAAAGCCCGGAGTTGCACATCGCTCGCGTGCGTTCACGGGTTGAACTCGGCGGACACGACATTTCTGAGGCCAAGATCCGCGAAAGATATGCTCGCAGTCGAACCAACCTGATCGAACTCCAGCCAAACCTCACCGAGCTCAAGGTCTTTGACAACACAGAGGAAGGCGATCCGCAGAAAGGGCAAACGCCAGCGCCGAAGCTACTGCTTCATCAGAAACAGAGAAGAATTGTGAGTTTGTGCGATCTGCGCTCCGTGCCCACGTGGGCAAAGCCGATTCTTCAAACTGCAATCGCTACGGACAAGAAGAGCTGACGGATTCGAATTGTTGCTTTTGCGGCTTGGCCGAGATTAGGGAATGATCAACTGCACAGAATAGATGATTGACGGCCGGACCGTGCCGACCGTCCGGGATCGGACTAATGAAGGCAGGCAAAGCAGGCTATACCAGCGGTCCGATATATCCGCAAATAGTCATTCCGGGAACAGTTGAGCCAATTCTGAGTCCGCGGGATGGCAGTTGCCATCACGAGACGTCTTCAAATTCAATGATGCTCAATAACATGGCTCTCGAATATATCACTCAACTGGAGAGCACCGACGGTTGAGAGCGTCGGCAAAGCACATCCGGAGGTGATCGAAGACCTTGGCTTCTTGTTTTCTTCGACTCCGCACGGTAATGTCGCGACATTATGAGTTTTCATGTCAGCCAGAAAATCGGCAGGAATGACTCTTGTCCGTGTGGAAGCGGCAAGAAATATAAGCGCTGCTGCTTGGCGCGGCGATCCGCCTCCTACAGCCTTTGGGCTGAACAGCGGAATGCATCCGATGAACTCACAGGACATGATGAGGCTTGCCGCGCGTAAGTTCGGTAGTCAGATTCAATCGGCGTGGCAAGACTTCCACCTTACTGGTCTCCCCGTACTTTATGACCCGGACTCGCATGAACAGCAGATCTTTATGCCGTACTTTCTGTTCCATTGGGACCCGCAAAAGCCCCGCACTGGAAAGAGAGCGAATCGGAGGGGCGGCATCGTCAGCCGATGGTATGAGTTGGAAAGAGCTGGCACCCTGTCTGACATGCACCGCTTGTTTCTTGAACAGGCGACAGCGCAGCCAGTCAGTTTCTGGGAAGTCCTATGGAGTGAGGCCGGCGAGGGATTTGGGCTGCTAGACATCCTGGTCGGCATGGAGACGCAGGTCATCGAGCGATCGGCTTCCCGTGCATTGCAGAAGGGCGACATCATTTACGGTCAGGTGTGGAACTTGCAAGCGAGCGATCGTGGGCTGCATGGCCCCGATCTGCATCCCGCCCAGTTGGAAGGGCGAGGTGATCGAACTTCGGAAAAAACTCAGAAGGAAGATTGCCAAGCAAAATCAGGACCTGGCTGGCGATGATCTTGTGCGCTACGCGGATACTATTCGACTAACTTACCTGACGATCCGAGCCGGAGCACAGCCTGCAGGCAACACCGAAGGGAGTCCAGCAAGTCTTCAGCAAGATACCACGCAGTCGAAGCGACCTGGAAGGAGTTGAGTTGGGTTATCCTTTGGTGATGGACCCGATCATCAAAGGCGCGATACCCGTTCTGCCTGCTGCCGATACGACGGAATCCCTAAATTGGTGGACGGAGGTCTGTGGCTTCAAAGAAACGTTTCGTGATGCCACGCCACCAAACTACGCAGGAATCAACCGCGGCGACGCCTATCTGCACATAGCTGGCATGAGCGACAAGGAGCTGGCGCGCAAGGTCGGCGACCAGACCATGGTGCGACTCGCCGTAAAAGGCATTGAGGCCATGTACGCCGAATACCAGAAGCGCGGGGGAAAAGTGCACCCCAATGGCGCACTGCAAAACAAGCCCTGGGGCACGAAAGAGTTCGCCGCGATTGATCCCAACGGCGTCTGCGTGACGTTTCAGGAATAAGTGTGCCGGGTAAACTCCGTTACCGAAACTTAGATGCTTCGTTTAAACGGGATCAGTTGAATTTGCTCTGGCTTTCTTGATGAGCGGTCTTGCTATGCTCTCCCAGATGCTCCATGCGTGAAACCACTTTCCCTCGACGCCTCGGGCAATTGAACTTACATTCAGTCTGTACCATTCATCGGATTTGCCAGGCAAGTAGACATAGCCGTGCTCGGAGCCTGGACTGACCGCGTAAAAGACCACGTAAATGGCTCGGTCATTTGGTAGATCATCTGAGTAAAACGAGACTTGATACCTCCGAAGTGCTTGGGGCAGTTGCGTGACCTCACCTTGAGACCAATTGATGATGAAGCCGGGCCCATTGGCATTGAACCCCGGTTGAGTGGAAAATGTTCCCGGACCCGTCCAAACCTGGAAATTCGAAAGAACCTTTCGGTCGGTGATTTCAATAGGCTTTGCAAGGTCTGCCCCTTCAATCATGATCTTAGTCGTTGCACCCTTCGCAAGAAATCGTGAGGGAACGATCAAAAAGAGTGAAATGATGAAGGCAACCGCGAGAATTTTCTTCATTTCTGTGTCCTACTAGCTCTGTCCAAGCATCCGCACAATAAGGCCCGACAGTGCATCACGGCTCACAGATTCCGGTGGCCTGAACAGAATGACAGTCTAAGTTCTCTAGACGTTCTCGGGTCTACTTGTGTTAACGCAGATCAAATCTATCTCTCAGGCGATTTTGAACTGACCGCAAAACACTTAGGATTGTTCTAGGCCGTGGACTTTTTTCCAAGGCCGATGACTCGATTCCTGATAAACGTTGTCCTCTTCCCGGTACTGGCTCAGTTTCCACGCTTTTTAGATTTCACAGTCAATCGTTTTGCTCTGCCGAATTACGCCGCTTTCGTCCGTCAGGGCCGCGTAGCCGCATTTCTCGTCTGTCATGTCTCGCAGTAGCACATCGTAACCTTGGCCATCCGGATGTACATTTAGCCTTAGATTCCATACGGGCAAGATTTCTGGCGCGTCTGCGAAGTGCAGGTTGGATTGCTGCAGGCCATTTATTGCGAGGAACTTATCAAAAAATTTTGGCTGGTCCGATAGAACGGTCTGCCATATCACGAATGAGCCATTCTTAACAGGGTAGGATACTTGTTCGGCTGTGTTAATTGTCCTAAGAAGGCCGACTGCGACCTCCGGCCGAGTCCGGTCAGCTTTTGCAGGGCGTGTGGGAGTATTCTGCGCGAATTGAGACGTCAGAACTCCGAGGAACAATACGAGCAAGACTGTGCTCAAAATGACCCGATGTTTCTTCATGGTGGGTTGTCCTTTCAGTTGGCGGACCAAACGTACCTTTAGCATACTGGTTGGCTAATTATCAGCTGCGGGTACCTATTCAAACGCAGTATGATCGGCCGTGAATTGTCGAGTGAGTTTATTGCGAAAGGCCGAATCCCGGAGGGATTTTTTGAAGTTTGCGGATGTAGATCTGCTGTGCCTGCTCTGTATCTTTTCCAGCCTCGACGGCCCGGGCAGTTTCCCACTCTGTTTCTAGGAGGAGTGCACCCAGAACGTGTTCGGCGTCTGGACAACCTCTGAGTGTGTTTCCTTCATAAGTAGTCCTGCGTGCAACGAAGTGAAATTTGCGAATCATCGGGGTTTGCGGTCCCAGTCTGCAGAAGCAGTTGTGCGACCGGTGTGGTTTGTGACGTTTCACGTGAGGCTGCAAGCAGGTCGTATTATGAGGCGTCCTGCTTCGTGTGCGAAGCAGGCAACGAAGCAGGACCCCTGTTGGGTCGCGAAAGCACGCCCCTGCTTCGTATGCGAAGCGCGCGGGGTCTCTTCACTGAGCAGACCCGCCTTTTTCCTACCCTAAATTCGCAGTTTGGTTACCACGCAATTGAATTCACTTTTACGGAGGATACATATGTATTCGAAAACGGAAGTCTGTTTCACGGTCATTCTAGCACTGACCATTTCCTGGCAACTCAATTCGAACCAAGGAACTACTCATGTAGCGGTCCAAGGCAGTGTTGTTAACGTTGCCGATGGTGGGCATCCACCTCCGCCGCTGCCTCCACCGCAGTACAAAAACAACACAGAAGTGCTTCGTGCCGATGGTGGACATCCACCTCCGCCACGTCCGCCGCAGTACAACGAGACAGAAGCGCTTGTCGTTGACGGCGGGCATCCACCACCGCCGCCGTGGATCTCAAGCGCTTCCCAAGTCAGCTAACCGTCAAGAAGGGGAAGGCCTTTGAAGCCTTCCTCCTTCCATGCTACGATTTCGTCAATTCACGACAGATGAAGCCGTACGAACTATTTCTGTGGCTTGCATGCGTGGCACTTGAGAGCCTGCTGTTGCTGCGTGGATGGGTATCTGAGTGGTTTAGGAAGTATCCCTTCTTCTTTGTCTATTTGGCGTGCGTTTTCATCCAAGACATATTTTTCCTGATGATTTATCTTTTCCATTTCAAGTACTACGCGCCCATCTATTGGTACGGAGAATTCTTCAGCCTTGTGATCGGCTGCTGCGTCGCCTGGGAGATCTTTCGTTTGGTACTCGGGCGCTATCCCGGTGCAGGCCGTATGGCCCGTAACATGCTGCTCTTTGCCCTAATTATGGTTCTCACCAAGAGCCTCGGCGATGTTTGGAACGGTAGTGTGCCTTGGCCGGGCACGGCAATCGAGCTTGAACGGAATCTGCGAGCAATCCAAGCTCTGTCACTGATCGTGCTGGCCTCGCTTAGCGCCTATTACGAGATTCCAATTGGGCGCAACGTTAAAGGAATTTTCATTGGATATGGTTTGTTTGTTGCGACGAGCGTGATGACCCTCACCTTGCGCGCTTCGCTCGGCGAGACATTTCAAGCAGCTTGGGTTTTCCTTCAGCCTTTTTGCTATGCGGCGGTACTGAGCCTATGGTCTGCGGCACTCTGGAGATATGAAGGTGCTCCGTTGCTCGAAGGACAACCAAAGATCGAGGAGGACTACCAGTCCGTCGCCCGCGTGACTAGGAAGGGTCTTCATCAGGCGCGCGCGTTTCTGGGCAAGGCCATGCGGCCATGAGCGGAGCGCTGATCTTACTTGCGATCGCGTTGTTGCTGATTGGACTGTTGGGCCTTCTTCTCCGCCGATCGGACTTCGCATCATCGCCAGACGCTTCTCCTCTGGTATCTGACGCTGCAGCGCCAAGTGCGTACCAGGCATTCGAAGAACGCCGCGGGGAACTACTGGATCGCATCTTCGGTCCTGATGATTGGGAATTTGTTTTGAACCATGCTCCAAAGCGTGTTCAACGGTTGTTCCTGCAGGAGCGTAAAGAGATCGCCTTGTACTGGCTTTCCCAAATACGAAGTCTCGCCAAAATTGCTATACGAATCCACATAGCCCACT
>Ga0070706_100006856_pt1 | contig 10755 bp, 10 predicted proteins | sample KBSK5501metaG_FD_65476 | JGI IMG/M metagenome (GOLD analysis project Ga0070706, IMG submission 65476) | Corn, switchgrass and miscanthus rhizosphere microbial communities from Kellogg Biological Station, Michigan, USA - KBS K5-50-1 metaG | ecosystem: Host-associated > Plants > Roots >...
GTCGACTCCTTCCTGGCCTTCGTCAAGGGCCAGACGGAGGTGCAGATCGACCTGAGCCAGATCCCGAAGGGCCGCGACAAGGGCGTCGCGATCGCGCGGACCATCGCGCCTCGTATCTAGGATGCGGCGCGCTCCGCTCCGCGCTCGGCATCATCAAGCGTGTCGCGTCGGAGTGAATCCGCCGCGACACGGCAGGGGAGACGCTCCGCTGCGCGCACCGAACGCCCGCGCGGGAGAAGTTGTCTCAATAGCCTGATTCGACGCCCATGAAAGACCTGACGAGGGGGCCGGTGGGCGGGCACGTCGTGTCGTTGGCGACGTTCATCGCCCTCACGATGATCTTCCAGACGCTCTACTTCCTCGCCGACCTCTACTTCGTCGGGCGCGTCGGCAAGGAGGCCGTGGCCGGCGTCGGCCTCGCCGGCAACCTGATGTTCATCGTTCTCGCGCTGACCCAGTCGATGAGCGTCGGCGCGACCTCCCTGATCTCTCAATCCCTGGGACGCAAGGACCGGGCGCAGGCCCAACTGGTGTTCAACCAGGCGATGGCGATGTCGAACCTGACCGGCGTCGTGTTCGGCGTGCTGTTCTTCGCGCTGCGCGGCATCTATGCGCAGCGGCTGGCCGCCGACGCGGTCACGGCCCAGCTCGGCATCCAGTACCTCACCTGGTTCGTGCCCGCGCTCTTCCTCCAGTTTCCCCTCGTGATCATGGGCGCCGCCCTGCGCGCGATGGGGGACATGAAGCTCCCGACGATGATCCAGGTGGCGACCGTGCTCCTCAACATCGCGATGGCGCCGGTGCTGATGTTCGGCTGGGGCACGGGCCGGCCGCTGGGCGTGGCCGGCGCCGCCATCGCCTCGCTCGTCGCCATCGGCCTGGGCTGCGTGGCCTTCATCCTCTATTTCCGGCGCCCGGCCAGCCCCATCCAGTTCGACCTCGCCGAGTGGACGCCACGGCCGCGGCTCTGGGGCGCGATGCTGCGCATCGGCCTGCCCGCCGGCGGGGAGTTCGCGCTGATGTCGGTGTACATGGTCCTCGTCTACGACATCATCCGGCCCTTCGGCGCCGCCGCGCAGGCGGGCTTCGGCATCGGCATCCGCGTCGTGCAGGCGCTCTTCCTGCCGACGGTGGCCATTGCCTTCGCCGCCGCCCCCGTCGCCGGCCAGAACTACGGCGCGGGGCTCGGGGCCCGCGTGCGCCAGACCTTCTATTCCGCCGCCGCCATGAGCGCCGCGATCATGTTCGCGCTGACGCTGCTCTGCGGGATCGCCCCCGCGGGCATGATCCGCTTCTTCAACGCGGACCCGGGAGTGGTCGCGGTCGGATCGGAGTACCTGCGCATCATCTGCTGGAACTTCCTGGCCTCCGGGATCGTCTTCGTCAGCTCCAGCGTGTTCCAGGGGATGGGCAACACGCTGCCGCCGCTCGCCGCCTCCGCGCTGCGCATGCTGTTCTTCGCGATCCCCGCCTACGCCGTCTCCCGCCAGCCGGGGTTCCAGCTCCGGCAGGTGTGGTACATCTCGGTCGCGTCGGTCACGGTGCAGCTCGTGGTGAACCTGTGGCTTCTGCACCGCGAGTTCGCGCGCAAGCTCCCGGCCGTCCCTGCGGCCGTACCTCAGCCCGCGGCCGCCACTTAGCCGCCGCGTCCGGCGGACGCTCAGGCCCGGACGCTGGCGGCGGGGATCCGGGTGAGGAGGTCCTGGAACTCGCGCGGGTTCTCGGCCCCGATCGTGAAGCAATCGAGCACGTCCTGGGCCAGCGCGTATTGCAGCGCCTCGTCGATCCGGTCGCGCAGGCGGCCCTCGCCCAGGATCTTCATGCCGATCACGCCCTTCCCTTTCTCCTTCATGCGCCGGAGAACGGACACGATGGTGTCGGGGCTGCCGTCCATGATGACTCCCGCGGGGTTGAGGCGAGCGAGGTCCACGTCCACCCAGTCGCTCTCCGCCGCCGTCTTCATGGCGCCGAGGTCGTGGCACGAGACGCCGTGGGCGCGGATGATGCCCTTCTGCTTCGCCTCCGCGAGCACCGCCATCGCGCCCGCCTTCTGCTGCGGCCAGTCGGCGCTCGTCATGCAGTGGAGCAGCACGATGTCGAGGTAGTCGGTGCCGATCTCCTTCCGGAAGCGGTCGAGGTCGTCGCGCATCTCCGCCTCGGTGCTGGCGTGGGTCTTGCTCATGATGGCGACCTTGTCGCGCTTGACGGTCTTGAGGGCCAGCTTCGCGTGGGGATGGCTTCCGTACTGGTCGGCGAGGTCCCAGAAGGCGACGCCGTTCCCGACCCCCGCCACCAGCAGGTCGGCCAGGCCCTGGTCCCCGAGCCCGCGGATCTGGTTCGAGCTGTGGCCGACGCCGTGCGTGCCGGTCCCCTGCGCGAGGCGCGTGACCTTGACGCCCGTGCGGCCCAGCGTGACCACGTCCTGGGCATGCTTCTTCTTGTCGGCCGCGAAAAGGTGATGGGGGAAGCGCCCGAGACCGAAGAGGGTGGCGCCCGCGGCGGCGGCCGTGGTGCCGTGGCGGATGAAGTCACGCCTTCTCATCGCTAGCCTCCGCTGATGAGAGGAGTTTACCCCACTCGGTCACCGGCGTGGGCGGGATTTTTCGCGCGGCGCGTCCCCGCCGCCGGCTTCGTCCTGCTCTTCCAGATGGAACCGATGCAGGAACCGGTGGAAGACCGGCGTCAGCATGATCCCCACCGACACCAGGAGGATCAGGCCCGCGTACAGGGCGTAGAGGCCGGCGAAGAGCTTGCCTCCGCGCGTCACCGGCGTTTCCACCGGCCCCATGCCGCCCAGGAGCATGGCGGCGTTGAGGAACGCGTCGAGCCACGCCAGATGCTCGAAGTGCCGGTACCCCCACATTCCGACCGCCAGGGATGCGGCGACGAGCGTGAATGCGGACGCGACGGCTCCTCCGAGACGCCGGAGGAAGACCGACCTTGAAGCAAGCGGCGCGTGACGAGTCTCGTACACGGTTCGAGCTATCACCGGCGGCTCAGCGGCCGCCGGCGGTCGGGCCGGCCCCCGACCGGCTCCGACGCCAGCGAGCGGGCCGAGCGGTAGATCGCTTCGACCAGCTCGACGCTGCGCCGGCCTTCATGGCCGTCGCAGGCTGGCCGCGACCCCGTCTCGATCGCCCCCAGGAAGTCCTCGATCAACCGCCGGTGGCCGCTCGCGTCGCTGACGACGGGCGACGAGGCGCTCGCGTTGGCGTCTCCCCCGCCATCGTTCAACAGCTCGGGCCGAGGCGTGCGCAGGTCCGCGGCCACGAGCCGGTCGTGCTCGAGCACGACCGTCCCTTCGGTCCCCGTGATCTCCACGCGCCGGGGATAGCCGGGGTACGTGGCCGTGCTGGCCTCGAGGACGCCGGCCGCACCGCTCGCGAACTCCAGGAGGGCGAGCGCCGTGTCCTCGCTCTCGATCTCGTGGAAAAGGGTCGCGGTGCGGGCCTGCACGCGCGTGACGTCGCCCAGCAGCCAGAGCAGGAGATCGACGGTGTGGATGCCCTGGTTCATGAGCGCGCCGCCGCCGTCGAGGGCCGCCGTCCCCCGCCATCGCGAGAGCCGGTAGTACTCGGGCGGCCGGTACCACGGCACGCGCGCGGAGACGCTCAGCACCCGTCCCAGGCCGCCGGACTCGATGAGCTGCTTCAGGCGGACGATCCCCGGCTTCAGCCGGTCCTGGAAGAGCACGGCCAGCCGCACGCCGGCCTCTTCGGCCGCGGCGATCAGCTCGTCGGCGCGCTCGGTGGTGACGTCGATGGGCTTCTCCACCAGCACGTGCCGGTGGCGGCGGGCAGCGGCGACACCTTGCGCGGCGTGGACGCCCGAAGGGCTGCCGATGATCACCAGGTCCATCGGCTCGTGGGCGAGGAAGGCTTCCAGATCCTCGTAGGCCGCCGCCCCGTGCGCCGCCGCCAGCTCGCGCGCCTTGCCGGCGTTGGCGCCGTAGACGGCCACCAGCGAGACGCCCGGGATGGCCGCGGCGGCTCGCGCGTGGGTCTGGCTGATGTTCCCGGCGCCGATGAGCCCGACGTGCTTTGTCACGTCCCGGGGGACCTCAGGGCGCGGCCGACGTGAACTCCCGGTACCGCTCTTGGGCCTGCGCGGGCGACGTCGTCCCCGACACGATCACGATGCGGTGGCGAAAAATCGTCGAGTGTCCGGCCGGCAGGGTGTACTTCAGCTCTTCCTTGCCGTTGCTGAAGACCTTCTGCCCGAAGGGATTCGCGGCGAAGAGGCCGTAGCCGCGCGCGTGCCAGTAGGTCGGGAAGCCCGGGTTCTGTGGATGGTCGAGCATCAGGATGGTCACGGGCTCGCCGTCGACCGTGCCCGAGAGGCTGACCCACCGCCCGCGGGTCCCCCACACGTCGTCGCCTTTCTTGCCCTCGCTGCTGAGGTACATGCCGGTCACGCCCTCGTTGTTCAGGACCGGAGCCGTCCCCGGCCGCCCCTGGGCGTCCGTGAGCAGCTCGGGTGTCTTGCTCGGCTGCTGGAGGCCGCGCGCGACCCGCAGGCCGAGCATGCCCTCCTTGGTGTCGTTGAAGACGACGGGCTTGTCCCCGGCGGTGAGCGTCGTGATGCGGTCGATGCTGCGCCGGTCGGGGCCGGCGCCGAAGACGTACCGTGTCTTCTCGTGGATCGCCGTCGTGCCGTCGGGCCGGATCCAGTCGGACTCCACGACGAGCTCCCCACGATCCTGGCCGCTCTTGCTGGAGACGATCCGGCGATGCTGGATGGTCCCCAGGTGCGGCCGATCCTCGGCCTTCATCGCGTCGGAGTTGCCCCAGTAATCGATGCCGTCGACGTCGCCGTAGTTGAGCCACAGCCCGACGTGGTGCGGATGGTCCACGGGCTCGCCGGGCCGCGGGTCGAGCGGCCATCCGCGCGTGATCAGCGTGCCCCGCGCGCTGCGCACCGGGTAGAGCACCGGCTTCTTGAGGGTGTCGGGCCAGATGTAGGCGGTGAACGGCTTGCCGTCGACGGCCACGTCGACCCGCCGCTTCGCCTCGTCCGGCGTGACCTTCACCTCGGCCGCTCCCGCCACGCCGCTGACGGCCAGCACCGCCGCAATGGCGACTCCGACGCTCTTCCTCATCTCAGGCGCGACCTCCATCCTCTATCCGAAAGCCCTGCTTCTCCAGGTAGGTCTTGCTGATCTGCCCCGATTCCTTCGGCGTGCGTGCCTTGTCGGGCACGGCGTCCAGCTCCACCACCGCCCATCCCTTGAAGCCCGCCCGCTTGAGCGCCGCGAAGACGCCGGGCAGGTCCACGCGGCCCCGGCCCAGCTCGACCCAGCGATACGACCGCTCGGGATCGGCCCCCGCCGCGGGCGGCACGGGCTCCACGTCCTTGAGATGAAGGAAGAGCAGGCGATCGCGGTAGCGATCGATCGCCTTCACCGGATCGCCCCCTCCTTGCGTGTAGTGCGCCACGTCCAGCTCGAGCCGGACGTAGCGCGGGTCGGCGGCGGCAAGGATGTCGTCGACCTCAGCCGGCCTCTCGCCGAGGCTGTTCATGTGGTTGTGATAGCCGAGGGGGACGCCGAGATCGGCGCTGCGCTTGCCGATCTCGGTCATCCGCTCGCCGAGCATCCGCCGGTCGGCCGCGGTGGCCGGCCGGTCCTTGGGGAGCTGATCGGTGACCTGCAGATACATCCCGCCCGCGGCGCGCACGAAGGCGGCGTGGCGCTCGTGCTTCACGAACTCCTCCGCGGCCGGCGTGGTCACGCTGACGCCGCCGCTCGAGAGCGCCACCATCTTCAGGTCGTGCGCCTGCAGCAGCTCCTTCAGCGCCGCCGGCTTGTCGCCGAACTCCGCGAGCACGTTCGAGCGGAGCTGGATGCCCGGAAACCCGAGCGCGGCGACGTCCTCGATGGCCTGCCGGTCGTTGCCTCCCCAGGTGATGGCCGCGTAACCGAAGCGGAGCAGTTGAGGGGGCTCCGCCGCAAGCGCGTCCTCGGCGCGGAGGGCGGCTCCCGCTCCGAGGCCCGCGGCGGCCGCCCTGACGAAATCGCGCCTCTTCATCGCGCCCCCTTGCCCAATCCGCCAACGAGACTACACTCGGGGCGCCCCGTCAAGGGGCGCGCTCCAGGGAGGGTCGACGATGCTCATCCGCCGCTGCACCGTGCTCGGGGCCGCCGCCGCGCTCGCCGCGGTCGTCGCGGAGGCGCAAGTGAGGGCCGACAAGGTCGCCTGCTTCGACCAGCCCGACTGCGACCGCCTGTCGAACGGCACCGTCGAGGTCGTCGTGCCGGCCGCCTTCGGCCCCCGCGTGGCTCGCTACGGGTTCGTGGGCCAGGAGAACGTCCTGGGAGAGGCGCCGGGCGGCTCCGTCACCGATCTGGGCGAGTGGAAGCCCCGAGGCGGGCATCGGCTCTGGCACGCGCCGGAAGGCATGCCGCGCAGCTATTCACCCGACAACGCGCCGGTGGAGCGCTCGCTGAGCGGGGCCACCATCCGGCTGCGGCAGGCCGTAGAGCCGAAGGTCGGGATCCAGAAGGAGATCGCGGTCAGCCTCGATCCGGCGGGCACCCACGTGACCGTCCGTCACGTCCTCACCAACCGCAACCTGTGGCCGGTGGAGCTGGCGGCGTGGGCGATGTCGATCATGAACGGCGGAGGGACGGTCATCCTCCCCCAGGAGCCCTACGTCGACCAGCCCCACAACCTCCTCCCGGTGCGGCCGATGGTGATGTGGTCCTACACGGACCTCAGCGACCCGCGGTTCACGATCGGCGCGAAGTACATCCGCGTGCGCGTGATGCCCGACCGCACGGAGCCGCAGAAGATCGGCATCGGCAACCGGCAGGGCTGGGCCGGGTATCACCGCGGGCGCACGCTGTTCGTCAAGCGCTTCCCCTACGACGAGGCCGCCCGATACGCGGATTTCGGCTCCAACTGCGAGACGTACGTGAAGGGCCCGTTCGTCGAGCTCGAGTCCCTCGGCCCGCTGCAGCGGCTGGAGCCCGGTGCGTCGACCGAGTACGTCGAGCACTGGTACCTCTTCCCCGACGTGGAGATCGGCGCCACGGAGGCCACTCTGGACGCCGCCGTCACCCCGCTGCTTCCGAAGACGGGGCCGCGCTAGCGCCCGCGCGTGCGAGTCTTCCCATCGCGCCAGCGCTTGCTGATCTTCTTCGCGGTCCTGCTCGCGGGCCTCATCCTGGTGCCCGTGCTCTTCGAGAGACGGCTCATCTATTTCCCGTTCCGCACCCTCGAGGTGACGCCCAAGGAGCTCGGCCTCCGCTTCGAGGAGGCTCGGCTCGTGACCGAGGACGGCGTCACGCTGCACGGCTGGTTCCTGCCCGTGGAGGGCTCGCGCTTCACGGTGCTGGTGTGCCACGGGAACGCCGGCAACATCAGCCACCGCCTGGACCGGGCGATGCTGATGCACGCCAAGCTGAAGACGGACGTCTTCCTCTTCGACTACCGCGGCTACGGCCTCAGCCAGGGCGCGCCGGACGAGGAGGGGACGTATCGCGACGCCCGGGCCGCCCACCGGTATCTCAGCACGGCGCGCGGCGTCCCTCCTGGCAACCTCATCATCTTCGGCGAGTCGCTCGGGGCCGCGGTGGCGCTGCAGCTCGCGCTCGAGGTGCCGGCGCGGGGGCTCGTCCTCGAGTCGCCGTTCACCTCGGTCGGTGACATGGCCCGCGGCGTCGTGCCGGTCCTGCCTCTGGGCCGGTTGCTCCGCACCAAGTACGACAATCTCGGCAAGGTGGGCGGGCTCCGCATGCCGCTGCTGGTGCTGCACGGCGACCGCGACACGACGGTGCCCTTCGCGCAGGGGCGCCGGCTCTTCGAAGCCGCGCCCGAGCCCAAGAGCTTCTTCGTCATCCGAGGCGCCGGGCACAACGACACCTACCTCATCGGCGGTGATCTGTACTGGCAGGCGTGGAGCGATTTCCTGGGTGAGCTGGCGAATGTTGCGGCGCACACGCCGGATTCCCCGCTCGCTCCACGTCAATGACGTCCGGGGCGATCACGCTCACGCCGCCCCACCGCGAGCTTCGAACTCGGCTCGCGCCTGTTGCAGCGCTTCTCTGACCCAGGCTTGCCACTCCGGAAAGTCCGTACGACCGGGCGGCTCGCGTTCGGCCGCTTGCTCCAGAACTAGAAGCGCCGCCGCGGACGCCAAGTCCACGAGACCGTCCAGCGCCGCCTTCCAAACCTCTGGCGATGGATCACGAAGCGCGGCCTCGAACAGAGGCAGCGCATCCTCGGAATGCAACTGTCGTGCGAGCTCCACGAGCGCAGCGCGAAACGTCCCGTCGCGCGACGTGGCAAGCTGCTTCTGCAGCTCCGGAAGCACCGGTGGTCCCAGCTCGACAAGGCTGTGGTACGCGCTGGCCCATCCGCTCGAGTCCCATTCACGAAGGTAGTGCTCAACCAGGGCCACGATCTCGCGCATGTTCGCGCTACTCCGCTCAGCCGACCTTCACCCGAAAGCTCGCGCACGACTCGTGGCCGTCGATCCCATCCGTGGCGCAGAAGGTGGCCCGGAAGATGCCGGCCGTGTCGTAGGTGTGCTCGTCGCGGCAGAAATAACGAGTGTGGCGGCGGCCCTCCCCCCAGTCCAGCGTGAACGTCAGCGGGTAGCCGTCCACGGGAGGCGTGGGACGCGATCCACACAGGCTCACGTGCAGCGTGAGAGGCGCGTCACCCGACGGCGGGTTGGGGTTGAGCTTCACGTCGAGCGAGACCGGCTGTGTCGGAGCGGGCGGCAGCGTGGGAGAGGGAGCGGGCGTCGGTGCCGCCGAGGGCGTCGGCAACGGGCTCGACGGCGCGGTCGAGCCTTCGTGGTGACAGCCTGCGGCGAGGCACACGCCCACCAGTACCAGGGCCCGACCACCCGCGCGGCGGCTCAACTGCGGCGTAGCCAGACCGGGGCCGCCCCCGCGGCGCCCCCGCCCTCGTCCTGCTTCTGCCATTCCGCCTCCGTCAAGACATGGATCGGCTCGAGGCGCTTGCCGGCCAGGCTCCGGTTGATCGCCGCGATCTGCCGGCTGGTGAGCTGATCGAACTCCCGCACGACGTCCTCCAGCTCGCGCCCCAGCGCTTCGGCGCGGGCCACCTGCGAGGCGCTGGGCCTCCCATCGTACCTGTTGACGTCGCCATACAGCCCGCCGAGGTACTCGCGCAGGCGCTCCTCGCCCGTGATCATGCCACCTTCCTTCGTGGCCACGATCTTCGAGCGGATCGCGTCCGCGGCCTGGGCCAGCGACGTGAGCTGCCGCGCCAGGGGATCGCTCTTGCCGAGCTTCGCCGCCCGGGCGCTGGCCTGGTCCCGCACGGCGATGATCGCATCGACGACCCAGCTCATGTGGTTGAGGAGCCGGGAAAGCCGGTTCATCAGGTCGAACTGCGCCCGGCGATCCTCTACCGTGTACGTGGCGCGTGGATCCATCCGCACGTCGAGCGCGGTCGTGTACACCTGGTCGCCCTTCGTCATCCTCACCGTGTAGGTCCCGGGCGGGACGCGGGGGCCGTACGCGGCGCCGAAGAGGGCGCTCGCGGCCGGCGGCACCTTGGGCGGCTTCAGCCGCATCGACCAGCCGGCGCGGTTCAGGCCGCGATGCTTGCCGCTGGGGACCACGTCGACGAGCTTGCCCGTGGCGTCGAGGACCTCGATCTTCAGGTCCCCGAAGACGTGGCGGCTCTTCTGGTAGTAGGTGATGAGGGCCTCGCGCGGCCGGCTTGGGCCCGTGTACGTCGCGTCGCCCTCCGGCCACCCGCCTTCGGTGTCCATGTACTGGACGACGGCCCGCCCCGGCACGAAGGCGGCCGTCTGACCCATGACCGCGGGGTCGAGCCCGCGCAGCGGGCCGACGTCGTCGATGATCCAGATGCCGCGGCCGTGGGTGGCGAGGACGAGGTCCGACTCGCGTGGATGGACGACGATGTCCCGCACCGCGACTGCCGGGAAGCTCGCGCCCTTGTACTGCGCCCAGCGCTGCCCGCCGTCGACGGACACCCACAGGCCGAACTCCGTGCCCAGGAACAGGACGTCGCGGTCCTGCCCGTCCTCCCGGATCACGTGGGCGTAGCCGCGCACGCCGCTCTCCTGGACGGGCAGCGCCGTCCAGGTCCGGCCGTAGTCGGTGGTCTTGTAGCAGTACGGCTTCATGTCTCCGTACGTGTGACGATCGAACGTGGCATAGGCCACGGCCTCGTCGAAGCGGCTGGCTTCCACCCAGGAGACCCACGGGTTCTTCCCCACGCCGCTCACGTTGCCGGCGACGCTCGTCCACGTCTTGCCGCCGTTGCGCGTGAGCTGCACGTTGCCGTCGTCGGTGCCCACCCAGATCATCTGGCCGTTCTTCGGCGACTCGCTGATCGAGTAGATGGTCGTGTGCATCTCGGCCGCGGAGTTGTCGATGGTGACGCCCCCGGACTCCTCCTGCTTCTGTTTCTCGGGGTCGTTGGTGGAGAGGTCCGGCGAGATGCGGTCCCAGGACTGGCCGTGGTCGCGCGAGCGAAAGAGGAACTGCGCGCCGATGTAGATCGTGCCCTTCTCGTTCGGGCTCACGTGGATGGGCGTGTTCCAGTTGAACCGGAGCTTCTTCTCGCCGTACTGGGCGTAGGGCTTGATGCTGCGCACCTCGTGGGTGAAGCGGTTGACGCGGCCGATCTCGCCGCCCTGCGCCTCCGCGTACACGTACGCGGGATCGGCGGGGTCCTCGAACATCCAGAAGCCGTCGCCGCCGTACATGTTCTCCCAGCGCGAGTTGGTGACGCCGCCCGGGTACGACGA
>Ga0070706_100006857_pt1 | contig 10754 bp, 6 predicted proteins | sample KBSK5501metaG_FD_65476 | JGI IMG/M metagenome (GOLD analysis project Ga0070706, IMG submission 65476) | Corn, switchgrass and miscanthus rhizosphere microbial communities from Kellogg Biological Station, Michigan, USA - KBS K5-50-1 metaG | ecosystem: Host-associated > Plants > Roots >...
GCGATTTTCAGTTGGGCGAGCTGTTCACGGCAACTTACAGCATTTCCGGAACTGTCTTTGAAGACATGAACTATGGCGGCGGCGCCGGTCGCAGTCTCGCTTCCTCATCCGGAATCTCCCGCTCTGGTGCGCGCGTTGAGTTGTTCAACTCCGGCGGAACCTACCAGACGTTCGCCACGACCGACGGCAGCGGCAACTACAGTTTTAGCGGACTCGCGGCCGGCACCTATACAGTGCGCGTCGTCAACGCGTCCGTGACCACCTCACGCGGTGTCCTGGCTGGGACGACGCCGACGCAAACCTTCCGCACCAACGCGAGCAGTGGTGTGGCGGTCCCCGTCACGGATCACGTCGGCGGAGAAACGCCAGGATTACTTGACGCGGCTGACGGCAGCACGACGCTTGCCGCACTTACCGTAGGGTCACTCACACCGCAGTCAATCACCAGCGTAGCGCTAAGTTCCGGCAATATCACTGGGGTCGACTTTGGTTATAACTTTAATGTCATCGTCAACGCGAACAATTCGGGCCAGGGGAGCCTGCGCCGGGTCCTGATCTTCGCCAACGCTATGTCGAACACGGGGCTGGCCCAGTCTGGATTGCCAGCAGGGATTGATAATGCGGTCTTTATGCTAGCTGACGGAACTGCACGCCCTGGGTTGACAGCCAGCTACCCGAGCCAGTTCGTGAGCGGTGTGGCGACAGTAAACCTAACCAGTCTCCTCGCGACTATCAGCGATCCGATAATTCTCGACGCCACGCTGCAACCCGGATACGCCGGTGTCCCGTTGATTGAATTGAACGGCGCCGGGTCGGGGGCCGGTGTCACCGGTTTGACGATCACAGCCGGCGGAAGCTCGGTGCGCGGTCTCGTCATCAACCGTTTCACCGTTGACGGTCTCAATCTTTCTACGGTCGGTAACAACACGATTGCCGGCAACTACGTCGGCACGAATGCGGCAGGCACAGCGGCGTCAGCTAACACCAACGCCGGCATCAAGGTCAGCTCCTCCGGCAACACCATCGGAGGCACGACCGCCGCCGCGCGCAATCTCGTCTCCGGCAACGGATCAGTTGGTATCGACATCACCGGCAGCAGCAACATCGTCCAGGGTAATTACATCGGTCTGAATTCGGCAGGTACCGGCGCGATAGCCAACGTCTTTGGTGTCTACGTCAACGGCGGCGCAACCGTTAACACCATCGGGGGTACCGCAGCCGGCGCAGGCAATGTCATCTCGGGCAACACGAATTATGGAATCGATCTCGAAGGTGTTACCGGGACGAGCGTCTTAGGTAACTTTGTCGGCACTAACGCGCTGGGCGCCGCAGCGGTCGCAAATGGTCTCGTGGGCGTCAACATCATCAGCGCTGCAAATAACAACTACATTGGTGGAGTGGCCACTGGGGCCGGCAATATCATCTCGGGCAACGGCAAGGGCATTTCCGTGGTGGCGAGCACCGGCAATGCGATTCTCACAAACTCCGTTTATGGGAATACCGGCATCGGCATCGATCTAGCCAATGACGGCGTGACGATTAACGATGGGACAAAGTCCGGCGCGCTTGCCAATTCCGGTATGGACACACCCATCTTCACCACCAAGACTTTAGTGGGAACCAGCCTCACGGTCTCGGGCTATGTCGGCAGTGCAGCCAGTCAGGTAACCTTCGCGAGCGCTACGGTGCAAGTCTTTAAATCGGACAATGACAGTAGCGGTTACGGTGAAGGCCAAACTTTTCTGGGGACACTGACCGCCGACGCGAGCGGCAACTTCAGCGGCACGCTAACTGTAAGCCTTGCGGTGGGCGACAAGATCACCGGTACGGCGATGGATGGATCCAACAACACGTCTGAGTTTGCAGCCAACGCTACGGTTGCGGATCCTCCGAATGTTCCGCTCCTTAACAGTGTCGTACCTTCGGGAAGCCAGCCCCCAGGTACTGACCTTGTTTACACTATCGCGTTCACCAATGGCGGTGGGCAAGGTGCGCAGGTTTTTATTGTTGTTGATCCGATACCGGCTAATACAGATTTCAAACTTGGCTCGCCCAGCACAGTTCTGGGAACAACGGGAATGACAGTGACGATCGAATACTCCAATGACAGTGCTGCGACCTGGACCTACACACCCGTGAGCGGTGGCGGTGGCGCCTCAGCCAATTACGATCGCCTGGTAACGCACGTGCGCTGGCGCTTCACCGGGAGCCTAAGCCAGACCTCGCCAAATAACACAGGCAGTGTCGGTCTCACAGCAAAGATTCGTTAGCAAAGTAGCGACCCACAGGAAGCAGCAGAACGACAACTCTTGCGCACTCTCTTGCTTGTCGAATGCGAGGCGCGCTCTAAGAGTGAACGCGCCGTTGACCACCACAGGCGGCGCTCCAGTTGGCTACGACCGTACCGTCACTCATGTTCGCTGGAGTTTAGGCCCGAGCCTGAGTCAGGTCCCGCCCAACAACTCCGGAAGCGTCGGCCTCACGACTCGCATTCAATAAATTGATGGGCCCTAAGTCACGCGCGGCGCCGCTGTACCTTTTTGGGTAGGTGCTTTGGGTGAGTTCAAACTGTATGCAAGAACCAGTATGCAACGCGAGCGCAACCTTGCGATTAGTCTGAGTCGCTATGCTTTGTATTATGAACATACAACCCCCGACATTTGACTCAGCGGCACGGATGGCTATCGATGAAACTGTCGATGGATTTGCGGCTCTAAGTAGAGTGCAAGCCAAGCAAACTCTCGATGACGTTTCCTCTCTAAAGGGTATTGGTCCTCGCGGTTCCCACGAAGCGGCCACAGGAAAACTCCAGGAACTTATTTTCGAGGACTTTCTGATCCTAAAGGTGCAGCAAACGCTAGACGAACTTTTAAGGAAGGGTCAGCTTCCCTTTAGGTTGACTGCATACGATGTTAAAAAGCTGGGCTTCGATGAGTACACGGTTCCGTTTCATGATAGTCGGATACACTCGATTACTTTCACCCTAAAAACCGGAGCCTCTTTTAAGGAAGTAGTCCGGTCCGCCGTATTGCAGCGAGTGGCACGGTTGGAAAAACCCTTTGCGGTGATTGAAAATCGGTAAACAACCCGCGCTGTCACCCACTGGCACCGCGTTGGACCTCAGTTAAGTGTGAGTGATACGGGATACGCAGTCACTCCTGAGTATCCCGTATCGCCTGCTCCTCCTCGTAAGCGCCAACGACTTAATCCCTCGCGCGGTAGAAGTAATACTCGGCTGTGTATGGCACCTCCTTGACCTCACCGACTAATGAGCCGGGGGCAGTTGGTGCTGTGCCGCCAGTTGTATTCAACCGTTGGACAAAGGTCACTGAGCTGAAAATGCCGGCGCCATCAGTCGAGACCTTTTGCAGCAACAACCAGGGAATGGCTGTCGAATCCGGAACGCATCCTGTACCGGGAACCCGCGCGGCAACGACTTTGCTGCCACTATTACTTTCCCAGGTTGGGCCGACGTAGTGAGTGCCAACCTCCCCGTGATAGCGTGCATCGGCGAACAACGTCGCCACGGGTTCTACAAATTTCCAGCTAGTACCATTCCATTTGTAGACCGAGGGGGCGCGCCTTCTCTACAACCTGCAAGAGGGGTCCTGCTGGATCATTGAAGACGGGGAAGCAATGGGGCGAACAGGCGCCGCAACGCCTACCTGACCCGCCCGACCCTTCCGACTCTTTCCGAGCCTTTTCCTGGTCGCCTGATGGTCGCAAACTTGGCGGCTGGATCAACTCGCCGATCGAGCATGCCGGCATAATGATCTACACTTTTGAGACGAACAACTTCGAACGGATTACTGACTTCGGCTCCAGACCCATCTGGCTGCAGGACAATCGCCGACTGTTGTTTAGGGACGCGGGAAAACTTTTTCTCGTCAACAGCGAGACGAAGAAGATTCAAGAGATTTCGCTTCGCTCACCGAATCCTGTCATCGAATACGGACTGACCGCCAACGACCACACCATCTATTACACTCTGCTCTCAACCGAAGCGGATGTGTGGCTGGTCAACCTGGAGTAGCCACGCGCAAATCTTGAATGCTCCATCCGGTCCAACGGTTTGAAGGCGCGTGAGCAACGCGCCCGGCTCATACAACGTTACCAAGGCCTTCGGGTGCACGCGCACCGCCTCCAGGGCAGGCTGTTCTGACCTACACACATATCGAAGAGCTTGACCCGGAAATGGGCGCTGGTTAAGAATCTCCACCCGGCCATACGGCAATAGCCCAGGTCTCACAAGTCTGTTAAGACCTTATTCAAGCGCTTGCCGCACCGGGTCAGGTATTTGTCTTAAGCGATCCCTACGAACAGGTCACGATTCCGGTGGAGCTCAACACTTGAAAACATCGCTACTGCTAATGTCGCTCGTTCTATTGCTGCTGGCCCTTGGCTCACCAACGGGCCGAGCGCAGATGCAGCCGCCAGCCCAAGCGCAGGGAGACGCCGGCCTGCCCGATTTCTCTGGTTTCAATCTGATCGATGGCTTTGCGAGGCTGCCGGAAGAGCGAACCAATCTAAGCACACTATGTGATGTCAGACGTGCATCAATTGAGGAAGTCACCTCCAAAATCGACGGCGCGCTACTCACTGCAAATGAATCCATCGACCCGGCCGCCGCCGCGCGGTTACACAACGCAATGGCTGTGGTCTTCCTCTACAAAGGCGACGTCACCCAGGCGATCGCCCAGTTGGAGGAGGGCGTGCGGATCGCGCATCAGCATTCGACGGAAAACCCAAGGTTTGCGACCATGGAAAACATTGATCTGGCGGCGCTCGGGATCGCCCACATGCGGCGCGGCGAGGTTGAGAATTGCGCAACTCATCACAATGCAGACATGTGCATCTTTCCGCTCTCGCTTGCAGGCCGCCACACTCTGAGGTCAGGCTCGGAGCGAGCTATTGAGTATTTCGAGCGCTATCTGGAGCGCGAACCTTCCAGCCTGGAGGTACGTTGGCTCCTTAATGTTGCCTATCAGACGCTCGGCGGATATCCGGACAAGGTCCCGAAGGCTTACCTCATCCCGCCGGCGGCCTTCGAGTCGAAGGAGAACATCGGCCGTTTCGTGGATGTGGCTCCGGCTCTCGGTCTCGACCAGGTTAACAACGCCGGAGGCTCAATCGTCGACGACTTCGACAACGATGGATTTCTCGACATTGTCGAGACTAGTTTCGATCCATGTCAGCCAATGCGAGCGTTTCACAACAACGGGGACGGTACGTTCTTTGACGTTTCAGAACGCTCGCATCTCGCCGCACAGCTTGGGGGAATCAACATCGTCCAGACCGACTTCAACAACGATGGCTGGCTCGACATCTACGTGATGCGCGGTGGGTGGGAATGGCCCATGCGTAATTCACTTTTGCGGAATAACGGCGACGGCACTTTCACTGACGTGACCCTCGAGAGCGGCCTGCTGAGTGTGGTCCATCCCACTCATTCTGCCGCCTGGGCCGATTACGACAATGACGGCTGGATCGACCTCTTCGTCGGACACGAGCACACGCCCAGCCAGCTTTTCCGCAACAAAGGTGACGGCACATTTGAGGATGTGTCTGTTAAGGCGGGCGTTAATCGCGTCGCATTCACGAAAGGTGTTACCTGGGGAGACTATGATAACGACGGCTATCCAGACCTGTACGTCTCAAATTATGGAGAGGACAACTTCCTTTACCATAACCGGGGCGATGGCTCGTTTGAGGAAGTGGCGACCCAGGTGGGAGTTGAGAACCCAAAGTGGAGCTTCCCCACCTGGTTCTTCGACTACGACAACGACGGGCGTCTCGATCTGTTCGTCGGCAGCTATTTCTTTGCCAGCGGCGAATGGGTGCGGTCTTATCTGGGATTGCCGAGGCAAGGAGATTCCATGAAGTTGTACCGCAACGCCGGCAATGGGACCTTCGCCGACGTCACCCAGGAAACCGGTCTCGATCGGGGTGTTGCGGCGATGGGAGCAAACTTCGGAGACGTGGACAACGATGGCTTTCTCGATTTCTATCTCGGTACCGGTGCTCCAACTTACACGGCTTTGATGCCGAACCTTTTGTACCGTAATCACGACGGAAAATATTTCGTCGACATCAGCTCCTCAAGTGGAACGGGACACCTACAGAAAGGGCACGGAGTGTCCTTCGCGGATCTTGATAATGACGGCAATGAAGATCTATTCGAGAACCTGGGTGGCGCCGTTCCGGGCGATAAGTACAACAGCGTGCTTTTCATGAACCCCGGTCATTCAAACCGTTGGATCTCCATCAAGCTAGTCGGCGTGAAGAGCAACCGGGCAGCGATTGGAGCAAAGATAAAGCTGACGCTTGCGGGCTTGGGGAAAGCGAACGCGATTCGATATCGCGAAGTCTCAAGCGGCGGCTCATTCGGCGCGTCACCGCTCATGCAACACATAGGGGTTGGCACAACCACAATAGCTTCCCTCGAAGTGACGTGGCCTGCTAGTCACACCCAGCAGATGTTCAAGAACGTTGCAGCCAATCAATTCATCGAGATTAAAGAATTCGAGAAGACCTACACAAAGCGACGCGTGCGCCCGGTCACGTTCAAACGACCGTCCGTGACTGACCCCCGTAAGCCTCACCGCCACCCGAATATGGACTAGTTGCGGTTGCCGGGTCTCCAAAGTTCGAAGTAACTTTGCGTCTTCTCGCGAGCAGGGCGTCGATAGACCACCGTCCCGGTCCGGCCAACAACAGAAAAGCACAGGTTAGAAGCTGCGCATACTCCGACCGTATCTCATGTACCACGGCCCAGAAACCCACCTGTGGCGGCACCGGCGGCAACGGGAGCGGCGAGGTTCCCAGGTATAGCGGAATCTTTGTCGATGCCATCGCCACCAGCATCTCGATAATGAATGGCAGAGCGATCAGGCGCGTCCAGAAACCCGAGAGCAACAGGATGCCGCCGATGATCTCGAACCAACCATCCGCAGTGGCTGTGAAATGTGGCGCGGGAAATCCCAATTTGGTGAAACGTCCGACACCCTGGTTCGTATAGACGAATTTAAGAACGCCTTCTCCCAAAAATACCCCGCCTGCCATGAGTCTTAACAAGACGATCGAAGTTGGACCGTCAGTGGGTGGATTATTCAACCAGTAGATTAGATTCTTCATTTTCTTTCGTCTCCTTTTGGCTAATTGCCTTCACCTGTACAGACCATTCCATGTGTGTGAATATTCCCTCGCGTTATGGAAATAATTTCCGGGAATAAAAGAGAGTGAGCGTCGGTCTTTAATTAGAGACGCCGTCAAGTGGTTCAGCGAGGAAGTTGTTTGCAGGAGGAAAACAAAACCGCTCAGTTCGAGGCAATTGCACTGCCGCTCTTCGGCGCTGCTTACAATCTGGCGCGCTGGCTGGTAGGAGACGATCAGGACGCAGAGGATGTAGTGCAAGAGGCCTACCTGCGTGCCTTCAGGTTCTTTGGCGGCTATCGCGGCGGTGATAGCCGGTCGTGGCTACTAACGATCGTGCGCAATACCTGCTACACGTGGTTGCAACAAAACCGTTCGCGCGAACTAACCGATCCGATTGAAGATAAACTAGATGAAGTTGAAAGCAGTACTGAAAATCCTGAAACGCTGCTTTTGCAAACCCTGGACGCACAGCGAGTGAGACAAGCGCTGGAAGAACTGCCGATTGAGTTTCGCGAGGTTCTGATCATGCGCGAGATGGAAGACCTCTCCTACAAACAGATTTCCACCATCGCTGATTTGCCAGTTGGCACGGTCATGTCGCGTCTGGCTCGCGGCCGTAAGCGGCTGCGAGAGCTGCTGGTAAGTCGTATGAGCAAGGAGACTTTGAATTGATCTGCCAGGAGGCGCACAGGCTGATACACCCCTATCTCGACGGCGAGTTGGATCTCGTCAGAAGCCTCGAGGTCGAAGCGCACCTGAAAGACTGCCAGACGTGCGCGCAGGGTTACAACGAGCTTCGCGGGTTGCATTCCGCGGTCAGCGATACCGCCCTGCGTTTTGAGCCGCCTGCGGCTTTGCGAAATCGCATACGCTCGGCTGTGCGAAACGAAAGCGAAACGGCGAATCGATCGTCGCGTGTTTCCTGGCGTTGGCTGATTCCGGCAGTATCGGGTGCCGTGCTGCTAATCGTCGCTTTGAGTTTGATTGCGCTCCTAAATCGTCCGTCAACAAGTGATCTGATGGCGCAGGAGATCGTTTCCAGCCATGTGCGCTCGCTAATGGAGAAACACTTGACCGACGTGCCATCGTCGGACCGGCACACCGTAAAGCCATGGTTCGACGGCCGGCTCGATTTTTCACCACCAGTAAAAGATTTGGCGGCGGCCGGATTCAGCCTGGTAGGCGGGCGACTTGATTACATCGGCAACCGTCCCGTCGCCGCCCTGGTGTATCAACACCAGCAGCATTACATCAACGTCTTTGTCTGGCCATCAACCGGAGCGTCAGACGTGTCAGAGAAAGCTCTTGTCCGCCAGGGCTACAACCTGATCAGCTGGACCAATGCCGGCATGAATTACTGGGCCGTTTCAGATCTTAATCTGGCCGAACTGCGAGAGTTCGTTCAGCTGTTACAAAATGATCGTGCGGCCGTAAAGTTCTAAACTGGCATTTCAATCAGAGCTCGCTACCTCGTACCAGTCAACACGCGGATGATTCAGGCGGCGACGCCTAGTAGCTGTGCGATCACTCTTTCCAACTCTTCGGTCTTGACCGGTTTCGAGATGTAATCATCCATCCCTGCCTCGATACACTTCTCGCGATCACCTTCCAACGCGTGTGCAGTCATGGCGACAATTGGAGTTCGCTTGGTCATACCTTCCAGTCGGCGTATTTCAACGGTCGCAGCGTACCCGTCCATCTCAGGCATCTGACAATCCATGAGCACGAGCGCGTACGGGATGCGACGCATGGCCTCGATTGCCTCGCGCCCATTAGCCACCGCATCCGCGCGAAAGCCAAGCTTCTTTAGTTGTCTTATGGCAACTTTCTGATTCACGATGTTGTCTTCGGCGACCAGTATCAGTTCGTTGGAGAGTTTCGTCTCGTCTTGCCTGACCCCTCTTCTTTCACGCCTGGGCAACATCAATGCCGTTTCACTCGCTGCTGGCTTCATGGCGTCGCTCATCACTGTGGTCAAACTCTCGAACAACCTGGATTGACGGACGGGCTTGGTAAGATAAGCCGCAATGCCGACTTCCTGAGCTACTACACTGTGGCGCCGTTCGCCGAAAGAGGTCAAAAGCACCAGGGGGATCGAAGCAATTTCAGGCTTTGCCTTAATGGCACGGGCGAGATCAAAGCCGTCCATCTCGGGCATCATCAAGTCAAGTATGGCCAGATCATAAGCGGCACCGTCTGCCGCAGCCGCGGACAAGAGTGTCAAGGCCTGTTGCCCTGATTCCGTCTCTGTAGGCACCATCCCCCAACACTTCGCCTGATGACGAAGAATCCGTCGATTGGTGGCATTGTCATCCACAATCAGAACGCGCAACTGATCAAGACTCTGCTTAACGCGCGCGTCCACGACGGAGTCAGGTGGTTGTTTGTCGAATTGGGCCGTGAACCAGAAGGTTGAACCCTCTCCCGGCGTGCTGGTGACACCAATCTCGCCGTTCATTAGCTCAACGAGTTGTCTTGATATGCACAGACCCAGACCTGTGCCTCCGTACTTGCGCGTGGTTGAGCCGTCAGCTTGGACGAAGGGTTCGAACAAATTCCTCTGCGCCGCAGGACTGATTCCGATTCCGGTGTCGCTCACCGTAAATCGGACCATTATGGAAGTATCGGTTTCGACCTCATTAGCCGCTCGCACGATTACTTCGCCCTGGTCAGTAAATTTAACGGCATTGCCAACAAGATTTGTCAGTACCTGGCGCAGTCTGCCGGGATCGCCGAGCAAAGCGGTGGGGAATTTGCACGGGATGAGTGAAGCCAATTCGATATTCTTCGCCAACGCCCGGTCAGCCAGAAGCTCAAGTGCGTCTTCGATGGCGCTGCGCAAGTCAAATTCCAGTATCTCGAACTGGAGTTTGCCGGCCTCAATTTTCGAGAAATCCAGAATGTCATTGATGATGTTCAGGAGCGAGTCGGCGCTGGACTGAATGGTCTGCGCGAAATCTCGCTGATCGGTAGTTAGTTCGGTATCGAGGAGCAGTCCGGTCATACCAATCACGCCGTTCATGGGCGTGCGGATTTCGTGACTCATATTGGCGAGAAATTCGGACTTGAGTCGCGCTGATTCCAATGCGGTATCGCGCGCCTGCTTTAACTCTTCTTCCATCTGCTTGCGTTCAGTGGTATCGCGAAAGGTAATAACCGTCCCGATACGCTTGTTGTTTTCGCGATTCGGCGTGCTGGTATATTCGACGGGAAAACTTGTGCCATCCTTTCTCCAAAACACCTCATCCGTGCCCTGGTGATCGGCGCCCTCTTCAAGGGTACTGTGGAGGAGAGATTCGTCGCGCAGATAGTGAGTTCCATCCTGTCTGCTGTGCTGCAGGGTGGCATGCTCCGGCTTTCCTATCAGTTCGGATTCAGTATAACCAAGCAAGCGGCAGGTTGCCGCGTTTACCGTCACTATGAGGCCGTCTGATGACGTCACCAGCAATGCGTCACCCATCGACTTAATGATTCCATCGACGTAGTCTTTGGAGACTGTTGTTTGGCTCAGGTCGTTTGCCATTTTGTTAAAGACTCGAGCCAGCTGACCGATCTCATCGCGGGACTTAATCTGAATTTTAGATCCGAGGTGACCTTTG
>Ga0070706_100006858_pt1 | contig 10754 bp, 10 predicted proteins | sample KBSK5501metaG_FD_65476 | JGI IMG/M metagenome (GOLD analysis project Ga0070706, IMG submission 65476) | Corn, switchgrass and miscanthus rhizosphere microbial communities from Kellogg Biological Station, Michigan, USA - KBS K5-50-1 metaG | ecosystem: Host-associated > Plants > Roots >...
CGAAGACTTTACGGGCATAGCTCACCTCGTCGGCGGGGGGCGGCTGGTTCAGCAAGCGCGCGAGCGCGGCTCCATCGATGGCGGTGTTCCAGCATCCTCGCGCGCCGCAACGGCACAGCTGGGCCGGATCCCCGAACGGCATGTGCCCGAACTCGCCCGCGGTCCCGGCGGCGCCGAGCACGAGCCTGCCGTCTTCGATGACCGCGCCGCCTAGGCCGGCCTCAGCATGGTCAGGTTGGCCCCGATCGCGTCCCCGGCCGCCAGCCCCGGGTGGTGCCGCCCCGAGGCGATCGCCGCGGTGACCATTTCTTCCGGTTCCGCGCCCGCCAGCAGAAACGCCGCCGCGAACACGGTGATCCTCAGCCTGCGCGCCGCGGCCCCGGCGTTCTCGGAGAACAGCTCGGCACCGGCGATCAGCATCGCCGCCGACACCGCGAGCAGCCCCAGCCCCCAGGCCATGCCCACACCCTAGAGCCGGGCTGCGGACATGACAGCGACCGAAACAGGCAACGACCGCTTTGCTCCGTCCTCCTGCTAGGCGCCCCGAGACGGCAAGCGTGGTGATACCCGATCGGCCACGATGACGATTTATGAATGCGGCCCGGTGACGAACACGACGACTCGCCATGACCGTTGCGCGACCGCACAGGACGGCCGGGTGTGCAGGCAGGCGATGTCGTCGACGCTGCTCAGGACCGCGCGGCCCGGCCAGGTGGCAAGAAACGTCGCGCGCGCTGGCTGGTGACCTGGGTAGCCGCCGCTGGCACTGGTTCGCCGCACGGCTGTGCCGGTGGCAGCCGGAACGTGCCAGGACAGCGCGGTGCCACTCAGCACCACCGAGACCGACTGGCCCCGGAACAGCCGCACGGTCGTGCCGTTACTGACGACCGTGAGGGACACCGGCGTGCGCGCCCGGGACGTCGCCGTGCTCGCAGCCCTGTCGGCCGGATGACTGGCAGATGCTTGCCGTTGGGTGCCGCAAGCTGCTACCGCGCAGGCCGCCCAAACGACGCCGATCATGAAAACCAGGACCCTCACGGAGGTTAGACGCAGCCGGCCGCTGGGAGGTTTCAGGGGCGGGTGAGGACATTGCTGAACGACATCGTCGCGGTCTACGCGCCCGAGCGCTGCTGTACCGGGGTTCTCCGGGGCGTTAAGGGCCTGCCCAACGGGCCGGGCGTAGCGAGCCCTTGACGCGCGCAATCATCGGGTAGCCACAGTGGCCCGGGCAGGCCATCTAGTTAACCGGGCAGGCCATCTAGTGAAATGGCGGTGGCCGCTGGGCTGAGAAGAACGCTGGCCTTTACCGCTTGCCGGTGATATGCAAGCCTGGGCTTTACCGCTTACCGACGACTTGGCTTGGTCCAGGTCTTCACGAGGGGAGGATCAACGATGATCCGTCGCTCCGCCATTTTTGTAGCGTTGCTCGCCTCAACCGCGGCCCTTGCCGTCCCCGCACTGGCTAGTGGGGCGTCTACCGAGGCCAAGGTGACGGTGGGCAGCCCGCCTTCCCCGTACCTGCCCAACGGCTCCAACGAGCCTGCGCTCGCCATGGACGCGAACCATCCGGCGGTGCTGGCCGCCGGTGCCAACGACCTGGTCGACAGCGCGCCGTGCAAGGGCAGCAGTTGTGACCTGACCCCCGACATCGGCATCTCCGGGGTCTACTTCTCCTTCGACAAGGGCGCGACGTGGACGCAGCCGGCCTACACCGGCCTGACGGCGCAAAACGGCACCACCCACGTGGGCCCGATCCACACCCTGCCCGGCTACTTCGAAAACGGGATGTCCTCCCACGGCGACCCGGCGCTGGCGTTCGGGCCCAAGCCCGGCTCGAACGGGTTCTCCTGGTCGAACGGGTCCCGCCTGTACTACGCCAACCTGGCGTTCCCGCTTAGCACTGCGCCCGGCTTCGCGGGCGCCTCGGCGGCTGTGGTGTCGCGCACCGACAACGTGCAGGCGGCCGCCGCCGGGGACCAGAGTGCCTGGATGGACCCGGTGATCGCCAGCAAGCAGAACGCCGCGCTGCTGACCGACAAGGACGACATCTGGGCGGACAGCGCGTCCTCGAGCCCGTTCTTCGGCAACGTCTACCTGTGCAACGTCGCCTTCCGCAGCGCAAACTTCCTTCCCGCGCCGCTGATCGTCGATGTCTCCAGTGACGGCGGCAGCACTTGGCGCCAGCGCCAGCTCAGCGCCGCCACCAACAACGCCCAGACCGGCGGGCGCCAGGGCTGCGCCGTCCGGACCGACAGCGCGGGCGTTGTCTACGTCGTGTGGGAAGGCGCGGACGTCAAGACCGGGCAGAGCGTCTTCTTCCTGGCCCGCTCGTTCGACGGCGGCAACACCTTCGACAAGCCCCGGGCGATCGCCACCGTGCACGACGTCGGGGTGCCCGACCCGGTGTCCGGGCGGATCGTGTTCGACGGGTTCGCCGGCACCCGCACCGACAGCTTCCCCAGCCTCAGCATCGCCAACGGCGCGCCCACCGGCGCCGACGCCACCAACACGATCGTGCTCGCCTGGCCCGACGGGGCGCTCAACCATGAGCAGGCACTCGTGCAGACCTCGGTCGACCGCGGCCTGACCTGGTCGGCCCCGGTCAACGCCGCCGAGGCGGGCGACCGGCCGGACAACCCGGCCGTGGCGATCTCGCCCAACGGCACCGACCTGTACCTGGTCTACAACGCCTACCTGCAGCCATTCCAGACCACCACGGCCAACCCGCGCCTGATGCAAGGCGTCACCCGCCACGCCGACGTCGGACCGGGCGGTGTGGTCGGGAGCTTCACCACGCTGCTCCGGGCGATGGTCGGCGACGCCCGGGGCACCACCAGGACGCTCAACCGCGAGGCCATCTACGACTACCAGTACGCCGCGGCGTCGCCTACCTACGGGGTCACGGTCTGGATGGACGTCCGCAACGCGAGCGACTGCCCCGCGGTGGACGCCTACCGGCAGTCCCTGATCGACGGGACCCCGATAGCCGCACCATCCCCGCTGACCGACTGCCCGCCCGACTTCGGGAACGGCGACATCTACAGCGGCTCCTTCCCCGACCCCACGCCCTGACGGCACAGGGCTGAGCTGGCCGCGGCCGTCCAGGCACCCCGCCGAGGACGGCCGCGGCAGCTCCGCCGGACCATGTGCGGCGTGGGCGGCCTCGTCTGGCCACTCAACCGGGTATGACCTTCGGCCTGGACGCCGCAACAGGTGGATGCGATGAAGCGCCGAGGCGCTATAAGGACCTGTCCCGGGCGAAGGGACGACGTCCGGTCGGTGCGGAATGGCCAACCACAGGCGGGACTGCGCGCGTTCTCCCCGAGCTGCTCATCACTGGGCGTGATGCCGGACGGAGCAGGAAACGCGCAGCGTATCCTTCTGGTTTGTCACCAAGTTCCCTCTCCGGATACAAACAGGGGGGAAACATCATGAGCAGTCCGATGGTTGCTCGGCACCAGTCCAGGTCTCGGCGAGTAGCGCGATGAGCGGAAGCCTACGACCAGGCACCTGGGGCCGCGCCCGGTGACGTGAAGGCATTGACGGCAAAAGGCGGCAGGCCGTGGCGGTCGTAACGTTCCCTCCGCCACATTTCGCTGCGGCGGGGTCACACTGGCTGGGTGAGGGGTCGTGGCGACCCGGACCGAGCAGGACCGCACCATGTTGCGCCGCAGGGTGGACACCCCGCCGAGCCAAGCGACTGCCGGCGGTGGGATGACCTCGCGGCCCGCGCTGGCTGTCGCGTCCTGTCGGCCGGTTCCGGGCATCGCCGTCCACCACGTCAGCGTGGATGGCCATGTGATCCTGGCCGCCGCGCACGACCTCACCGCGCCGCTGGCAGATTCCGGTCATCGCTGTCATGGCGCTGGGCGATGAGGTGTAGCTGCTGGCCGTCGAGGTTGCTGAGGTCGCGGGCGGCGTATTGCTTGTTGGCCGGCCGCCGTCCGGCAGCCTGGGGCAAACTGGCTGGACATGAGGTTGGTGGTGACCCACATTTGGTCCGGTGGCATGACGGTGCGCCGGACGCTGGACACCGCCGGGCGCAGCGACGGCAGCCAGCTGGAGGAACTCGCCGCCCGCGCCCTGGCCAACCCGCCGCCCTACCGGCCGGTTCCACGCGGTCCCATATGCCACATCCAAGTGGACGACGCCGTGGTCATAGCCGTCGAGCACGACCTTGACGGGCCGCTGCTGGACCTGGTCACCGCCGTGCTGGCAGAGGGCGATGTGGGATAGCGGGCAGCGGCCTGGGTCGCGCGGCGGCCGGCAATGGGCGCGAGCCACTGCCATCGCCGTACGCCGGCCGGTCTGGCATGTGCGCGCGTTTCGTCCGGGCCGAACTCCGGCCGCAGAGCTTGCCCCGGCGGGCCCCCGCTACGGCGGCGGTCTGCAGCCATGGCCGGTGACAGGCTGGTGGCCGGGAAGCCTTCCCAGGCTGGAGGCCACGATCGGCCGGCTGGGCGCTTGCTTCACCGAGGGTCTCTATCCGCGGGGCCGGTCCCGGCGATGCCCGGGGCCAGGCGGTCCGGCTGGCGTTCGTGCCGCCCGCCTCACCAGGGTTCCCGGACGGGACCGCTGGGAGGATCGGCGATGACCCAGGCACAAGCCGAACGCCATAACCCGGTCTTGGAGCAAGCGTCCCGGGAGCTGGAGGCGGCATCCCACGACGCCCAGGTGGCGTTCGACTGCATCGCATTGGGAGAGCTCAACCGCGCCCATACCAGCGCGCTCACCGCCCGGGTGGCTGCCGATGCTGCGGTGACCGCCCTGCGGGCAGCCCTGCTGACCGCGGGCGCCGCTGCCGGGTCCTGACATCCCGCATCAGGGCCTGCCGGCCGGGCCGGGACGCGCCGCCCGGCTGGTGCCTGCGGGCACCCCAGCTTCAGGGCCTGCGGAGTGATGGCGCTGCCGGTGATGCCCTCATGCGCTCCTCCGGTGCTGGCCCAGGGGCGCATCATCCGGGACGTGGGCGGCACCCGCGCGGGGGTGCTCATCGCCCGCCACGCGCCGCTGCGGGCGAGCGGAGTGGCGGCGAGCCGGTGCCCGGGAGAATGGCCGGGACCGGCCGGCCCGGCGCTGCGCCGGCCGCCCGGCGCGCCCACCGCAGGACCGACAGGCGGGGTGTTCCAGCCGTTGCGGCCGCACACCAGCGCGGCGAGCAGGCGCAGCCAGCGCGGTGGCAGGTCTTGGCCACCCAGCAACCGCCGCTGCCACGCCGGCAGCGTGGACAATACGGCGCTAATCCTGCCAGCCCGCGCGTGACCGGTCTGCCGGAGGGCCGGCGTGTTGTCCTGCCCTGCCACTGGATAGGCGACGTGCAGGCGCGGGCGGCGCCACTGGCAGTAGGGGCACAGCAACCGGCCGAGGTTATCGTATTGCCACCCGGCGGCGAGAGCACGGGCGCGGATGTCGGCCTCGCCGAGCGCCGCTGGGTCGATATACCGCGAGATGCAGGCCGCCATCTCACACCAGGCGGTGGGCCTTCTGATCCGGTCACCCACAACCGCCCGCTGGGTGATGGCAACCGGCCCCGCCAGCGGGTCAGCTGGCATCGGCCCCCCCGAGGGCCCCGGCCGGGCAATGCCCTGGCCCCGCCCGCGGTGCCACCTGCCTTCGCGCGGCGGCGGGGGCACCCAGCGTTGCCGCCCGGACGTCCTGGCGTGCCTGGGGATGGCTCTCGCCGTCATGCTGGCCTCCCCGAATGATCCCCGCATGGTCACGCAGCACCCTGGGAGGATGACCCGCGGCAGCGCCGAACCGCCAGACTCCTCCTAGTACGGAACGCGGCTCAGCCTTGATCTGTTACAACGAGCCGGTCAGCGAACCAGCAACAATCCCGCCGCGCAGAAATGCCATTCGGGCGCGCCCACAGTAGTCATTCCCACCGTCGCGTGGTCGCATCGGTTCGCGCATCTCGGGCACTCTGAGGGCCCTCACTGAGCGTTGTGGCGCGTGGGATTGCGCGGCGCTGGGTGCCTGTTGGTGGCGGCTGGCCGGCGGGACTGCCTGGCCTGGGGGTGCGGCGGTTTGGCGGCGGGCATATCGTTCACAAATGTAGCCATGACCGCCGTTCCGCTGGGGGTGCGGTGTGAGCATCGGCGGAGTCCTCGCGGAAGCGCGGCGCCGGGCTGGTCTTAGCGTGGCCCAGGTCAGCCAGCTGACCCAGCTCGGGGAAGCGATCATCACCGGGATCGAGGGTGATGATTTCTCAGCCTGCGGCGGTGATGTGTACGCCCGGGGAGACATCCGCAGCATCGCCCGGGCTGTTGGGGCTGATCCAGGGCCGCTGATCGAGGAGTACGACGCCGCCCGGGCGGGGCCGCGGCCGCTCGCCGGTGAGGTCACCGAGCCCTTCCCGCCTCTGCGGATACCGCAGCACCCGCGCCCCGGGCCGGTCACGGCCACCGAGAGCCCGCAACGGCGCCCGCCGGCCGGGCCGGTCATGCCCAGCGGGAGGCACCAGCGCCAGCGGCGCCGGCCTGCCTGGGCGGTAGCGCTGGGCGTGGCGGTGGTGGCCGGGTTCGGGTTCGCCGGGTACCTGCTTGTCGGCTCAGGGGGCGCCGCCCCCTCGGCCGGGGCACACCCGGCAACGCCCCACCCGTCCGGCCGGGCCAGCCACGCGGCATCGGCCGCGGCGACCGCTACCGGGAGCACGCCTGCCACGCCCGCGCCGACGACGGCCACCCCGGCCGCTGCCCCGGCGCGCCCGCTTACCCCCGCCAGCGCGACCGCGTTCGGTCCGGCCGGCGGCCCGGGCGACAACAGCGATCTCGCCCGCCTGGCGATCGACGGAAATCCCGCCACCGCCTGGCATACCGACTGGTATGCCACCGCCCAGTTCGGGAACCTGTACCCGGGCACCGGCCTGCTGGTGGACATGGGCCGGCCCGTGACGATCACCGCGGCGCGGATCACACTCGGCCCGGCTCGCGGCGCCGGCTTGCAGCTGCGCGTCGGCGCCGCACCCGCACTGGCCCGCCTGCGGCCCGTTGCGCACGCGGCCAACGCCGACGGCGTGGTCCGGCTGCAGCTCACCCCGCCCGCGCACGGCCGCTACGTGCTCATCTGGTTCACCAGCCTGCCACCCGACCCGGCTGGCACCTTCCAAGCCAAGGTCTACAGCCTCCAACTGCGCGGCCGGGCTTGACCCACCCGACTCACACCGCCAGGCTGCGAGCCCCCGGGGAAGGGAACCAGCGCGAGAGGCGGCGCACAGATCATTCATTCCGGGACGCAGCTGAGGGTCAGGCTGACGGTCGAGCTGCCGACCTTAGGCGGGTCGGCGCGGTTATTAAGAGTTCCTTGCGCCGCTGGCCGGATGACATTCCCCGGTTACTGCCTGGTCGGAGTCGGCCGAGGACGGGCTGGCCGGGCCGGGCCGACGTCGCTGCGGAAGAATACTGGGCGCAGGCCAGGCCGGCCGATGGGACAGCCTGGCGTGACGATGCAGCTGACTGATCTCGCGGTGTGCGCGACGCCTGGAAGCCTTAGGACAGCTCGGCAACAGCCAGGCCGAGCAGGTCATCAAGATGAGCGAGCCGCGCGGCAAGCAGCCCGCCTGCCGGGCCAAACGACGTTTTCCGAACCGGCCGTTACCCAACTGAGATAGCTGTTAGCGTCGGTCGCGGCCCTTCCGCACTGGACCGTCGTGACGGCGCGGTGGCCGGCCGATGCCGGGGAGCGCTGGTCAAGGCCCAGTCCCGCCTGCTGACCGTCAGGCGGGCAGGACGCAGGAGCGTGTTATGCCCGTGGGCGCGTGTTTGCCTGTCCTCCGTTCGGTGTCTGCCCGGGTGGGCGCTGTTATTGCCGCGCTGCTCGCCGTGACGGCCCTGGCCGCCACCGCCGGGACCGCCAGAGCGGCGCCGGGGCCGACGATCAGCCAGGTCAAGCACCGACTCACCGAGCTGAAGTCGCAGCAAGACCGGGCCATCCAGCTCTATGACCAGGCGGTCCAGTCGCTCGACGCCGCCCGCCGCCGCCTGGTCCTGGCCCGGCGCGAGGTCCGCGCGGCGCACGCGCAACTGGCAGCGGTGCACACGCAGATCGCCCAGATCGCGGCGGCCGCCTACGAGAACAGCTATCTTCACCTGACGGCATTCGGCGCCCTGCTGACCAATCCCAGCCCGCAGGCCGCCCTGTCCGAGGCGCCGCTGCTGCAGCACCTGTCCAGCGAGCAGGCGGCCGAGCTGAGCGCGGTCATCACCACGGCCCGCCGGTACACCGCCGCGCGCCGCGCCGCGCGCCGCACCCAGACAGCGGTCACAGCGCTGGCCCGGCAGCGCCTGACCCAGCGGAAGGCTGTCACCGCCACCGTCGCCACGCAGACGGAGCTGCTGGCCCGTCTGACGGCCCGGCAGCGGGCAGCGTTTGAGCGGCAGGAGGCACGCGCGGCTCCGGTCACGACCACCGCGACCTACACCGGGCCGACCACCACCCAGGCAGACAAGGCGGTCGCGTTCTCCTACGCCCAGCTCGGCAAGCCCTACGTGTGGGGTGCCACTGGCCCGGCTTCCTACGACTGCTCGGGGCTCGTCCAGGCGGCCTGGGCCTCAGCCGGGGTGGCGATCCCACGCACCACCTATGAGCAATGGGCGGCGCTGCCGCACGTGCCGATGTCAGCAATCCAGCCCGGGGATCTGATCTTCTTCGACGCGATCGGCCACGTCACGATCTACGTTGGCAACAACATGATCATCGACGCCCCGCAGCCGGGCCAGTTCGTCGAAAAGGTCAGCCTCTCCTCGCCCTGGTACGCGACCACCCTCGATGGCGCCGCCCGCCCGTGAACCGGGCAGCCGACCACGAGCGCCCGCCCCGAGGAGCCCCAGCGGGCGGCGGCTCGGGCCGAGGGAGAAACAGCGAACCCTTGACCCCGGGAATGCATCTACATCCCCGCCACCCAGGTCACGTCCCTATCTCCGCATGGTCACGGCCAAAACGTCGGGCGCAACGCCGACTCGGCGCTTCTGTGACAGAACGTCCTAATCGGCGCGGTTCACCTCGACTTTCGCACTTTTGGAGTCGTGCTGGCTGACGCCTGAGAGTCAGTAGCGCCGGAGCCGGGCGTGCTGGCTGGGCGTGCTGGGCGGGGCGCGCTGTGTGATCTTGAGATCCGGCATCGGAACCGTGATCGAGGGAGGAGCATCGGCGTGTCTGTAATCTCACCGAAGGTGAGCGCCGATGCTCCCGGAGTTGACCCTACCGTCGTCGCTGCTGGCGCTGCTGGCCTGGTTCGAGCCGCTGTTTACGGCCCCGTCGTTCCGCACGTTTTGCGCGCTGGCCACGGGATTCTTAGCGGAGCCGCCGATCATGACGGCGGCGATGCGCGCCTTATCTGAGTCCAGGGTTGGTTATGCACCGTGCGCAGGAACGCCCCGGTGATCCGCAGGTATGATGCGCAGCGGCCAGGCGCTGGCGATGACTTTGGGCCAGTGGATCGTCCTTACTGGTGGCGGGCCGCGGCAACCGGCCCCGGTCGCTGTGAAGCAACCTGTCAGGAGGTCATCGTGTCGCAGGTCCGGGTGCACAACTTCTCAGTGTCGCTGGATGGGTTCGGCACCGGTGCGGGGCAGAGCCTGGACGCCCCGTTCGGGCACGCGGGAACCCGGCTGCACGAGTGGTTCTTCCCGACCCGCACGTTCCGCGCCATGCAAGGCCAGCCCGGCGGCAGCACCGGCATCGACGACGCCTTCGCCAGCGCCTGGGAACCGGGCATCGGCGCCGAGATCATGGGGCGGGGCAAGTTCGGCCCCCATCACGGCCCCTGGCCGGACCAGGAGTGGCACGGGTGGTGGGGAGACACCCCGCCGTTCCACACCCCGGTCTTTGTCCTCACCCACCATCCCCGGCCCGCCGTCCGGATGAACGGCGGCACCACGTTTGACTTCCTCAACGCCAGCCCCGCCGATGCGCTTGCGCAGGCGCGCCAGGCCGCCGCTGGCCGGGACATCCGCATCGGCGGCGGCCCGGCCACCATCCGCGAATTCCTGGCCGCCGGCCTGATCGACTACGCGCACATCGTCGTGGTGCCGATCGTGCTGGGCCGCGGGGAGCGGCTGTGGGACGGGCTGGAGGCGCTCGAAGACCGCTTCCAGATCGAGGCCGTGACCAGCCCCAGCGGCGTCACCCACCTCACCCTCAGCCGGCGGTAACAGCCGGCAGCATGGCAGGGCAGGAGGCAGGCGCCGGCCAAAGCCGCTCCGCACCTCATGATCGTTTGCAGTGGGCGATCTGGGCGGCGGCGTGAAAGCGGCGGCGATGCTGGCACGGCCGGCCAAGCGCAAGCTGGTCAAACGAGCCAAGGCTTGTTTGCCCCGGCCGCGAGCCGAACAGCCGTTCGGGCGCGGTAACGACAGTCACTCTGGCGATCCAGGTTGCCGCCCAGTCGGACGGTCTCTGTAAGGCGGGTCCGGATCTCCGCCCTTGCTGCGCAGCCTCATTTCCCGGGACCTCTATCCGGTTCGTTCGCGTGCGTTCTTATGATCGGCCCGACCGCTCAATCGTGACGGTTCTGCCCGGCACGTCGATGTGAACTCTCGCTCGCGAGAGCTGGGGGTGCGCTACCCGCCAAGGGCGATCGAGCCCAAGCATCGTGATCAGCGGATCGTTCACCGAGCCGCTCGGAAAGTCATTCGAGACGCTGGCTGGTCAGAGCGCCGGTCAGGCGAACCATGATCTGGCCGGGCGCGGTTTAGCCGAACTGAGCCACCGGGGCCTTCGTCTTAGTCCTGGGCAGCGAGGAGCAGCGTGGCGAG
>Ga0070706_100006860_pt1 | contig 10753 bp, 11 predicted proteins | sample KBSK5501metaG_FD_65476 | JGI IMG/M metagenome (GOLD analysis project Ga0070706, IMG submission 65476) | Corn, switchgrass and miscanthus rhizosphere microbial communities from Kellogg Biological Station, Michigan, USA - KBS K5-50-1 metaG | ecosystem: Host-associated > Plants > Roots >...
CTCACGTTGTCCGGATCGGTGACACTCGACAGCCGGTGGCTGGCGTCGACGATAACGTTGGTGAAACGCCCGCCCGGATCACTGACACTCGCGAGCCCGAATGTGCCGTAGGAGAGCGTGAACGCCAAGTTCACCGGATCCATGACCTTCGAGACGCGGTTGCTTACATCGTAGACCACGGAATCTCGATTGCCAAACCGATCCAGCACCTTCGTCATCAGGCCGACGCTGTTAAAGACGACGTAAGTGGAGTCCGGGTAGACGCGGGCCCACCCCGCGCTCCCGCTGAGCCAGCTGGGGACCAGTCGCGAGAATTCTCCAGCGGGACTGACGAAGGATCCAAAGGGGTTTGAAAAGTAGACCGCGCCGCCATCTCCTTCGACGACTAAGGCAGAGCCGTCCGCGTACGGGCCATAGAGACGCTGGACCCCGGCAATCGACCACCCACGCGCAGGCGGGGACGTGGTCTCGTTTACGACCACGAGTTTTGTTATCACATCGTTGGTGTAGAGCGTGCCGCTGTACAGCGCGGAGACGAGGATGTCCATCGGATACACCCCCGTTGCGTAGCTGCTGGCGTCGAACTGTCCACCGACACGGGCTGGCGCGGATCCTGGGTACGCGAAGTGAAGTGTTTGCTCCCCGTTGATGAAGGTCACGAGCGCGCCGTTGACCTTCACTTGCAGCTGGTACTGGCTAGGCGTCCCTGCGTGGTTGGGATCGGGACTCACATTGACCAGGACGAAGGGATGAGGGTTGACGCGGTCCCCGTTATAGGTGAGGACGACTTGCCGCGGCGCATCGAGGGAGAAGTACGACACGGTGCCCCTACTGGTCATAGCCGCGAAGCAGGCGTTCGCGCACCGGCCGTAGTCCTGCTTGTCAAAATCGTACGGCGAGACATCGACGACGGGCGCACCGTTCGGAGGCGGAGGCGGGTGCACCGTGACGTCATAACTGCCAGCGTCCTGATCTGCCCAATACTCACCGGTGGCAGTGAAGCCGAGAATCCCGGTTCCTGGCGCACCCAAGGTGTATGTCGCGACCACGGCGATATTGGTACCTGGGTAGAGAAGCGCACTGCTGGGACTGAGGGTTACAGCGGTTATCGACCCCGTTCCGGAGGCCGAGAAGTCATATGCCTCGGGGCACGTGCCCAAGTTGGTGACAGTGAAAGTGACTGTGTTGCCGCTGGTATTCGCTTGCGCATCCGCGGGGGCGTTCTTCGGGTCGACCCAGACCGAGTTGGGGACCGGAAAATCCTGTGTGCAGGGGTCTTGCGCCGCGACGGCACGAGCGACCGACGCGAACACCATCGCTAGAACCGCGCTGGTGTGAGCGTACAAGTGACGAGCGACCATAGGATGCCTCGATGAGGAGGTCGCCCCTCCCTAAGGCACGCGACGTGCCGATTCACCCTTCCTCGTTCTCAATTGCTGCTCAACCACTTAGGACCGGGGGGTCAGAATGCGGTGGATCAATCGGTTCAGATTGTATGGAAGAAGATGGAACAATGTGATAGCGCCGCGTGGTGTTCGGTGCCGTACCGCCGGCTTAGCGGCTCGTGACGCAGGTGCTCGTGTCGACCTGATCACAAGGCGGCGCAAGGTCGTATTTCTTCGCATGCCGCAGCGAGAGACCGAGTTCGCGCAGGCGCCGATGCAGCGTCGTCCGACTAACGCCCAGCGCTTTCGCGATGGCACCGGAGTTCCATCGGTAGGCCTGGCACGTTCTGAACAACCGACTTCGCTCGTCGAGGTTTCCGGGAACCTGCGGCGGCGCGACAGAACCCAGCTCGATCGCTTCCATCACGGCGCCCACCGTAATGGTGCCATTTGCTTCGAGGTGCCCAGCACGCTCAATGGTGAGACGCAGCTCGCGCACGTTCCCCGGCCACGTGTAGTTGAGGAGCGCGCGAGCGGCGTCGGGCTCCAACTCCTGATCGCGTAGGCTCGCGAAGTGCCGCGCCAAGGGTACCACATCCTCAAGACGGGCCACGAGCGGGGGCAAGTCGATGACTACACCCGCGACGCGCTGAAAGAGGTCGCGGCGGAATCGCCCACTCGCAAGTGCCTCACCGATGCCGTCCTGAACGGCGCTTATCACGCGGAGGTCGACGCGCTGCTTGGTCGGGGCGCCGAGGGGCTGCACGTGCCCCGTCTCGAGCACTCGCAGGACCTTTGCTTGGGCGTCCGGAGCGAGGCTTTCGAGCTCGTCCAGGAAGAGGGTCCCCCCGTCAGAGCGTTCCACGTGGCCAACCTTGGAATCGATTGCGCCCGTGAACGCCCCACGTCGATGGCCGAACAGCAGGCTCTCGACCATCTCGCGCGGCAGCGCACCACAGTTCACGTCCACCAGCGGTCCCGGCCGCCCGCTCCGCTCGTGAACATGCTCGGCGAACAGCTCCTTGCCTGTCCCCGTCGCGCCGACCAACAGAACTGGGAGAGGCGTTCGGGCGTAGCGCTCTGCAAGCACGAGCGCTCGCCGGATGGCGGGTGAGACGCCGACGATCACCGCTCTACCCCGTTTGGCAACCGCGGCGCTGTGACGCTATCGGCGTCCGCGTCGGTCTTGAGAATGCGGGGCGTCAGGAACAAGTACAGCTCCGTGGCTGAGCTACTCCGGTCAGCACTGCCGAACAGGCCGCCAATGATCGGGAGATGAGAGATGATCGGGATCCCGGTCTGGGTGGCGTTGCGTTGCCTGTCGCGCAAGCCGCCCAGCACGATGGTCTGCCCGTCCTTCACGAGCACCTGCGTCGCCGCTTCGCGCGTCGAGATCACGGGTGCGTCGAACAACACTTCCGTTGTCGCCTGGTTCACCTCCTGCTGCACCAGGAGCGACACGTAGCCGTCTTGATTGATCGTGGGCCGGATTGTGAGCTTCGTGCCGACGTCCCGGTACTGAACCACCTGATCGCGCGTCGGCGTCTCGGTCGGGAGGGACCGGCTTACCTGTACGAAGGGCACCTGCGAACCGACCAACAGTCGCGCTTCGGTATTGTTGGACGCGAGCAGGACAGGGCGAGACACGATCTGCACGTCGCCCTTCGTGGCGGCCGCTCGCAAGGTGGCGTCAATCTCCGCGTGCCCCAGGTTCATTAGATGGATGACGAGGTCGCCCAAACCACCGCCGACGCTGCTCGCATCCACGGTGCCTTTGCCGTGGTCGACCGATTGTGGCGGAACCAACAGGTCTGAGCCAAACGAGAAGCTCCGGTCGCGCCGCGCCTCGACGATCATGACTTCGATGAGCACCTGCAGCGGTCGAATGTCGAGCTGCTCGACGCCTTGCTTCAGGACGTCGTAGTCTTGCTGAGACGCTCGGATTAGCAAGGAGTTCGTGAGCTCATCAGGCACGATCGTGACCGGGCCGGAGAGGGCGGCCGACCTGGACGCAGACGCCGGCGCCTGGCTAGCCGCTCCTCCGGCTGCCACGCCGACAGGCGGTAACACATTGCGGCGCAATTCGTCCGAGAGCGTCGGAGTCGACAGCCCCGCCCTGCCCGAGAATTCGCCGCCCGTCCCGAACAGCAGGTTGACCGTCGCCGACACGTCCGCAGCGCGCGCGTGCTTGAGACGGATGACGAAGAGCTGAACGGCAGCGCCGCCCTGACCACCAACCCCGGACGGTAGCCCCGCACCACCGACAGCCCCACCGGGCGGGACAGGACGGGAAAGGACGGGAGAGATGCGGAAGAACGCTGAATCTTCCGCAAATTCGAGATTCTGCGACTCGACCAATCCCTTAAGCAACTCGCGGACGCCGGCACGCGGCACGGGCGTTGGTGTCTCGAGCGAGACCTTCACCGGTTGGATCGTCCCCACCAGGACGGGCTTCGGCAGGTAACGGCCGAGCGTCTGGATCACGGCCCGGATGTCGGCGTCGACGAACCGGATAGAGATGCTGTCGTTGACTGCCCGGACCGCCGCAGTATCCTGAGCTGCCAATCGACCGTACGCGGCTAAGGCCAGCGTCCACACGGCAACGACTTCTATCGCCCTCTGCCGCCCTCGGCCGCCCTCTACCGCCATGGTTCCCTCACCGTCAGCGTCCACGTGGTGTCGAGTCCCGTGATCACGACCCGATCGCGCAGGATCTTGCGCACACGCAATCCCCCGACCGTGTCTCCTTGCTCAACAGGACGAGTGCCATCCACACCCGGAATGCCCTCTACAAGGGCCGTCGGCTTGCGGCCGGTGTCCCACACAATGCCGACCAGTGCGAGCGCTGGCATCGGGGGCCTGGGCGCGACAGGCTGCGCAAGCCGCACGGGGTCGTACGACACCGGGGACGACCGACGCGCCACGCGGAACGGATCCTTCCCAACGAGCGACGCGGCTAGTGACTCCGGTTGCGCGGGCTCCGCGGCGGACGTGCTCGGTACCGTGCTGACACGCTGTGGGACCTCGACTCGCGCGATTGGCAATGCCACGAGTCGCACGCCTAGCGCGATGCCGAACGAGCCCGTCACGATGAGCGACGCGTTTACGTGGGATGAGCTCATGGCTTCCCCTCGAGGTACCAGCCTGCCACGGTCAACTCCACCCGCAGCACTTCGGGCATGCGTTCATTCGAGCCGACGTCCACGGCCGTCACACGCAGCTCGCGCAGCGGCAGCACGACCTTGCCGAACGCGAGTGACTCGAGCACCCCGGCGAGACCGCGGACGTCGCACTCGAACGCCGCGCGCAGCGTCACTCGGTGCAGCCGGCCGGCGCGGACCGAGTCCGGGACCGGGTCCACCCGCTCGAGCTTCGCCTGATGGCCGGAGACCACGAGGTTCACTCGACCCGACAGGTCCGCCACAGCGTCGGCGGCCGAGTTTCCGCTCAAGATCCGGGGCGCGAGGCCAACCAGGGCTTGGCCGAGCTGCGCGGCCGAGTCTCGCAACACCTCTGTATCCGCGAGATCCGCACGAGCGCGGGCCAGGAGCGTCGCCCGCTCGCGCAGGCCGGTCTCCGCCGCGAGCGCTCTCTTGACACTCCACGGCAGCACGCGAAGGAGGAACACGGTACCGAGCACAACGGCGCCGCCCAGCATTAGGGCCCGGCGATCACGCTCCGTCACGACCTCTCCTTGCCGAACAGGATGGTGAACCGGTCCCACTCCCTGCCGGCGACGGTCTCCCGCACAGCGGGCCCACCGAGCCGCACGCCGGAGAGCATGCCAAGCCGGTCCAACCGGGCGACCACGTCCGTTGCACGCCGGGCGTCGCCGACGAGCACGCCGCTGCCGCTCGCGCTCCAGTCGAGGCTCTTCAGCACCGACGAATCGGGGAGGGCGCCGGCCACCGCGGCCACGACCGCCAGCCCACGCCGACGCTCCTCTTCCGCCTCCGCAATGGCGCTGACGGTCGTCTCGGCATCCCGCAGCTCGCGTCGCGCTTCCATCACGGCGGCGAGTGGCCGCTCCAAGGCGGCGAGCTCACGCTCCACCGCTCGTCGCTCCCATGCCAACCGGCCGATGAACAAACCGCCAGCCGCAAGCCATACGCCGCACGTGGCTGCCACGAGACGTCGGGTGCGATTCCGCGCGGCGCGGTCGCGACTGTCGCGCTCCGATGGAGGGAGCAAGGAGAGCGGCGCGGCTTCCTCCGCCGGAACGACCGTGTCGAGCCATAGCCCCGCCGCGCGCGCGCCGCCGGCGATCGCCTCGACAAGGGGCTCCTCGACTGCCGCTGCGCGGGCGACACCGGGCGCATTCTTGCCCACCCACTCTGCGTCCGTCACGAGCGGCTGGCCGTTCTTCCGGAAGAAGCGGCCTGCCTGCTGCGCTACGAGCGCGGCGACATGGCGTGGCTTCACCGGCGGGAGGTCGGGAAGGGTGCGGAGCTGGACTGGGGGACGCTCAAGCGTGACGGCGAGCCGCCGGCAGGCGCGTGGGGCCTCGGCGGCGAGGCGGGCGACGACATCCGATAGCTCGGCCACGTCCGCGTAGCGCGCCTCCGCCGCCCAGGTCACTGTGCCCGCCCGCACCGTTTCCGCACGCACCATCGACCGACCGACGCGAAGGTGGAGCACCTGGGAGCTCATTCCGTCTCCCTCTTGATCACCGCCAGCCTCCCCGCCACCGGCACCATCGTGAGCGTGACCCGCGCCGTGATGGGCGTGCCGCGCACCCTGCCGATCACCGTGCCGACCAGTTGCGGTGCCGCGAAGACCGCCGAGCGGACGAACTCGGGATAGTTGGCGAGCAGCGCCCGCCGGGCGCTGGAGGAGAGCAGTCCCGCAAGCACGTCCGCGTTTGGGAGCGGCGTCGCTCCACGGTGCATGATCACCATGCGGATCGCCTCCTCCGACATGCCCGGGAGCGCGGCAAGGACCTCGGGCGGGGCCGCGTTCACGTTGATCGCGCCCGTACCGCGCCTCGTGAGAAAGGGAACGAGTCTCGCCACGAGCGAGTCGGTGAACCCGCGCACGTAGGCTAGCTCCCACACGTCGGCAAGCGGGCCGTTGCGGGCGGTTCCGGGCTCATCGCCGAACGGCCGAGGTTCGCGGTCTGGATCACGCCAGTCGAGCAGCGCGTCGACCAGAGAGTCCACCGGCGCAGACCGCGGCAGCACCGCTCGCAGCACCGTCACCAACACCGACCTGTCCGCGAGGTTCAGGTTCACCTTGACCGCGGGATCTTCGAGCGACGCCGCGCACCACGTCCCGCGCCCCAGGTCCACAGAGTCGAGCCGGCGGACGGAGACATCTTGGGCGTAGCGCGCCTGGAGGATTTCGACGCACGCCTCGCGCGCCCACCCCGCACGAGCCAAGAGCACGCGATTGCGCGTGGTGGTGCTTCCGAGCCGTGCCACGGTCATCACCGCGCCAGCGAGTACCGATACTGCCGTGAGGGTCCACAGGACCGCGAGAAGGGCAAACCCTCGCTGCGTCATCCCCGGTCCTTGATGAGGAACAGGAGTGTATCGACTATAGCCGGTGCCTCGTCTCCCACCCGGCGTTCCCGCGTGAGCCGCATCCGAATCGCCACGGGGGCTGACACCGGACTCATCCACTCCCGCACCCATTTCGAATCGGCGCCCGGCTCGAGCAGGTAGTCGAACCCGACATCGTCGATGCGATCTATCAAGGCGATCGCCAGTCCCGGCGTCACGGTCGCGACGAGCTGCTCGTCCTGGCGCGCGAGCGACACGGTTCGCCGCTCGAACCAGCCGTCTGGCGTCAGTAGCCACGTTGTGAACAGCACGTGATCGGCCCGTCCCTCGAAGCCGCTCGCACCGTCCGTCCCCACGTCGAGCGACAGCAACGCCGCGTCGAGCCAGCGACGGGCGTTGGCGGTGTGATCGAGCGCGGTCCGGGCGGCCATGAGGGACTTACCGCGGTCCGCGACGGCGGCGAAGAGCTGGTGCGCGAGCAGGACGACAACGGCGCCGATCGTGAGGGCGACGATCAGCTCGATGAGGGTGAAGCCCCGTTGCTTCAGCCCACGGACCTCACGGAGCATTTCTCACCTCTCTTCTGTACACGACCGTCACCAGATCCTCCACTTGCGGCGACTGCTCTTGTGATAGCGCGATGCGATACAGCGTCCGCTCGGGCCGCTGGATATCGACGACGAGCTCCCCGATGGGATGGCGGCCCAGCCGGCGGTCCAGCTCGTCGCGCTTAAGCAGCGTGAGGGCCGCAAGCACACGTTCCTCCACCGTGAGCACGCGCTCGCGCTCGCGCGCATCCCACTCAGCGCGGAGCCCGCCGGTCACGAGACCGAGCAGCGCGAGCCCGGCGCCCGAAACGATCGCGAGGGCCACGAGTGTCTCGAGGAGCGCGACGCCCCGTTCAGCGCGCGGAATCAATGGGGGCTCCGGTGAGGGGGTCGGCGCCGGAGCCGATGGCGCGACCGTCTGGGAGGAAAAGGACGTGCGCAGTGCGCGGTACGCGGTTATCCCCGGCGATCACTGGGCGACCCGTTTGGATGGCCGCGGCTCGCGCGCGCCAAAGATCGCGAACCCGTTCGGACGCGCGCGGCGATCGGAGGCTCACAAATGCCAGACCACTCATGCCGGCGATGAGCCCGAGAATGGCGACAACGACGATCACCTCGACGAGGGTGAACCCGCGGGGAAGCAACGGCGCACCGCGCACCGCCCGCGGTCTCATCATGGCCGGATCGAGTACACGGCCTGCAGCAGCGCCGCCGCCACGAACGCCACGAGTCCCCCGAACGCGACGATCAGGGCCGGCTCGACGAGGGTGACGAGCGTTTTGAGACCCCGCTCCGCTTCCTGCGCCGCGAGGTCGCCCGCTCGCCGGGCCATGTCGGCCAGCCGCCCGCTCGACTCCCCAATCTGGACGAGCTGCAGCGCGCTAGGAGCGAGCGCTAATTCCCGCTCGAGCGACGCCGTGAGCGGTGCACCTGCCGCTACGCGATCGCGGGTGCGCGTGAGTCGCGCGGCTACCGCCCCGTCGCCTGCGGCTTCGGCTGCTGCGTCCAGCGACGCCAAGAGCGGCATCCCGGCCGCCAGCATCCCCCCGAGCGCGCGGGCAATGCGGGACGTAGCGAGCGCGAGGCGTACGGGTCCCACGAGCGGAGCGGCGAGCAGCGCTTCTTCGATGCGCCGGCGGCTCACCGGGCGCCGTGCCATCTCGACTCCCAAAGCGATCACCCCTGCCACGACGGGGATGAGCACGAACCAATAGTGGGAGAGCAGGCTCGAGCCCACGAGGAGGATGCGCGTCGCCGGCGGCACGTCCTGCCCCACGTCGCCGAGCAGCTCGGCAAAGCGCGGCACGATCACAGTCCCGATCACGAGGACCGAGACGACGCCGACCACGCCGAGGAGCAGTGGATACGCGAGCGCCTGGCGTACCCTCGCGGCGAGCTCGGCTTCCTGCTCGAGATGCTTCGCCACCTGCTCGAGCGCGAGCGGCAGCTGGCTGCCCCGCTCCCCGGCGCGCAGCATCCCCAGCACGATGCCGGGCACAACGCCCCGTGCAGCAGCGAGGGCCTGGGCGAAGGTTTCGCCCTCATGCAGCCGAGTGCGGGTCTCCTCGAGGATCTCACGCAGGGCTCCCCGGGCAAGCACCTCGCTCGAGCCCACCGCCCGCTCGAGCGGCACGCCCGCCGAAACCAGTGCTGCGATGCTCTGAAAAACGACGGCCAGATCGCGTCGGCTAGCCGGTCGGCGGATGGCCTCACGTGTATCTGCGGGCATTACGGCGAGCGGGAACAGGCCCCGATCGACGATCACCCCGCTTGCCTGACCTGTCGATCCGGCGTCGACGATCCCCTCGATGATGCCACCGTCAGCGCGGGCGGCCCGGTACCGAAAGGCGCTCATCGGCGGGCGCTCTCCCACGACGTGATGTCGGCGTCTTCGTTCGATCCTCCCGGCTGGCCGTCCCGACCGTAGGTCAGCAGGTCATAGCCTTGGGCATTCACGTCGCCGGGACTCTTGTAGACATAGGGCCGACCCCAAGGATCGAGCGGGACGGTCCTTTTGAGGTATGGACCGCGCCAGTTGCGGGCTTCGGGATCACCGACAGGCCTCGTCCGCAAGGCCTCGAGCCCCTGCGCGGTCGACGGGTAGTAGTCGTTATCCAACCGGTAGGCTTCGAGCGCGAGCCCGAACAGCTCGATCTGGGCGCGCGCCGCAGACACCTTGGCATCGCCCACATGGCTGAACACCATCGGGGCGACGAGCCCGGCGAGGATCGCGATCACCGTGATGACCACCAAGAGCTCGATGAGCGTGAAGCCGGCTCGCGGGTCAGCGGTCCGTGACACGCAGCACCTCCTCGACCGTCGTCAGGCCGGCTTGGACCTTGCGCCACCCGTCGCGCCGCAGGGTCAGCATCCCCCCAGCCTCGGCCAGGTCTCGCAGCGCGCCCGCGTTGGGGGTCTTCAAGAGCTGTTGCTTGATCTCCTCGGTCACGACGAGCAGCTCGAAGATTCCGGTGCGTCCGCGGTAGCCCGTGTGGCGACACGCCGCGCAGCCTCGACCGCGCTCGAGCGAGACCCGGCCCACCGGCTGCCGGGCGAGCAGGGCGACCACCTCTCGATCAGGCGCGTACCGCTCGCGACAGTCGGGGCAGATCTTCCGTACGAGACGCTGCGCGAGCACCCCCTCGAGGGTCGCGGCGATCAGGTACGGCTCGACCTTCAAGTCGACGAGCCGCGTGAGCGCGCTCGCGGCATCGTTCGTGTGTAGGCTGGAGAAAACCAAGTGACCGGTCAGCGCCGCCTGGACCGCAATGGCCGCGGTCTCGCCGTCGCGCATCTCGCCCACCATCAGCACGTCCGGATCCTGCCGGAGGAGACTCCGCAGCGCTCCCGCGAACGTCATCCCCGCCTTCCCGTTCACGGGCACCTGCGTGACGCCCTCGAGATGGTACTCCACCGGGTCTTCGACCGTGATGATCTTCTCGGCGCTGCGCTGCCGGAGGCCGAGCGCCGCGTACAGGGTGGTCGTCTTCCCGCTGCCGGTCGGGCCCGTCGCGAGCACGATCCCATGAGGCCGCTCGGCGAGCCGCCGGAAGGTCTCGAGCGTCTCCGGCGCCATCCCGAGCTCGTCCAGTCCCACCGGCCTCCCCCCGCGGTCGAGCAGCCTCAGCACCACTGACTCCCCATACAGCGTGGGCACCGTCGAGACCCGTAGGTCCAGCTCCCGCTCTTCGAGCCGCACCCGGATGCGCCCGTCCTGGGGCGCCCGTCGTTCGGCGATGTCCAGCTCGGCGAGCAGCTTGACGCGGGAGATCACCGCTGCCTGCAGCCCGCGCGGCGGACTCGGGACGTCCGTCAGGAC
>Ga0070706_100006861_pt1 | contig 10753 bp, 7 predicted proteins | sample KBSK5501metaG_FD_65476 | JGI IMG/M metagenome (GOLD analysis project Ga0070706, IMG submission 65476) | Corn, switchgrass and miscanthus rhizosphere microbial communities from Kellogg Biological Station, Michigan, USA - KBS K5-50-1 metaG | ecosystem: Host-associated > Plants > Roots >...
TCCCATCCTCGAGGGCGACGGCCTGAGGCTCTATGCCGACGAGCGCAATGCCTCCCAGCTCCTGGCGATGCGGGGGGCCCGCGCCTCGATCGTCGGAGCCCTTCGCGCGCACTTCGAACGGCTCCGGCGAGGGGACTACGCGGGCTTCCTCGCCTACATCGAGATGAGTGAGGCGCACGAGCAGACCCTCCAGGCCATGCGGCGCATGGTCCGCGACGGCAAGCACGTCGCGACCTGCTTCGGCTTCGGCCCGCGCTTCCTGCACTCGACGGGTCAGGCCTACAAGGGCGGGCCCAACTCGGGCGTATTCCTGCAGATCACGTGCGACGACGCCGCGGACCTGGCCGTGCCCGGACAGAAGCTCACCTTCGGCGTGGTCAAGGCGGCGCAGGCCCGCGGCGATTTCCAGGTGCTGGCGGAGCGGCAGCGGCGGGCCCTCAGAGTGCATCTCGGCAAGGACGTGGCGGCCGGCCTGGAGACGCTTCGGCGGTCCGTCGAGCGGGCGCTCGCCTAGGGCGCGGAAAGAGAGCGGCACGACATGCAGACCGAGGACACGCGCTTCCGCTCCCGGCAGGAGCACAGCTTCGCCGAGAAGGCGCTGTCGGCGATGCGACACGAGTCCGGCGGCCACGTCGAGCCGCCCGCAGGTGGCTAGCATGGCCACCGGGCTGAGGCCGGCGCCTCCCTGCACCTTCGTCATCTTCGGCGCCGCGGGCGATCTGACCAAGCGCAAGCTCCTCCCCGCGCTCTACAACCTGAAAGCGGTGGGCCTGCTTCCGCGCCGCTTCGCCATCGTGGGGGTGACGCGCAAGGAGAAGACCCACGAGGAGTTTCGTGAAGAGCAGACCAAGGACATCCACGAGTTCGCCACCCAGCGGCTCGACGAGGCCCTGTGGGACGAGCTTCGCGGGTGTCTCTACTACCAGGCGGGGGAATTCACCGACCCCGCCATGTACACGAAGCTCGAGGCCCTCCTCAAGGAAGTCTCCAAGACCCACGGCACGGGGGACAACGTGCTCTTCTACCTGGCCACGCCTCCCGATTTCTTCGGGGAGATCGTGAAGCGCCTGGGCGAGACGGGCCTGAGCCGGCAAGGGGCGGGGACCTGGCGGCGCGTGGTGGTGGAGAAGCCCTTCGGACGCGATCTCGATTCCGCCCGCGCCCTCAACGCAGAGCTCAGCCGCGTGCTCGAGGAGAACCAGATCTTCCGGATCGACCACTACCTCGGCAAGGAGACCGTGCAGAACATCATGGTCTTCCGTTTCGCCAACGGCTTCCTGGAGCCGGTGTGGAACCGCAACTACGTCGACCACGTCCAGATCATGGTCGCGGAGACGGTGGGCGTGGAGGACCGCGGCAACTACTACGACAAGGCGGGCGTCGTGCGGGACATGATGCAGAACCACATGCTCCAGCTCCTCGCCCTCGTGGCCATGGAGCCGCCCACGTCCTTCCAGGCGGAGGCCGTGCGGGACGAGCGCGTCAAGGTGCTCACGGCCATGCGCAGCTTCAAGCCCGAGGACGTGCTGAAGGCGACGGTGAGGGGACAGTACGGGCCCGGCTTCATCGACGGCCAGCTCGCCCCGGGTTACCGGAGCGAGCCGAAGGTCTCCCCGACCTCGAACACGGAGACGTACGCGGCGATGCGGCTGGAGGTCGAGAACTGGCGCTGGGCCGGCGTCCCCTTCTACCTCCGCTCGGGCAAGCGGTTGGCCCGACGTGACACCGAGATCATGATCCAGTTCCGTCGGCCGCCCCTCCTGCTCTTCGAGGAGCGGGAGGCGCAGATCGAGCCCAATCGCCTCGTCCTCCACATCCAGCCCGACGAGGGGATCGAGATCCAGATGAAGGCCAAGCATCCCGGGCCGAGCATGGAGCTGAACACGGTCAAGCTCGCCTTCTCCTACAAGGAGTTCGGCGAGACGAGCGCGGCCACCGGCTACGAGCGGCTCCTCTACGACACCATGATCGGCGACTCCACGCTCTTCCATCGCGCGGACATGGTCGAGGAGGCCTGGCGCATCGTCACGCCCGTGCTGGACGTGTGGGCGTCCTTGCCCGCCCGGGACTTTCCTAACTATCCCGCCGGCTCCTGGGGCCCCGCGGCCGCCGACGCGCTCATCGAGCGCGATGGCCGCAAGTGGTGGCTGCCTAAATGACTCGGAGGGGGGCTCTGCCCCCCTTCCGAAGCCTCCCCCCGGTTCGATTGCGCCGGCGAAGCCGGCGCTCGAAACGGACATTCCTGGCCGCGAGCGCTCGAGATTACTGAGGCGCACCTGCGAGGTCGCGCGGGAGCTAGGCGCCGAGATCGTGGAGCAGACCCGCCGTCGTCCTCACGCCCTGGAAGAGATGATCCAGCCTCAGGTGCTCGTTGGGGCTGTGCTGTCGATTGTTCGCGTTGGCGTAGGGCACGAGGAGGGTGGGCAGCTTCAGGATATCGGTGAAGGCCCAGATCGGCACGCTGCCTCCCGCGGTCGGCACCACGACCGCCTCCTGGCCGCCCTGGGTCCGCTCGATGGCGGCCACCACCTCGCGGCAGATCGGCAGGTCGGCGGGCGTCTTGGCGGGGTCATAGCCGCCCTTGTCGACCACGCGCACGGCCCGCCCGCGCAGGTGATCGGGTAGCGGCGCCTCGGCGCCCTCGATGACCTCGAAGCCCTGGGCGCGGATGTGATCGATCACGCGCGCGTACACCCTCTCGAGCTTCTGGTTCTTGACCATGCGGATGTCGATGGCCACCGTCGTCTTGTGCGGAATGATGGTGTTGGCCTCCGCGCCCACGAAGCCGCTCTGCAGCCCGCGGATGGTCAGGGTCGGGTGGAACATCATTCGCTCGAGGTAGTCCCCGGGCAGGGTGACGCCGAGCTCGCGCTCGAGCGCGGGCAGATCGAGAGGATAGCGCGCCAGGAGCTCGCGCTCGGCCGGGGTGGGGGGAATCACTCCATCCTCGAAGCCCTCGATGAGGGGCGCGCCGTCGGGGGCGGCCATGCTCGAGAGGAGCCCGGCGAGGCGCCAGTTGGGATTGGGCACGGCGAAGTTGCCCGAGTGGAGATCGCGCCGCGCCGACTCGAGGGTCAGCTCGAACTTCAGCACGCCGCGCGCCCCGAACATGACGGTGGGGCGGCCGCTCGCGTGCTTGGGCCCGTCCGTGACGAGGACGAGGTCGGCGGCGAGGAGCTCCCGGTGCTTCTCCGTCAAGGGTCCGAAGAACGGGCTGCCGATCTCCTCCTCGCCGTCGAAGATGAACTTGACGTTGACCCGAGGCGGCAACGCCAGCTCGTCCATCAGGGCCAGCGCTTCGAGATGAGACCAGATCGGCCCCTTGTCGTCGGATGATCCCCGCGCGAACACCCGCCACTCGGCCATGGCGTCCGCGGGCACGCGGTCGAAGGGCACGAAGGCGGCGTTGTCCGCGTCATCCACTCTGCGAAACACGGGCTCGAAGGGCGAAGGCTGGAACCACTCCCTGGCCGGCGCGGGCTTGGTGTCGTAGTGGCAGTAGATGAGCACGGTGCGGGTGGCGCCGGGGACCTTGCGCTCGCCGAAGACGGCGGGGGCGCCCGCCGTCTCGAGCACGCGGGTCTCGAGCCCGCGCCGGCGCATGAGCGCGGCCAGCCATTCGCTGCCCGCGCGCACGCCCTCGGGATTCTGGCTCACGGTATTGCGACGGAGAAACTCGAGAAACCCTTCGACGATGGCTCGCCGCTTCTCGGCCAGTCTCCTCTCGAATGCGTTCCAATCGGTGGTCATGCCGCTACCATAACCCGGCGCTTCTTTCTTGTCTCGACGTCGGGCGGAGCACCGTATCATGGAAACGAGGAGGAGCGCGCCCATGAGTCTCGCCTTCATGATCTTTCTCGCCGCGGTGGCCGCGATCGTGGTCTTCGTGATCGTGAGCTACAACCGCCTGGTCTCGCTCGTCCAGCGCACGCAGTCGGCGTGGTCGGACGTGGACGTGCAGCTCAAGCGCCGCACCGACCTCGTCCCCAACCTCGTGGAGTCCGTCAAGGGCTACGCGGCCCACGAGCGCGGCACCCTGGACGCGGTGGTCCGGGCGCGCGGGGCCGCGGTGGCCGCGCAGACGCCCGAGTCGCGCGCCCAGGCCGAAGGCCAGCTGACCCAGGCCCTCCGCGGCCTCTTCGCGCTCGCGGAGTCCTATCCGGACCTCAAGGCGAGCGCCAGCTTCCAGGCGCTCCAGGCCTCGCTGGGGGAGATCGAAGACACCGTCCAGAGCGCGCGGCGCTACTTCAACGCCGTGGTGCGGGACCTGAACACGACGATCGAGATATTTCCCTCCAACCTCGTGGCCGGCCTCTTCCAGTTCCGGGAGCACGCGTACTTCGAGCTCGACCGGCCCGAGGAGCGGCAGGTCCCCAAGGTCTCGTTCGGGGCTTAGCGATCACGCGCGCCGTCCTCACCCTCGCCCTGCTGGCCGCGCTCGCCGCGCCCGCGGCGGCGCAGGGGAAGAGCTTCGCCATCGACCGCTTCGCCGTCACCCTCGAGGTCACGGCCGACGGCACCCTCAACGTGCGCGAGGCCATCACCTTCGATTTCAAAGGCAGCCACCAGGGGATCTTCCGCACCATTCCTGTCCGCTACGAGCGCCGCGGCTTCGAGTTCGCGCTCCGCATCGACAACGTCCACGCCTTCGACGAGCGCGTGACGCCGCTGAGATCCGAGGTCTCCCGGCTGGGGCGGGCCCTCCACGTCAAGGTCTCGGTCCCGGGCGCGGTGAACACGGCCCAGACGGTTATCCTCACCTATCGCGTGCGCCGAGCCCTCATGCCGGTGGACGGGCACGAGGAGCTGTACTGGAATGTCACCGGCTCGGAGTGGGACGTGCCGATTCGCCAGGCCGAGGCCGTGGTCTCGTCGCCTGCCTCCATCCCGCTCGAGCAGATCCGGGCCATCGCCTATACCGGGCCTGCGGGGACCGCGGGGGCGGACTACACGGAGGACCGCGCTGACACGTACCTGACCTTCCGGACGACTCGCCCGCTGCGCGCGCGCGAAGGTCTGACGGTGGCCGTGGGCTGGCCGCCCGGCGCCATACGCGGGCCCTCGGCAGCGCGACGGGCGCTGTGGTGGCTGGGCGACAACTGGCCCTTCGCGCTGCCCCTCCTGACCATCGCGGGCGCTCTGATCATCTGGCGGGTCTATGGAAGGGATCCCGGCGGCGCCCGCAGCATCAAGCCGGAGTATGCTCCGCCCGAGGGACTCGGTCCCGCGGCCGGGGGCGCGCTCGTCACGGAGAGGGCGGAGCCGCGCGACGTGGTCGCCACCCTCGTCGATCTGGCCGTGCGTGGCTATATCCGCATCGAGGAGATCGAGCCCGACTTCGGCGAGAAGGATTTCGTCTTTCACCGGCTCAAGCCGCTCTCGGGCGATCCCACCCTCAAGCCGCTCGAGCTCTACGTGCTCAGCCGGCTCTTCGGCAGCGACTGGGGGCTCAATGCCCGCCACCTCTCCGATCTCAGGCGCGACTACGACAACGTCTTCGCCACGGTGCGGGACGAGATCTACCGGAGCATGGTCCGCGACGGATTCTTTCCGTCCTCTCCGGAACGGGTGCGGGCGGTCTGGCTCGTGGCGGGCATCGCCCTCGTCGGCGTGGCAGGGTGGGCGCTCGCCACCGGGACGGAACGGCTGGGGGCGGCGCCGCTATCCCTCGCCCTCGGGGCTGGTCTCTCCGGCCTCATCGTGATCGCGCTGTCGCGCGTCATGCCGCGCAAGACCTGGCGCGGGGTGCAGGCCCTCGACCGCGTCAAGGGCTTCCGGGAGTTCCTCGAGCGCACGAGCAAGGACGAGCTTCGACGCCTGCCGCCCGACACCATGCACAAGTGGCTGGCCTGGGCCATCGCGCTGGGCGTGAGCGAGCGCTGGATCCATGCCTTCGACGGACTACCGGTCAGCCAGCCCACGTGGTACGTCTCCAGCGGCGGCTTCGACCTCGACGGCTTCGACCGGAGCCTCAGCCGCTTTTCCTCTGGCACCGAGCAGGCCCTGCTGACCTCCCGCCGGGGAGCGGGCGATTCCTGGAGTGGACGCGGGGGGTTATCCGGGGGGGCCTCGGGCGGCGGCATGGGCGGCGGAGGCGGGGGCACCTTCTAAGGATTGGCCCTTCTCGTTTTTTGGGACGGGAGTGCCCCGTTTCTGGTAAAAAAACCAGGCCTTATGCGATATCTCCTGGGCCGACGTACCTTGGCCTGTCTTCTGCTCTTGGCCGTGCTGGGTGCTGCCGTCGCCCCCGCCGGGGCCCAGCAGTCGGAGACCGATGTCTTCGTGGCCCAGGCCATCCTGGCCTATGAGGACAAGCGATACGACGAGGCCCTGGGCTATCTCCGCGAGGCCGTCGAGCAGGAGCCGAAGAACGTCGAGGCCTGGTACTACATGGGCCTCGTCTACATCGCCCAGCAGCGCATGGCCCAGGCCGCCGAGGCCCTGGAACGGGCGCGCGCGCTCACCCCCAACGACTTCTCCGTGCGCTTCCTCCTGGGCGTCGTGTATTTTTCCCAGGAGCGCTACGAGCTGGCCGAGCCCATCCTCGAGCAATGCTTCCGCGAGCGGCCGAAGACGGAGGGCCTCGGCTACTACGTGGGGTTCATGCGCTACCGCAAGAAACAATACGCGGCGGCCGTCGAGGCGCTTCGCGCCGAGAGTTCGGACAATCCGGCCATCCAGCAGCTCACCCGCTTCTACTCCGGCCTCGCCCTTGCCGTCATGGGACTTCCGGAGCGCGCCGCCGTCGAGCTGGACGCCGCGACGCGGGGTCTCACGGGCTCCGCTCTGACGGGACCCGCCGAACGCCTCCGCGACAGCTTCGCCGCGGGCGTGGGCGGCGGCAACCGCTTTCACGCCGAGCTTCGGCTCGGATTCACGTATGACACCAACGTGAAAGTCATTCCCGCCCCGAGCAATGATCCGATCGTCAAGGAGCTCCTGCACACGTCGACCAAGTCCCCGGGCGAGCTGGCCTCGCTCACCCTCTCCTACGACTGGCTGCGGGCGGGGCCATGGGAGTCCACCGTCGGATACCAGTTCTTCGAGAACTACGTAAACAATTTTCCCAACTTCGGCGTTCAGGATCATGTCGGGGTGCTGGGGCTGACCTATCGGGGAGCATTCGAGACCGGCGCGCTGGCGGGCCGCCGTTTCCTTCTCGGAACACAATACGCCTATGACTATCAGACGCTGGGCGGCAAGCAATTCCTCCAGCGTCAAACGGGTACCGCCTTCGGCACCATACAGTGGAATGCGTCGCCGGAAGGCAATCCCTGGATACCCGCCAACGTGACGACACCCATCGGCCGTATCCAGGGAAAGATGTTCGCCAAGTTTGTCGACTTCCCGGCGCCTCCCGAGGAAGAGCGGAGCGGCATCAACTACATGATCGGGCTCGCGCACACCTTCTACTGGCAGGGCGACCGGCACTGGCTCAGGCTCGGCTATCAGTGGGACACGGATGACACGAGCGGCCGGGACTTCCAGTATCGCGGCAACCGCATCCTGGCTGGAGCGCAGTACACGGTGCCCGTGGCCTTGACGCGGCTGAGCTACAACCTGGACGTGCAGTTCCGAAACTACCTCCACGCCAACACGATCCTGCCCATCCAGAATCCGGGCTCCACGCAGCGATACGACACCGAGCAGAACCATATCTTCAAGGCAGAGCATCCATTGCCGTGGCTTCTGAGGCAGGACGGGGGCGCGACGCGATCACCGCTGACCCTGGCCGTGGAATATCAGATCATCTCGCAGCAGTCGAACTTGAAGATCTTTCAGTACAACCGCAGCGTGCTTTCCGTCTCGATCTCGTATCAGTACTGAGCCGGTCGCCGGGCGGCGACGGGCGAGGGAGCGCTACTTGCCGCCGACCGTGACCTTGCTGCCCGCCCCGCTCACGGACAGAAGCGCCGTGGTTGCCGTGGCGTACTTGATGGCCCCGAGGCTCGGGCTCTTCACGGCGCCGTCGGCGATGGAGACATTGGTGGCGGTGGCCCCGTTCAGGAGGGCCACGGGGATCCCCCCGAACAGCGCGCAGGAGCCGCCGCAGAGGTTGTTCGAGACGGAGAGCAGGTTGCCCCCCGTGCCCCCGAAGGCCACCAGGGCCCCGCCGATGCTGGCAAAGGAGCCGCCGCTGACGCTCAGCAGCGGGCCGTTCAGGAGCGACAGCGTGCTGCCGTTGCTCAGGGTCAGCAGATTGCCCGTCACGGTCAGCCCGCTACCGCCCGTCACGTTCACGAGGGCGCCGCGGGAGACGACGAGCCGGCTGGCATCGAGGGCGACCAGGGTCGGCCCGTGGCTCGTGAGCCGGCTCTGGCCGCTCAGCGCGATCGCGTCCGAGGCGCTGGTCAGCTGACTGCCCCGGAGGAGGGCGAGCAGGGGCGCTGAGGCCTCCAGGAGGGCCGTGTCGACCCGGAGCACCTGCTGGGTCGTGATCGTGGCGCCGTCGGCGGCGAGCAGCCCGCCGCCCGTCGTGAGCGGGGTGTCCGTCGCCACGCTCTGCCCCGTCACGGGATCGACGGCCGTGCCGCTGCCCGCGAGGTCGAAGATTCCCACGTAGGTTCCGAGGGCCTGCGTGCCCCCGTTGAGCGAGACCAGGGGCTCCGTGGTCGACGAGGTGAAGCGGCCCCCCGGCAGGACGGAGAGCAGGCTGAAGGCGACGCTGAGATCAGTGCCCTCGGCCCGGAGCAGCGGGCCCCCCAGGCTCGCGCTGGACCCCGCGGCGATGACCATGGCGGAGTCGAAGGACGCTCTGCCGCCACGATAGTCGAGGAGCGGCTCGAGGCCGGCCTTGACGAGCTTGGCGCCGCCCTGCAGGAAGTACAGCGGCGGGTCGACCTCGACCACCGCCGCGTCGAGCAGCGTCGCCGTGTCGAAGATCGTGTCGCCGACGTCGAACACGGTGAAGTCGAGCTGCTGGAGCCCGCCCCCCGTGGCCGTGACCATCTTGCTCACGGTCTTCCACCCCACGATGCCGTTGCCCGCCTCGAGGGTGAAGCCGCCCGCGCTGATCGTGCTGGGCGTGGGATGGAACACCGCCGTGTCGCGCTCCTCGCGCGCCACCTGCGTGGTCACCCCGTTGCGATCCGTGACGGAGGCGATGAAGGTGTCGTTGAAGAAGAGCGGCTGGGTCGGCCACTCGTTGCTCAGGAAGTTGTAGCTGACCGTGACGTTGAAGAGCGAGCCGGACCCGCCGAGCCCCGATTGCGTGAGTCGGCTCGTCGTACCGCCCACCGCTCCGGGTCCCGTGTGAATGATGGCCATGAACTGGCCGTTGGGCGCGGTGATCGGGCCGATGTTCTGGATCGCCGCCGCCGCCCCGCTCGGCGTCCAGCCGGCGAGCGTGCCCGTCTCGAAACCGGGATTCTCCAGGATGTTGCCCGCGAACTTGCCCACCGGAGGCAGCGTGATGGTCGGGATGATCGGCGCCTGGCAGCCCGAGACACATCCCCCCTGCTCGGGGCCCTTCTCGGCGGCCTCGGGGGCGAGGGCGGCGGCGAGAGCGGCCAGCTTGTTCTGCTCCCGGCTGATCAGGGCCTCCCGGCCTTGGCGGACACCGGCGACCAGTGGCGCAGTGAAGCCGGCCAGTTTCTGGCTCATCTCCCCTACCGTGACGGGTCGGCTGTTGCCCAGGACGACCCCGACCACCCCGACCGTGCGGAACGGGGTCAGCTGGGTGCCCTGGCCGAGATTCGCCCGCGGGGCCACGTCCACCGCCCCGTTGACGCAGGTCACGAGCGTATTGGCGGCAAGGGGACCCGGGGTCCCCTGGGCCCCCTGCTGCGTCACCTCCACCACGAACACGGTGCCGCGCACCGCGGCCACGGCGTTGGGGGTCTGCACCTCGAGCCGCTCCCCGGGCTGCATGCGCTGCTTGGCCACGCCCACGGCGATCTTGCCCGAGGTCAGGTTGATCGTCGTCTTGCCCAGCTCCTCGGTGATGGTCAGCACCGACAGCTCCCGGATGGTCACGATCGCCTTGCCGCCCATCAGCACCTTGACGATGGACTCCTCACCCGTCTGGATCCGATCCCGGTCGAAGACGGCGTCCTTGAACTTCAGGGGCAGCGCCCCCGCCGCACTCGCCCGCGCCACGCTCGCCTGCCCCTGCAGGGTCGTCACCACCCCCAGCTCCGGCGCCTGGGCCCAGGACACGACGGGGGTGAGGATGAGGGGGACGACCACGAGGAATCGGATCAGGCGGGTCAGGCTCTTCGAACCACGAGGACCACTCGACCACCTACCGCGACTGGGTGCCAGGCCATCCTTCATCCTTGCTTCCTCCCCGCTGACATTGATCCGGGAGCGGCTGACCTCACCGCATGCGCTGCGTTTGCTGTTCATTTCCTTGAAATGTTCGCGCGCGTAATAGCATCAGCGATGCCATCAGCCAACCACGCGAAAATGCGCCAATCCGGCCACAGCATTCGGGGAAATCGTGGGCATCGTGCCCGAGGGGATACCAGCCTGCCAGGGTGATCTGTCCCAAGAACCCCGCCCGAGCACGGATTGTGACGAGGCATCGAGGCGAGCAGAGGGAAGAAATGTCCCACCCGCCCCGCGACGCTGGCGGGATGGACGGGTGAGACACGCTGCTGGCACAATCCAGGGGGCACTTGGCCGCCCAGGGGCAGTTGGCCGCCAAGCCCTCGAAAGGAAGACCGTGCCTGACCGACCGATATCCGTGAGCAACGGAACCCTGCCCCGCGAGTTCTACACGCGGGCCAATGTGCTCACGGTCGCGCGCCAG
>Ga0070706_100006864_pt1 | contig 10752 bp, 7 predicted proteins | sample KBSK5501metaG_FD_65476 | JGI IMG/M metagenome (GOLD analysis project Ga0070706, IMG submission 65476) | Corn, switchgrass and miscanthus rhizosphere microbial communities from Kellogg Biological Station, Michigan, USA - KBS K5-50-1 metaG | ecosystem: Host-associated > Plants > Roots >...
CCTTGGACCCCCGCTCGCTTCGCGGGAGTGAATCCCGCTCCGGTCCTCATTGAGCAAGGGGGTGCTAGCGGCGCACCCCCTTGGACCCCCGCTCGCTTCGCGGGAGTGAATCCCGCTCCGCTCGCAGCTGTTGTTCTTGCCTGCTCCGCTGCGCCCGCGCTATCCCCGCGCCCTTCCGTTACTGCTTGCGTCGGTTCCGTTTCGTTCTCTGAGGCCTCTGCGTTCCTCTGCGGCCTCTGCGTGGAAGAGCCAGTCATAGCTCGGTTGGAGCTAGGGCTTTCCGTCTTTCGTCCAGCGCGGGCGGAAGTCCGAGTCCAGCAGCCACCGGATCGGCTCGATCAGCGAGCCGATGGCCTCGGCCATGTGGCCGTAGTCGAGGATGCCCGGCTCGTCCGACGGCCGGTGGTACTGCGGAAACAGCGCATCGCTGGACACGGTGTGCGCGACCACGCCGCGACGCGCGAGGACGTAGTTGTCCGAGCGGCGGAAGAAGTCCTGCTCGGGGTGGGGATCGGGGACCAGGCGCGCGCCGTGGGCGGCGAGCGTGGGACCGAGGTCGGAGCGCTCCCAGCCCGTGAGCCAGAGCGTGTGGGGCGGCAGCTTCGAGTCGGGCAGGCCGATCTCCTCGAACTCGATGTTGGCCACGATGCGATCGAGCGGGACGGGCGGCCGCTCGCGGAAGTACGCGGCGCCGTAGCCTCCCTGCTCCTCGCTGCCGAACAACGCGAAGAGCACGGTCCGCTTCGGGCGCGGGCCGCCCGCGAGCGCCCGCGCCAGCTCGAGGACCGCCGCGACGCCGGAGGCGTCGTCGTTGGCGCCGTTGTAGATGGCGTCGCCGTCCACCGGCTCGCCCACGCCCAGGTGATCGACGTGTGCGGTCAGCAGCACCGCCTCCGAAGCGCGCTTGGGTTCGCTGCCGGGCAGCCGCGCGACGACGTTGCAGGTCGATCCGCGCTCCAGCGCCTTCAGCTCGCCCTCCACGCGCACCCGTGACCCCTCCGGAAGGGCGCCCACGACACGCGCCGCGTCGGGAGCAAGGATGACCACCGTGGGACGGGCTTCGGTGGGCGCCTCGCCGAACGCGGCGAGGAAGGCAGCCAGGGGGGGAATGCGCGCGGCCAGCGTCGGCCAGCGCCCCGTCGTCGGGGCATCGGCCACGGTCAGGACGATCGCGGCGCCGCGCTCGATCGCTTCCGCCACCCCGTCTCGGCCCCTGGCGGCGTCACCCGCACTGGGGGCGAGCATGACGGCCGCGCCAGGGCGCACCTTGCCCGCGCCGTCGAGCTTCTGGAGAGGCGCGGCCACCCGGGGTCCGGCCATGGCCGCCACGATCACCTCGCGCCCGTGGAGAAAGCGCGTTTCGGCCCCCGACGCGGCAGCGACCACGACGGACGGCGGGCCTGCCAGCTCGCGCCGAACGAGGTCGACGTTCTGGATGTAGCCGCCACCGTCGCCGGCTGGATCCACCCCGAATTGGCGCAGCTGCGAGGCGGCATAGGTCGCCGCGATCAGCTCGTCCTGGGTGCCGCTGCCGCGGCCGTTCAGGGGGTCGCCGGCGAGGAACTCGACGTGCGCACGCACTGCCTCCGGGCGCACCGCGGGCGCCTGCCCCCCCGCGGTGGCCGCCAGGAGCAATACGGCGAAGGTGGAGATGGGCGCGAGGGGACGGCGCGGGGGCCGCCGGTTCATCACACGAGTCTACGTCATAGGCCACGGCCGCCGTGGCGCCGCCGCCGGGGCCGCGATACACTCCCTCGATCATGGGCGAGACGAAGGCCCAGGCCTCCGGCGTGAAGCCGTTCCTCGACCGCCTGCGCGAGGGCGTCGTCGTCTGCGACGGCGCCATGGGCACGATGCTCTACGCGCGCGGCGTGTTCGTGAACCGCTGCTTCGACGAGCTCAACCTGTCGAACCCCGGGCTCGTCCAGGGTGTCCACCAGGAGTACGTGGAGGCCGGCGCGGACGTCGTCGAGACCAACACCTTCGGCGCCCACCGCTTCAAGCTCGGCCCCCACGGGTTCGACGGCCAGGTGGTGAAGATCAACCGCGAGGGCGCCCGCATCGCCCGCGCGGCCGCCCAGGGCCAGGCGCTCGTCGCCGGCTCCATGGGACCGCTGGGCAAGCCGCTCGAGCCGTTCGGCAACATCACGTTCGACGACGCGGTGGCCGCCTACCGCGAGCAGGCCCAGGGGCTCGTCGAGGGCGGCGTGGACCTGTTCACGATCGAGACGATGCCGTCGCTCGACCAGGCCCGGGCCGCGGTGACGGCGGTGAAGACGCTGTCCGAGCGGCCGATCGTCGTGTCGCTGACGTTCACCGAGGAGGGCACCACGTTCTACGGCGACCAGCCGGAGGACGTCGTGCGCACGGTGGAGGAGTGGGACGTCGCCGTGGTGGGAGCCAACTGCAGCCAGGGCCCCCAGCAGATGCTGGAGACGGTGAGGCGCATGGCCACCGCCGCGTCGCGCGTGAAGCTGTCCGCGATGCCGAACGCCGGCGCGCCCGCGCTCATCGACGGCCGCTACGTCTACCTCTGCACGCCCGAGTACATGGCCTCCTACGCCCGGCGCTTCATCTCCGCCGGCGTGAGCTTCGTGGGGGGCTGCTGCGGGACGACGCCGCCCCACATCCGGAACCTCGTGCGCTCGGTGCGCATGGTGCAGCCTGCACGCGAGGTGGTGACGCTCGAGGCTCCGGTCCGCGCGAAAGAGGCGCCGGCGCCGGTCCCGCGCGAGGACAAGAGCCCGCTCGCGCGCAAGCTGGGCAAGCAGTTCGTGGTCTCGGTGGAGCTGGACCCGCCGAAGGGCGCCGACCCCGGCCGGATCGTCGACCGCGCCCAGTACTGCAAGGAGAACGAGGTCGACGCGATCAACGTGGCCGACGGGCCGCGGGCCTCCGCCCGCATGAGCGCGCAGTCGCTCTGCGTGCTGCTGCAGAACAAGGTCGGCATCGACACGATCCTCCATTACACGTGCCGCGACCGGAACCTGCTCGGGATCCAGTCCGACCTGCTCGGGGCGTATGCGCTGGGCCTGCGGAACATCCTCGCCATCACCGGCGATCCGCCCAAACTCGGCGACTACCCGGACGCAACCGCCGTGTACGACGTGGACTCGATCGGCCTCATCCGGATCATGGACCACCTCAACCACGGCTGCGATCTCGCCGGCAACCTCATCGGACCCGCGCTCGGCATCCACATCGGCTGCGGCGCCGATCCGAGCAAGCCGGACTGGGACAAGGAGATTCGCCGGCTCGAGGAGAAGGTGAAGGCGGGGGCCGAGTACGTCATGACGCAGCCCGTCTACGATCCGGCCACGGTGGAGAAGTTCCTCTCGGCCGTCCGGCACCTCGAGGTGCCGATCATGATCGGCATCCTTCCCCTGTACTCGCACCGGAACGCCGAGTTCCTCCACAACGAGGTGCCCGGGATGAGGATCCCGGACGACATCCGCGCCCGGATGCATAAGGCCGGCTCGGGCGAAAAGGCGCAGCTCGAGGGCGTCGCGATCGCGCAGGACGCCCTGCTCGCCGCCCGCCGGCTCGCCCAGGGCGCCTACATCATGCCGCCGTTCAACAAGGTCGAGCTGGCGGTCCGGGTCCTCGAGGCGCTGAGCTAGTGCCGTTCCAACTTTTCGCGCCGAGCTTGGCGCGAGTGTCGATGCGGCATCCCAACTCCAATCTTCGAGACCATCGTAGGTCCATCAAGTTGGAACGGCACTAGCTCACGCGGGCCCGCGGCCCCCCCGGGAGTACAATCAGGCGTGCGGCGCCTCCGGGTTCCTCTCTTCCTGTTCCTGCTCGCGGCGGCGGCTCCGTCCGCGCCCGCCGCCGCCCACGACAAGGTGCAGCAGCCCGTATTCTCCGCCGGCACCGACATCGTCAACGTCACCCTGACCGTGCGCGACGCCCAGGGCCGGCTCGTCTCGGACCTGAAGCAGGAGGACTTCGCGGTCCAGGAGGACGGCCGGCCCCAGGCGGTGCACGTCTTCGCGCGCGCGGTGGAGCCTGGCCAGAACGACACGCTCGCCCTGGACCTCGGCCTCCTCCTCGACACCAGCGAGAGCATGATCAAGATGCTCAAGCTCTCGCAGGAGGCGGCGGTGCGCTTCCTGCAATCGATCCCCCGGGCCCGCGACCTGATCACGATCTTCTTCGACGAGGACATCCGGCTCTCGCGTTACGACAGCGAGAACCAGCAGGGGCTCATCGAGCGCATCGAGACGATCAAGGGAGGGGGCTGGACCGCGCTCTACGACGCGATCGCCGTCTACCTCGTCCGCGTACAGGACTCGAGCGGGCGCAAGGTGCTGGTGCTGTTCACCGACGGCGAGGACTCGCGCAGCGCGATCCCGCTCGGCGACCTGCTGCAGACGATCCGCTCCAGCGCGGTGACCATCTACCCGATCGGCATCTTCGGCGGGTTCCCCGGCGGCAGCACCCGGCTCCTGCAGTCGCGCGCGTTCCTGCAGCAGATCGCCGACATCACCGGCGGCCAGCTCTTCGCCCCGTCCACCTCCAAGGACCTCGGCCGCATCTACCAGAAGATCCTGGACGAGCTGTCCGCGCAGTACGTGATCGGCTTCGTCTCCGACAACCCGCGCCAGGATGGCAAGTTCCGCAAGCTGAAGGTGGACGTGCGCCGCGACGGGCTGAAGGTGCGCCACCGCATCGGCTATTTCGCGCCCGGCGGGAGACGCTGAGGCGGGCCTACTTCCGGACCCGCTCCCCCACGCGCCGCTCCAGCTCGCGCACCCGCTTCTGCAGATCGGGAAGCCGGGCGAACACGGCCATGGATTTGAGCCAGGACCGGTTCTCGATGGCGGGCGAGCCCGAGATGACGGCGCCGGGCTCCACGTCCCCCGGGACCCCGGCCTGGGCGGTGACGATGGCGCCGTCACCGACGCTGATGTGCCCGACCACCCCCACCTGACCGGCCATCACCACCCGGTCGCCCACCTTCGTGCTGCCGGCGATCCCCACCTGACCGGCGAGCACGCTGTCGCGGCCGATCGTGACCGAGTGTCCGATCTGGACGAGGTTGTCGATCTTGGTCCCCCGGCCGATGCGCGTCTGCCCGAGGCTGGCGCGGTCCACGGCGGTGAGCGCGCCGATCTCCACGTCGTCCTCGATCACCACCGCGCCGATCTGGGGGATCTTCAGGTAGCGCCCCTCGTCGTCCTTGGCGAAGCCGAAGCCGTCGGCCCCGATGACCGCCCCGTTCTGCACGATGACCCGATCGCCCAGCCGGCACCGCTCGCGCACCTGCACCCCCGAGTGGAGAAGGCACTCCTCGCCGACCTGGACCTCGGGGTAGAGGACGACGTGGGGATGGATCACCGTGCGGGCCCCGACCCGGACGCGCGGTCCGACCACCGCCAGCGCGCCCACGTGCACGCCTTCCGCCAGCTCCGCCGTCGGGTCCACGACCGCGGTGGGATGGACGCCGGCGGGAGGGGCCGGCTGGGGATGGAGGATGGCAACGGCGCGTGCGAACGCGTGATACGGATTGGCGGCCAGGAGGGCCGGCAGGCGCGTCTCGAGCTCGGGCGTGACGATCACCGCCGAGGCGCGGGTCGTAGCGAGCCGGGCGACGTAGCGGGGATTGGAGACGAAGGTGAGGTCGCCGGGTCCCGCGTCGTCGATTCCCCGGACCCGGCTGACCTCCACGGCACCGTCGCCCCGGAGCGTGCATCCGAGGCGCGCGGCCAGCTCGCGGAGGTTCACCCGGCGAGCATACTCCCTGCGGGCCGCGGGACCGGCGCCGCGAGGGCGGCCTGATGCCGAAGCATGCCGCCCACGTTCACCGAGCCGTTGAGCTGAGCTCCTTCGCGGACGGCGATGGTCTGGGCCTCGATGCTGCCCTCGATGCGTCCCTTCTCGAGCAGGACCAGGCTCCGCACCTTCAGCTCGCCCTTGAATTCCCCGCCGATCTCGGCCACGTCTGCGGTCACGACGGCCTGGGCCCGGGACCCTTCGCCCATCTGCAGCCGGCCGCTCAGCTCGATCTCTCCCTGGAAGCGGCCCAGGATCTGCGCATCCTTGCCACGGAGCTTCCCCTCGACGTCCGCCTGGGCATCGATTACCGTGCTCTTCTCAGCGTTCATCCTTCTCCTAACTGGGGGGTGCTAGCGGCGCACCCCCCAGCCCCCCCCTCGCTCAGCGCGAATGAATCGCGCCTTCGCTCGTGGCTCGTGGCATCATTGTACTCCGGAGGAAAGATGCCCAGAATTCGCGCGGAGGAGGCCCGGCTGGCGCCGACCCCCGCGGACAGCAGGTTCCAGCTGGTCAGCGACTTCCAGCCCAAGGGCGACCAGCCTGCCGCGGTCGGCGAGCTGGAGGCGGGGCTGCTGCGCGGAGACAAGCACCAGGTGCTGCTCGGGGTCACCGGCAGCGGCAAGACCTTCAGCGTCGCCTCGGTCCTGGCCCGGGTGAACCGACCGGCGCTGGTCCTGGCCCACAACAAGACCCTGGCCGCCCAGCTCTACCAGGAGTTCAAGGCGTTCTTCCCCCACAATGCAGTGGAGTACTTTGTATCGTATTACGACTACTACCAGCCCGAGGCCTACGTTCCCCAGTCCGACACGTACATCGACAAGGAAGCGACGATCAACGACGAGATCGACCGGATGCGCCTCAGCGCGACGCGGAGCCTTTTCGAGCGGCGGGACGTCGTGATCGTGGCCTCGGTCTCGTGCATCTACGGCCTGGGGTCGCCCGAGGCCTACTACGGGATGCTGCTCTTCGTGCGTCAGGGCGAGACGCTCGACCGCCGCGACATCCTGGCCAAGCTCGTCGAGGCGCGCTACGACCGCAACGACTACGAGCTGAAGCGCGGCACGTTCCGCGTGCGCGGCGACGTGGTGGAGATCGTTCCCGCTTACGAGGAGACCGGGATCCGCATCGAGCTGTTCGGCGACGAGGTGGAGTCGATCAGCTCCTTCGACCCGCTCACCGGCAAGAGCCTGGCCCGGCTCGCGCAGGTGGCCATCTATCCGTCCAGCCACTACGTCACGCCGCGGCCGCGACTCGCGGACGCCCTCAAGACGATCGAAGCCGAGCTGCTCGAGCGCAAGGCGGAGCTGGAGCGGGAAGGCAAGCTGCTGGAGGCGCAGCGCGTCTACCAGCGCACGATGTTCGACCTGGAGATGCTACGCGAGGTGGGACACTGCCACGGCATCGAGAACTATTCGCGGCATCTCTCCGGACGCGCCCCCGGCGAGCCGCCGCCGACGCTGCTCGACTACCTGCCCAAGGACTCGCTGATCGTCATCGACGAGAGCCACCAGAGCGTCCCGCAGGTGCGCGGGATGTACCACGGCGACCGGCAGCGCAAGCAGACGCTCGTGGAGTACGGCTTCCGGCTCCCGTCGGCCCTCGACAACCGGCCGCTCAACTTCGACGAGTTCGAGCAGCGGCTCGGCCAGATCATCTACGTCTCCGCGACCCCGGGCCCCTACGAGCTGCAGAAGGCCGGCGGGGTGGTGGTGGAGCAGGTGATCCGGCCGACGGGCCTCATGGACCCCAACGTGGACGTGCGGCCGGTCAAGGGACAGGTGGACGACCTCCTCGCGGAGATCCGCACGCGGGCGGCCCGCAACGAGCGGGTCCTCGTCACGACGCTCACCAAGCGCATGGCCGAGGACCTGACCGAGTACTACCACGACCTCGGCGTGCGGGTGCGTTACCTGCACTCGGACATCGAGACCCTCGAGCGCGTGCGCATCCTGCGCGACCTGCGCAAGGGGGAGTTCGACGTGCTGGTGGGGATCAACCTCCTGCGGGAGGGGCTGGACCTGCCGGAGGTCTCGCTGGTGGCGATCCTGGACGCGGACAAGGAGGGCTTCCTGCGCTCGGGCGGGTCGCTCATCCAGACGATCGGCCGCGCCGCCCGCCACGTGGAGGGAATGGCGATCCTGTACGCCGACAAAGAGACCGACTCCATGAAGACGGCCATCGGGGAGACGAACCGCCGGCGCGCGCTGCAGGAGGCGTACAACAAGGAGCACAACATCACGCCGGAGAGCATCCGCAAGAACATCGGCGAGCTGCTTTCCAGCGTCTACGAGGCGGACTACGTCGGCGTGCCCGAGGTCGCGGAGACGCCCGAGGAGCGCTACCGCACCGTCGAGGACCTCGACAAGGAGATCCGCGCGCTCGAGAAGCAGATGCGGGAATCGGCCAAGGCCCTCGAGTTCGAAGAGGCCGCCCGGCTGCGCGACCGGATCAAGGAGCTGCGGGCCCGGGAGTTCGGGCTGAAGTAGTCAGGTCCGCCCCGCGGGCCAGCCCTCGACGGACTTCGCCGCCCGGACCGCCCGCACGATCGCCTCGCGCGAACTCACGACGCGTCACGAACGCTCCCGACGGAAGCGAGGAACCGGTAGCCGCGCCGGGGGACGGTCTCGACGAAGCGGGGCGCATGGGCCGAGTCGCCCAGGACCCGGCGCAGGGCGCTGAGACCGCGGTTCAGGCCGGCGTCGAAGTCGACATGGATTCCGTCGGCCCAAAGCTCGCGCCTCAGCTCCTCGCGCGTCACGACCTCGCCCGGCCGGGCCGCGAGCGCGGCGAGGACCGAGAGCGGCTGGAGGGCCACCGCGATCCGCCGTCCGCTCTTCCGCAGCTCGCAGGCCTCGAGGTCCAGCTCGAATGCGCCGAAGCGCAGGAGCCGGGCGGGATCGGGGTCGGGGGAGTCGGCCACGACCGGAATATAGGATGCGGGCCGGCCGAAAGCCAGAGCGAAATAGCCGCCGGGCGGCCGGAGGATAGAATGGGCGCGCCGGACTGCTCTTCCCATGCATCAGTGCCCGTCGTGCGCCGAGCCGGTCGCGGAGTCGAGCAGCACCTGCCCCGGATGCGGCACTCCGGTCGAGGCCTACGCGACGCGGACCGGCATGCCTCCGCGGCGCGCGTCACCCTCGCCCTCGCCGGCGGCGGTCTCGTCGGACAGCCGCACCACGCCTGCCCCGCGCCAGAGCCGCTTCGTCAGCGGCACGCTCTTCGCCGGCCGCTACCGCATCGTGGGCCTCCTCGGCCGCGGCGGGATGGGTGAGGTCTACCGGGCCGACGACCTCATGCTCGGCCAGCCGATGGCGCTGAAGTTCCTGCCCGAGCAGCTCCAGGACGACCCGGACCGGCGCGAGCGTCTTTTCGGCGAGGTGCGCCTCGCGCGGCAGGTCTCCCATCCCGCCGTGTGCCGCGTTTACGACGTGGGCGAGGCGGACGGCCAGCCGTTCCTGTCGATGGAGTACGTCGACGGCGAGGACCTCGCCTCGCTCCTGCGGCGCATCGGCCGCCTGCCGCGCGACAAGGCGCTGGAGATCGCGCGCCAGATCTGTGCGGGGCTCGCCGCCGCCCACGACCGGGACGTCCTCCACCGCGACCTCAAGCCGGAGAACGTGATGCTCGACGGCCGCGGCAAGGTGCGCATCACCGACTTCGGCCTCGCCATGCTGGCCGAGTCGTTGCGCGGGGACGACGTTCGCTCGGGCACGCCCGCGTACATGTCGCCCGAGCAGCTCGCGGGGCGCGAAGCCACCGTGCGCAGCGACGTCTACGCGCTGGGCCTCGTGCTCTACGAGCTGTTCACCGGCCGCCGCGCGTTCGGCGGAAAGAGCGCGGTGGAGCTGGCGCGCCAGCACCAGGAAGAAGAGCCGGCCCGGCCCTCGACGCTGATCGACGACCTCGACCCCGTGGTGGAGCGCGCGATCCTGCGGTGTCTCGAGAAGGATCCCCGGCTCCGGCCCGCCTCCGCGCTGGCCGTCGCGGCCGCCCTGCCCGGCGGCGATCCGCTGGCGGCCGCGCTCGCGGCGGGGGAGACGCCGTCTCCGGAGCTGGTGGCGGCGGCGGGCCAAGCGGAGGGCCTGTCGCCGCGGGTGGCATGGGTGTGCCTGCTGGCGTCCGTGGCCGGCATCGCCCTCTTCGCGGTGCTGTCGCGGCCGATGATGCTCTTCCGTCTCGTGCCCGTCGAGAAGAGCCCGGCCGCTCTCGAGGACCGGGCCCGGGACCTGGTCCAGAGACTCGGCTACACCGATCCTCCGGCGGGCTTCCGGACGGGCTTCGCGGTCGACGCCGATTACATGCAGTACCTGGCCGAGCACGACCGTTCGCCGCATCGGTGGGATGCGCTGGCGGCCGGACAACCGCCGGCTCTGCAGTTCTGGTACCGGCAGAGTCCGCGCCCGCTCGTGTCCAGCCACCCAACAGGGCACGTGTACGCGATGAACCCGCCGGTCCTGGAATCGGGCATGGCGGGCGCGCGGTTCGACATGCAGGGACGGCTCCTGAGCTTCTACTTCGTGCCGCCGCAAGTGGAGGCCCCGCCGGGACGGGCGCCGACGCCGGATTGGAACCTGCTCTTCTCGCAGGCGCGACTCGATCCCGCGCGCTTCCGGGTCGCGGAGCCGGCGTGGACTCCCTCCTTTTATTGCGACACGCGCGCGGCCTGGGAAGGCACCTACCCCGATCGGCCGGACATTCCCATTAGGCTCGAGGCCGCGGCCTATCGCGGTCGCCCGGTCTCGTTCCAGATCGTCGCCCCGTGGACGCGTCCCGACCGGATGCAGCCGTTCCGGCCTACGGCGGGGATGCGCGCCTCTGCGGTCTTCGGCGGGTGCCTCTTGGTGTCGCTGCTCTTCGCGAGCGCCTTCCTCGCCCACCGGCACCTCCGGGCGGGCCGGGGAGACCGGGCGGGCGCATTCCGCCTCGCCGCGTACGCGGTGGCCTCCGGACTCGCCGCATGGGTGCTGTATGCCG